>Ga0351841_1011_pt1 | contig 30333 bp, 30 predicted proteins | sample BONcelHFGM3001E6_FD_206884 | JGI IMG/M metagenome (GOLD analysis project Ga0351841, IMG submission 206884) | Enriched cells from coal bed in the Powder River Basin, Montana, United States - BONCAT cells FGM rep1 HSBNCT.FGM.300.1.E6 ...
ATCTGATGAAGATCCGGGCCGCTGGCAGCGCTGATGAGGTCGACTATACCGTTGTTTTCTCGGATCATGCCATGGTGGGCAACGTCGAGATGCCGGGGAAGATCGTCATACGATCCGGCGGTTCGTCCGGGATGCAAAAGACGATAACGGTTCGCTATACGGATGTCGAGGTGGGAGATGAAACGGAGAACTCATCCTTAGATTTGCCTGTTCCGCCGGGGGTGAACCCCGTTGAACTCAATTGAAAGGGTCTATTTTATTTTGAGAAGCTTCTCTCGGGCGCTACGTGCCTGATTGGTGTTCGGATAGTCTTTCATGACGCTTTGGAAAATGGCCTTGGCACTGGTTTTATCGCCCAGGCTCAGAAATGAAAGCCCCTGTTTCAACAAGGCATAGGGTACTTTATTGCCGTCAGGGAAATTCTTGATCACTTTTTCATATTCCAGGATGGCTTTTTCATATTTCTTTTCGAAATAATAGCACTCACCGATCCAGAATTGGGCGTTGCTGGAATATTCCGTATCGGGATACGATTTCAGGAAATTTTGAAATTCCGTTCTGGCTTTGTCGTATTTTCCGGCTTTAAAGCTTTCATAGGCCTGGGCATAAAGGGTTTCTTTATCTCCCTTCTTTTTAGAGACCGAGCCGTTCTTCTTTCCACTGTTTTTGGGAGACTTATCGACGGCACCGTCGGGGCGTTCTTCCTTCTTGCCGATATCAAGGAAATTTTCGATATAGTTTACCTTGAAGGAGGTCTGATCGAGCCGTTCCTTCAACTCCCGGTAGTCGCTTATGCGGTGCTTAAGATCGGAACCATCCTTCTGGAGAGATTCTGTGATTCCCCGCAATTGGCGAAGCTGATCACGCAGCTCCGTGATGTCGGCCCGTAAATCAGCCTCGGCCTTGCGCAAGGTGGGAATAGACACGCTGGTCTTCTCGAGTTCCTTGCGCAAGGCGGCCGACTCCGTCTGCACGAGTGCCGAATTCTTCTCTTCGGCGGCGGATATTTTCATATCCATCTCTGTTCTAAGAACCCGCAAATCTGAATTTGTCGCGCACCCGGACAAAAAACAGAAAACTGATACAAGAACGAGGATATGATATTTCTTCAACAAGAGTAATCCTTTTTACTTAAGTTTCACAACGAAGTGGGCCCGCCGATTTTTGCTCCAGGCTTCTTCATTATGTGCCGGATCCAGGGGACGCTCTTTGCCGTAACTGATCGTCTTGATACTTTCCTTCGCAACGCCCAGGCTGACAAGGTATTTCATCGCTTCTTGAGCGCGACGTTCACCCAGGGCCAAGTTGTATTCAGTCGTGCCCCGCTCATCGCAATGACCTTCGACGACAACAGCATAACCCTTGTTTTTCATCAGTATGGCGGCGTTATTTTTGAGGACATCTCGGTCTTTGGGACGTATGACCGATTTATCGAAATCAAAATGAATATCCTCGAGGGTCAGGGATTCGGCAACCGCTGCTGCCTTTTCCTTGGTCTGGCCTTCCACGGCTTTCGTTGCCGCCTCGGGAGCTGCCTTTACCGGAGCGGGCTTTGCCGGAGCGGCCGTCTGGACGCCACTTGCATCGCCCTGCTGTACCGCTTTCTTGGCGCACCCCGTCATCCAGAGGAAACAAACCAACAAAATGACCATCATGGCAACCACACTCATACGACTCTTCTTCATCTACATATCCTCCTTTCAACATCCACAGATTATTTAGATACAACAAACAGTCTCTCTATAAAGCAAAAATAGCTTCAAAAATCAATCTAAAAATCGGATTTATTTCATGACGGGCGACCAGGCAGGATGGCTCCCCTCGCCTAAAATCCGGACATTCGATCCATTGGCGTTCATGATGCCGACCTTTTCGACCCAACCCGTTCGTGTGGTGAATGCCAGATAGCGGCCGTCCGGCGACCAGGATGGGTATTTGTGTTCTCCACCTGCCTGTGTCATCTGGACGGGATCGGAACCGTCCGGATTGATGGTAAATAGCTGAAAAGTTCCACCTCTCGACCCTTCGTAGGCAATTCGATTCCCCTTGGGTGACCAGGACGGGGAAGTATTGTAGTTGCCTTCATACGTCAACCGCCGCACATTGTTTCCCTCATCGTCCATGATAAAAATCTGGGGTGTTCCTGAACGGCTCGAGACGAATGCAATATTTTTCCCGTCAGGTGACCAGGTGGGTGACACGTCAATCTCGTAATGATGGGTTAATCTTTTGAGACGGCCGCCGGCAACATCCATACTGTAAATTTCCTGATTCCCTTCGAAGCTGAGTGTCAGGAGGATCTTTTTCCCATCGGGCGACCAAGCCCCGGAGAGGTTGAGTCCGGGGCGGTTGGAGGCCTGTCTTGTCGCACCGGTTTTGAGGTCTTTGATGTAGAAATTCGGATTCCCGGCTTGATAGGAGGTAAATGAGAGGTATCTCCCGTCGGGTGACCAACGGGGCGCCAGGGTCAGGGACTTCATGGTTGTCACCTGGCTCTGACCGGTGCCGTCAAAATCGATTACCTGAAGCTCCGAGTTCTTTCCTTTTTTCCGCAGAAAGGCGATGCGGGTGTTGAAAACGCTACCGTCGCCTGACAGAGCCAGGAGAATATCGCTCGCCATCTTCTTGATCAAGGTGATTTTTTCCGCAGGTTTGCCGTAGTAGCGATTTCCGATGATGAGGTCTCCCTTGACGACATCATAGAGCCGCATTTCCGCGGACAGATTCTGGCCGCTGAGACGAAAAGTTCCCCGAACGAGATATTCCGCCCCGATGACCGTCCAATTGGGAAAATTGATCTTTTCGTACCCCTGCTGGGGGGCAGAGGGGTATTCGAGAAAGGCCTTTTTCGGGATGATGTTGAAGACGCCCGTCATAGTCAAGTACGTCGACAGCGTGTCGGAAAACCATGTCGATAGATCGTCGCCCTGTTCTGCCGTCGCTTTGTTAAAGTCCGTGACGGCAATGGGAAATTTTTGAAATGTCGGGGCGTCGATGTCTATGTATACCCTGGCCCCTGCAGGGATACTTCCCCAAAAGAGGCAAAGGCAGACGAGGATGGCACCCAGGGTAACGCGCAGGATGAAACCCCTCATGATGGCAGATCCTTTCTCGCTATTGTAATTCCGACGAGTGGAAACGTATCCCCACGTCCAAGCTGTTGTCCCGGCACCATTCGGGAAGGGGTGGTAGGGGGTTGGCCTTCCTGACTGCCCGGAGGGCGGAGTTGTCAAAATAGGCATTACCCGATCTCTTTTCCAGGCCGATGTCCAAAAGGCTGCCGTCTCGCATGATTCGGGCATGAACAACCGCTTCCAGGCCCCCCTTGGGCAAAATGCCTCCGGGGAAGGCCCATTGATTTTTGATTCGTGACCATATCGTGCGGTAATAATCATTAAACCGGCTGTTGCCGGCGGTGGATGTCTGTCCGCCCGAGGGTGATTGTGCTGCGGATGGTGTGGCCGCCGATTCCGCCGCCGTCTTTTTTCTGATCCTTTCCAAAGCCTTGTCGATTTGTGACCGCCGGTCTGCGGTACTTTCCAGTCGTTTGATGGGAATTTTTATCCGGTCGTCTATCTGTTTTCTGAGAATGACGGAACGGTCTTTAGATTCCGTCTGAAGAATTTCCTTATTCAGCGTGGAGACAGGCGACGATGACAGCCCCGACGCAGGCAGATTGACGAGTTGCACGGAATAAACGGGGCCGAAAGTCATGCGGGGAGTGGACGATACCTTCAGAAACGCGCCCCCCGTAAGAATCAGAACATGAATCGCCAGAGACAGGATGAGCATATTGCCCAACCGCATTCCCGGAACGTCCGGTCGGTCAATGCCCCTGGAAATGGTCATGGCGTTTCCTGCGGCGGCTCCGTAATCATCCCCAATTTGTCGATGCCTGCTTTTCGGATTTCCGACATGACTTCGACGACAAAGCCATAGGGGACATTTTTATCGGCCCGCAGAAAAATTTCTTTGTCGATGCGGGCGGCAAAGATCGTTTCGAGTTTTACACGTAAGTCGGTCATGGGGATTTTTGTCTTGTTGATAAAGATCTCCTTGGACCCATTAACCGTTAAAACAAGCTTTTCTTCGCTGATATCGACGCTCTTTGATTTGACGCGGGGCAGATTGACGTCGATGCCCATCTGTAGCATGGGTGCCGTTACCATGAAAATGATTAAGAGAACGAGGACTACATCCACAAGGGGCGTAACATTGATCTCGGCCACTAACCGGCCGTCCTGCTGGGGACGTCTGCGTATTGATCTCATAGGGTAGCCGCTACTTCATGTAGTTTCGTTCGATAATGTTCAGCAGTTCCGAGGAAAAGGCATCCATTTCCATGGAAAAGGTCTTCACCCGGTTGATGTAATAGTTGTAAAATACAACGGCGGGGATGGCCGCCGCAAGACCGGCCGCCGTGGCGATCAGGGCCTCGGAAATGCCGGGGGCGACCACCGCAAGGGTTGCAGATCCTCGGGCGCCGATGCTTTTAAAGGTATCCATGATACCCCAAACCGTTCCGAAGAGGCCAATGAAAGGACAGGCGCTGCCCGTCGTCGCCAGAAATGCCAGGACGTTTTCCAATTTGCCGGTTTCACCATTCGTGGCCCTATTGATGGCCCGCTCAACGTTATCAAGACCGCGCATCTCGAAAGCGGGCTCGATGGAGGGATCTTCTTTTCGGTAAATGGCTTGCTCTTTTGCGGAACGGGTCATATTGAGCAGTTCCGTGTATCCCGTTCGGAAGACCTCGGCAACCGTCGAATATTTAAACCGCTTCGCCTCGGAAAAGACATCCGACAATTTCTTCGATTTCAGATAAGCATCGAAGAAAAGTTCATTTTCTTTAGCAATTTTTTTGTATGCCAAGTATTTCATGAGAATAATGGCCCAAGAAATGACGGAAAAGAAGAGGAGAACCAAGAGGACAAACTGGACCATCAAGCCGGCATCGAGGATCATGCCGAAAAGGCTGCCATGAAACTGCCCGTTCAGGCCTGCCGTCGCAACATCAGAAATCTCTTTCACTTTTTAGTATCCCTCCGCGTTTTGAATGTGCGTAACGTTCCTGTAATGAAAAAAAAGACGAAAGTCAATATCAAAACCGTTTTATGTTTTAGGTGTTACGCAAAACATAAACCTTACAACGTAACCGGTTTATAGTTCTTCCGGTGTAAAGGCAACAACATCGTCAATCCTTGACACGCCCGAAAAAATCATCGCCAAGCGGTCCAATCCCAGGGCGATGCCTGCCGCAGCCGGCATATAAGCCAGATCCGCCAGAAAAGGTTCCGGTGACGGATAGGGCGGTTTGTCCAATCGTCGCCGTTCTTCTTCTTCCGCGAGAAATCGCCGCCGCTGCTCTTCTGTGTCCGTTAACTCCGAAAAGGCATTCGCCAATTCCATACCGGCTATGTACAGCTCGAATCGTTCCGCAACCGTCGGGTCTTCGCGATGAGGCCGGGCCAAAGCTCCCATGGATAGGGGATAATTATAGAGGAAGGTGGGCTGTGTGCGGCCGAGATGAGGCTCGACATGGATCGTAAGTGTTTCCTCAAAACAGTCTTTTTGTATGGCGACCTCCAGGGAGTGGGGTGCATAGCGCGTAAATGCCTCTTTCAGGGTTATTCTCTCCCAAGGGGTTGTCAAATGGATGACTTGGTGACCCCGGGGGATGGTATCCCCACAACCGAGGTGAAACGCGATATGCCTGATCAACCGTTCGCATTCCTCCATGAGGCGGAGATAATCGATTCCGGTCCGGTACCATTCCAAGAGGGTGAATTCGGGAAGATGGGAGTTGCCCCGTTCCCTGTGGCGAAAGCACTTGCAGATTTGGAATATGCGGGGGTATCCGGCAGCGAGAAGTCTTTTCATGCACAATTCCGGAGAGGTATGGAGGAACCAGTCGCCGGAAGAGACGGCATCGATATGGCATTCCGGTGCCGGTGCCGGAATGCGGCAGGGAGTCTCGACCTCCAGGTAATCCCGTTCGATGAAGTACTGGCGAACGGCCTGAATCATTTTAGCCCGGATCCACAAGCGCTCCCGATTTCGAGCCAATGGCCGGGGGATGTTCATCGTCCCGTCAATCTTTGACCCGGGTCAGGTACTCTCCCGTTCGGGTATCTACGCGGATCTTCTCACCTTCCTCAACGAAGGGCGGCACCTGAATGATATAGCCCGTCTGCAAGGTTACGGGCTTGGTATTGCCGGAGACGGAGTCACCTTTCGCCCAGGGTTCCGCTTGCGTGACAATCAGATCGACTGAATTCGGGAGTGTCACCCCGAGTGGTCTGTCGACAAAAAAGAGGACTTCCGCTTCAATGTTCTCGATCAGGTAATTCCGGGCATCGCCGACCTGCTCTTCGGTCAGGTAGAACTGTTCAAACGTCTCGTTGTCCATGAAGCAGTACTTGTTCTCTTCTTCATAAAGGAACTGCATGTTCTTCTCTTGCAAGTCTGCCGGTTCAAAGGAATCGACGGACCGGAAGGTTCGCTCGAATTGGGCGCCCGAAATCATATTCTTCAGCTTGCACCGGTAAAGGGCCTGGCCTTTTCCCGGTTTCACGAAATTGAACTCCGTGATGATGTGAGGATCGTTGTCCAGTTTGATCCTTAATCCTTTTCTTAAATCGCTTGCTTGATACATAGGAACTCCATTTGCTTAAAAAGTTTCTGGCTTGTAATGCATTTGTTCCATTATGTCAAATAAAATTCATTGCTTTGGGCAAGATGACGCCGGTTGCAGGGAAAACGGCTGCAAGGGGATCTTGCCGCGGGTGCCGGGAACATCGAGGACGTAACGTGGCAGACAGAGACCGGAAAGATCCGACCAGAGCTTTTCCATGATTTCCATGCCCCGCCAGATGTCCGTCCGGAAATGATCCGTGCCTTTCACCGGGTCGCATTGGAAGAGGTAATAGGGACGCACGGCGATTTCTTGCAGGCCGCAAAGGAGATCCCGCATGGTATCGACGTTGTCATTGACGCCCTTGAGGAGAACCGATTGGTTTGAAACGGGAATGCCTGCGGTCAGTAGCCTGTCGCAAGCGGCAGCCGCTTCAGGCGTTATCTCCCGGGGGTGATTAAACTGCGTGTTCAACCATAGAGGCCTGTGCCGCTTTAGCATGGAGCACAACTCCGGCGTAATCCGCATGGGGAGAACGACGGGGACGCGCGAACCGATGCGCAGGACCTTCACGTGATCAATGGCCCGGAGGGACCCCAGGATCCGGTCCAGGGTCTCTTCCGGTAAGGTCAGGGGATCGCCCCCGGAGAGAATCACTTCCCGAATTTGGGGAGACCGGGCAATATAGTCTATCATGGGTTGAAAATAGGATGCGTTCCCTATTCCCGGACTTTTTTGCTTCCAGAGCCGTTTACGGTTGCAGTGGCGGCAATAGACGGTACAGATTTGTGTGGCCAGGATGAGACAGCGATCGGCGTAACGATGGACGAGGCCCGGGACAGGCATCTGTTCATGTTCTGCCAGCGGATCGTTCTCGCCGCCCAGGGAAAAATCGATTTCTCGGGCATCGGGGATGCACTGTCGCCGGATGGGGTCTTGGGCATCGGCCCTGTCTATCAATGACAGGTAATACGGCGTAATCGACAGGGGGTAGACGGAGGCCGCCCGTTGTCCGTCCCGGACATCCTCCGGAGACATATCCAGCAGAGGGGATAAATCCTTAAACGAGCGGATCCGGTTTTTATATTGCCATCGCCAGTCACGCCATTCCTCGGGGAGTGCGGTTTCGGTGAAGGTCTTTTGTCCATGTCTTGTTTCTATCATATTGTCTTATGCCATCCTACGAAAAAGATTACCTTTTAGCACCGAGAGCCGCCTTTTGAAAGAAAATGTTTGTGTTGTTCATAGGGATTAGATAAGAAACGCTTATGAAGCGACATCATCTTTATATCCTTTATGCCGCCCTATGGGCCTTGACCCTCTGGTTGTTTTACGGGGTCCAACCCCAAGGACTGGGTCGCTTAACGACCCTGCTTCTCTATGGACCGCCCGTCTTTCTTCTCTATTTTATCTCATTGTTACTGATGGACGTTCCCGGGGATATCATAGATCCGTCACGCGTCAAGTCGTTTTTCCTGCGTCGCCGGCTGACCCTCGGGTTCTTCGCCTTCGGGATGGTCATCCTCATTCTCTTGATTTTTTCCTGACACCATGGCCTTTCCGCTACGTCGGGACCTGTCCCATTGATTTTGCCGGCGGCGGTCTGAAGTTTAGGACAAAGATCACGGAAAAGACCAAGAGGCCACAGAATCCCAACCAGACATAGTGGTAATCGTGGGAGATGTCAAAGATCCAACCCGTAAATGTGGGGCCGATAATGCCGCCGGTGGCGGCAAAACCCATCATGAGACCCATCATGGAGCCAAAGATGCGCTTGTCGTAATATTCTCGCAGGATGGTTGCCCGCAACACGGCGATACCCCCGAAGCCGCTAGGGAAAAAGAGAAGAAAGAGCCAGAGCATTCCCGGCCGTTCGATGAAAGATAGGGCAAGCATGCCTAGGGCCATCATCAGGAAAGCCACAACGGTCATATGTCGTTTGTTGAAGAGATCGCCGAGCCAGCCGAAGATAAAACGGCCGATAATGCTGAGGATCGGGATGGAAGCGGCGATAAAACCGGCCCGTGTGCGTGGGATACCGATCAGGCTCAAGTGGGGCATGATGTGAACAACCACGGAGGTCAGGGCCATGAAGCGAATCGCCTCCGCCAGATTGAGGTACAAGAATGGCCGGTCCTTCAGGATGTTCCTGTACGATTTCTTCGGCGCGGCCTCATGGGAGGACACGTTGGCCGTCATCCCTTTGGCTGCGGGAAGACCGTCGGGCGTTAAACCGTATTTCTCCGGCGAATCACGAATGACAAGCGCGAGAGGGATACCGATGATCCAGATGATTGCCCCGAGGACAACGACGGCCGTTCTCCAGCCGTAGTCGTCAATGAGGGCCACAATCAAGGGAAGCATGAGACCGCTTGCACCGAAACCGGACGTCATGAGGGCCAGGGCCTTGCCGATATGCTTCCGAAACCATTGGGAAACGGCCGTCATCGTCACGACGCTGGTACAGCCGCCGGCACCGAAGGCCAGGAGGATCATGGCCACGTAAAAGCCGGCCAGGGATTGGACGACGCTAAGGAGAACCAGGGCAGCCCCAACGAAGATCACGCCGGCAAGCATGAGTTTGCGCGATCCGAACCGGTCGGCCAAGACGCCGATCAGGGGGGCGAGGATACCCATTTCCATTCCCCGGAGACTCGAGGCGAAGGATACCTGCGTATGGCTCCAGCCGAACTCACGGACCAACGGTTCAAAAAAAGCCGTAAATCCATAGAAATTAACACCACTGACGAGGAAGCCGATGAAGAAACAGGCCAGGACAATCCACCAGCCGTAAAATATCTTTGAAAACATGAAGACACCATAGATGTTTCCCGCGGAGAGTTCAAGGAGGAAATCTATGTGGGTGACGACTTGTTGCGAAGATCCTTCCACGGAAGGTCATAAAGGATGATTCATAAAGAATCCTTCTGGTTAGATCAACTCTCATTGACAATCCCCGTCGCCTGTGTTAGCCGTGACGGCATGACAAACGACGTATTAACGAATCTCAAAGGGCGATTTCCCTTCCGCCTGGCGGCAACCTCTTATATCCTACCCGACGCGATCATCCCTAATCTGCGCTTTCTGGGTCCTGCTTTCGATGAGATTGAACTCGTCCTGTTCGACAGCCGTCAGGGAGACAACCTGCCTACGGAGGTCGAGATTGGAAAAATGGCGGCTCTTAGTCGTGACCTGCATTTTACCTATAATGTTCATTTGCCCACAGATCTCTTCCTGGGCAGTGCAGACCGTCAGGAACGGCGGGAGGCCTGTGAAACCATCCTTCGTTTCTATGAGCGCACCCTACCTCTCGACCCCACCGCCTACATCCTCCATTTTGAAGGGGAGCCCGGCGATCATCCCCAGCCGGAGGAGCTGGCCGAGTGGCGCCACAACCTGCGGACTTCTCTGGAATGGCTCCTCGATCATGGATTCAACCGGGACCTCGCGGCCTTGGAAAACCTCAGTTACCCCTTCTCCTGGGTAGACATTCTCGCGGACGAATTTAATCTCAATATTTGCCTGGACTTGGGGCACCTTCTCCTGCAGAACGCAAATCTCTTGGCCGCTTTTAATCGCTATCAGGAGAGGATCACCATGATGCACCTCCATGGCGTGGGCCACCGGGATCATCAGGCCCTGTCGTTCATTCCCCATGACGAATGGCAGGCCATCGGTCAAATCCTCCGCCATTTTCGCGGAGGTCTCTCCCTGGAAGTCTTTTCCCTGGACGATTTGCAGGCCTCTCTGGCCAGAATGGCGGAGCTTTGCTGATGGGCCGGACGATTTTTATCACTGGCGGCTGCCGGAGCGGCAAGAGCGCCATTGCCCAGCGCATCGCCGAAGACCTGCCGGCAGAGAAGGTTTATCTGGCCACCGCCCCCGTCCTCGATGAAGAAATGGCCCAACGCATTGCCCGGCATCAGGCAGACCGTGGGGCATCCGGCTGGCGAACCCTTGAAGAGACTCTCGACATCGCGGGTGTTCTGGCGAGAAGTGAACCAACCCCAACAGTGCTCGTCGACTGCATGACATTGTGGATCAATAACCTCATGTATGAGGCTGAAAAGACGAGTGGGGATATTACCGAGGACGGTATTGTCGTCAAATGCCGTGAGATCGTTGCCGCTTGCCGTCAGCGCTCCGGCGCCGTTATTTTTGTTGCGAATGAGGTCGGCATGGGGATCGTGCCCGATAACGCTTTATCCCGGCGCTTTCGCGACCTCGCCGGCCGCTGTAATCAGTCTTTGGCGGCGGCGGCCGATATCGTCATCTTCATGGTAAGCGGCTTGCCGCTCTATCTGAAAGGAAATTCAGTATTACCGGAAAGGAATCAAGAATGAATCTGCTTACAAAAACCCTGGCGGCCATTACACCTCAACACCAGGAATCCCGCATCCAGGCCCGGTCGAGGCTGGAACAACTCACCATGCCCTATTGGGCTTTGGGCCGCCTCATGGATCTGGCGGAAGACCTGGCCGGCATAACACAGTCCATCAAGCCGCCCGTGGAGAGAAAAACCGTGGTCACCTTCGCGGCGGACCACGGCATCGCCCTCCGGGGCGTCAGCCAATACCCCCAGGAAGTCACCCTCCAAATGGTCTACAATATTGTCGGTGGCGGTGCCGGTATCAATGCCCTGGCCCGTCAGGCGGGTGCGCAGGTCGTGGTCGTCGATATGGGGGTCGCGGGCGATTTGAGTGGTCCGGCGGCCAAGGGTCAGATCATATACAAAAAAATCGGCCCAGGCACGAAGGATATGGCCTCCGGACCCGCCATGTCGCGGGCGGAAGCCATTCGTGCGATCGAAGCGGGCATTGAAGTGGCCTTGGACCTGGCATCTTCCACGGATCTTTTCGGAACGGGAGAAATGGGTATCGGCAACACTGCGCCCAGCAGTGCCATCGTTGCCCTTTACAGCGGTGCCGCCGTCGGACAGGTCACGGGCCGGGGAACGGGTATTGACGATGATCGGTTCTGCCGTAAGATCGCCTTGATCGAAGAGGCCATCCGGGTCAATGGGCCGGACAAGGCAGACCCTCTGGACGTTCTGGCCAAAGTCGGCGGCTTTGAGATCGGTGGGATTGCCGGGCTCATCCTCGGCGCCGCCTCCCTGAATAAACCGGTTCTTGTCGACGGATTCATTTCCACGGCAGGGGCCATCCTGGCCGCCCGCCTGGCCCCGCTGTCGCTCGATTACATGATCGCTTCCCATCGCAGCATGGAACCGGGACATCGCCTGGCCCTGGATACCCTCGGGAAGAAGCCCCTCCTCGATCTGGACCTGCGTCTGGGCGAAGGAACGGGAGCGGCTCTGGCCATGCCTTTGGTGGATGCCGCCGTCCGTGTACTCACGGAGGTTGCCACATTTGCCGAGGCGGGGGTGTCAAAGGCGGACTCATGAAGGCGTTTTTCGCCGCCCTCCAATTTTTGACCATTTTACCCCTTCCCGCCTCCCTGACGGGCGACGAGAAGAGCCTGGCGAAGAGCGTCCGCTTCTTCCCTCTCGTCGGATTGCTCGTCGGCGCCCTCGTCGCGGCCACGGATCTGCTCCTGCAAGCCCTGCTGCCGCCATTGGCAGCGACCTGTCTCACCGTTTTTTTTCTCATTGCCATCACCGGCGGGCTGCATATGGATGGTCTGGCGGATACGGCCGATGGTTTTTTCAGTGCCCGCACCCGCCCCAGGATGCTGGAGATCATGCGGGACAGCCGAATCGGGGCGATGGGTGTCATGGCGATCGTCTTTGTCGTGGCCCTGAAAGTAGCAGCCCTCACATCGTTATCCATGCATGGGCGTTTAGGCGTCCTTGTTTTGATGCCCCTAGCCGGCCGCAGCGCCATTATCCTCATGATGACAGCCCTCCCGTATGCACGACCCGACGGCGGCCTGGCGGCCATCTTTCTGGCCAAGCGGTCGTGGTGGACACCGGTAGCTGCTTTTTTGCTACTCGGGATTGTCGGATGGGGCCTGGGTCGGGGCTTGGGCCTCTTCGCCGCTCTGGCTGCCCTGGCCGCCGCGGCTCTCCTGATTCGCTATACATTAAAAAAAATAGGCGGATTTACAGGTGATACCTTGGGTGCCGTCTCGGAAATGACGGAGATGATGCTGGCTCTGAGTGCCGCGGCATGGGTTCATGTCGGCGTATAAAAAGATAAATGGCTATTGCCATGAATCCATAAAAAGGGTAAAGATGACTTGGTGCTGTATCAATGGCGGATCGCCCAGGTTAAGGGTCTTGTTTTTAGCGATTTCCGGAGAGAATGTGACACGAAAATATTTCCCCATCATCCTTTGCGCCCTGCTGACATACGGAATTTTGTCCGTTCAAGATACCGAAGGATTTGCCAAATCATCGAAATCTGCGGCACACCGGCATAAAAAGCCTTCCGCAGCATCCATCAATCGGGCGCCGCAAAAATTGGTTTTGCACTCTGCCTTCGCCTTGGTCGAGGATCAGCGAACCGGTGAATGTCTCGTCCAAAAAAATGCGAAGGCGGTCGTGCCCATTGCCTCCATTACCAAGCTCGTCACGGCAATGGTTATACTGGATGCGAAAATGGATCTCCATGAGTCGCTTATTATTGAAAGGGAAGACGTTGACACCTTGAAGCACAGCCGTTCCCACCTGCGTGTCGGTACACGCCTTACACGCCAAGAGGCCTTGCTGCTGGCTTTAATGGCATCTGAAAACCGGGCGGCACATGCCTTGAGCAGAACCTATCCGGGAGGGCAGGACGCTTTCGTGTCCGCCATGAACGCCAAAGCCCAGTCCCTGGGACTGACCGCTACTCGCTTTACGGACCCCACGGGGCTCTCCAGCGGCAACATCTCTTCCGCCCACGACTTGGCCCGGCTAGTAAATGCCGCCTACAGCTATTCGCTCATCCGGCAATTTACCACGCGTGAAGACGCCGTGATACAATCGGGCCGCCGTAAGGTATCGTTTCGCAACACCAATCGATTAGTGCGGAGTTCTCGTTGGCAGATTGGCCTCTCCAAGACGGGTTTCATCGATGAGGCGGGTCGATGCCTGGTTATGCAGGCCCAAGTGGCCAAGCGCCCCGTCTTGATCGTCCTCCTCGATGCGCAAGGCAAACTGACACGCTTCGGCGACGCTAACCGCATCAAGCAGTGGTTGGAGCGACCGACGTCTGGTCAACATGGATTAAGGGCCTCAAAGGGTCAGACCAAGACATCTATCTAATTCCAATTCTAACTCAAAGCGCTATCTTCGTTGGCATCGACAATCGGCTCCTCGACGTATGAAAAATACGCCTACGTCGCCTCTGCCTTGCCGCCTTGATTTCATCTTTGATTTAGAACCGGAATAACACACATCCCTTATTTATATCTTGCGATCTAGTGCTTTCTCGAGTTCTTGGAGACGCTTGCGATCAAGGCGCTCCTTCTCGAAGCGTTCCGTAATGTCACGTGCATGTGCGAGAGCGCCCAGGACATCACCCTTTTCATCCAGGACAATAGAGAAGCTGAGTTCAACATAGATCGGAGTACCATCCGAACGGGTTGATCTGGTGGGCAGAGCTTGCCCGGCGTACTTCGTGGTACGCTCGCCAAGGGCACGTTCAAAACCGCGCCAATGGGCCTCCCTAAGACGCTCTGGGATGATGATATTCAGATTTGCCCCAAGGGCCTCACGCCCTGTAAACCCGAAAATTCTCTCCGCTGCCGCATTCCAAACATGAATGGTCCCTGCCGTGTCGGCAAACACGATGGCATCCGGGGCTTGCTCAACCAGCCTTTCCGCGAAATCGGGCAATTGTGTTGCGTCAGTCTTCATCGAATTCTCCTCTTAACGTTCTCATTGGTTTCAAAAAGACCGGTGTGGCGAAAACTTATAGCCATCGCCGGACTGTGCACATGTCCGTTGACTACTTTGACGCGAGCCACATGCCTGCGGCAATAATCATGACGACTACCAGCGGCGGAACCTTGAGTTCAAGCGTGTGCATGGGCATCCCCTCTAGGCCTGACATCATTCGGCCTGTTAAATATAGTGTGATATTGCACAAAACCTTTACAGAAAGATTATTTGCTTGTCAAAATTAATGGTTATCACGTCGGAAAGAGCGTTTCACCAAGAAGCTTCTTGATCAAGCTCGGCGGCCTTATCCTCTATCCCGACACATCGCGGCTTACAGAAATTTCAGGATCAACCTTTGGGCCACTATGGGTTTGACATAATCTGTCCGGGGCGGTATAAGTTCCCATCCATGAATCGTTTTACCGGCCATTGTCACTAATTTTGAAGTAAGGGGGACATAGCATATGCAAAAGATATTTACCTTTACGGGGGCGAAAAAGATCGCCTTCGGCGTCGGATCCTTTGATAACCTGCCTGACTATCTCGGCGAACTGAAAGCCAAACATCCTTTGGTGGTCATCGATCCGGCACTGGCCGCCTCGGGCCTGAATGAGAGGATTCGGGACCTTCTGGGACGCAGTGGCCTCAAGATGACCCTCTTCGACAAAGTGGAACCGGAGCCGCCCATCGAACTGGCGGACGCCGGCGCGAAGATGGCCCTCAAGGCAAAATGCGATGCCGTCATCGGCATCGGCGGTGGAAGCGCCATGGATGTGGCCAAGGCCATTGCCGTCATCGCCGCCAACAAGGGCAAGGCCGTCGATTACCTGGGCCTGGGCAAGGTTCCCGGACCGGGCTTGCCCAAGATCATGGTTCCGACGACAGCGGGAACCGGCAGCGAGGTAACCTTTACCTCCGTCTTCATCCGGAAAAACCTGCAAAAGAAAGAAGGCATGAATAGCCCTTACCTCTATCCGGAGTTCGCTGTCCTCGACCCCTCCCTGACCCTGAGTCTGCCGCCCGAACCCACGGCGACGACGGGACTCGACGCCCTTTGCCATGCCATCGAGTCCTATACCTCCATCAACGCCTCGCCCATGAGTGAGATGATTTCCTTGGAAGCCATCGTCCTCATTGCCGAGAACCTCCGGACCTGCGTCCACGAGGGCAAAAACCTGGAAGCCCGAAGCCAGATGCTCCTCGGCAGCCTCTATGCCGGTCTGGGGCTGGCGAACGCCGGCGTCACGGCGGTTCACTCCCTGTCTTATCCCCTGGGTGGGAGATACGGCGTTCCCCACGGCCTGGCCAATACGCTTCTGCTGCCCCATGTCATGGCCTACAATCTGCCGGGTGCGTTGGAGAAGTTTGCCGATATCGCCGAAGCCATGGGCGAGGTGACAGAGGGTCTTTCCGTACGCGACGCGGCGGAACTTGCCGTCGAGGCCGTTGAGAACCTCATCGAAGATTGCGGCGTTTATGACACCCTGGAAGACCTGGAAATTCCCGAGGACGATTTCGAAGAACTGGCCAAGATTGCCATGACCGTTGCCCGACCCCTGGAGAACAATCCCCGGAAGGTGACCCTGGAAGATGCCGTCGATATCTATCGGACGGCATATTGATATCCGTTTGTATTCAAGTTATTGAAATGATATTAAAAACATAAGCCGTCATCGCGAGGCGAACCTTGGGAGCCGTGGCGATCTATGAAAGCAAGATTGCCGCGTCGGCCAAGGGCCTCCTCGCAATGACCATGAAGAGTAAAAGCAAATTTTGAGGAGGGTTGGATCATTATGGCAGGTGCGGAGATTTTCAACAACGATGAGATAAAGGCCATGGCCGATGTCATAGAGAGAAAAATGATACACCGTTACGGGTCGCATGACAGCAGAAAAGGGCAGTATCGTGTAGACGAATTTGAGGACAAGGCGAAAGCCATTACAGGATCAAAATTTGCCCTCGGCGTTTCAAGCGGTACGGCGGCGCTTATCGTTGCCTTGAAAGGCATCGGTATCAAACCCGGCGATGAAATCATCACGACACCGTTTACCTTCATCGCGACGATAGAAGCGATCGTTGCGTGCGATGCCGTTCCTATCCTCGGGGACATCGATGAGACGCTGAGCCTTGATGTGGCCTCCGTTGGAAAATGCATCACGCCGAAGACGAAGGCGATCATGCCCGTCCACATGTTCGGGGTTGCGGCAGCTATGGATAAGTTCATCGAACTCGGCAAAAAATATAGTATTCCCATTATCGAAGATGCCTGCGAAGTTGTCGGAGGCACCTTCAACGGACGTTACCTCGGCACGTTGGGTACGTGCGGCACATGGAGCTTTGACCCCAACAAGACGCTCACCGTCGGCGAGGGCGGCATAGTCCTCACGGACGATGAAGCGATCTATTTCAAAATGGATTGCTATCACGACCACGGACACGTCCACAGCAAGGCGCATGACCGTGGCGCTGACGAAAAATTTGGTTTGGGTGTCAACTACCGCCTCAGCGAGATCCAGGGGGCGCTTGGACTCGTGGCGCTCGACAAAATGCCGATGGCTCTTGGAATGCTGCGCGCATCAAAGAAGAAAATCCTTGACGCCGTGGCGGAGACGGGAATCAAACCACGCCCCATGAACGACAGCGAAGGGGATACGGCGACCCATGTCATATTCCTCATGCCCACCGCCGAAGCCGCGAAAAAATTTCAGGCCGCCACGAAAGAGGCCGGGTGCGGATGCGCGATCATTGCGGAGAATACGTGGCATTACGCGAAACACTGGAAAGCGCTCGCGGATATGGGCAATAAAGACTTCTTCGGTACAAAGTCAACCTCTTACGAGCCGGAGACCATGGCAAAAAGCGACGCGATCCTTAGCCGCGCCGTCATGTTCGGACTCAATATCTGCATGGACGACGCTTCCGTGGACAAAATAATCAGGGCGATAAGAGCAGGAGCGAAAGCAGCTCTCTAAAAAAAGGAGTCTCGTATCATGATCATCGTTACCGGCGGCGCCGGATTCATCGGTAGTGCCCTTATCTGGAAACTCAACCAAGAAGGGATAGACGATATCGTCATCGTCGATCACTTAGGAACATCCGATAAATGGAAGAATCTCGTCAACCTGAGATATGCCGACTATATCCACAAAGACGCTTTCATTCAGATGGTTCTCAATAATCATGTCCCGTTTGACGCGACGGCGGTGGTCCATATGGGTGCCTGCTCTTCGACGACGGAGCGGGACGCCGACTACCTCTGGCGGAACAATTATCTCTATACCCGTCATGTTGCCGAATGGACCCACCACAATGGCATCCGCTTCATCTATGCCAGTTCCGCGGCGACATACGGCGATGGGGCCTTGGGATTTTGCGATGACGATGCGACCTCTCTGGCGCTAAAGCCCATCAACATGTACGGGTATTCCAAACAGGTCTTTGATCTTTGGGTCCTGAACCGGTGCCTGGATAACCAAATGGCCGGGATTAAATTCTTCAACGTCTTCGGTCCCAACGAGTATCACAAGGGGGATATGCGAAGCGTCGTCCACAAGGCCTTCGGACAGATCCGGGCCGAAGGCAAGGTCCGGCTCTTCAAATCATCCCGGCCCGAGTACCCGGACGGCGGGCAAATGCGGGACTTCGTCTACGTCAAGGATTGCGTCGAGGTCCTGTGGTGGCTCATCCGGCATCCGGAAGTGAATGGCCTCTTCAATCTGGGAACCGGCCGGGCGCGGACCTGGAATGATCTCATGCGGGCCGTTTTCGCCTCCATGGCGTTGGAACCATATATCGAATATATCGCCATGCCCCCAGGACTAGATGAGCAATATCAATATTTTACAGAGGCAAAGATGGAAAAGCTCCAGGCCGTAGGCTGTCCTGTGGATTTTCAGTCCCTCGAAGCGTCGGTAAAAGACTATGTCGTGAATCATCTCATGAATAAGGACCCCTATTTGTAAAAACATTAAGGAGGAAGCATATGAAGACAACACGTAATGAGCGGCGGATGGTTTCCACGAATCTGAGTTTTGTTTTGGTACTCTTGCTGTTGGGGTTTTTCGTTGTCCTTGGTACGGTGCAACCTTCAGACGCCAAAGTTTCCCAGAACCCTGCGGACCTGAAATCGGGCCTTCCGGCGACGGCGGACATGGATACGCTGACGGCCATCTTCACGCGGCGCAGCATCCGTCAATATACGAACCAGCCCGTCTCGGATGCGACGATCAAGATTCTCCTGCAGGCTGGCATGGCGGCCCCTTCGGCAAAAAATACGCAATCCTGGGAGTTTGTCGTGATTCGTGACAAAAAGACGCTGGCGCAAATCCCCGCTTTTCACCCCTTTGCCAAGCATATTCCGAGTGCGCAGGCGGCCATTGTCGTCTGCGGCAACACCAAGTTGCAGGCCGCGCCGGGCCACTGGATTCCCGATGCGTCCAACGCCTCCATGAGCATCCTGCTGGCGGCCCATTCCTTGGGTCTCGGGGCGGTTTGGACAACCTTCTACCCTTACGAGGACAGAACCGCCGGTATCAGAAAACTTCTCAACCTGCCGGAGCATATCATGCCTCTCAACATCATTCCTCTCGGGTACCCCGTGGAGAAAGGCAAGTATCAAGACCGATTTAAACCCGCCAAGATCCATAACGAGAAATGGTGATGGGGTGATTTTGGAAAATAAACGGGTTAATCCCTTAAAAGGTTAACCCGTTTATCTATTTTATCTCACTTGATATAGCCCATCATTTCCCCGATTTTTTTATAGCTGTCAATGAGAGGATATTCGGGACGGACGGAATATCCCGACGGCAGTTTTGAACCCGTCGGTTCGATGCGCCGCAGGCCCGTCATCAAATCTTCCAATTTCTCTCGGGGAACCGTAAAAATCATCTCTTCATCCCCTGCCATGGCCCGATAGTGATCCCCGCGGCATGGCACGGACACCTGGCACTGCCCGGTCTGTAAAACCGGAACCACCCCGTAAACACAGGCGGCATGGCCGGAAATCGCACATTTCAGATTGTATCCGTCCATATACTCTCTCCCAAGCAAAAGTAGGCCCAGCTGAGCCGAATCGCAATAAATCATGACCACATCGGGTTCGAAGTTAGCGGTCTTGAGGGGAGCGGACACGATGCCGACGTATTTTCCGACCTCCAATTTAGGGAATTCTTCCGCATAGTGCCGGCCTGCGTCCTGGGTAGCAACGTCTTTGGGGTAGCGGTTGTGTCCCTCCATGAAGTATTCGGGAGGTTCTCCCAAGCCGAAGCCCACAACGGGTTCAAAACACCAATGGTCTTCTTTGAGCATGGCCATGCTTTTTCCTTCCCGGCGCGAGATCTGAAATACCTGACAGAGGGAAAGATGGTGGCCGAGATCTTTTATGGGCCGCTGGGCACCTTCCGGGATATTCTCCTCATTTTTTAGGAGTTTTAAGGCCAGGGGGAAGGTTTTGAGCCGCAAGCGCCTGTCGAGTTCTTCCCCGTATTCCTGATACATTGTCCTACTTGACATTTGACCTTCCTCCTGTGTTTCCTTGGTCATTTTCATTAATTTGCCCCTCTTTGTCCCGTTGCGTTTGTTTCAAACATGCCGACACGTTTCATATTCCCGCATCCATCGCAATCGGCAGCCCCGACTGTTCGGCATACGGCTTCGAGCCCAGCGTATCATAGGGCCAGGCGGCAATGCTCCCGTCAAGGAAGCGCACGTTCTTGAATCCCTGCCCCTCCAGTATCCGCTGGGCCTGATAGGCCCGGATGCTGGTCTGGCAGTAGACGATGATCTCCGCGTCCCGGGGTATTTCATCGACCCGCGCCCGCAGATCGGGCAGGGGAATGACCTGCGTCTGTTTGGGCGCGTCGATGAAACAGTTCTCCTGCTCGGCCAGAGATCGGACATCCAGGAGGATGAATTCCTCCCCGGCGTCTATCTTCTCCTTGACGTCCGCCGGGATGGACGCCTCCGCCATGCCAGACCGCTTGTTCTTGATGACGTTCGCCGCATTGTGGACGGGGTCCATGGCGCTGTTGTAGGGGGGAGCGTACCCAAGATCGAGGTTCGCGAGATCGTCCACCTTGGCGCCGAAACTGATCGCCGTGGCCAGAACGTCGATCCGCTTGGCGACCTCTCCCAACCCCACGCCCTGGGCACCAAGAACCACACCCGTCTCGCTTTCGGCGATCAATTTGAAGAGCATCTTTCTCGCTCCCGGGAAATAGGCCGCATGATCCAGGCAGGGGATCAGGCACGTTTCGATCGCGTACCCTTCCGCCCGCGCCTGCGCTTCCGTCAGGCCGACCCGCCCCATGTTGTAGTCAAATACCTTGACGACCGTCGTGCCCAGAACGCCCGGGAATTTTTCCCGGCCTCCGGTGATATTCGTTCCGATGATCCTGCCGTGTTTATTGGCCGTTGACCCCATGGGGGCGAGCATCTTTTTCCCCGTGATCCGGTTGACGTTTTCGACACAGTCCCCGCCGGCATAGATATCAGGATCGCTGGTCCGCAGGCATTCATCAACGGAAATGCCGCCCAACTCCCCGATTTCCAGGCCCGCGTCGGCTGCCAGCCCCGCGTTGGGGCGCGTCCCGACCGCCGAGACGACCAGATCGGCAGCGATGGCCTTCCGATCCGTGATCACACGCCTGACCCAGCCGTCTTCGCCCTCGAAACGGACGACGCGCGTTCCCCAGAGGAGGTCCACGCCGTGTTTTTTCAGTTCCTTTTCCCCGTACGCAGCGATTTCAAAGTCGAGCAGTTTCGGCAGAAGCCAGTCCAGGGCCTCGACGATGGTGACCTGAAGTCCCTGGGCAACAAGACTCTCGGCCACTTCCAGACCGACCAACCCCGAACCCACAACCACCGCCTTTTTCATTCTTCTCTCCTCGATGATCCGGCGGACGGCTACGGCGTCGATCATCGTCCAGAGCGTGTAGATGCCCTCCAGTTCGCTGCCGTCGCAGGGGAGCCGGAGGGGCGAACTGCCGGTGGCAATGACGAGTTTGTCGTACGGAAGCGACGCATCCTCTCCGTTCGCCAGACTGGTGACCCGCACGGTCCGTTCGCGGCGGTCGATTGACAGCGCTTTCGTATGGGTCAGCACGTTGATGCCGAGCGTGTCCTTGAAATGCATCGGTTTCACGACGTCCAAGGAGTTCCGGAATTTGATCATACCGCCCACATAATAGGGGAACCCGCACGTCGCCGAAGAGACGTTCTCGCTCTGTTCGACGATGGTTATTTCCGCATGGGGATCGCATCTGCGTGCCCTGGCGGCCGCTTTCGGGCCGCAGGCCGTGCCGCCGATGACGATGATCTTCTTGTTTCCATTCATGGATCAGTAGCTCCTCATCTGTTATGCGCTCGCGTCGCGTGTTATTTGATCATCTCCAGGATCTTGACGTAACTGGGGGGAAAGACGGGTGCTGGCCGCATCACCGGATTCTTGGGCAAGCGGGAGTTGTACTTCTCACAATGGCGGAAGCCCGCGAGGAGGTCTTCCAGTCGGTCAAGCGGCACGGTGAAGATGATTTCGTCATCCCCGGCCATGGCGAAATAACGGTCGCCGCGGCAGGGGATGGATACCTGGCACCGGCCGCTGTTAACGACGGGGACGACGGAGTAGACACAGGCCGCATGGCTGGATAGGTTGCACGGCAGATCGTGCCCGTCCATGTATTCTCTCGCCAGGAGCACGAGGCTCAGCTGTACCGAATTACAGTACAGAAGAATCATGTCGGGGACAAAATTCACCTTGTGCAGGGGGGCGGATACTACCCCCTTGTACCGGCCCGTTGCGATACGGGGGAAATCCGCGGCATAATTCTTTCCCGCTTCCAGATCCTTCACGTCCTGGGGGAAACGGTTGTTCCCGTCGAGGAAGTACTGCGGCGGGGCTTCCCATCCGTAACCGACGATGGGCTCGAAGCACTGCATGTCTTCCTTGAACTGGGCGACCGTCTTTCCCTCCTTGCGCGACAGCGCGTATCCCTGGCAGAGGGCCATAGGGTAGCCGAGGTCCTTCAGCGGTCTCTCCGCGCCCTCCGGGATCTCCTCTTCATTCTTCAACAACTTCACGGCCAGGACATACGACTGCAGCCTGAGACGTCTTTCCAATTCATCCGCTTGTTCATGGTACTTTTTGAATTCTGTCATATAAGCTCCTTTGGGATTAATGCATCTCTGCGGTAAAGTTAGAACCTCCATGCTGGTCTTCGATCCGCTTAAGCTTGTCAGCTATTCCTTCCCGTGCAGGTTCTTTCTCATTTTCTGAGAGAAACCTTCTTCACTACCCCTGATAATATACTCTGCCGCCATACCGGTTGCGGCAATAACATATTGGTGACACTGCCTGAGGCGTCTTCCTCCCATGCACGCAACCCACGGCGATCGTCGCGCCGGCCAAGGCCCCGCAAATAGTGCCGAACTGTCCTATGCCCCCGCCAAATCCCGTAGAGACGGCGACGACTTCGGGAGGGAAGTCTTTAATGATCCCGGTGCTGATTACGGCCTCTAAGACAGATTCGGCACAGTTCAACCCGTCTTTGAAATTCTGCCTGGCATTTTCTTTAGCCTTGTTGATCAGGTCCTCTTTATCCATCGTCCGTCCACCTTCCTTGATGATTTACCTCTGAAATATTTTTGATGCCGGTATGTCGGCATGCGGGTCAGTCGCTGGTATTTTACTTGTTTCTCTGGGTAGCCTGTTTTGCGTTTTCGAGATGGTCCTTCATGGCATTTCTGGCACCTTGTACATTATTATTTTTTATCATTTCAAATATTTGCTTATGATATCCTAGGGCGACCGGAGCACTGCCGGATATTTCCATGGTTTTACTCCGGGAAATTTCGGTCAGATTATGCAGTAAATCATTGATGCGTGCGATGACTTTATTCTTAGAAGCTTTACAGATGGTTGTATGGAAGCAGGTGGCTGCCTTAATACCCTCTCCACCTCTATTGATATCTTGCTCCATGTCTTCGATACATTTACCCATGGCTTCCAAGTCTGTCTCCGTATGTCTTATGGTCGCCAGTTCAACGGATTTAAGTTCCAATGCTTCCCGGGCTTCGAACAGATCGGAAATGATGTCGGTACTGGTTTCAAACATAAAATCTATTTTTGACAGAAGGTCATCGATGCCGATACTCTTTAGATAGATGCCATCCCCCGGCACGTGTTGAAGAATTTCCATGAACTCAAGAATTTTTAAGGCTTCACGAACGGGAACCCGGCTCACCTGAAACATCTCGGCCAATTCGCGTTCAGACGGTAATCTATCTCCGGTCTTCAGCTTGCCTTCCATGATCATATTTTTGATCCGCTCAACGATTATTTCGTAAAGCCTGACGGCGCGAACTTCACTCGCTCGGGCAATGGGTTTGTACATCGTCATGTAGTCGCTTTCTCAACACGATATTCCACAAATGGGCAGTTCCGTTTTCTGGTATACTTGTATACCAGGAACATTTTCCCAACGTCAAGACAAAAATCTGTTAAGGCATCCATTGAAAATGGACCAAACTGCATTTGCCGCCGCAGATGCAAAATGAAACCCTTTTGCGCATGGGAACGCTTTATTGTTATATCCTTGTGATATCTTCAAAATGACTATTGCCAGGTGGCTTAAATTTTGCGATACAGAGAAAAAGCCTTTAGCGAAAGTACGACTGTGAATAAAAATATTTGCTGCTCCATTTTGATCCTCTTCATTATTTTTCCGCTTACTGCCGCCTGGTCTGAAGAACCGCCGGCAACAAAATCCGCGCTCCCGGTCGTGACGGACTCGGGGCATCTTGGTCTGGGCATTCCTTTTTTGCAGAATACATCGGAGGATTTGTCGATGGAGGTCACGGCCCTGGCGGAGGCTTTGGCCGTCATGCGCCAACGTCAGGCCGACCAAGGGGCTGATATTTCAGAAATTCGCGATCTACTGAAGGCCTGGTCGGGGAAGTTGGAGCATTTACTCAAAGGCATGTCGGTTGCCGAAAGAAGACTGAACCAGTTAAACGCCAAGGTGTCACGCCTGGAGCGTTCCCTGAATTCTCGGCAAGGTGAGCAAAAATCATGGGGACAGAGTCAAGCCGACCAAATGGCGGGGAAGGATGTCGCCTTGGCCGATTCCGAGGCCGTCTATGAGAAGGCCCTCAACTTGTTTAAGGATAAGGAGTATGATCAGGCGCGGGAAGAATTCCAACGCATTGTCTCCGCCCATCCCGGGACACCGCCGGCCGTTCAATCCCAATTTTGGATTGGCGAAAGCTTCTTCCTAGACGGCAATTACGAACAAGCCATTCTGGAATACGAGAAGGTCGTGAAAATGGATCCAAAAGGAGAAAGGGCGCCGCAGGCCCTGCTCAAAGAGGGCCTGAGTTTTTCCCATCTAGGGGATAACGCCACGGCAAAGCTTATTTTTCAACAATTGGTCGAGCATTTCCCCGATTCCAGTCAGGCAGCGGCGGCGGCTGCCAAGTTGGCGGAGATGAAATAAATTCTTTAGAGGGATGCCATGGACATCAGATCCTTAACGTCAACGTGCCGCGATTCTGCAACCGTCAGCCCCTCATGGATTCTTTCCAACACCAGCTGTTTTTCTTCCGGAAACTGATAGCCCTCATAATCCTGATGGAAAAGGTGGCCGCCGCGGCGGTCGCTCCAGGAATTCATGGCGTGATCGAAACAGACTTTTGCCGTGACCTCCAGGGCGCCGATCATCACGGCCAACTCCTCCAGCCGCTCATGGGGAGAGGAGAGGTGGAGCCGGCCCTGTTTGTAGTCCTCAAAAATCGGCGTTCCCTCCCGGGGCACAAAAGGTCGTGAGCGGATATAGTGAGGGTTGATGGCGGACAGGACGCGCGCCGTATTCTCGGCATGCTGGCGCCAGCGTTCCCTGCCCCCCAGATCGGGCATCCAGTATTCCGAGACTTGGAATCCTGCGGCCACCGCCTTTTGACCACCTTCGATCTGTTCGGCACTGGTCACGCCTTTTCGGACGATCTCCAGCAGTTCATCATCTCCCGTTTCCAACCCGATATGGAGGCGGTCCAGGCCGGCTTCACGGATTGCCTTGAGTTCGTCCGGTTTCCGCTGGGCCAATGTCTTCGAACGGGCATACGTAGTGACCCGTGTCAAAGAGCTCAGTGTTGTGCGCAGATGCTTCAATACGGCGATGAATTCGGGCGGACGCATGATGACGCTGTTGGCATCCTGCAGGAAGGCTGTCTGTCCGCCTGCGTAGAGCCAATTGAAGACGGTAATGAAGCAATGATTGGCCCGCAGATAACGATCCGCCCCCAGAATGGCTGCCCCGACGTCGCGGGTGATCTTGCCGCCCAAGCCCAGCTTCCAGGAAACGGCGGTAATTTCGTCCCGGATAGCGGCAACCCGGTCGATGTCGGCCTTAATATCGTCCACGGGGCGATAGACAAACGGATGTCCCTTATACATCTCGCAAAAGGTGCACTTATTCCACGGGCAATTTTCCGTTACCCTGAGGAGCAGAGAGGCGCTGCCGCCCTCGCTGGGCGGCCGGTACACCCCCACTTCAAAAGAAAGCGTCTGTAGACGCTCAACATGTTCCCTTATATTGCTATATCCTGGCATTAGGCCCATAATAACTCCTTATGTATCGTCATGACGGTGACCGTTGTTGTCCGTCTGGCAGAGATTTACTTTTTAATATAACATGCCAAGCGGCAATGTCAAAAAATGAAAAAATAGTGCCTATATTAAGAGGCACATACCGAGAGGAGCGTCCATCATGAAGCACGACAGTGTTAAAAAATCGGAAAGCGGCGACTTCCGGGTTGCCAAAGAGCCTTTTTATCTTCCCCAGGGGAGCGAAATCGAGATTTTCGAGGCTGCCCACCAAAAGAAGCTACCCGTTCTCCTGAATGGACCCACGGGGAGCGGTAAGACCCGACTGGTGGAACATATGGCTTGGCGACTAAAGCTTCCCCTTTATACGGTTGCCTGCCATGATGATCTCAGCGCCAATGACTTAACGGGACGCTACATCATTAAGGGAGCCGAGGTGGAGTGGATCGACGGTCCCCTCCTCATGGCCGTCCGCGAAGGCGGGATTGCCTATCTCGACGAGATCGTCGAGGCCCGGAAGGATGTCACCGTCGTCATTCACCCCCTGACGGATCACAGACGGTATCTGCCCGTGGAGAAACGAAGCAAGATCTTCCACGCCCCGGATGACTTCATGATGGTCATCAGTTACAACCCCAATTACCAAAGCGTCTTGAAAGAGCTCAAGCCGAGCACCAGGCAGCGATTTATTTCCATTAACCTGGGCTGGCCCGCAGAAGACTTGGAAATACGCATCGTTTGCCGCGAAGCAGGCGTGGAGGAGGAGACGGCGGGCAAACTCGTCAAAGCGGCGAACAAGATTCGCAATTTGGTTCATCAGGGATTGGAAGAGGGGGTCTCGACGCGTGAATTGGTCTATGCGGGAATGCTGCTCAAAAGCGGCCTCACAATGAGGGATTCCCTTCATGCCACCATGATTGAGCCCCTGACGTACGACAGCGATCTGAAAAAGAGTATCGAAGAAGTGCTGAAAAACTACTTCAGTTTTTAGGTGGTTGACAATGCCACACGATTTTAAGCAAGGAGAAGGTAGATATCCGGCGGTAGACGCTGCGGAAGATACCCTTGATGACCTCCTCTCCCGTTTCCGCGAAGCCCTCTTCCCGTCGGCTTTCCATGTCGGCGAGGAAGGTATCGACGGGATTCTAATGCTTGTGTCCCATATCGCCCGGGCAGACCGGCAGACCGTGGAGGTGCTCTTGGCGGGATTTCCCCTCCTCCTTCAAAAACTCTTGCCCTATGGTAAAGAAACCGTTTTTGACGTATTCGGTCTGGCCAATGCCATCATCCCTTACGGTATCCCGCTGACGGTCCGGTTTCTTGCCATGAGTCCCGTTATCCTGGATAAAACGGATTTCGAGACCCTGACCAAAACGGCGGCCCTGGCCTGCACCACCGCCCATACTTATCCCCGGGCAGCGATGGCGTTGATGGTGGAAAGCGCTGCAATTATGGAACGAATCGGTTTTGAAGGGCTCCGACGCGTAGCCGCCTTCAGCCTCACCGTCGCTCCCGTGAGTTTAACCTATTCAGTGCGGATCATTGAAGAAAGTACCATTCTGACAGATCGCCTGCGTCAGGCCGGTGCCGGAACATCCGATGTAATGCTCGTCTACGACCTGGCGGCTCGAATCGCCGGCGATGATTGGAACCTGGCCTGGGAATGGGTTGAAAGAAGTCCTGCCGCCATACGGAAATTGTCGGCACTCCCCAAGGAAAATCTGCTTCCCCTCTGCGTTGACTGGGCGGCAAAGGGCGTCCCTTTTGGCGCAGCCATGGCGGTGACCTTCTTGGATACGGCCCCTGCGCTCCTTGAACGCCTTGGCCCCGGTGATGTGGAGCCGATCTGGCAATGCGCCTTGATCATGGCCATGACCAATCGGGGACATGCTGCGGCTTTCTTGACAAAAAGCGTGGAGATTGCAGCGCATCTGCTTTCTTGCCTGCCCTTGGAGCAGGTGAAACGTGTCTTCCGGATGATCAGCGACCTTTCCCGGATCGATGCGGAGGTGGCCTTGAAGTTCGCCGGGGCAAGCATCGACCTCGCAGACCGATTTACGGAAAGGGATTTTCAATCTTTTGCCGACATGGCGGCAGCCATGGCAGGAGAGAGTCATGCCGCAGCAGGCGCCTTTATCGATGTTGCGTCGGCGATCTTGGACAGGGCGGGTCTGGAGGGTCTGGAAAAAATCAGCGACTTGGGAATCGACATGGCCCGGAAGAGTTGGGAGACGGCGTCCCGCCTTCTCTTAAAAAGCCCCGACTTGATCGATCGCATGGGCCTCGACGGTCTGAAGATGATAGGTGATTTTTCGACGGCCCTGGCCGGCGAAAGCTGGTCGGCGGCCGTCCAGCTCCTCGAGAAATGCCCGCAAATCATTGACGGTCTCCTGAAGCTTGGCGACGCTTCGCTTGTCTCCCAAGTCTGTCATCTCGGCGGACGGGTGGTTCCCTATAATGCCCGCTTGGCCGTTAGCCTCCTTGACCGCAGCCCTGAAATGATCGGTCTCCTCGGCTTTTCCGGTCTGGAACGGCTGGAGGAGCTGGCCCGGCGCATAGGTGGCGAAAGTTGGACCACTGCGGTGAGTCTTGTAGAGATCAGTCCCCGTCTCATCGAACGGGTGGGTTTCCCCGGCCTGGAGCGTATTGCCGCCGTGGCCCAACACATTGCCCGGGAGAACAGCTATGGGGCGGTAAGCCTCCTGGAAAAGAGCCCCCATCTCATTGATCGCCTCTTGATGCATGGGGACAAGGAACAGGCCCTCCGCATCTATGAATTTGCACGCGAAACGCCACCCTCACATTGGCGCCTGACCACGACCTTTCTGGACAGTAGCCCGCAACTCCTCGCCCGTATCGGTGCGGAAGGCCTGGCGCAGCTCTTTACCCTGATGAGCCGAACCGCCCAAAGCAGTGGTAAGGTGGCAAAATCTCTTCTTGATGTGAGCCCTGCCGTGATGGATAAAATGGACGTTGCGGGCTTGGAGATTCTGGCGGCATGCGCCTTGGCCATCGCTAAGAGCGACTGGCAGGCCGCCATGGACGTGGTGGAACAGAGCCGCTACCTGATCGATCAATTGGGTTACGAGGGTGAACAGAGTCTTGCCCCCGGCGTATACGGCCTGACGGCGATGGTGGCCCGGACCAGTCCGGGCCTTGCGGTGAAGCTTTTGGAAAGAAGCCCGGCATTGGTCCGCTGGGTGGGACTCGACGGTTTTGGGCGGATTGCGGCGTTTGTTGAAGAGACGGCGCGGGAGGACGAAGAGAAGGCCCTGTCTTTTCTGGCGGCCGATTCACCTGCCTTCCGTGATTTTATGACCGGCATTCCCCAAGGGGTCGCGTTGAAGACCATCCAACCGATTCTCTCCAACTATCTGAAGGCTCTTCTGGGGAGGCGGGTGGAAATAGCCGAGGCCGATGAGGTCTTTACGGACGGCAAGAAGATTTACCTGCCGGGGCGGATCAAGGATTTCCAGGATAATGACGATAATTTCAGCCTCTATAAGGTTGCCGCCACCCATCAGGAGGCCCATCTGGAATACGGCAGTTTCGACTTCGACATGCGCCGCATGGAGGCACTGATTCCGCAAATCACTGCCCGCTTCGGGACAAAAGAAGATGAAAACGACGAAAGCGATATGGAGCGCTTTGCCCATCTCTTCCCCGAACCGGAATTGGCAAGAGATCTCTTCAATCTCATGGAGGATTTCAGGATTGAAGGGATTCTCCGGCGGGAGTATCCCGCCTTGGGCGACGAGATGTCCCGGATGAACCGCCACATGACCGTCAAGCGGCGCGCACCGGGAAAGATAGCCAACCCCAAGGAGCGGACCGTGGAGATGGCGGCCCAGGTCTTGATGGCCCATAGATCTTTCGATCATCCGTCTGATCCCGCCGTTTTGGTTCTTCATCGGATTCTGACCCCGGCTGCGGATCTTTTACAGCCGGAAGCGACGGTTCATGATGCGGCGCAAGTGGCGGCGGCCGCCTATTATTACATCGACGAGGCCTTTACGGAACCGTATCGGCACGTCAAACCCACATCGAGACCCCTCGATCAAGAAACGGTTTCCCGGAATATCGGGAATTTCAGCAGGACCTCCCGTCAGCTTCGGGATCGCCTTCAGGCCCGTCAGGGACCACAGCAGGGCCGGCGCCCGGATGCCCCGGCTGTCGAGACGCAAGGCGATCCAGAGCCCGCAACGACACCCACACAGACCCGGCCGACCATGGAGAGGGTGGGCCAACGGCCCCATCGCAGCGGTCAGGACCAAA
>Ga0351841_1013_pt1 | contig 29424 bp, 26 predicted proteins | sample BONcelHFGM3001E6_FD_206884 | JGI IMG/M metagenome (GOLD analysis project Ga0351841, IMG submission 206884) | Enriched cells from coal bed in the Powder River Basin, Montana, United States - BONCAT cells FGM rep1 HSBNCT.FGM.300.1.E6 ...
CTCCAGGGAAAGCCCGGAGGAACCGATACGACGACCGGCATCATCTCCGAAAGCAGATCCACAGACCACTGCAGGACAGGTTTTCCACCAAGTCTTGCGAACTGCTTCGGCACCCCGCCGCCGAACCTGGTTCCGGCCCCGGCAGCGGTCACAACCGCACCCCATGCCCCGGATCCCATGATCAGGCCTGATCCTCCTCGACGGGTTCTAGCGCTTCCTCTTCCTGCTTCTCCATGGAAGCGAAGACCATCGTCCCTCCCGAAGCCCGGAAGGTGGTGTGAGCCGTCACAGTAACATCGCTGCCCATCAGGCTGGCTGCCTCGTCGATAACGACCATGGTCCCGTCTGACAGGAATCCCACGCCCTGGCCGGCCCCGCGCCCCTTCTTCTGTATCCGGACCGTGAGCTTTTCGCCTGGGAGGACAACGGCCCTTCCGGCGGCCCCCACATCATCAAGCCTGATGACATGGATGCCCTCCCGCTCGGCCGTGTCCAGCAGGGCGGCATCGGAACTCAGCAGAACGACTCCGGTCTGCCTTAGCCACTCCAGCATTCGGTGCTTCTCGCGCTCGCCGTCGCCGAAATCGTGAAAGTCAAGCAGTCCGCCCGTCTTGCCAACAGCCTCCTCGAGGCGCTGAAGGGTTTCGGTGCCCCTTCTGGCCCTTCCCCTGGAAACGGTGTTCTTGCTCTTCTGAAGTGACTCGAGGCTTGACCTGACCGAAGCAGGAACGGTGAACGGGCCGGGAAGGATCCCGGCAAGAGTGAGATCGGCAACCCTTCCGTCGATGATCGCGTTAAGGTCCACCAGGACGGGCATGAACAGCCTTGTACCCCTTTCCTCCTCCACTTTGAGGAGGTTGAGCTTCCTTCCCTTTGTCAGGGCTGCCCGTGAGAAAACGTACGCCAGGGCAAAGGGCACAAGCACCAGAAGGTCGGCTCCGCCGGCCCTGAGACGAATGTCACCCACGTGAAGCACCAGCATCAGAAGAAGACCTATGATCAGACCAAGGAATGTGCCGGCGGTGATGTAAACGAACCCGTCGGCCCGCAGACCTGTAACAAGCCTTTCAAGCACCAGCGCCACGACACCGATGGCGATCCCCGCAAACCCCATCCAGAAACTTTCCGACGACGCAAAAGGGCTATCCGTGGCCAGCGTTCCCGCAAGCCCGAGAACAAGCACGAACACAAGCCTGCTCTCCCAACCGTTCTTTCTCAGAGCCATTCTTCTCCCTTTGTGTTCAGAAGGTCACTGATGGCGGCGGACAGACCAACGAATCCCGGAGCGCCGTTCTTTTCGGCGTCCGTGTCCTCCCTGGCACCCGCAAGGGTGGAAAACCCAAGGTTGACCGCCTCGGTGTACCTTCTGCCGTAACCGGCCACAGGCCGTACCTCACCCCCGAGCCCGACTTCGCCGCACACCGCAGTGCCCTTCTTAACCGTTTTCTCAAGACGGCTGGAGGCCACCGCAAGGCAAACCGCAAGATCGGCCCCGGGGTCACCGATGGTGAAACCACCGGCAACATTCACATAAACATCCTGATTGTCCAAATCTATCCCGCACCTGCGCTCAAGCACCGCCAGCAGCATGGCCAGCCTCGCTCCGTCGAAACCGGAAGCCTTCCGCTGCGGGTAGCCGTACCTGGATGGACTTGTGAGCGCCTGCACCTCCACCAGGAATGGCCTGGATCCCTGAAGAACCGCGGCTGGGACCGAGCCCGGGACAAGGTCGGCCTCCCTTCTCAGGAAGAGCCCGGAAGCGTTGGACACCCCTGAAAGGCCGGAAGGCCCCATCTCGAAGACACCCAGTTCGTTGGTGCCTCCGAAGCGGTTCTTCACGGCTCGGAGGAGGCGGTACTGGTGTGACGCGTCCCCTTCGAAGTAGATCACGGTGTCCACCAGATGCTCGAGAACCTTGGGGCCTGCAAGGCTTCCGTCCTTTGTCACATGCCCCACCACGAAAGCCGTGATCTCCCTGGGTTTGGCAAGGTTGACAAGGGCAGACGCGCAGTGCCTTACCTGAGACACGGAACCAGGGGCGGCCTGCAGGTCGGGGGAGTGAAGGGTCTGCACCGAATCGATCACCAGCACCCTGTAATCTCCCGAATCAAGGACCCCTGCCACCGTATCAAGCCTGGTGGCGGCAAGAACCGATAGCCCCGCCGGCGAAACACCGATTCTTCCGGCCCTGCCGGCGATCTGCGAGGCCGACTCCTCGCCGGTGGCGTAGAGGACAGGTATCCCTCCGGAAGCGATGTTCATGGCCGCCTGCAGTATCAGGGTGCTTTTCCCAATCCCCGGCTCTCCTCCGAGAAGGATAACGCTTCCCACGCTTGCTCCGCCTCCGAGAACCCTGTCAAACTCGGGAAGACCTGTGGAAAGCCTGGCGCCCGTCTCGGTGGACACGTCGCGCAGGTTCACGGGCCCGGTATTCTCAGGGGGGGCGCTGACCGAGGACGGGCCGGAAACGCGATTCTCCTCCACCATGGTGTTCCAGCTGAGGCAATGGGGACACTTGCCGCTCCATCCATGGGTTTCCCCTCCGCACTCCGAACAGACGAAGACGGAACGGGCCTTTGGCATCAGTAGTAGCCCTCATCCTGATGGGCGGGGTCGAACCTTGTGGTTGCCGTGGTGAACACAAGCCTCACCTTTCCCCTGGGTCCATTCCTCTGTTTCACTACAAGCAGGTCAACGTTACGGTATCTGTCGCTGCTGCCGTCGGAATCGGTAGATCCTGTATCGGCCCTCTCATCGTGCAGGAACATCACGAGATCGGCGTCCTGCTCTATCGCGCCGCTGTCGCGGAGGTCGCTGAGCTGGGGGGGACCCGGCCTCTTGGTGGCGTTCCTGCTGAACTGGGAAAGGGTGATGACAGGAACATGTATCTCCTTGGCAAGGGCCTTCAGCGCTCCTGAATTCGCTGCGACCTTCAACTGGTGGTTCTCGACATCGTCCGCCCCCTTCATGAGCTGAAGGTAGTCGACGAAAACGGCCGCGACCTTGTCCTTCCTGTGAAGCCTTCTAACCTTGGCACGGAGTTCGGCTGAGGTCAGTTCGGTCTTCTCGTTGATGGCCATGGGCAGCTCGGCCAGATGCCTGGCGGTCTCCTCCAGCTCAAGCCAGTTCTCGGGCCGCAGAGTGCCTTCGATGATGGGTTGAGTTCCGATCCCGCTCATCATGCACAAAAGTCTGCGAACGAGCATCTCATCCGACATCTCGAGACTGAAGAAGGCGACGCACCCCTTGCCCTGTCCGGCGATGTGCTTCGCCATGTTCAGGGCGAGGCTCGTTTTCCCCACTCCCGGCCTGGCGGCGATGATTATCAGCTCTCCGGGGTGAAAACCGGTGGTCAGCCTGTCAAGCGGTTCGAGACCGGTCGAGAGCCCGGTGACCCCGCCCTGTGCCTCACTCATCAGACGAAGCGACGCCAGGGCCGACGGAGCGACATCCCCGACCCTGCGAAAATCCTGTTCGGTCATGTTGCCGGCGATGCTGAAAATCCTCTGTTCGGCCTGGTCGATGAGGTCAGTCGAGCTTCCGTCGCCGGACATGACCCTGCGCACGGTTTCGTTTGACGCCCTGACGAGCTGCCTGAGCTGAGATTTCTCCCTGACTATGGCGGCGTAGGCCGTCACGTTGGCCATGTAGGCCACGTCGTTCGTCAGGTCGGTGATGTAGTCGACCCCGCCGGCGTCGGTTGCGCCGTTCCGCTTCTGGAACTCTGTGATGGTCGTTACGAGATCGACCGGTTCGCCGCGGTCGAACAGTGCTTTGAGGGTGGAAAAGATCCTTCTGTTCCTGGGGTCGAGGAAGTCATCCTCCACGAGAACGCCGAACACCTCCACCGCGATGTCGGGATCGAGCAGAACCCCTCCCAGCACGCCCCTCTCTGCTTCGGGGCTTCCCGGCAGCCTGTTTTCGGCATCAAATGACATTTCTGGGCAGACCTTTCTCCTTGAGCAACACGGAAAGCTTCTTCATATCCTCCCAGACCGGCCTTTTCAGGGCGGGTGAACGAAGAAGGGCGGCTGGGTGGTAGGTGACCATGACCAGAGTTCCCCGGAACTGGTGAAACTCCCCCCTGAGAGCGCCTATACCCTTTCTGGTACCCAGAAGCGAAAGCGCCGCGCTGGCCCCGAGGGCTACGATGACTTCGGGCTTCATGATCTCGATCTGGCGAATGAGTATCGGGAAACATGCATCGACCTCGTCCGGGGCGGGAACCCGGTTCCCCGGAGGCCTGCACTTCACGACGTTCGCAATGTAGACGGACCTTCTGTTCAGGTCTATGGCGTCAAGGATACGGTCGAGAAGCTCGCCTGCCCGGCCCACGAAGGGAAGCCCCTGCATGTCTTCCGTCGCGCCCGGGCCTTCACCGACGAGGAGGATTCCCGAATCGGGGTTGCCGGCTCCGAAAACAAGCTTGTTCCTGCCCTGGGAGAGCCTGCAGCGGGTGCATCCGGCAACTTCCTGCATCAGGGCTTCAATGGTAGGGGAAGGGGTCTTCGGCGTTGCCGGCGCGTCTTTCCTGGTGGGCATCACGGAGGCCGCCTCAGGAAGCGCGACTTCCGTCAAACCGAAGCTTTTGACAGCTTTCCAGAGCGGATCCCTCACAACCTCTCCCCCAGCAGGCCCGCAATGGCCAGCGCGATGAACCTTTTGGAGCCCCCGGCCACTTGTGCCGACGAGCCGTCGGCGAAGATCAGCTCTCCGCAGTTGGTCTGGCTTTCCATGCCCTGCCCCGGGACATCCCCCCTGTTGACGAAGACGGCGAACGAACCCTTCTTCAGCATCTTCTCCAGTGCCCTTTCGCGGTAATCCGGCCCGTACTCCAGAGAGAATGAGAGAACCGGACACGGCGCGTCGAGTGATACCAGAAGATCGGGTGTGGGCTCAAGTTCCAGCAGAAAGCCTTCCCCCCGCCGGAGCTTGCCCGGTGTGCAAACCTTTGGCCTGTAATCGCCCACCGCAGCCGCCATCACCAGAAGATCAGCCACGGCAACGGCTTCCCGCAGCGCGGCAAGCATCTCGTGAGCGGTTTCCACCCTGATGAGGGGAACAGATCCCGGTGGGGCGTCGTACCGGCATGGGCCACTGATCATGGTCACGAGGGCGCCGGCGTCAAGGAAGGCGTTGACCATGGAAAGACCCATGAGCCCGCTGGAGCGGTTGGAGATGAATCGCACATCGTCCATCCCCTCGCGGGTTGGACCTGAGCAGACAACGACCTTCTTCCCCTTCCAGGCGGAAAGCCCCGAGCCAGCACCGGCATGGTAGGGCAGCGCCTCCCGGGGCCACGATTGCGCAGCCATGCGCATTCTCTCCGCCCGGTAGATGGACTCGATCCTGAGCCGGGAGGATCCCGGCGAGTCGTTCACCATGAAGTAATCGAAGGCGCCCAGAAGGGCAACCTCCCGGGCTGCCGCCGAAAGCCTTTTCGAAACGGTTTCGCCGCTGTCGGTGCCCCTTCCCGAAAGCCTGCGGCCGAGTTCAGCCGGGTCGGGGGGAAGCACGAAAACAAGGACTGCCGCAGGCACGGCACTCTTCACCTGAAGCGCGCCCTGCACGTCAATGTCCAGAACAACTGAACCGCCAGCGGCCAGTGTGTTCCGGACCCATTCGCCCGAGGTTCCGTACCTGTTGCCGTGAACCTCGGCCCACTCGAGAAAATGGCTGGACGCTACCAGTCCGGAAAACTCATCGTCCGAGACGAACCGGTAGTCAACACCGTCGCGTTCGCTTCCCCTGGGAGGCCTTGTGGTGCATGAAACTGAAAAAACGGCCTCGGGGAATGTTTCGACGAGATGCCTTGCGAGGGTTGTCTTCCCTGCGCCGGACGGGCCGGCTATCACAACAAGAAGCCCCCTACTGGACATTGGCGGCCTGTTCCTTCATGCCCCCGACAAGCTCCTTCATCCTTATCACTCCGTACACGGCCTGAGGGTCGGTGACCTTGGCGCCCATGGTGTTCAACTCCCTGTGCATCTCCTGGACCAGAAAGCCAAGTTTCATCCCGCAGACGGGCTCGCCGAGTATGCCAAGAGCCTCACGCGCGTGGTGCAGAAGCCTCTGGCACTCCTCGGAGATGTCCAGACGGTCCGCCATCACGGCCACTTCCTGAACAAACCTGGCTTCATCAAGGTCAACCTCGCCAAGGAGTTCCCTGATCCTTGCCCTGTTCTTCTCAAAAACGTTCCTGACGCGCTCGCCGTGGGTTGCGGCTATGGGTTCGACCTGCAGGATAAGGGCGCCCAGAGATTCCCTGAAAACCGCCGCAAGCCCGGCCCCCTCCCTCAGTCTTGACTCTTTCAGGGCAGAGAGGGCATCGCAGATGACTGCCGAGAGAACCCCTGAGAAGTCTCCGAAGCGGGCTGGGTCGGGCAGCCGCAGAACTCCCGGCAGGGAAAGGACACCAAGGGCCGTCAGTCCAGATTCGGTGTGATACTCATCCCCGATGGCCACGGCAGCCCTGACGTAGGCTCCGGCCCGCTCCAGATCCATCTCGGGAGCGGTCCCGAACCCGTCTTCGGTATCCACGGAAACCGTCAGTTCGACCCTTCCCCTTTGAAACATCTCCCTTGCCTTTTCGTGGGCTGCCTGTTCAAGGGAGGCGGCCTCACGGGGGAACCTGAGATGGATGCTGAGCCCCCGGTGATTCACCGAACGGGCGGTCGCCGTTATCAGAAAGCCTTTCAGCCGCTGCGAAGCGCTGCCGAAACCGGTCATGGATTCCATGTTCATCTCCAGACGAAAGGGCGCCTTTGAACGCTACTTATTATTTTCGCTGTCTGAACCGTCAACCCGAAGGGAAGAAACAGACCGTGGAAGGCATTCATCTGCGCGGAATGATGCCCTCGATCCGCTCCCGGATCACCGGGCTCACATGCCGGGGAGTGTTCATGGAACACGAGCGGGTTCTCTCCCTTGATTTCGGCCGCTTCATGCTCTCCCTCGACAGCCGTCCCGAAGCACCCGGGCTCTCATTCTCCGGCAACCGGGTGAAGGTTGCCCCGAAGAACCCGTCATGGGAACACCATCTCAGGGGAGCCACGGTAACCGGTGCATCCCAGTCAGGCATGGACAGGGTGCTGATCATTGAGCTCGAGCGCAACACGGTGTACGACCACGGGCCGTGCTCCCTCCACTTCGAGATGACGGGACGGAACGCCAACATCATTCTGTGCCGGAAAACCGACCGCAGGATAATCGCGTGCGTCAGGCGGGTAACATCGCAGCAGAACCGCTACCGGACCATCTCCCCCGGGGTTCTCTACTCGCCTCCTCCGCCTTCGGGGCTTCCGCCGGAGAGATGGAGCGAACCGGTCCTGCCCGCCGTTCCGGCACCAATGGATCTGTGCAGGGTTCTTGAGGGTATCGGCCCGGCGACAGCCCGGGCGATCCTTGCCCATGCCGAAGCCACCGGCCAAGACATCTCACGTGTGTTGCGCTCACTTGCTGAAGACCTTGTGCGCGAAAACGTGCCGGACTGGATCGGTGAGCGGCCCGGTCCGGAAAGGACCGTCGACACTAAGGCGCCCGGAGCGGCCGAGCTTACCGCAAGGCTCACCCGGGAGGGGAAGGAACTGACAAGAAAGGTCGCGGCATCGGAACAGGCCCTTGAGAACCTTGAACTTCCCGAAACCCTCAGGATGTGGGGCAACCTTATCCTCACCTTCAAAAACGACCTGACGAAGGGCATGGAAAGGGCCGTCCTGATCGATTACCACGGGAACGCTGTCGAGATACCGCTCAAGAAGGCCATGAACCCGCCCGAGAACGCTGCCCGTTTCTTCAGGAAGGCTGCCGGTGTCCATACGGAAAGGGAGAGGCTTGAAGGCCGCATTCGCGGGATGAAAGACAGGCTGACAGAGTTGGACGGAACACTTGCCCGAATCCCGGAGATGACGCCCGAGCGGATCACCGAGCTGCTTGGCAGGCCTGAGAAAACCACCGAAGCCCGAAAACCCAGGGAGTTCGTCCTTGAGGGAGGCTGGCGGTGCATTGCGGGAAGGAACGCCAGGGAGAATGAGGAGCTGACGTTCAGAACAGCGGCGAGGGACGACTTCTGGCTGCACGCCAGGGGCGCTTCGGGCAGTCATGTCATCCTGCGGAGGGACGGCAGGCCGGGCAACCCGCCCGAGAAGGTGCTTCAACAGGCAGCCGACATCGCCGCACGGCACTCGGGTCAGAAGGGCATCATCCCCGTGGACTGCACCCTGGTCAAGTTTGTGCGCAGGGTGAAGGGCGCCCCGCAGGGCTTCGTAAAGTACACCAACGAGAAGACTCTTTTCGCAACGGTCGAGTAGTGTTCCCCCCGTACCCGATCCGTCACTTAAGCCCGGGCAAGGCGCGTCGCACCCTTTCAGCAGCGGCATCGAGCTCCCACCTGGCCGGACGGACGAAATGGTAGTGCGCGCCGAACCTCAGCCGAAAGCCGTCGCCAGAGTACCTGGGGAAAACATGGATGTGGCAGTGCAGGACCTCCTGCATCGCGGTCTCGCCGTCGGCGACAAATAGGTTTATCCCCTCGCACTCGAGCCCCGAACGCCTCAGCCCCGAGGCCACGGCCCGCGCAACCGTGAACATGCGCTCTCCGGCTTCGCGGGGCAGATCGCAAAGGTAGGGATGATGGGCGTTGGGAACCACAAGCACATGGCCAGTGTTGATGGGCCTTGTATCCATGAAGGCACTCACGAGTGCGTCGCGGTGAACGAAGGATGCTTCCTCGGTTCCTTCGAGGATGTCGCAGAAAATACACGAACTCATCTTATACCGTCCGTATTAAAAAACCGCGACAAAGATAACATCGGAAACGGATGAGGATACAACCCCCGTATTCGGGTCACCTATCGCGCCGAAAGTCTTATCTTATGCTGACACACGCTCTCAACCCGTTCGGCAAAGGGGGAGATGGTGACGGCCAGGGCAATACTCCTTGTTCTTGACGGGGTCGGCGCCGGCGAACTTCCAGACGCAGCCCTTTACGGAGACTCGGGCAGCGACACACTGGGAAACACTGCCAGGCACGCGGGGGGAATCAGCCTGCCCGAACTCCGAAAAATGGGGCTGGGCAACCTGCACCGCATTCCCGGGGTTCCTCCCGTCGCTTCCCCCCTGGCGTCATGGGGAAGATCCATGATCGCCTCACCCGGGAAGGACAGCACCACGGGCCACTGGGAAATGATGGGGCTGATCCTTGAGCAACCATTTCCAACCTTTCCAAACGGCTTTCCCGCTGACCTGCTCGAGCGGTTCTCCCTTCAGTGCGGCAGGGGCGTGCTGGGAAACGAGGCCGCCAGCGGGACCGGGATCATCGCCAGGCTGGGCGAAGAGCACCTGTCAACGGGAAAGCTGATCGTCTACACCTCAGCCGACAGCGTTTTCCAGATCGCGGCGCATCAGGACGCGGTATCACTGGACGAACTCTACCGATGCTGCGGGGTGGCCAGGGAACTCCTGACCGGTCCGTCCCTCGGGGTCTCCAGGGTTATAGCAAGACCGTTCACGGGAGCGCCCGGCGCCTTCGAACGAACTCCATTCCGTAAGGATTTCTCGCTCTGCCCTGTTGGCCCCACTCTTCTTGATTCCCTGGCGGGATCGGGCATACCGGTGACGGGCGTCGGAAAGATTGATGACCTCTTCGCCCACAGGAACATCAACACGGTGCACGTGGAATCGAACACCGTGGGCATCCGGGTGCTTCTTTCCCAGATGGCAGGCGTTCCAGGAGGGCTCATCTTCGCCAATCTTGTGGACTTCGACACGAAATGGGGCCACAGGAACGACCCGACGGGCTTCATCACCGGCCTGGAAGAGGTTGATTCGGCTGTTCCCAGGATCCTCGCCTCCCTCCGGCCGGACGACCTCCTGCTCATCACCGCCGACCACGGCAACGATCCCACCACGGAAAGTACAGACCATTCACGGGAGTACGTCCCACTCCTGGCGTACTCCCAGGGGTGCAGGGGGCGCAACCTTGGAACAAGGAAGACACTGTCCGATATCGCATGCACCCTCTGTGAGTTCTTCGGCCTTCCGGCCCGGTTCCCGGGACACGGCTTTCTCCTCTCAACGAAGGAAGAAAATGGATGATACGGGCGATCTGATCGAGAGGGCGAAAGCCCTTGTCCCAATGTGCCACTGCCCCTTCTCCGGGTTCAGGGTAACGGCGGTGCTTGAGGATTGTTCCGGCGAAATGCACCACGGCGTGAACATCGAGAACGCCTCACTGGGGCTTTCCATATGCGCCGAGCGCGTGGCACTGGATTCGGCGGTCACGGCTGGTTCGAGGGATTTCCGAAGGATCGTTGTCTACTCTCCCGACGGGCTTCCCATGCCCTGCGGGGCGTGCAGGCAGGTTCTTGGCGAGTTCTGCTCCCGGGACTTCGAGGTCATCGTGGCCGGGCCTGGCGGCACACCCGGATCGTTCCGCCTTGGTGACCTGCTGCCAAACGCGTTCACCCTGAAGGAAGCCGCCGGACCTTGACAACCAGGACCGATTCGCCCGGGGGTTACGGATTCGGATGGTTCAAGGGGGTCTACACCCCCAGCGTCCTGACGATCTTCGGTGTGGTCATGTACCTTCGTTTCGGGTGGGTGCTTGGAAATATGGGGCTTCCCCGGACGATCCTGATCGTTCTCTTTGCCAACATGATAACCATGCTGACAGCCCTATCGCTTTCGGCCCTTGCCACGAACATGAAGGTTGGGGGAGGCGGCGCATACTTCATGATCTCGCGCTCCCTCGGGCTTGAGCCGGGGGCGGCCATAGGTCTCCCCCTGTTCCTTGCCCAGGCCCTGGGCGTCTCATTCTACATCGCGGGCTTCACCGAGTCCCTGGTCAACGTGTTTCCCGCCCTTCCCCCGGCCCTCGTGAGCGTGGGAACCCTTGTCCTCCTTTCGGTTCTTGCCTACACCTCCGCCAGCATAGCACTGAAGTCGCAGTTCATCATCATGGCGGTCATCGCTCTTTCACTGGTCAGCTTCTTTGCCGGGCACCCCGTCGAGGCGGCTGGTTCGGCGAGCGCGGCAGAGGTCCCTGCGCGACTGGGATTCTGGGCGGTGTTCGCCGTGTTCTTCCCCGCGGTGACCGGAATAGAGGCGGGAATAGCCATGTCGGGCGATTTGAAAAAACCGGCCAGGGCACTGCCGCTGGGAACGCTGGCTGCGGTGACAACCGGTCTTCTGGTCTACCTTGCGATCCCGGTCTTTCTTTCAGCAACGGTGCCCGACAGGAACCTGCTTCTCGCAAACCCGCTTATCATGAGGGATGTGGCCCGATTCGGAGGACTGATCATCCTGGGCGTCTGGGGCGCATCGCTTTCCAGTGCCCTCGGATCACTTCTTGGCGCTCCGAGAACCCTTCAGGCCCTGTCCAGGGACGGTGTCGCCCCGCGTTTCCTGGGCAGGGGTTTCGGGCAGGGAAACGACCCCCGCATCGCCACTGCCCTGGTTTTCCTCATTGCCCTTACCGGCGTTCTCGCGGGGGATCTCAACATTCTGGCACCAATTCTCTCAATGTTCTTTCTGACATCGTACGGCTTCCTCAACCTATCCGCCGGAGTGGAGTTCCTGATAGGAAGCCCATCCTGGAGACCCCGCTTCCGGGTCTGGTGGCCCCTTCCCCTCCTTGGCTCGGCGGCCTGCGCCATGGCGATGCTGATGATAGATTCCGGAGCCACCATCTTTGCCGTGATGGTCTGCGGCTCGATCTACTTCCTGCTCAAGCGAAGGAGGATGAACGCCCGCTGGGGCGACCTGCGCTACGGAATACTGATGCTCCTCGCCAGATACTCCATCTTCAAGCTTGCCGAAAAGGGAACCGATGCCAGATCATGGAAACCCAACATCCTGGTCCTCAGTGGACCGCCCTCCCAGCGATGGTACCTGGTCGACCTTGCCGAGGCCATATCCCAGAACACTTGCCTTGTAACCGTTGCCATGGTTCTGCCCGCAGGCTCCCCGGACGAACGGGTCCTCTCCGCCCAGACAGCTCTACGGGATTACCTGCAAAGACAGAGGGTGCAGGCGCTTGTTAAAACGGTGATAGCGGGGGATCCCTTCGAGGGGGGGCGAAACCTGATCAACACCTACGGCTTCGGACCCCTGGTACCCAACACCATACTCATCGGTGAAACACAGGAGCAGTCACACTTCCTGGACTACACCAAATTCATTCTCCAGGCGGCGAAACGCAAGCGGAACCTGGTGATAGTGAGGGAAGGAAACGCACCCCCGTCTTCGCAACCGGACCGGCGGATCGATGTGTGGTGGAGGGGAAGGGGCAGCAATTCCGGCCTGATGCTTGCCCTGGCGCATCTGATCGGCAAGGGGCCGGACTGGAAGGGTAGCAGGATCAACATCAACATGGTGGTCCTGAAGGAGGAGGAAAGGGCGGGATTGGACAAACACATGAAGCAGTTCATCCAGAACTCCCGTCTGAACGCTTCGTTCCGGCTGATCCCGAATGACGGCCAGAGCCCACTGGAAGTGGTGAGACGCAGCAGTCGGGATGCCAGGATGGTCCTTCTGGGCCTTCGTCAGCCCGGACAGGACGAGGATTCCGAAGCGTACAGCAGGTACTACGAGCAGCTTCTGGCCGATACTGCAGGGCTTCCCCTCACGGCCATGGTGCTTGCGAGCGAAACGGTCGACTTCCAGAACATCTTCCTGTAGACCCCAGGGTCAGCCGCTCTGCATCACCCGTCTTACGGCGGCCCTCAGGGCAGTTATCGTCCATGGTTTTCGCAGATTGGCTGCCGGACCGGTGTAGCCCGACCCCAACACCAGAGTTCTGTCCGGCAACTCAGCCGGGAAATCGGGCAACCCCGCTGAAACAACAAGCGCGTCGCCCGATTCCAGAGCATCCAGCGCTTCAGTGGCGGTGGAAAAGACCTGGCACCTGAGGTTCATGTGGCGCAGGACAGTAACCACGGTACGCCCCTCGATGTCGTTGTCCGAGGCGATCACGACCCTTCCCGACGGCTCCATGGCGGATCCGGGAAGATTCACCGTAAAGCGAATGCCTTGGACTGTCCGCTCCGCGAAAACGGTTCCCTTCATGGCTCTCACGGCGGCGTAGGCCTCGATGAGGGCCGGATGGCCCGGATTTATGCCGGAGTTGGGCACTGCGGCCTCAATGTCGGCAGTGATACGCATGATGCCCGTCACTCCGCAACCGGAGAGCGACCAGACCCGCATGGAGACACCCCCCGAAAACTCGCTCCCCGCGAATCCCGCCAGGCGCATGAAGAACCTCTCAAGAAGTTCGGGTGCGACTTGAACGGATGCGCTCGGAGGCATGTCCAGAGTGAGACACCCGCCCTGGCCCAGAAGGTCCTTCACGGTTGGGGAGAGCTCCTTGAGGAATGTGTCAAGGTAGACGGGGTTTTCGAACTCCACTTCATGGGGGGTCAGGGATTCCATGTCGTCGGTTATGTCGGACAGAAGCCTGCGGACCGAAAGCATGTCGCCCGAGGCCGCGGCTTCACCGGTCTTCTTCAGTCTCGCGAGCAACCCTGCGGAATAGCTCAACAGGGCTTCCATCCCCGGAGAATCGCTTCCAGCGGCGGCAAGGCCCAGCAACCGTTCAGAGGTCGTGTCCTCGATCACCGCCACGATCTTCAATCCAGCCTTCTCACGGCTTCTGTGCCACCTTATCCTGATCCGCCTGGCGCCGTCCCCCGCCGAAAGCCTGCACCCGACAACGCCGCTCTCGTGGGGGCTGGAGGTGAGTTCAAGCCGAAGCCTCCTTCTGTCCCCGATGTGTATCGCGGGGTAGAGCAGGTCTTCAGCGGCCCCGCTGAGCGGGGCATTGCCCTGCCCTGTCAGTACTGCCCACCTCCTGTCGGAACTGAAGTTACCGGACAGGGGGGACAGCGCCCACAAGCCAAGGGCCGCGGCATCAAGCGCGCTTTCCATGTGATCCCGGCTTCTGCTGAGAGTAGTAAGCTCAGTGGTCTGTGCAGTTGTGTCGCGGGCGATGGTGCAGATCATCTCGGAGCGTTCTGTCTTGACCAGCGTGCTGTTGAGTTCGACCGGGTACTGGGTGCCGTCGCCCCTGCGGTGTATCGATTCGATCTGGAAGTGCCCCCTTTGCCTGATCTGGGCGAGGAAGTCACTCCACCACTCCGGGGAGATCGATGGGTTGAAGCTGGAAATGTGAACGCTCTTGAGGTCCTGCCTCTTGACACCGAGTTTTTCCGAGACCGCTGTGTTACCGTAAACGAAGTACCCGCTCTCGTTCAGGAAGTAGACCTCGTCGGTGCTGGCATCGACTGCGCTCTCCACCAGCCTCAGCCTGTCCTCCACGGTCTTCCTCTCGGACAGGTCGTTGATGATCACGGCGAACCGGCCGGGCTGCACACAGAAAGCAAAAAAGTGAACATGTCTGTGGATAACCTTCGAAAAACCGCACAACTCCACAGGCTCACCAGTGATGACCACGTTTGCGAAAAGGTCCACCCCAAGGTGTTCCTTCATATTGGGGAAAGCCTTGGTAATCCTTTTGTTCAGAATCTTGTCCGCGGGTACGCCAGTGTTGTCCTCGAAGGCGGGATTGACCTCGAGTATCCTGTAGTCATGGGGCCTGCCCCTGCTGTCGGTGATGATCTCACCGATCACGATGCCCAGAGGCATTCCGCTAACGATGCGCGAATACTGTTTTTCGCTTGCCTCCAGCCTGGCCAGAAGGTCTCTTGTCTCGGTCACCTCCCTTATGCAGCAAACGACGAGGCCGGTGACATTCTCGGGAATGGCCTTGACAACGAATGACCTGCCGTCGATCTCCACGTCGCAACCTGTCGGAAGCCCAGTTTCGAACGCTTCGGTTGCGGGGCACCCGGGGCAGGGCCCTTCGAGGTTGAACAGCTTCCGGTGGCAGAATGCTCCCTCGTCACCGGTGTTCGGCGCGCTTCCCGAAAGCTTCCGGGCCGGAAGGTTCATGACCCTCACCCTTCGTGAGCGGTCTATGATGGTCACGCTGCAGTCGACTCCGTCCAGAAGCACTTCGGGGGGTATGACGGGAAACTCCGGACCGTTCAGAAAAACCTCCTCGATGGGTGACGGAACAATTCTACCAATCCAGAGCGCCCTTGACGAGCCGGATGCCGAAAGCAAAGAGTACCGGCTTACGGAACCGGAAGGAAAGAAACATGGACAAGAACTACGCGGACATTGAAAAGGGCGAAGACCTGGTAAGGGTGAACGCCACCGAGTTCAAGGGGCGTCAGTACATCGAGGTGAGAACCTACTACATGGCCGAGGACGGCGAATGGAAACCCACAAAGAAGGGGATCACGCTCTCCCCCGACCTGATGGAAAAGGTTCACGAAGCCCTGGGCAGAGCGCTTGGGGAGATCGCGGCAAAAAGCGACTGACCTGCCCTAACCGCACTCGGTATAGCCACAGTCCAGTTCGCACGACACGCACCCCGATTCGTGTTTGAGTCCCGCCCCGCAATTGGGGCAAGCTCCGGCGTTTCCGGGAGGCGGTTCGTCGGGTTCCCTGCCGTCATCTTCCTTAGGTGCTTCGCCGGACTCGAGGGCCAGGGCTATCGCGTCGGCACAGCTGTTGATCCGCAGCCCCCCCTGCCAGCCCGGCCTGTTGCAGCTGATCCCCCTCAGCTCGCGGACGATCGCTTCCGGGGGGACATGGTTGGAAAGCGCGAGGCTGATCATGCGGCAAAGGGCTTCCCCCTGGCTGGAAGCGCACCCTCCGGCCTTTCCCAGCCGGCTGAAGACCTCGACCGGACCCTTCTCGTCACGGTTTATCGTTACGAAGAGGTCTCCGCACCCGGTTTTCATTCTGCGCGTTGTTCCCGAGACGAATTCGGGGCGGCTCCTGGGTTCTGCGACGGGCGCAGCGACGGGTTCGCCCCGCCCCAGGTTCAGCACCTGCCTGTCGCGGCTGCCGTCGCGATAGACCGTCACGCCCTTGCAACCCAGTTCGCCCGCCAGAAGGAACACCCTGGCCACATCCTCCCTGGTCGCGCTTCGGGGAAGGTTGACCGTCTTGCTTACAGCGTTGTCGGTGAATTTCTGAAAGGCGGCCTGCATCCGCACATGCCATTCCGGGCTTATGTCGTGGGATGTCACGAAGACCCTGCGCACATCCTCGGGAACACCCTCCATGCCGGCAAGTGACCCCTTCCGGGCCAGAAGGGACAGGAACCCGTCGGTTCCGAATCCCCTCTCCCGGGCCACTCTCTCGAAAACGGGAACAACCTCCCGCATCTCCTCGCCCTCGTCCAGGAGGTTCCTTCTGGTGAAAGCCAGGGCAAACACGGGCTCGATACCGCTGGAGCACCCCGCGATGATGCTTATCGAACCGGTGGGCGCAATGGTCGTCACGGTGGCGTTCCTCACGGGGGGCATGCCATTGCGTTCGAAAACGCTTCCCTTGAAGTTGGGGAAGGCGCCCCTTCGCTTCGCGAGCTCAACGCTTTCCGCCAGCGCCTTGTCCGCGATGAAGCTCATTATCCGTTCCGCGAGCCCCAGGGCCTCCTCGCTGTCGTAGGGGATGCCACAGATGAAAAGAAGCTCGGCGAACCCCATGACACCCAGGCCGATCTTCCTGTTTCCGGCGACCATGGAGGCTATCTCGGGCAGAGGGTACCTGTTGACCCGGATCACATCGTCGAGAAAACGCACACCGCAGCGGACGGTCTTCTCAAGAAGGTTCCAGTCGACCGAGCGCTTTTCGGGAACCCCCATCACGCTGAGGTTCACCGATCCAAGGTTGCACGCTTCGTAGGGAAGCAGGGGTTGCTCGCCGCACGGGTTGGTCGCCTCGATCCCGCCCACATGGGGCGTGGGGTTGGCCCGGTTCAAAAGGTCGATGAAGATGATCCCGGGTTCTCCACTGGCCCATGCTGAGTCGACTATGGCATCGAATACCTCGCTGGCGGAGAGAGCGCCCGTAACCTCACACGTTCTGGGATTCACAAGGCCATAGTCCCCGCCCGCTTCGAGAGCGGCAAGGAAAGTGTCGGTGAGCGCCACCGACAGATTGAAGTTGTTCAGGTCTGCCATTTCACGCTTGCAGTTTATGAAGGCCATTATGTCGGGGTGGTCGACCCTGAGTATGGCCATGTTGGCCCCGCGCCTTACGCCGCCCTGCTTGACAGTGTCAGTGGCCCTGTCAAAGACGGTCATGAAGGAGATCGGGCCGCTGGAAACACCCATGGTGGTCCTGACAATATCCTGGGCCGGCCTTATCCTGCTGAATGAGAAACCGGTCCCGCCACCGCTCTTGTGTATGAGGGCCGTGTTCTTCACGGCGTTGAAGATGCTTTCCATGCTGTCTTCCACCGGAAGGACGAAACAAGCCGAAAGCTGTCCCATGCTGCCTCCCGCGTTCATCAGCGTGGGGGAGTTGGGAAGGAACTCACCCTTCGTCATCATCGAATAGAAAACCCCGGCCCATTCGGCCGCGTCGCCGCCCCATGCCTCTTCAGCCGTGGCGACGGCTTCGGCCACCCTCCTGAACATTCCGCCGGGGGTTTCAAGCAGCCTTCCGTCCTCGGAGCGCCTCAGATAGCGTTTCGAGAGAACCCTCAGGGCGTTTGGGGACAGCGTGGGTTCGGGATAGGAAGCCCCCTCCTCCCGGAGCGGAGCCGCGGGCGTATCGTGGCCGGGTTTAAGGCTGTCGAAAAGATCCGGTCTGCTCATGCTCTCCCTTCCCGGGAATGGTCAAAGCTATTCATCCCGCACCCGGGAATCAAGTCGCTGGCTCTTGCGAAATCGGGCACCGATTCATAGTTTCCACTGGTTCACGGCTTGCGGCTGATGTTTGCGCACGATGGGAGAAAGATTGAGAAGGGCAACACTGGCGGGGGCCTGGGTTCTGTGCCTCACGATTCCGGTCGTGTTCACTGCTCCGGCTTCCACCATCTCAAGGGCTGATGAAACAGCGGCCCTCGCGGTCGCACTGGGACCCGGCAGTTATTTCCTTGGACCCGAGAGCCTCGTCGTAACGGGAGACGATACCCTGCACGTCACGGTTTCCTGCTCCAGAAGGCTCGACCCACCCCGTGATCCCGGTGTGATCGATTACACTGCCCTCCCCGGCGGGGCTTCATTCTCAATTGTCCTGGAGGTCCCAGAGTGAACGCGGTAAAGAGAGTGTTGTCTCTCCTCATCCTTCCTGCAGCGTTTTCCATGGCCGGTTGCGGCACCCCCGACACAGAAATCGCCGGCGAAGAAGAGGCGATTCAGGTGGTCCGGCTGCCCGGCACCCTGAGCCGTCCCGACACAAGCGGTTTCGCTCCTGTCCTGACCGACTCCCTCGACGGCGTTCTCCTCTTCGTCTGGATTCCCCTAGCGAACTGCGACCAGAGCGATCCCGACCTCGTATTCCTGGCCACCCTGGCGGGAAGCGGCGTTCTGCCGGCTCCGGTCCAGTTCGACACCGACTCCCGGAATGCCTCGCAGTCAGCCCTCAACAGCCTTGGTCTTCCCCTCACGGCGTACCTTGGCGACCAGGACCTGCTCGACTTCGTAGATCCAGAAATCCTGCCGGCTGCGGTCCTCGTTCTGCCGGAAGGCGTGGAGTACAGGGCGGACGGAGTCGGCTGCGCCCAGCGGCTTTTCAGGGACAGCCGGTGACGCATTTCCTCATAAGCGACGCGCATCTCACCCCCGAAGGCACGCCCCATCCCGGAAGGGACACCCTTCTCCGTTTTCTGCGTGGCCTCGCTGAATCCGGACCACAGACGCTTTGGATACTGGGTGACCTTTTCGACTTCTGGTTCGAGTACTCAACGGCCGTCCCCGCGGGGTACGGAGGGGTGCTGTGCCGCCTGAGGGTGCTTTCCGACGCGGGGTGGACCCTGAACTTCATCCCCGGCAACCATGACTGGTGGGTGGGGAAACACTTCTCCGGCGAGACCGGCATGAGCATCCTCAGGCAAACCCCCCTCACGGCAGATCTCGGAGGCATGAAAGCCGTTCTGGCGCACGGAGACGGCATGGGCCGCGGTGACTGGGGCTACAGGACGTTCAAGCCTGTTCTCAGGGCAGGCATCTCAAGGTTTTCATTTTCCATGCTCCACCCCACTCCGGCCACCGCGTTCGCCATGCTTTTCAGCGACACCAGCAGGAAGCACCTGAGAAAAAAGGCAAGGGTGATCCCCCGGCATCTCTCGGCCTGGGCTGGAAAGCAGTTGGAGAACTGTGACCTGGTGGTTACCGGTCACACCCATGTTCCCTCATTCAGCCCGATCGGCGGGGGGGTATTCGTGTCGCTTGGCGATTGGATCGGCTCCTTCACATACTTGAAAGTTGAGGAAGGGATACCCTCGCTTGAGCGTTACGAAGGCTGAAACGACACTGACGGTGGTGATCCCGGCATTCAACGAAGCCGGGAGCCTTGCGGAACTTCTCGAAGAAACATCCAGAGCCCTCGACGGAAGGGTCTGGAATGCCGTCATTGTCGACGACGGCAGCACTGATCAAACCTGGAACGCAGTTACGGAACTCTCCCGGCTCCACCCCCTCACAGGCCTCCGGTTCGGCCGCAACCAGGGAAAGGCCGCAGCCCTGGCCGCAGGTATCCGTGAGGCCCGGGGCGACTGGATCGCCACGCTCGACGCCGACCTCCAGGATGACCCCTCGGAGATCCCCGGCATGGTGGACCACGCGCTCAGGAACTCACTGCAGCTCGTGAGCGGATGGAAAAAGGTCAGGCACGACCCGGCCGACAAAACCCTTCCCTCCCGACTTTTCAACGCGGTTGTCCGGAGATCGACTGGCATCAGGCTTCACGATTTCAACTGCGGCCTCAAGGTCTACCGGCGCGACGCCGCACAAAGCCTCGACCTCTACGGCGAAATGCACCGTTACACTCCTGTGCTGGCGGCGATGAACGGTTTCAGCGTGGGCGAGGTTCCCGTGAACCACAGGCCAAGAAAGTACGGCCGGAGCAAGTACGGCTGGGCCCGGTACTTCAGAGGCTTCAGCGACCTGCTCACCGTTCTGTTCCTGAACCGTTACTCGTTCCGGCCACTTCATTTCTTCGGGGGCATCGGAACCGTGCTCACCGCTGTGGGATTCGTTATCAGCGCATACCTCTCGATCCTCTGGTTCATGGGTGATTCCATCGGAAACCGTCCCCTTCTCCTTTTCGGAGTGTTTCTTATGCTGGCGGGTTTTCAGTTCATTTCAATGGGTCTGCTGGGCGAGATGATTCTGAGGTTCAGCGGAAGCAGGCCTGCTGATCCGGTCGAGAGAACCGGCTGAATGAGAATTTGCCTCCTGGGTCCCTTTCCACCCCTCAGAGGGGGGATATCCCAGTTCAACTTCCGGTTGGCGGGCGCTCTTGAGCTTGCGGGACATCATGTTGTAAGGATCGGTTTCAAATCGCTCTACCCCTCTTTCCTGTTCCCTGGAAAAAGCCAGTACGATCATTCGGAAGCGGCTGCACGCAGGACCGACATGCCGCTGCTGCGTCCCACCAGCCCTTTTTCCTGGCCCGGCGTCCGCCGAAAGATCTCCACTCTGCGGTGCGACGCCGTGGTCGTACAGTGGTGGCACCCCTTCTTCGCACCGTGCCTTTGCGCGTGCCTTCCGGGTGGCATTCCGGCGGCGGCCGTTTGCCACAACCTGCACCCCCACGAGGGTTTCCCTTTATCCGAACTCCTCGGCAGGCACTTCCTGAACAGGATGGACAGCATCGTGGTTCACGGCGCGGCCGACGCGGACAGGGCTGGTTCATTCCGGGGAAGGGTCGTCAGGCTCTTCCACCCAATCTACGACCAGTACCTTTCGGGAGCGCCCTCGAGGGAGGAGGCGCGCAGCAGACTGCGAATTCCCGGTGACCGCACGGTCCTGCTCTTCTTCGGGCTGGTGAGACGTTACAAGGGGCTGGACATGATGGTTGAGGCCATGAAGCTTCTACCAGAGAAGACCATGCTGATGGTCGCGGGTGAAAACTACGGTTCCGAGAAGGACCTTTCGGAACTGGCGGCTCCCCTGGGCGGCAGGTTCCTGAGGTTCAACACCTTCATCCCGGACGCAGAGGTGGGGCTTTACTTCGGGGCGGCAGACATCGTGGTCCTGCCCTACCGCACCGCCACCCAGAGCGGTGTTGCCCAGATAGCGCTGGCCTTTCGCAAGCCCATGGTGGTCACCAACGTGGGAAGCCTTGGGGAAACGGTGTCTCCGGGAGTGACCGGAGAGATTGCCGAGCCCTCTCCGAAGGCCCTGGCTGAAGCTGTCACGAAGTGCCACCTCCTCCTCGACGACCCGGAGCTTGACGGCAGGATCGGGAAATGGGCAGAGCGCTTCAGTTGGAAGGTCTACGCCGAAAAGCTGGTCGGGGGGGTTGTGTGAAGATATTCCTCACGGGCGCGGGCGGCTTCATCGGAAGCGCCCTGAAGGTTCACCTCGAGAGGGCCGGACACATCGTAAAAGCCCATTCGGGAAGATCTGACGGACCCGTGAGCGTCCCCGGAAACTCCGAGGCCGTGGTGAACGCCGCGGGAAGGCTTGTATCGCGCGGATCCTCACCCGATGAGGTCACCGCGGCAAATACAGTGCTTCCCGAATCGATGGGCCGGCAGTGCATGATACTCGGGGTTCCGCTGATCCATCTGAGCACCCCCGGCGTATGCGGACTTGTGGCGGAAGGCTCCGAGGACGCTCCACTCTCCCCCGAGGGCGTGTATGAAAGAACAAAGTCCGAGGGAGAAAGAAGGCTTCTCGCCCTTGGGATGCCGGAACGCGGTCTTACAATCCTGCGCCCCGACTTCGTTTTCGGCCCCGCGGACCCCCACAAGCTGCCACTGTTCCGTCAGGTTGCCAGGGGCTGGTTCCCCGTCGTGGGAAGGGACGGGGCACGCACAAGACCGACCCATGTCCGGGACGTCTGCCGTGGCGTCCTGTCAGCGCTGCCGGGGGGAATGCTCTCGGGAGGGGTGTACAATATAGGCGGCCCCGAAGTCCTCTCCATGGGGGAAGTTGCAAGAAGGGCCGCTGCAGCAATGGAGCGAAAGGTCTTTGTTGTGCCCACACCGGTGCGACTGCTGAGGTTTGCGCTGCTCCTCGGCCCCCTGTGTCCGAGAGCACTCACCCCGAGCCGTCTCCGGCTCTTCGGAACCGACCGCTTCGTATCCCTGGACAAAGCTTCGAAGGCCGGCTTCACTCCGTGCTTCTCCTTCGGAGAGGCGGCGACGGACGCCGTGGCTTGGTACAGAAGGGAGAAGCTTCTGTGAAAAGACCCGTGTTCTGGATCAGGCTTGGATTCGTGATTCTTCTGTTGATCGTGGGTCGTCACTTGTGGCTGGCCGGGGGTGAGTGGCTGGAAAGCGCCAGGGAGTACCCCTGGAAGCTAGATCCCCTTCTTCTCACCACATCTTCCCTTCTTCTTCTGCTGGGGCTTTTCGTATCTCCGGAGGGCTGGGTCATGGTCTGCCGTGAGCGGGGCATAACACTTTCCCGCCGCGAGCTTTACGCTGTCTGGTACGGAAGCCAGCTCGGTCGGTTCATTCCCGGAAAGGTGTGGCTTTTCGCTGGACGCATCGGGCTTCTGAAAGCCAGGGGGTATTCCATGGCGAAAACCGCCTCCACCCTTGTGCTCGAACTCCTCTTCAGCACTGCCGCGGTTGGCTTCGTGGCCCTTTTCGTGGGGGTATTCCACCCCGGGATAGCCGAGAGCCCCACGGTGAGATGGGCCATTGCCGCGGCGGGTGTCGCGGCCGCCCTGCTTCCCCTTCTCAGCCCCCTTCAGAAGCTGGTCTTCAGGATGAAGAAAGTATCGTTCAGGCCTGTTCCACTGGGGCATTCCATTATGGTAACCCTTTTCTACATAGGAACCTGGGTGGTTCGGGGCGCCGCAATGTACATGTGGTTCCGGGGCATGGGCCTCGATGCCGGCCCGCTGGAATGCCTTGCCGCAGCGCCGCTCTCATGGCTCGCCGGGTATATTGTCGTGCTGGTTCCCGGAGGCCTCGGGGTCAGAGAGGCAGCCGCGGCACTGATCGCCCTTCCAGTAGCCCTTCTGGCACCGGGCATTGCCGCGGCGGGAGGACAGCGCATCGTCATGACGGTCTGGGAAGTCGCCCTGGCGGTCTTCACAGCTGGAACCCTGAAAAAAGTGAAAGGGAAGACCCTCGATGAAGAAACCCGGTGACGCGGTAAAACTGTGGGTCCTTCTGATCGCTCTGTCGGTCCTGGTCTACTGGCCGGTGTTCTCATCCCTCAGGCTCCCTGGAGGTGAGCTGAGCGACACCGTTCACCAGGGCTACCCCTTCCTGGCCTACACCGAAGCTTCCCTCAGGCAGGGCGAACTGCCCCTCTGGAACCCGCTGGTCTTCGGAGGCGTTCCCTTCTACGCCTCATTCAGCGCACCGGTGTTCTATCCCCTGAGGGGGCTGCCCCTTCTGTTGCTGGGTGCCGAGGCCTCGGTCAGGTTCCTGTTCCCGGTTCACCTTGTCCTTGCAGGGTTCTTCGCATGGCTTCTTCTGGGCGCCATGGGAACCTCCCGTGAAGGCAGGTTTGCCGGCGCCGCTGCTTACTGTCTGGGCGCATGGGCGAACACCCTTTTCTACGCAGGGCATGGCAGCAAGGTCATCTGCTGGGCTTTTCTGCCACTGCTGCTCTTCGCTGTTCTCAGGTTCATGCAGACCCGGAGCGTGAAGTGGATGGGGCTGGGAGCCCTGGCATTTGGCATGCAGGGGCTGTCCAGCCACCCACAGATGATGATCTATTCCGGGGCGATGGCGGTGGTCTTCACCCTCTGGCAACTGGGACGCCCCAGGGAGTGGTGCTGGAGGATCACCGGCTTCGGGGCAATGATGGCACTCGGAACACTGATCGCGGCGGTTCAGCTCTACCCGGGCTACCTGTTCAGCACTCACTCCACACGGGGCGAGGGGCTCGACCCCGCCACTGCTGCCAGCTACTCCATGCCACCCGAGGAAACCCTCACCATGCTCCTGCCTTCAGCCTTCGGCCTCAGGCACGGTTTCACGGACAGCAGTATCTCGGGGGTGCCTGTATACTTCGGAAGGCTTGGCCTGAGGCTGAGCAGCGAGTTCACGGGAGTCCTGGTGTTCATCCTGGCCGTTGCGGGCTTCGTCGCCGGACGGGACAGAAGGGCAAGGGGCACTCTGCTGAGCCTGGCCGTCCTCGGTACAGTGGTGTCATGGGGAGGGTACACTGGCCTCTTCTCCATTCTATACCGCCTCATCCCGCTTTTCCAGAAGGTGCGCGCTCCGCACATGGCGGCGTTCATCACCACCACATCGGTCGCCCTGGCCGCCGGACCCGGCTTCGATGCCCTCTTCTCACGCGGCGCATCACGCAGACACATCATTGCAGTGGCGGCCGTTTCCGCGCTCTTTCTGGTCACGCTTCCCCTGGCAGGCTCCCTCAGCGAAGCGCTCCAGGCTCCGTGGTGGATCAGGATGGGCGTTCCCGGCGGTTCGGGTTACGAATTCATGGTGAGGCACAGGGGCACACTGCTCCGGGGCGACATTTTCAGGGCGCTTCTTTCCTCTTCAGCACTCCTGGTTCTGCTTTTCGCCTCACTGAAGCTCCGCATGAGGGCGTGGCACGCTGCCGCCGGAGTCGTTCTGATCACTGCGTTCGAGCTTGTTCCCTTCAACAGGAGCTTCCAGGTCTACCTCAACCAGACCACCCTGGAAGGGATGTACCGGGCCAATCCCGGACTTGCGGAGACGGCAGGTGAGGGACGGGTCTTCCCCGGAGGCAACGAACTCATTCCCCTTGGCATCCGTTCCGTGAGCGGGTACCACGCGGCGAAACCCGCCGTGGTTGACAGGATGGTCACACTGCTTTCGGGAGCGACACCCCGGATGATCCACCAGTTCGGCGTCACCGCCTTCAAGTTCCCCGAGGGCGTCTATTCGTGGAGCGAGCTTCATCCGGTTCTCTCCGAAGACGATGCCACACTTTCTTCCTCCCCCATGCCCCGCGCGTTCATTCCCGCAGGGGTCACCTCTGGAACAGGAGAGCAGGGTTTCCAGGCCCTTGCGGCGGGGTCTGATGTGCAGGCCCTTTCAGTGATCGACGCGCCGGCCGACGACATCCCCTCGGTCTGCGCGGGAACCGTGCGCATAACCGTCGACACCCCCCATGAGGTCGTTCTGGAAACAGCATCCGAATCCACTGCGGCGGTTGTTCTTGCCGATACCTGGTACCCCATGTGGCGGGCCGAGGTCAACGGAATCCCGACTGACATGCATGTGGCCAACGGCTGGATGAGGGCGGTGACAGTCCCGCCGGGAAACAACACCATTCGCTTTCACTATGACGACTCCGACGTCGTCCTGGGCATAAGGGTCTCGATCCTGGCAACCGTTGTGGCGATGGCGGTGCTGCTTTTCCCGGAAAGGCTTCGGAAACGCAGGTGAGGCGTCTTCCAAAAAGCATCGAAGCATGGCTGGGTCCCCTGCTTCTTCTGGGGGCCGCCCTGTACTTCCGGTTCAGTCTGTTCCCGGTCTGGAAACCCAGGCTTCAGGCCTTCTGGCTCGAGGCGGAAGGGAGCCGGAACTGGACATACATCGCACTTTCGGCGCTGTTCCTGGCCCTGGGCTACTACTTCGCCCCCCTGGCGTGGCAAAGGATACTCAGGGCGCTGAAAACCCCCGGTGTGGACAGGGGCACGCTTCGAAGGAACTGGTTCGTAACCCAGATGGGAAGCTACATACCGGGCCGGCTGTGGATGGTGCTGGGCAGGATTGCGTTCCTGAACAGGAACGGGACAGGTTCGGTCAAGGCAGCCACGGCCATGGTGCTGGAGAACATCTATCTCCTCGCCGCCCTCGGCCTTCTGACGCTGTTGGCATTGCCGTTCATCAGCGCGTCGTCGCTTCCGGCGGGGCTGACGGTTGCCCTCTGGGTCTCGGCAGCCCTGGGTGTTCTGATGCTTCTCGCCCCAGGGATCCAAAGGCTTTTTGCCAGAAAACTGGCCAATCGTCTGGGAACAACGGTTGACGAGCTTCCACACATAAGCCACAGGCACCAGGCGCAGTTCATCGGGAGCCACATGCTCTCATGGTCACTGAGGGGGCTCGGGCTCTACTTCTGGTTCAGGGGTTTCGGGGTCCCGCAGTCGGTCCCGGCCCACTCTCTTCTGATACTCTGCATCATCGCCTCTCCCGCGTCATGGCTGGCTTCGCTTCTAATGGTCTTCATTCCAGGCGGCATAGGGGTGCGCGAATCGCTTCAGGCCCTGATGGTGGCAAGTCTTGTCCCAGGAGGGATGGTGGTGGCCACCGCCATAGCCCTGGGCCAGAGGCTCCTTCTGATGATTGTCGAGGGCATGTTCGCCCTTTCTGCCCTGGTCTACCAGGCTCTCGCCAGGCACTTTCCGGTTCAGGTCAACCATGCGGGCCAGCTCTTTCATCTTGTTCTGAGCGTCTGCAGGGCGTGGTGGGCAAGGCTCGGCCTGGCAACGCCTCCCAAACCGATAAACGTCACGTTCTCCGTCACAAGGAACTGCCAGTCAAGGTGCAGAACGTGCTTCATCTGGAAGCATGACTGCCGTGAAGAACTCACCCTTCCGCAAATCGAGTCGCTTTTCCGCTCCATCGGGTGGACGTACTTCTTCAACGTTTCAGGGGGTGAGCCGTTCCTGAGGGAAGACCTGCCCGAGATAGTCGGACTGGCGTGCAAATACATGCGTCCGGCGGTCATCCACATTCCCACCAACGCCCTGGCTCCGGGGCGGATCGAAGCCATGACCGCAAGGATACTGACGATCATCGATACCGAGGCGCCGGGAACCGTTCTCACAATCAAACCCAGCATGGATGGTGTTGGCGCGGCCCACGACGAGATCAGGGGGGTCCCCGGCAATTTCGACAGACTGATAGACACCCTCGAGAGGCTCAAGACGCTCAGACTCGCGAACAGTAACCTTCATGTCGGGGTGGGCACCGTGATCTCACGGTTCAACGCCAAAAGCCTCAGTGAGATAATCGATTTCGCAGGCACCCTCGGTGTGGACACCTACATAAACGAAGTAGCCGAGGAGCGGGAGGAGTTCTTCAACATCGGAAGCGGGATCACGCCGGAAGGCGAGAGCTACGGCGGGATAATGGAAGTTTTCAAGAAGGCTGTCAGAAGCCGCATGAAGGGGATGCGCCCGCTCTCGCGTGTTACCACGGCCATGAGGCTGGTCTACTACGACATTGTCACCGAGTACCTTCGGACCGGAAAACAGGTCATCCCGTGCTACGCCGCCCTCATGAACCTCCACGTGAATTCCGACGGCGGGATATGGCCTTGCGCGATCCTGGCCTACCGCGGTCAGATGGGCACCGTGGGGGACGACACCGATTTCCTTGATATCTGGAAATCACGCAAAGCAGCCGATATCAGGGCCTCGATCAAGCGGAAAGAGTGCGCCTGTCCCCTGGCCAACCAGGCATACTCCAACATCCTGCTTCACCCAAAAAGCCTTCTTCGGGTGGTGTGGATTGCCCTCAAAGGCTAGGGTCTGAGCACTTCCTGACCTTCCGGGGTGACCTTTATCATGGTGGAGGCCTTGCGGCGCGCAAGCTTGCCGCCGTCCAGCATCAGGTCCACTCCCGAGGCGACCTTGAGGCTCACCTCGTCCAGCCCCAGGGGCTCGGGCCTGTCCCTCAGGTTGGCGCTTGTTGTCACCAGGGGCATTATGGACTCGAGTACCTTGACCGACAACGGGTCGGCAGGCACCCTGAGGGCAACCGTCCCGTCGGGGGCGCAGACCCATGAGGGCGCCCTGTCGGAGGCGGGAAGCACAAGCGTGACAGGTCCGGGCCAGCTGGATCTCATCAGTTCAAGGGCTCCAGGGACGGGCTGTGAGAAAGCCTGCGCTGCTTCGATGGAGGGAACCAGGAGTATGAAGGGCTTTTCTTCGGAATACCCCTTGAGCCTTCCAACCCTTCTAACGGAATGCTGCATCGCAGCGGGACAGAGAAGGCCGTAAACCGTGTCGGAGGGGTAGACCACAAGACCGCCTCCGAGAAGGACCGAAACAGCCATTTCGACAGCTTCGGCCGCGGGGTTCTCGATGTCTATGCCAACCGTTCTCGCGGGCATGTTCACCCCATCCTTTCAGCTGCGCCTTTGTCGAAGAGCGCCAGGATCCTTGCCGCCAGATGCCCGGCATTGGCCGCCCCGTGCGAGCCTATGGCCACCGTGGCCACCGGCACGCCCTTGGGCATCATCACAGTGCTCAGAAGCGCATCGAATCCGTTCAAGGGACCGCCCTGAATGGGCACCCCGATAACAGGCAGTTTGGTGTTTGCCGCAACTGCCCCTGCAAGATGTGCGGCAAGTCCCGCCGCGGCGATGATGATCTTCAGTCCCCGCCCGGCGGCGTTCCTGGAATACTCGGCAACCTTCTCAGGTGTTCTGTGGGCGCTCATCACGGAGAACTCCCATGGGATCCCGTATTCATCGAGAACCGCGCATGTCTTCTCCATGGTCTCCCGGTCGCTCTCGCTGCCCATCACTATCCCGACAAGCACCCTGTCACTGCTCATGGCACCCTCCCTATGTCCCGTCTGAAGGTCATTCCGTCAAAATGTATCGAATCCACTGCTCCGTAAACTTTTTCAAGGGCCTGCGCAAGGTCTTTCCCCGATGCGGCCACCCCGAGCACCCTGCCCCCTGACGCAACGATCTCACTCCCCGAAAGTGCCGTGCCAGCGTGAAACACCATGGCGTCACGCATGTTGTCCAAACCCTTTATCACGGCTCCCTTCCGGTACTCACCGGGGTATCCCGCCGATGCAAGGATAACGACCGCCGATGCGCCGGGCAGTACCCGGGGCTCAGGAAGCTTCCTTCCAAGGGCGGCCGCCATGAAAAGCCCGGCAAGGTCGCCACCAAGCAGGGGAAGGACAGCCTGGGTCTCGGGGTCGCCGAACCTCACGTTGAACTCCAGCACCCTTGGCCCCCCCGGGGTGAGTATCATCCCGGCGTAGAGTACTCCCCTGTAGTCGAGACCCCGGCTCTCTAGTTCCCGAAGGACCGGTTTGAAGACCGTACGCTCCATCAGGGATGAGAAACCGTCAGGGAGCCCGCAGGGTGGGCACACAGCGCCCATGCCGCCGGTATTGGGCCCGGTTTCGCCCTCGCCAATGCGTTTGTGATCACGGCTGGGAGGGAGGATAACGGTCTCGGTTCCGCTGCAGACTGCCATTACGCTCACCTCGGGACCCGACAGCCTTTCCTCGACGACAACCCTGCCGGGAGGGTTCGAAAGCAGACTGTCGAGGGCTTCCCGGGCTTCCTGAACCGTATCGGGCAGGACAACGCCCTTGCCCGCCGCCAGGCCGTCCGCCTTCAGCACCCAGTCGCGGGGTTTCCCCCCCATGTAGGCGAGGGCATCCCCGGAGTTGTCAAAAACCTCCCCCAGAGCGGTCGGAACCCCGGCGGCGACCATCACTTCCTTGGCGAATCACTTGCT
>Ga0351841_1014_pt1 | contig 29080 bp, 23 predicted proteins | sample BONcelHFGM3001E6_FD_206884 | JGI IMG/M metagenome (GOLD analysis project Ga0351841, IMG submission 206884) | Enriched cells from coal bed in the Powder River Basin, Montana, United States - BONCAT cells FGM rep1 HSBNCT.FGM.300.1.E6 ...
GAGCCTCATTAACTGCTGTAACCATATCTTTACAGGTCAGTCCCACCACAACGAGCAGCTATTATATCAATACCCCAAGTTATTCTAACGTGCTGGTTGTCGGTGGTACAAACACTTTAATGGAACTACGTGAAACCGCAAATTATGCTCGTCTACAATACCCTGCTTTAGTGGCGGTAACTTTTGTAGCCTACTATAATCTGCAATCCTAAACAGGTGAGTACCTACGATACCTAGCTACTAGATAAAATCCTTATTTCGTTATTAACGGAAAATCGGGTGAAATATAAGAACAACCAAAAACTATTTCTAATTGTTGATTACAACAAACCATGAAACTTTTATTAGGAGTGTGATAATGACAAAAGAAGAAGTTTAGCCAGAAAATGACCTGCATAAATATAAAAATCAGCCTTAATAAAGACAGCGACAAACTTGATCTCTGCTCCTTATTAAGGAATTATTTTGGGTAAATAAGGTACGGCTCCCTTTTCCCTTCACAAACTCGCAGCCAATAATTTAATATGAAAGGAAAGCAATCATATGAACAATCTTGTTTTTAATACGGCGGCAGATCAATTGCTGACCACCGTAACAGGTACAGTAACGGTTTCCGCTCTCACCGGCACCGTCACCGTCTCCGAAATCACCAATCCGGTCACCATCGGCAACACCAGCCTCACCGTGAGCGTAACCTCTTACGCGTTCACATCCGATGTAGAGACAGTTACTGCAGGAAGCGGAACCGGCCAGGTCTTCGACAACACCGATATTTCCAATCAAAAAGTCGGCACCTTCTTTATTTACAATACCGGCGCCGAAACCCTCACCATTTCCTTGCAGGTCAGTCCAACCACAACCAGCACCTACTATATCGATGATCCAAGTTATTCGGCCATCACAGTTGCCGCGGGCGAAAATACATTAATGGTGCTTAGTAAGTTTGCCAATTACGCACGTTTGCAGTATACCGGCGCCACTTCTACAGATTTCGAGGCTTATTATAACTTCCAAACCTAAATAAAAATAATGCAAAACTAAAATAGACTAGACAAATCCTTAGTCCGATTTTATAAATGATAATAATAAAACCGGGAAAGGGTATTTCTTTATCCTTTCCCGGTTGCTGAATTATCAATAGGAAATAATGTATTGGGAGTGGGTATATGGCAAAGAACCAAAAACTTAGTCTTTGCATGATCGTCAAAAATGAAGAAAACAATATTGAGCGCTGTCTAAACAGTGTGAAGAACATCGTCGACGAGATCGTTATTGTGGATACCGGCTCCAGCGATCAAACCATTGAAAAAGCCGAAGCTTTCGGCGCCAAGATATATCATTTTGACTGGGAGAACGATTTTGCCGCCGCCAGAAATTATTCTTTGAGTAAAGCCGGCGGAGATTGGCTGCTGCTTTTGGATGCGGACGAAGAATTCGAGCGGCAAGACGCCGACCAGCTAATCGCCTTTCTCCAAAACGATGATTACGACGGCGCGCATTTTATCATTCATAACTATATGAGTACCGAGGTGTCGGATAATTGCACCGTACATAATGGCCTACGCTTGTTAAGAAACAATCGCAAATACGAATATACAGGCGAAATCCACGAGCAAATTACACGCGTGGACCGCGAAGAAATCAACAATAAATTTCCTTTGAAAGAAATCCGCCTATATCACTACGGCTACATGGACAGCGAAGTACAAAACAAACAAAAAAGAAAACGCAATATCCCCATCCTGGAAAAGCAACTTCAAAGAAATCCCGAGGATGCTTTTACGCTCTTTAACTTGGGCAACGAATACTTGGCGATGAATGATTGCCAAAAGGCCTTGGAGATTTATTTTCGAGCCTCGGCGCATCTCGAAGCGCAAAAGGCTTTTACGCCGCATTTATTATTTCGGATGATTTATTGTTTCGATCATCTTAAGCAGTATGAAAACGCATTAATTTATAGCCGGATAGCTCTGGATTTTTACCCCGCTTCCACCGATCTAAAATATGCCCAGGCGTCTGTTTACTATAAATTAAAGCGGTATACGCTGGCCATCGAAGGAATTCAAAAATGTCTGGAAATGGGAGATTCCCCGTCAACAATCAAGTTTATTACCGGCTGCGGCGATTTCCGCGCCGCCTGCACCTTGGGTGAAATTTATTTTGAGCTGGAAGACTACGAAAAAGCTTTATATTATTTTAGTTTGGCGCTCAATCATAATCCCCATATTTTTAAAATACTTGGTTTAATCGGAAAAGTATTAAATAAACTATACGAAGATAAAACCCAGGTTTGGTCCGCACTCAACCAATATTTTGCCGATCCCGATTATCCGCCCAATTTTATTTTCGCGGTCGAAATCCTTTTCAGCGAAAAACTATACCAGATCTCTGCCGATCAATTGAATAATTTTAGCCAATGCGACGATTATCCCGACGATTTTCTCTACCTGAACGCGAAAAGTAAATTTTTTCTCAATGATTATACCGGCGCATATCAAATTTTACGCCAAATTTTCGCAGCAAATAGGGCGGAAAAGCATATTCTACCCGCGATCAAAGCGGACAGCGCTATCCTCCTCTTCGTTTGTGACCTATTGCTTGAGCATAAGGACCCGTCATACAGCCTGGCTAAAATCCGAGAAAATCACGATGAGGATTTTTATTTGATTTGCCGGCAACTTTCTTTAATCGCCACAGGAAGCACCGAAATTGTGATCCCCGATAATGAAGTTAACGAAGATCAAGAAAACAATCCCCATGTCCATATGGCATTAATGGTTTTGGATAAAGTATTAAAGGCCGGAGAATTTGTTTTCTTTGAAAAATTATTACCGGTTTTAAACCTCTTTGACAGTAAAACGGTATTATTGCAATTGGCAAGGGTATATTATCAAAATCAATTTGGGGCAATGGCTGTGGAGACTGTGCTTCAATCAATCAAGGAATTCAATTGCATCGATATTGCGAGCGTGCAAATACTTTTTAAAGAATTGAATAAATAGACATCCCAAGTGGATTGTTTTTCTGCGAAAAAACTTTACCTTTTCGTTATTTTTTCTTTAATGTCGTCCAGGTTAAAAAACTTCCGTTGCTGGTACAGATGATCGTACCGTCTATGTCTGTTCTATATAGGGTAATCCCCGCATCGGCAAGCTTGGTCAGTGTTTCTTCATCCGGGTATGCATAAGGGTTATCTGCGCCGCAAGAGATGATGGCATAGGTCGGATCGACAGCCCGGAGAAATTCGTCTGAAGTGGAATTGTTGCAACCATGATGGCTTATTTTCAGCACATCCGCAGCAAGATCGCCGCTATCTGCGATAATGTCCGCTTCGGCTTCCTTCTCAATGTCTCCGCAAAGGATGAAGGCGGTTTCACCGAATATAAGTTTTATTCCTACCGACCAATTGTTGAGGTTTTCCCCGTAAGAAGAAACCGGCGTGATAATCGTGAAGGCGGCGGCGCCAAGCTTATAATCAGTACCCACCAGCGGGGAAGTGATTTCTAGTTCCTTTCGATTGATTGCGTCCAGTAGTTCCCGGAAACTCCCGGTGTTATGGCCTACCGGCGGCATAATTATGGTTTCAATATCAAAAGTGTCGATTACGGTATCGAGTCCGCCGATATGGTCGATATGGGGATGGGTGGCAATGACATAATCCAAGCGGGAAACGCCAAAATCTTTTAATAATGAAACTACTTTTTCCCCGTGATCGTTATCGCCCGCATCAATCAATAAATAATGACCGCTCGATTCGATTAAGGCGGAATCGCCTTGTCCGACGTCGATAAAAAAGATATGCAGGCAGTTATCTTGAAAATTCGGGGACATCGCCAAAATTTTTTCGGTTTGGTTGAAACCTGTATCTGAGATCGAATCATTTTCCTTATCCGTCGCTATTGCTGAAAGAGCGGCTGTTAATATTACGATAATAAGCAACACGATAAAGATATGCCATTTTGCTTTAAATCCCGTGATTTCCCGCAAAATATTATACCCGCTTTCATCAGATATTTACGAATCAAAAAAGCCTGTTGGTTTTATCATCCCACTGGAACCGTCAACTATTCATAACATTGACGATTCCGCTCTGGAATCCCGAATAAGATGTATTATTTAAAAATAAAACAGGGTCTTCTCCTCATTTGGCGGTCATTAAAAAAAGCTCAGATGAAAGTTGCTTCCATCTGAGCTTTTTATTTGTAAAGTTAAAGCGCACGGCTTATCCGCAATTTTTTCAGCCAAAATTAGACGGCGCCGGAAAATTGGCGGTAGAAGCGGAACTGCTTCCGCCTTTACCGATATTGACCGATTTAAATTGGGTCTCGATATTACGGCTTTGGCAATTCGGGCAGTACTGCAGCTCTTTATTGCTAATGCTGCAGAATACGGAAAATTCATGGCGGCAGTCTTTACAGATAAGATCATAACTTGGCATATTTTAATCCTCTTTGACACATATCTCGCCTTTTACGGCGGCTTTAATTGTATAGATGGCCAACAATACGACAAAAATGGTCAGCAATGCCAACAGACAAAAGAAGAGGGTGTTAAAAAATGCCAGACCTGTTTGCTGGTACATCAATGCCGTAGCCAAGGAAATCGCTGCAACCGGGAAAGAATAAGCCCATGAAGACAGATAGAATTTGACCGCGGCAAACATTTTAAACTGCGCCGCAAGAAAAATTAGGAGAAAGAGCCCCATATAATACAATATCTTGGAAAAGCTATCTATGCTTCCGGTCAACTTAACATAAGATATAAAGCCTATAGCCGGCGGGGCGATAAGAATAAAAAATGTGGGTATTAATTTACTCGGCATAGGATGATGAAATACGACCCGGTAGATAAAAATGGTAAATAGGATCATCCAAAAGACAATCCCTATGCTATAGAAAAACCAGGATAATTCCGGCGAAAAGAGATATATCCCTGAAATCGGTATCAGGATATTACCCACGACCGGGATGAACCATCCCGGATTAAAGTGGCCTATTTCAAACTTAGTTTGACGAACCCACTGCGATAAAATATAAATTGTAGCCAGAAAATGTAAGGTTACGCCGATAACAAATAAATACTTGGACAAGGTCTCGTTGATATCAAGAAAAGCAATGCTAAAAAGAATAATACTGATCGAAAAAGCGGGAAAAAAGCTGAGGCGGATGGGGTGAGCCAGCTCTTTACGGACTGCTTCAAAATATAGAATCATTTTTATGATATAAGCGATGGTCAAGACAAGAAAAAGTAAAACAATGAAATACAGCAAAAAAACCAATGGACCACTTTCAAAATTGAGGATAACCGCCGCTTTTTCCAGGACCAGGTACAAGCCAATAAGTCCCATTATGATCGCAAAAAAGGATATCGGAAAATATTTCAATCTTGATTCGCTAGTCATATTTTATCTCCTTATGGATATCCAAAAAAAAATGATATGCCCCCCTTAAGTCCCCGATATTCACCCGTGGACTTAAATGATTAAGAAGCTCCCCTTACGCTAAAAGACTGCTTGATCAACGGCAATTTGGGATTTGCTCTGACCCGTAACGTATTTGAAGTTTTAGCTCTTTTATCGATATAAAAGTTTATCCCCTGGTATTCATATTTATTATAATTGGGGAGCCGTTCGCTATTGGTATCCAAAACCCCTGACCAGAGGCTTCTTGAATAACCGGATCAGGTGCTGCACAAATAAATTTTAACAAAAAAGGCTTGGTTTGTTTTTTTAATCGCGCTTAGCGTTTTTTCGTCGATATCAAATTTCATCTTCCCTTCCCCCCTCATGACGCGTACTATTTTAAGTACATTAAGAATATCAAAATCCTGGTCATATTATCTGTGACTATATCACAAAAAAAACCTTTAGTTTTTCGGTATTTAGTTTTTCTTTGTTTTGCAACAATCAACAATAAAATAAATATTTTGTCGAAATAAGGTAATTGCGGATTAGCGTAAAAGGGATTATATTTAACTTAACGACCGATATCTACATCAAACGCAAATGCAAGTATGGCAAAGCTTGCGATCGGGCATAGACCGCGCAAAAAAATATCCTCCGCAAACAAGTTGCAGGGCATATGCTAATATAATTATAATCAAAATTGCCGCACAAGTCACGGGAAACATCAAAGATTTTATCTCCGATAATTCCACTGCGCAGTAGATATTATTAGCTAACATAATAAAAGCCGGGGACGCATCAAAAAGCGCTTCCCCGGCTAATAATTTAAACAATCCGTTTCGTTTTTTCGTGGGCTATTATACGTAAAAAATTATGAATTTAAGCGTTTTTCTTGGAATAAAGTATATAAATTATTGATAAAGGAGCGGTTATCTATGCTTTCAAGCGAGGCATACATCAGCATGTCCATGGAATATAATCTTTTCTGGGTCCGGATCATGAAAGACCATGCCATCTTTATCCAAAGTTCCCTGCCGGCTATCCAAAAACAATTAACCATGCAGGCTGACCGGTTCAGACAGCAGTTCGACCGTCTGCTTACGGAAACCATCCGTCTATCCAACGGGGCGATATCCGGCAACGCTTTACAATCCGGACAGTATGTAACGCGGTATACGGAAACCTCGGAGCAGATCGTGCAGCAATTTACAAGGATCGATACCGCAAGTAACCTCACCCGGATGGAATACAATATCCAGCCGTATAACCCTGCTTCCTTTACCCCTCAAAAAGAGCAGGAGGTGTCGAGGCTCAATCAAAACATCTTGAATCATACCAACGCTTTAGCTGATTTCAAAGCGTTTTTACTCAACGCGCAGGCTTCCTGTAACCTGTTCACCTTTTCGTATTATGCGGATTTGGACCATATCTACCACGAAGCGTTGCGGTATATTGAAATCCTGAATAAACTTCAAAATAAGGATGAAAATTTAACCTCAAATTATATGGCGTTTTGGAACCTCAATATGGCCCAACATGCCAAATCGATGCGCGGTTTATTCGACCCGACCGAAACGGCTTATTTTAACGAGGCCAATCATTTCGCCGAATTGTTCGAATCTTTAATGGCAAAATCTGCATCCGGCACAGTCAACGTAGAAGCCGCGCTAACCAATACCAAAGAAATCAGCGCCTTTAAGGCAGATTCTACCCGGGGATTGATCGAGTGTAAAATTAAAGCCATCATGTCTGCGCTTTTTACCGACCATTGTCTGCGGGAGGCCAACCATTATATATATCTGCTGCAGTCATAGTAAAATTCATAACAATATTTAATCAAGCAAAAAATTAACACCTGCCAAATCAATCGCAATGAGGGTTTGGCAGGTGTATCTTTGGACAATCATTATGTTTTTTTGTCGTTCTAATATAAAAACATTTGAATCTACAAAAAGGATTTCACCCCATCATATTGAATAAATTTTGCTACATATACCTTTTCTTAAATTGCTTTGGCGTAATTCCATATTTTCCCTTAAACGTACTTATAAAATTTGAAACGTTTTCATATCCAAGATCAAAAGCCGCATCGGTAACGCTTTCAGATCCGATAATTTCCTTAGCTTTCTTCATCTTTAGTTGAGTCAGATATTCTTTGGGGCTTACGTTCATCACTTTTTTAAAATGCTGGGAGAAGTTTGCTTCCGACATACCAAATTCATCCGAAATCATTTTTATGGTGATTTTATTCATATATTCTTTTTCCATAAATTTTATAGCCAGGTTAATGGGATTTTTCATTTCATAAGACAGTATTTGATTAACGCCTTTAATTTTTATAAGATAATATACCAGCTCTTGCGCTAATACGTCCAAAATATATTTCGAATCTTTTTTATCCCCGTTAAGCGTAGTCATAATCTTGCCAAGCGTATCATTCATTTGTGGATTAAGATGAGAAATTAATAACTTATCTGCCACAAGCGCATCATAATCTATTTTATAATCAAGACTGACATTTTCGCTGACTTTTTTGATAAGAGAATCGTTCAACTCAAATACAAGTGCTTTTGTAGGACGATTTATGGTTATGTTCACATCTGAACCTTGGGGGATCAATAAAAATTGACGGTTATCGTAGTTGAAATTTCCCGCATGATTAATTGAAACTGTTTTTTCACCCTCTAAAATGGTACACAGTCTCGCATATTCATAAGATTTATAAACATGTACATATTTATGAGAAAATTCGTAATAGAGTATTCTTAAAAAATCGGTTTCTAATCTGTCGGGTAATTCCCGCTCCCTATCGAAATTATCCATATAAAAACACTCCGCATAAGCTATTACAAAATTTACATTATGATATTTTAGTATATCATAATCATTTATTAATAACAATATTGGGCGTATGATCAACCGATGTCCTCGGTCAATTTATATATTTTAGAAATATTTAAATATTAGGTAGTAATCTTTAAATATTGAGTAGTATTCTAATCAATATAGGCTTATTATTAAAGTACAAATAAAATAATATATTTGTATGCGTTCCGCCGATTGTGGTATTGACGGGGTTTCCCCTGGCCCAATCCCATTTACCATTTACGATTCATTGCGTAATTTATAAAAAGGAGATGTTACGATGACTGAAATCAAGAAACTAAAGTATTTTTGTAACGGGCAATTTATGGAGTCGGTAACAAATAAGTATATGGATATCTACAATCCCAGTACCGGGAAAATTATCGCCCGTACCCCGTGCTGTACGGACGATGAGGTCTTAGCGGCCATTGAAGCCGCGAAGGCCGCTTACCCGGCATGGAAAAATACCCCGCCTGCCAAACGGCAGAAAATTTTCTTTAAATTAAGGGAATTAATCGAAAAATATGAAGAAGAATTGGTGGATCTGATTGCCCGGGAACACGGCAAGGTATGGAAGGAAGCTTTCGGCGATTTGGAAAAAACCAAAGAACCCACGGAATATGCCTGTGGGATCGCTAATCTTTTAATGGGAGAATCCCTGATGGATACCTCCAAGGGCATTGATACGGTTTCCTTTCGCGAACCGATCGGCGTGTTTGCCGGTATTTCCCCTTTTAATTTTCCGGCCATGATACCGATGGGCTGGATGGTGCCGCTTTGTATTGCGACCGGTAATACCTTTGTCTTAAAGGCATCCAGTACCACCCCGCTTACTGCTTACCGGTTTGCGGAATTATACAAAGAAGCCGGCCTGCCCGACGGGGTATTGAATGTGCTTACCTGCAGCAGGAACGAGGCGGAATTACTTCTCACCCATAAAGATGTCAAAGGCATCTCCTTTGTCGGAACCACCAAAGTCGGCTTACACGTCTATTCGACCGCCGCGGCGCACGGGAAAAGAGTCCAGGCCCAAACTGAAGCCAAAAATCACGGACTGGTATTGGAAGACGCGCCGATTCAAAGAACAGCCGCCGCAATCATCAGCGCCGCTTTCGGTTGCGCAGGCGAGCGCTGCATGGCCTTGCCCGTTATTGTCGCCCAGGAAAGCATTGCCGACCGATTGGTCGATGCGCTTGTCGCGCAGATCAAAGACTTGAAAATCGGCCCCGCTTATGATAAGACTTCCGACATGGGCCCGGTCGTTACGGAAAAACACCGCCAATCTATCTTGAATTGGATCGAAAAAGGGATTAAAGAAGGGGCGAAACTCGTATTGGACGGCAGAGATGTTACAGTCCCCGGTTATGAAAACGGTTTCTATCTGGGCCACACCATATTCGATCGGGTAACGCCGGATATGAGTATCGGTAACGAGGAAATATTCGGACCTGTATTATGTATTAAACGCGTTAAGGATTTTGAAGAGGGCGTCGCTTTAATCAACGAGAACCCGTTTGCCAACGGCGCGGCTATTTTTACCCAAAGCGGTTACTACGCAAGAGAATTCGCCAAAAGAATAGACGCCGGAATGGTAGGCGTCAACGTGCCGATCCCGGTACCCTACGGTGTGTTCCCCTTTTCGGGCCATAAAGATTCATTCTTCGGGGACCTCCACTGCGTCGGCAAAGACGGTGTCAAATTCTTTACCGAAAACAAAAGCGTTACCACACGCTGGTTCGACGAAGAGGAATTAAAGCGCACCAAGTTATCCGGCTGGGGAAATTAACCAAAATAAAAATAAATCGTATGTTTCGGCTTAAACGTGAATATTGCGAGGAGGCATCAATTATGGCCAATACTAAAGAGACCAGCTTAAAATACAATCTTCATTCCTGGAGCGCCCAGGGAAATCTCAACCCCGAGGTGATCACCAAAGCGGAAGGCATCTATTTTTGGAATGAAGAAGGAAAACGGTATTATGACATGTCTTCCCAATTGGTTAACCTAAATCTCGGACACGGCCACAAAAAGATCATTGCCGCGATTAAAGACCAAGCCGATAAAATTCCCTTTATCGGTCCGGGCTATGCCATAGACGTCCGTTCTGAAGCGGCCAGGAAAATCATCGAAGTCGCGCCTGACAATATGGCCAAGGTATTTTTTGTCAACGCCGGCGCGGAGGCGAATGAAAATGCCATAAAAATGGCTAAAATGTATACCGGAAAATATAAAATTTTCTCCATGTACCGTTCCTATCACGGTTCCTCCTACGGCGCAGCCAATCTTACCGGCGAACCGCGACGTTTTCCCAGCGAACCGGGAATCCCCGGCTTTGTCAAATTTATCGGTCCCTATCCCTACCGCGCACCCAAAGGTGTTGTCTTTAAAACGGAAGAAGACGCCACCGCCTATTACCTAGATATCCTTGAGGAGCAGATCAATTTCGAGGGGCCACAATACATCGCCGCGATTTTCCTGGAAACCGTGGTGGGAAGCAACGGTATCCTCATCCCGCCCAAAGGTTACATGCCGGGCGTGAAAGCGCTTTGCGACAAATATAATATACTTATGGTTTGCGACGAAGTAATGTCCGGCTGGGGCAGAACGGGAAAATGGTTCGCCATAGAGAATTTCGGCGTCAAACCCGATCTCATCACTTTCGCCAAAGGCTCGACATGCGGATACGTTCCCTTGGGCGGGGTCATCGTCAGCAAGAAGATTGCCGAATTCTTCGATAAAAACGTGATGTACTGCGGTCTGACCTACAGCGCCCATCCCATAAGCTGTGCGGCGGCTATTGCCACCATCGACGTCTACAAGGATGAAAAAATATTTGAAAACGTGGAAAAAGTCGGCAAAGTCCTTGGAAAAACACTCGAAGGTCTTAAACAAAAACATCCCTGCGTCGGCGACGTCAGATACATCGGCTTATTCAGCGTGGTAGAGCTGGTGAAAGACAAAACCACCAAAGAACCTTTGGTGCCCTACGGAAAAGATCCCGACAAAATCATGGGAAAGATCATCGGCATGTTAAATGACGGTGGATTTGCCACTTATTCCCATGAAAACACGATCCAGGTATCCCCTCCCCTGATCATTACGGAAGCAGAGTTAAGGGACGCCATGAAAATAATGGATCAGGTCCTTGATTCTGTCGATAAAATGATCGGAAAATAGTTGCGTTCACCCGATTCTTTAGACGTTTGTTTAATGGAGATTTAAACGCGTTTGACCCCAAGAAAATTAAATAGGAGGAAAACCGCTATGACATTAACAAAAGAAAAGTATGAGAATATTGCAAATTCCTTGCAGTATTGCACCAAGGCATTTATCGACGGAAAACACGTCGATTCAAGCTCCGGAGAAACTTTTACCACTGAAAATCCGGCAACAGGTAAAGAAATAGCTAAGATTACCTGCTGCGACGAACGCGACGTCGATAGGGCCGTCGCAGCTGCCAGGGAGGCGTTCGAGGACCGCCGTTGGGCTGGTCTACATCCCGCCGAAAGAAAAAAAATCCTATGCAAATTTGCGGAATTGATTGATAAAAATCGGGATGAACTCGCTGTAATGGAAACGCTGGATAGCGGCAAACCGATCAAAGACACGGTTGAGATCGACCTGCCGGAAACCATCAATACCATTGAATGGCATGCCGAAGCCGCAGATAAAATGGATGGACAGCTTACATCCTCAGGAGATCAAAGCATCAGCATGATCGTGCGCGAGCCGATTGGGGTGGTAGCCGCTGTTATTCCCTGGAATTTTCCCATGTTGATGGCTACGTGGAAATTTGCTCCCATTTTGGCCACCGGGAATAGTCTGATCATTAAGCCGGCAAAACTGACCACTTTAACGATGCTGAGATTAACAGAATTTGCCGCCGAAGCAGGCATACCCGACGGCGTCCTCAATGTGGTTCCCGGGCACGGGGATGTGGCCGGAAAAGCGCTGGCGCTTCACCCGGATGTCGATCTGATCACTTTTACCGGCTCCACCGTTGTCGGCAAGAAGCTTTTAGAGTATTCGGGTCAGTCTAATTCTAAACGCGTCTTACTGGAGATGGGGGGCAAAAGCCCGTCTATCGTGATGCCGGATATTAAAGATATCGACGCTGCGGCGGAACAGCTTGCATTTGCGATTTTTTGGAACATGGGCGAGAACTGTTCCGCCAATTCCAGGTTAATCGTACATAGGGATATCAAGGACCGGCTGATCGAGCGTTTGATCGAGAAAGCGAAAGAATGGGTCACGGGAGATCCTTTGGACCCGGCCTTCAATTTAGGGGCGATGGTAGAAAAACCGCACATGGAAAAAGTCCTCGGTTATATCGAAAAAGGCAAGGCAGAGGGGGCTAAGCTGATCTATGGCGGCCAACAACTTTTCCCGGATAGCGGCGGATACTTCGTCAGCCCGACCATATTCGATCAGGTTACGCCGGATATGACCATCGCCAGAGAAGAAATCTTTGGCCCGGTATTGAGCGTTCTCACTTGTAAGGACGAAAAAGAGGCGATCGCCATGGCGAACGATTCGGAATACGGTCTCCACGCCTCGATTTACACAGACGATTTGGACACGGCACACCGGATGTCCAGAGCTGTTCGGGCAGGCACGGTTTCTCTCAACTGTTATTCGGAAGGTGATATCACCACGCCCTTTGGCGGCTATAAGCAATCCGGCTTCTTCGGCCGCGATAAATCGATGTTGGCCAACAGCCAGTATACGGAGCTTAAAACCATTTGGATACCAGTAAGATAACTAAAGAGCGAATACCCAGCCGCTTCTCATCGGCGGGGTCCGTTTGGTTTTGATTTGTTTGACGAAGTTAAATGCAATGATCTTGACGTAACAATGAACCGTTATTAACCTGCCGGAAGCATATTATCCGGCAGGTTTTTTAAAGACAAATCATATGATTATGTTTATACAATATTCGGAAAATTCTTTCTATTTTTAGAGTTATTGACAAATGCCCAAAACCGGTATATTACTAAACTAGAGATCGTATAAGTTACGAAAGGAGGAAAATTCACCGTGCAAAATTTATTAAAGGGGGGTTAAACATGAATACGATGAAAGTTTTGCTCAATGAAACGATTTACCGAACAAAGACATATTATCTTGAAAATAATACGCTTACCAGATATCGAACATGGGGAATCTATGAATACTCGATAAAAGACGACGAGAAAATTATCGGTCGCATGGTGGATATGGAAGATAATACGGATGAAATATGTGTTGCTTCTTTAAAACCCGAACAAGTCAATGAAATAACGGAAAAGGGCTTCTGGCAGTGTTTGCACAATGGTAAAAAATGCGCTCAAATAACAGTATGATTTGGTTTTGAATTTTCATCTACAACTCGTAAATAGAATAGGTACCATCTAACCTTATTGATCACATATGAAAAATATAAATTATGAATGTTGCATGTACGGATTTAACATAAACGGGTGCCAATTAAATAGATACATTAAAAGAAGACCTGCTCGAAATGAGTAGGTCTTCTTTTAATGTATCCCATATTTTACGATGCTGACATTTTTCTTGATTTCTCCACGCATTTTCGCATCGCCTTGATTACCGCCGATTGAAAACCGTCTTCTTCCAAAGACGCCACCGCTTCAATCGTCGTTCCGCCCGGCGAACAAACCATGTCTTTTAATTCGCCCGGATGCCGCCCTGTTTCCAAAACCATTTTCGCGGCGCCAAGCACGGCCTGGGCCGCGATTTTATATGCCTTGTCTCTGGGGAGCCCGTCCAATACCGCCGCGTCTCCCATGGCCTCAATAAGCATGAATACGTAAGCAGGCGATGAACCGCTCGTGGCGGTGACCACATCCATCAGTTTTTCATCAACGATTTCCGTTTTGCCGAAACTGTTAAATATCGCTATGATGTCATCCATCTCGCCTGCCGTTATTTTATCGTTGGCGCAGATGCAAGTCATGCCTTCGCCGACTAAAGCCGGTGTATTCGGCATGACTCTGACCACCTTTATCCCTTTACCAAAGGTTTTTTCTATGTTGGCTACGGTCTTTCCGGCGGCAATAACGACGATAATCGCATGATCCAAAACGCTGTCTTTTATTTCGGAAATAACGGCATCATAGATATTCGGCTTGATTGCCAATACCAGAATATCCGCTATTTTTGCGGCTTCTTTATTGTCCGTACTCGTCTTGACATGATATTCGTTTGATACTTTATCCAAACTTTCCCTACATGCATCGGATACGATTATATTTTCCGCATTGATAAGGCCGGATTTAACCAATCCGCCAATCATCGCCCGTCCCATATTACCGCAACCGATAAATCCTATTTTTTTATCCATCCTCAATCTCCTTTACAAAGATCCGGTCAAATTAAATCAAGTTTATTTAAAAAGCGCATGGGTCTTTTTTAATATAGACGCCGTCTTCCCCCGCTTTGATCAGTTCGATATCTTCCAGGCCAGGCGAAAATTTTTTCTCCGCGACAAATCGGACGCCCTGCTCGTCTACAAAAATATCGTCTTTTGCTTGGTCTGAAAACTTCAGCTTAAAAATCGGCCCTCAGTCCATTCCTACCATTTCAAACCGCATTGTCGTCTTCCCTGCCCGCTCCAACAGTTTTATCAATAATAAGAATACTTCCGGTTCGGCTTTGATGTTCATTAGAAATGATCCCCTTTACCGTTATAAATAGAAGTATAATTAAATGTTCTACCTGAACAATAAAACACCTGCCCATCATTATCAAATAATGTTAAACAGGTGTTATTTGTTAAACGTAAATTAGTTACTGTTTAGTAATTTTATCACAATTAATCATTATTTATTTATTACATTTAGGGTATTTATATCAATTTCATTACTTTCGGCAACAGAATGATAATACCATTTTTTATTCACATTATTGTAGACTAAGTCCCAGTTATATGACGCTTTCAAAATTTTCTCTTCACCGCTAATACTATTTACGGTAAAACTATACCCATCTTCAGGTTTTATCCTTAAGTCTGACCCGCCGGGTTTATAAATAATATGTTCGACCGGGTCCTTCCAGTCATTGGGGTCAAGCCCTAAATCGGTATAACTATAATCGCCCCAATTTCTTCCGTAATTACCCATACTATTATATTTTTGAACGATTAGCGAAATCATGCTGGCAGATATTTCTTTAAAATTGCTCCCCAAAGGCGTTAACTCAATTTTCTGGGAGGTATCATCATCCGGACCGTTTTCACCGATAAAGGCAATAGCCACCTGAGTAAAAATATTTTGAATTCCGCCGGATAAAAGGGTAAGGGAACATATAAGCAAAACTGCAATTAAAGCTATAATCAGTCCATATTCGACTATCGCTTGCCCATCTTCTCTATGAGAAATGCTTACTTTTTTAATAATTATTATTATATTTCCTATATCATTAAATCAATAATATTTTTATATTTAATATCATAGCACAAGACAGTTACATTTAAGTTACAAAAATAGTATTTTAATTACAAAAAATTTAAAATATATATTAATACATACGCATCTAAAAGCCTGCCTGGTATTAAATAACAGGCAGGCTTCTATCGAACAAAAAGATGGGGACAATTGCTATACCTTCATGGCTTGCATCGCCAACGTTATAAGATAAAAAATGAAGCGGCGATAACGATATAAACCGCGATAAGCTGAACGCCTTCCAACCAGTTGGATTCTCCGTCGCTGGCCAATCTGTTGGCAATTAACACGGAGAAAATCAAAGCGATCAATTCAAACGTATTGAAAATAATGCTCATCGGCGAAAAGAAAAGGCTTATAAAAATAAGGATCGGGGTGACAAAGAGAATGATTTGTAGACTTGAGCCTAACGCTATTTCCACCGCAATATTCATTTTGTTTTTATACGCCATCGTTACCGCTGCGCTATGCTCGGCCGCATTACCTATAATCGGCACAACAATGATCCCGACGAAGAATTCGCTCAGCCCGATGGCCTCTGTCATTGGTTGAACTGCGCCCACGAACAATTCCGATTCAAGGGCAATAAATATCGTCGCCCCGATCAAGATAATTATCGAGGTTTTCAAGGACCATTTAGGCGCGCATTCTTCCTCGCAATCAACGACGTATATATCTTTGTGGGTATAAAAGGAGAATATCAAACTCAGAATATATATTAAAAACATTATGATCGCTACAATTACGCTAAGTCCTTCATATCTGGTAGTTAGTAATTCAGGCGCGACCGTATGGGTAAAAATTGCAGGAATCGTCAATCCAATCACCGCAAACAGGAGCATACTGGCTGTAATATCGATCGCTTTTTGGTTAAAATATTGGGTTTTATACTTCAAGCCGCCGACAAGCATACTCAATCCCAGCACCAGCAGAATGTTGCCAAGAACCGAACCCGCGATGGAGGCTTTAACGATATCAAACAACCCCGCCTTCAAAGCAAAAATAGCGATAATCAGTTCCGTAGCATTGCCAAAGGTGGCATTGAGAAAGCCGCCGATACGGGGGCCGGAATATGAAGATATCGCCTCCGTCGCCTCCCCCATTAATCCAGCTAAAGGGATAATGGCCAAGGCGGATAAAACAAAGATGAGCGGTTGGGAAAAATGGACAAATTCCCCCACTAAGCTGATAGGAATGAATATCAGCAAATATCTGAGTATTTTCATTGGATTCCCTTTATTTCTTTATTTTTTGAAACATTTTATAATTCATTCATCACTGTTCCAAAGTCACGGGAGAATTATAGACAGAGTCATACTATAATTTACATTATAAAATATCTATTGTCAAACATATTTATAATGTAAAACAGATAACAACACCGAAACACGGGGTTTCTCTTTAAACGCGGGCGGTTAAGGCGGCAAGTCGCGCAAGGCAGGCGTTGCCTTTTCGATATATATAAGACTTGGGCTTGCCTATTGCAGTAGCATAAGATACAATAAAGCGGTAGCGCATAAGGAAAGGAAAGTCGATCATGGAACAACTGCAAGTGGCTATCCCTACTCTTTTTGGACTGGAAGGTCTGGCAGCTGAGGAATTACGGCGGCTGAATATTGAAAATGTCAAAGCCGACAACGGCCGGGTATATTGCACGACCGCGATTGCCGATATCCCCCGCATCAATATCAATCTGCGTACAGGCGAACGGGTACAGATCATTCTGGGCTCCTTTTGCGCGCTCACCTTCGACGAATTATTTGAAGGAGTAAAAAGACTTGCTTGGGAGGATTATATTCCTAAAAACGGCGCTTTCCCCGTAAAAGGACATACTCTGAATTCACAACTGCAATCGGAACCGGCCTGCCAATCCATCATTAAAAAGGCGATAGTCGATCGCCTGATGAATAAATATAATTGTCGAGAACTCCCGGAGAGCGGCGCGCTGTATCAGGTCCAGTTTTCCCTGATGAAAGATAGGGTCAGCGTAATGCTGGATACCACCGGTCCGGGGTTATATAAGCGCGGTTACCGGGAGGCGGGGGTCATTGCGCCGCTTCGGGAAACACTGGCTGCGGGCATTGTTTTACTTTCCCGTTATCACGGACACGAACCATTTTGCGATCCGCATTGCGGCTCAGGTACGCTTGCCATAGAAGCGGCGCTGATTGCACGCAATCGGGCTCCGGGCTTAAACCGGAACTTTTCTGCCCAGAAATGGCCTTGGATCAACGGCGAGGTCTGGAACGATGCGGCGGAAGAATCTCTGGATAAAGAGTATCACGGCGAATACGACATTTGGGGCGGGGATATCAATCATAGCGCCATCGTGGTGGCGGAGCGCAACGCCAAAAATGCGGAAGTGGATGATATCGTCCGTTTCAACGTGGTGGATTCCACAAAATTCCGTCGTTTAGAGCCGTTCGGGCGGGTGGTTACCAATCCGCCTTACGGTGAACGCATGATGGAGAAAAAAGCTGTTGAGGAACTATACCGTGGTTTTGGCGCAGCGATGCATGCGCTACCCGGCGGTTGGCAAGTGCATGTCATTACCTCCCATCCCGACTTTGAGGCCCTCTATGGCGCGCAAGCCGACAAACGGCGCAAACTATATAACGGCGTGATCAAGTGTAATCTATACAGCTATTTGCCAAAAATAAAATAACAAGCCCTCCCCGGTATTCTTGCCGGGCCCTGGAGTAAAAATATTTCTAAGGAGAACTCACTTTGTTAAATGAAAATCAAAATATCATCGAACCCATTCGGAGAGCTTTGAAAACCGCAGGGTACACAAAGCTAACACCCATTCAAGTTAAGGCGATTCCGCCCCTGCTGGAAGGGCGTGATCTTTTGGGGTGCGCCCAGACAGGCACCGGGAAGACTGCGGCTTTCGCTATTCCTATATTGCAGGGATTGGCTTATCAGCAAAGAGCTGCAAAAGAACGAAGACAAATTAAAGCGTTAATCGTCGCGCCAACCCGGGAATTAGCCATTCAAATCAGCGATAGTTTTAAAGGTTACGGAAGAAATTTAAATCTTAGGACCCTGGTCATCTATGGGGGAGTAAGCCAACAACCACAAACCAATGATTTAGTCAGAGGCATAGACATTTTAGTGGCAACGCCGGGGAGACTTTTGGACCTCATCAATCAAAAATTTGTCAGTTTGACCAATATTAAATATTTTGTGCTCGACGAGGCGGATATGATGCTGGATATGGGGATGATCAACGATGTAAAAAGGATTATTACCTATCTGCCAAAAGTAAGACAGACCATGTGCTTTTCGGCGACCATGCCGACGGAAATTGCCAAACTGGCGAACTCAATATTAGTGGACCCGGTAAAGGTGGCGATAACTCCCGTCGCATCTACCGTCGAGATCGTAGAACAAAAAATTTATTATGTCGATAAAGTGAATAAGATCAACCTGCTGATCCATTTGCTGAAAAATAGAGAGATTATTTCTGCTTTAGTATTCTCAAGAACAAAGCATGGCGCGGATAAAATCGTTAAATCATTAGAAAAGGCCGGGTTTAAGGCCCAAGCTATTCACGGAAACAAATCTCAGACCGCCAGACAATTAGCCTTGAAAAATTTTAAAGAAAGAAGAACAAGGATATTGGTAGCCACGGATATTGCGGCCCGGGGAATCGATATTGAAGAGCTTTCACATGTGATTAATTTTGATTTACCTGAGGTGCCGGAGACCTATGTGCATAGAATCGGCCGTACAGGCCGGGCCGGTCTCGGAGGCACGGCAATCTCTTTTTGCTGCTATGAAGAAAAACCCTTGTTAAGGGATATCCAAACCCTAATATCCAAGTCAATAACTGAGGTAACCGATCATCCGTACCCATTGCTGGATATGACGATAACCCCCAAAGCGGTCTCCTCCAGAAAATTCACAAAGGCAAAAACCGCCTCTTCCGATAATCCCAGGAGAAACACCGCCCAGATTGGTAATATTAAGCGAATAGATAAAAACCGCTGAGCCGAAAAGCAATGTGCAAGCAGTGCCCGCTAATGTTTCGCAGTTTTATTTTGGCTCGTCGCACGCTTGAAGTTGTGAAAATCCCTGACAAATTTGGCGGCGATTCCGCTTTCGACCTTGCCCTCGACAGAATATTTGCCTTTTTGCGCTCATATGATTAGCTAAGTTCACTATATATTTCAATTCCTTTTTGTGCTATATTGAGAGATATGACTAAAGAAAAAAGAAAAGCCGCATTATTTATGGTCATAGCTGCCTTTTTTTATGCCTTGATGGCCGCTATGGTAAAATCCATCGACGGTATCCCGGTTTTTGAAATGTTGTTTTTCCGAACCGCTTTCGGGTCCGTGTTTATTATTGTACTCATGCTGAAAAGGCATATCTCATTCAAGGGCGTCAATAAAACGGGCCTTTTTTTCCGGGGCCTTACCGGTTTCATCGCGGACGCATTCTATTTTATCTCCATTACCAAAATACTCCTTGCCGAAACCGTGACCATCACCAATACCTATCCCTTCATCGTGGTGTTATTATCCGCCCTGTTTCTAAGAGAAAAAATCAAACGCCATCATTTCATTGCCCTGATCCTCTGTTTTACCGGAGCCCTGCTCATTATCCGTCCTGGCTTTTGTGTTTTCAATTTTGATTATATCTATGCCATATTAACCTCCATTTTCATCGCCATCACTTACACTATTCTCAAGAAAGTTCGGGAAACGGATCCCGCGGAGATTGTCGTCCTTTATTTTTCGGTGATGACTACCCTGCTATCCATTCCCTTTATGGTCTTCGGCCAATTCGTTCTACCTGATGCCGGGCAACTCGCCCAGCTTATGGCGCTTGGCGTGGTGGGGACCGTCTATCAATGGTTCGTGAGCACGGCGTATAAATACGCCCCGGCCAGCGAGATTTCCATTTACAGTTACACCTCTATCGTTTTTTCCTCAGTGATGGGCATTGTCTTTTGGGATGAGTATCCCGTGTTGGCCACAATAGCCGGGATGACCGCCATCATTTCTGGCGCCTTTGTCATCTTCAAAAAGGACAGCCGGCCCCCAAAGGATAGCCCTGCTGATGAAGAAATCAAAGAAGATGAAATAAGTTCGAGCGAAATTGAGAAAGATTAAGTTCTTAAACAGATTATTCTGGGGGTATCCTCGCATATATCATAGCCATTCTTTGCATTATTAAGGCGACAGATAAGATATCTTATCTGTCGCCTTTTGTTCTTGTCATACCGATTTAATAAGCACAAAGATGCTATTTTTTCAAAACATCTAAAACAAGCGGCTTTGGATAGACAAATCAAATTATTCTCTTCAACCTTTATTATTTCCAGCTATGCGTTTGATCTCCAATGCTTCTTCGAAAGGTTTCCAAGAGCATTGGACTATTTGTAATGATAAAAACCATAAGATTCAATATCCATATCAGGATGATTTGCGTTGAAAACCCTCTGACCATCAAATATCCGCCCAAGATGAGCATCCCCACGATTGCCATCCAGGCGTCCGTTCGGCGATTTTGATTGATGCCAAACAATTTCACAAACAGCAGCAGCAATGCTAAAATCAAGGCGTAAACAACCGAAACCTCAAAATCTGTAAGCGCGCTCCAAATACCAAAACTAACCGATTTGCTTTTACCGCCTTTGAATTTTAAAAACGGGGAAAAAGCATGACCCAAAACCGGCGCTATGGCGGCCGGCACCAGAATAAATCCCGATAGCGCCCCTGTCCAAATGAGGATCGCAAGCGGCAAATATCCTTTCATAAAATCTAGAACCACACCCAATAAGCCCCAGCCTGCGCCGGCGGTCTGCCAAAGGTTGGCAGCGCCGGGGTTCCCGTCATTCATCTTTCTCAGGTCTTTTTTCAAAAGAAGTCCGATCCATTGCGAGAACATCAGGGAACCGGAGAAGAATAGCAAAATAACATAAAGAATATCCATCATTTTCCTTTTTCTCCTACTTTTATTTCTCTGCCTTTCCAATTGACAGAACCGATAAAAGTTACCCTATAGGTGGCATACACCATGACAAAGACAAAAAATAACGAACTGATGGTGTGGAAAACCGGCACAATCCAGCCGTATCTGCCGATATATTTCAGAAAATATATGATCTGTACAGAATAAAAAAAATAACCCGCCAGGAAAGGAATGGCATAGTCGGAGCCGAGAATCAGCAAAACCGGAGTCGCAAATCCGCTGGCTAAGAGCCCGACTAGCCATAGCACAATAAAAAGCATGGTAGCGAGCTTGGTATCCGACGTGCTGAGCACCGCTCCTTTGACAAATCCTTGGATTTCCTCTTTCAGACTTTGATACATACGAATGGTCATCAGGCCGTAACCAATGCGGTTTTGCACGTTGATGCCTGCGGCGACAAATTGTTTGCCCAGCTTCATATCTTCAACGATTTCCCCGCTGACGCTGGTATGCCCGCCGATCTTTTCGTAATCCGTCCTTCTCACGGCAATACAACAACCGCGAAGTCCCCGCTCGCAATTATCCTTTTCAAAAGGAGAGGTAAATACAAATATGCCCAGAAGATAAAGTATCAGTGAAAGTCTTTCATAAAACTTCACCGTTTGATGAAATGGGACAACCGAAATGACGCCGCCCGTTTTTGCTCTGGTATTAACAAGCGTTTCTAAAGCCCGCTTTTTTAAGATAACATCGGCATCCAGAAAAACAAGAACATCGCCTGACGATTTTTTGAAACCGTTCCATACCGCCCAGTTCTTACCCGTCCAATTTTGCGGCAACGGCGGACTTTGGACGACCGTTACGCCAAACCTCCCGGCTATCCGGTTTGTTGCATCCTCGGAATGATCGTCGCAAACAATGATTTCCAATGGTTTGACGCTCTGATTCGTGAGCGATTGCAGCAAAGCAGGCAGGTTTTTTTCCTCGTTTCTTGCGGGAATGATGACAGATATGCGCATCCCCTCCGCCGGCTCGTCATTATTGGTAAAAGTATTTTTTTTAAATAGAATAAATCCGCACACACTAAGTAAGAGAAAAATTATAATTACTCCCATTCTATTTACCTGCTTTTTAAGTAATTATTTTGGGCATTTTATTTATTTTCTTAGTTTTAGATATGTGAGAATAGCTTTTTTATTATGGTTAATTTTGTTATATTCAGAGGTATTTCAACGGAAAATTTGAAAAACCTTTTAATCAATATGTATAATGAGATTTGGGAAAACAACTCTTTAATAATTATCGAATCGTTTTTCTTCTTATTTTAATACCTTTCATACCAAATACCCTAACCCCCATCCCCGCATATCTCGTGATAGTTATGCTTGATTTATGATAACGGATAAATATAAAAAACCTGCCGGATAATCACAACTTCGTGTTACCTGGCAGGTTATATTTTGATCGGAGCGATTAAATCGCGCGCCCGATTATTGCACCCCTTTATCAAAAAGCATTCTTACAAGTTTCTCGCCCTTGTCTATGAACAACCCTGATTTTTTACAATTCGCTTCGGAAAACAAATCGCCTTTATGTTCTTTGGTGGAGTCGTAAATCATAAAAGGAACGGGTATAGCGGCATGCGTTCTCGTGCTGATCGGCGTGTAGTGGTCGGGCAAAATCAACATTCTAAAATCAATATTTTGTTTCGCTAATTCCTCGGTGATATATTTTATAACGGTATCGTCAATGATTTCGATAGATTTTATTTTATCATCCAAATCGCCTTGATGCGAACATTCATCCGGCGCTTCAAAGTGTAAAAAAACAAAATCCGCGCCCGCTTCCAGCTCCTCCACGGCGCCTTTTGCTTTGCCAATAAAATTTGTATTGATTGTTCCGGTTGCGTTTTCAATTTGTTTAACTTTCAGTCCCGCTAAGACGCCAATGCCTTTGATGAGATCAACCGCGGAAATTACGGAACCTTTAACACCAAACTTTTGATAATAATCGTCCAACATCGGCTTTTTACCTTCGCCCCAAATACTTATGGCGTTAGCGGGGTTCTTGCCCATCTCTTTTCTTTTGATGTTCAGCGGATGCCTTGATAAAACTTGATGACATTTTTCCTGCATTTCAAATATGACATCGGCAATTTCACCGGCGGGCACATGGTCTTTGATCTTTTGTCCTAAAAAGTCGTGGGGAGGCGTGAGCGACACGTTGGTGGTGCCGTTTTTCATCACGATTAGATTTCTATAGCTCGTGCCAAGATAGATGCTGAAGACGCCGTTATTAATAATCGGTTTAATCGCTTCCAGTAATATGGCCGAATCTTCGGTCGGCAGATCGCCCGCGCTGTGGTCTAACATTGTTTTTTCTTTGTATTGATCCCCATCTTCGGATACGGTCACAAAGTTGCACCTGAAGGTCACGTCGGTATCTGCTAATTTTATGCCGATGCTGGCGGCCTCCAGCGGGGAACGCCCTGTGTGGTAGATAAAAGGATCGTACCCCAAAGCGCTTAGATTAGCGACATCACTGCCTGCCGGCATACCGTCCGGAACGGTTTTGCATAAACCTAATACGGATTTTTGACTGAGTTTATCGATCGTTTTTGTGTTCGCATATTCATAAGGCGTTTTTCCCCCAAGTTCCGGAATCGGAAAATCACCTGCGCCATCCATCAAAACCGTGATATATTTCATTAGGTCTCCTTTTTAAATCATTTAAGTGTCTTATACCTCAATTTTTAATGCTCAAATCCAAAATATTATACCATATCGCACATCTATTTATCAAACTCAAATCATCGATCTGTACGCTTTAAAAACGCTACAATAAAATATGATTTCGGATTCATTTTTAATCTTCCGGTCCCTGCTGATATAGGGTAATAGATACCACAACATCTTTTTGGATATCAAACTCCAACCTGCACCAATAGTCTCCCTCTTTGTAAGTGAATACTATTGCGTTTACGCTTCCCGTTTCATCATAAACGATGTGTCCTTCGGATGATGTCGCACTCCCTGTTAATTGGTAAAGCATCTCATTATTATCCGTTACAGTGATAGGATACTTAGCGATAACGTCTCGATAATGATCGCCTAACCGGGTTCCTCTGGGGCCCAGCTCATTGTTTCTGTCAATTGTAATGGCTTCAACCGTATAATTATAACAGGAGAGTATCGCAGCCCAGCCAAAATCAAAATAAAAATATATACGTTGATAAACAAAAAAATCAATCTCAGTATCTATTGGCTTATATCTGTGCAAAATAGTATTAATATCATCCTCCAAGGTAAATCCAAGAACGTCTCTTATCTCCATAATATCCGCCCAAGAAAAAGCATCGATATTATTCAGGGATAATGTTTCCGTCATGCTGTTTGTTATGTTTGATGGTTCAATATCCGAATATATAAAGGAAAATGGTTCCTCCCCTGCCGGCCATTTTAAGGCTAACCATCTGGGTTGGGAATAAGGATTCCCCCGGGTGTTAATTTGGCCCGGATCTGTAGATTGGATCATTTCATATAGAATTTTGTGCTTTTTGGTCGTGAAGGATAGATTAAAATCTATATCTTGGATATCCAAAATCTCAGTTGAAACATTTTTTTGATCCAGCCAATTTTGAAAATAATAAATATCGTTTAAATAGTACCCTATATTATTGAATAATGCAGATATATCCTGCGGTTTGTAATCATTGAACACCTCAACAGCAATCTTAACTTGTTCGGAATCCATATCGACTGTTACGTTATCAACGATTTTTATCCCGGATATAAGGGGCATAAGTTCGCTCTTAATTTTATCCGCCAACTCATTTCTTATCTCATATATGTTCGCCGGCTGTTCTGCTTTTGTGCTTATCTGTGTCGCACAACTGTTGAACAGTACACTTAATATTAATAATAAACATATTACTTTTAATTTATGTTTTAGGGTCATTTTTACGTCCTTATTTCTCTTCCTAGTGATAAAAGCCGATTTTTAATTATGGCCTGCGCGTGACAGTATTTCCTTTTTTACTTTTACCTTTTTTTCTTTTATCCTTACCTTCATTAACCTTCTTGTTTACGTTTCTTTCCGGCTTAATTCCCGTGCTTCTAGCTTTAAATTCCCGCGCCTTGGCCTTGACCGGTCCATTCTCTTCCAGCTCGAAATCAATATTTTGCTCCTCGATATTGATACGGGTCACGACCACCTTCACCTCATCGCCGATACGGAAAACCCGGCGGGTATTCTCTCCAATCAGCATTAGCTGCTTTTCAACAAACCGGTAATAGTCATCGTTTAGGGTGGAGACATGAACCATACCTTCTACGCTATTGGATAGCTCTACAAAAAAACCATAGGAAATCACCCCGCTAATATGTCCGGTGAACACATCCCCCACAAATTGCTGCATGTATTCCAATTTTTTCAGATCGACCGATTCCCTTTCCGCATCCTCTGCTACCCGTTCCCGTAAAGAAGACTGTTCAGCATACGCCGTCATCAGCCGTTGAAGCTTTTTTTGCCGCTCTCCGGTTATAGTTTCCTTCCCGGCCATTACTTCGCGGATCACCCGGTGGATGGCTAAATCAGGATAACGGCGAATCGGTGAAGTGAAATGGGAATAATATTTTGAGGCCAAACCGAAGTGGCCTAGAACTACCGGGGAATAGCGGGCATGCTTCATGGAGCGGAGCATAGTCATGTTGACGGCTTTCTCTTCCGGACGCCCTTTTGCCTTTTGAACGATGAGTTGGAAAGAGCGGGGATTGACCTCTCCTTTGCCATTTATTTTCACCTGATAACCGAAAGCGCCGATAAACTCGTTCAGATCGGCCAAATCATCTAGATCGGGACTTTCGTGGATACGGTAAAGGAAGGGGGTCTCCAGCCAATTATAATGGCCGGACACTGTTTCATTGGCGGCGATCATGAATTCCTCGATGATCATCTCGGCGATATTGCGCGCTCTTTTAATAATCTTTAAGGGCTTGCCCCGTTCATCCAGAACAACTTTACTTTCCGGAAAATTGAAATCGATAGCGCCGCGTCTTAAGCGTTTTTTTTGTAAGATCAGGCATAATTCCTTCATCTTTTGGAAGATATCAATAAAAGACACATATCTTTCCATCAGTTCGGGCGTCTTTTCTTCAAGTATAAGCTGAACGTTGGTATACGTCATCCGCTCCTTGACCCGGATCACCGACTGTGTGATCTGATGATCTACCACTTCTCCCTTATCGTTAATTTCCATGAAACAGCTCATGGCTAAACGATCCTCTCCGGCGTTGAGGCTGCAAATGCCGTTGGACAGGCGCGGCGGCAGCATGGGGATAACCCGGTCGACCAGATAAACGCTTGTGCCCCGCGCGAGGGCCTCCTTATCCAGCACGCTCCCCTCTTGCACATAATAGCCCACATCTGCAATATGGACGCCCAGATAATAGTTTCCATTGGACAGGACCTCCAATGTAACGGCATCATCCAAATCCTTGGCATCTTCCCCGTCGATGGTAACCATGGGCATGTCCCGCAGATCCCGACGTTTACTGTATTCTTCCTCGCTGATATGAAGAGAAATCTTCTCTGAGCTAGCAATTACAGGTGCGGGAAATTCCTCGGGGAGCTGATATTTGCGGACAATGGAAAGAATATCGATACCCGGATCAGTCTTCTTACCCAGCACTTCTTTAACCCGGCCTTCCGCGTTACGGTGCGGAGACGGCCAGGCAGTTATTTCAACCACTACCTTGTCCCCTTCCGTAGCGCCGCCTCTTTCCGTTTTCGGAATAAAGATATCCCCGGTCAGCCGTTTTTCATCGGGGACGACAAAGCCAAAAGAACGACTGCTCTGGTAGGTTCCCACTACTTGGTTATTTGCCCGAACCAAAACACGGATGACCTCCCCTTCCCGTTTGCGGCCATCTTCCAAATGCTTATATAATTGAACGATAGCCCGGTCGTTATGCATCGCTCCGGCCAAATCGTCACTTTTGATAAAAACATCGGTCTCTTTAGGATCGTCGGGGATCAGAAAGGCAAAACCCTTGATATGGGCTTGGATTCTACCTACGCAAAGGTTCATTTTATGGGGTAAACCATATCTGCCTTTACGGTTACGGACGATTTGCCCCTGATCCTCCATTTCCTGTAAAATCTGTAAAAATAAAGTTTGATCGCTCACATCCGAATTTTGGCCCAGTTCTTCGGCTGTCATGGGCTTATAGGAGTTGAACTGCATATATTGGATAATATCTTCCTTGTTCATTTCATTACAGCCTTTCCGTTTTTTTCAGTTGTAAAACAGTGTTAAAGATTAACCCGTGCACCAGCTGCATTTAATATGTATCATGCATCAATAAATTATGCTGCATCCATATTTACAAAAACCACACTTCCCCTATACCCTCTTCCTTTCATTGTCTCATAAAAAATTGAAAGGCTTCTTTTTTCTCACCTTTATATATATATATCTTTGTTATATTTCTTTTATGGTAAACACTCCCATAACGATCGGCCTGGTTATCACAAACCATGGCAAAATCATTGTCCGGCGAGACCCAGCCCATAAAAACATAGGTATGGGAAGGGGTGCCGCTACTGTCCGACTCGCTCGTTGTAAAGCAGATATCTCCTGGCCGCAGGTCCTTATAATCCGGGTTGCATCTCCAGCCTAAGTGATTTAATTGAGCCATGAGTTGGTTCGTGTTACTTGTTGCCTCCGGTATCAGAACATTGTTTTGCCTTAGCGTCTCTGATATAAAATAAACACATGCGTTACTATGCTGCCCGTCATTTAACTGCAGCGCTCTTGCCAATACCCTTTGCCTATTTTCTTGTGAAGAAAGATAAATAAAAATCTCGTTTAGGGAAAGCACTTGCGAAAAATCCATGTTTTCCACGCTAAATTGTTCTATAGGTTTTTTGGACCCTGATACAGTAAACGGTATAGCGGGTAACGCTATTGTGCAAACAGTTTGCTTTTCCTCCACTTCTGTAGAGGATCTACCTTCAATCCATTTAGACGTTATCAAATTATGGGTAAAAGCCAATATCTCTTGATTAAATAAAATTAAAACAAATATGGCAAAGCCAAATCCTAAGAGGAACATATTTTTTGTTCTCATTTTATTTTACCCCCAAGAGATTAGGCATATGGAATCCGGGTTACTGTCAAAGCTTAAATTCGCAAAAAGCGGCATATTTTGCTAATTGATTGCTTGTCTAATTCTAACATATTTTTTATGTTATAGACATATCCCTTTAATTTTGACAAAGAAATAGCTACCGCGAACGCAAAACCAGCCAATTTTCACAACGACGTATCGTAGTATGCTGGCCCGGGGCGGATTATCAAATTTACAATATCGTGTGGAAATACGACAAATTTATCGTTAATATTGTAGCTAGTGAGCGTAAAATAAATTGACATTGAACGAAG
>Ga0351841_1015_pt1 | contig 29040 bp, 24 predicted proteins | sample BONcelHFGM3001E6_FD_206884 | JGI IMG/M metagenome (GOLD analysis project Ga0351841, IMG submission 206884) | Enriched cells from coal bed in the Powder River Basin, Montana, United States - BONCAT cells FGM rep1 HSBNCT.FGM.300.1.E6 ...
TAACCTTGGCAATGCACGTTATCAACAAAATAATTACGAAGATGCTGCCAATCATTTCAAACGTGCAGCTGAAATGAGTATGAATCCAAAAATTGAAGCTAAGGCATTATACAACGCAGGTAACAGTTTGATGAGTCAGGAGAAATATGACGAAAGCATTCCCCTATTTAAGCAAGCTTTACGCCTGAATCCCGACGATGCTGATGCACGTTATAATTTAGCATATGCTCAATGGAAAGTAAAACAACAGCAACAGCAGGATCAACAAAATAAGGATCAAAACAAAGATCAGAAAGAAGATCAGCAGAAAAAAGATCAGGATAAAGATCAAAAGAATGATCAGCAAGACAAGCAAGAGAAAGACCAGCAGAAACAAGATCAGAAACAGGATCAACAGCAAAATCCTCAGCAACTGTCAAAGGAAGAAGCTGAAAGGATGCTTCAGGCACTAACTGGTGAAGAGAAAAAGACGCTTGAAAAATTAAACGAGAAAAAAGTGAAAGCTGCTGCCCGTGTCTCAAAAGAAAAGGACTGGTAAAATCTTTTTGCTATGTTTTTTAAAGACTTTCGTAAAAAACTATAGGTTTGGAATATTTTTTGAGGAAAAAGGACGTTGAAATGAACGAAATTGGTAAAGAATTAAATGGCAAAATGATGAAGCATATTATTTTCCTTTCTGTTTTTCTGATAAGTGTCCTACCTTTATGGGTGTTTTCGCAAGAGGTTACCTTCAGAACAAATACAAAAACCAGTGTTGAAACTGGCGAACAATTTCGTGTGGTTTTTGAAGTAAATGCCGAAGGAGGTGGCTTTTCAGGTCCCGATTTTAAAGGATTCAATATCTTGACCGGGCCAATGATGTCGACAAGTTCAAGTATTCAAATTATCAATGGCCGAATGGACAAGACATTCAGCCAAACCTACACTTATATTCTTACTGCAAAAACAGAGGGTGAATTTATAATCGAACCGGCCACAGTTACTGTTGATGGTAAACGTTACCAATCAAATAAAGTAACAGTAAAAGTTGGTCCGGCCGCTGTTAAATCCAATTCAGGGAATGCCACAAGTAATGAGGGGAACAACCAAAGTGAAGGTATTTCAGCTAAAGACATTTTCTTAAAAGCAATACCAGATAAAAAAAACATGGTGGTTGGCGAGCAAGCCATTATCACTTATCGGTTGTACACGCGCTTGCCATTATCTAACCTATCGGTAACAAAACTCTCATCATTTCCGGGATTCTGGACTAAAAATCTATTAGACACTAATGGCGACATCCAGCAATCAACACAAGTTATTGATGGTGTAGAGTATATCGTTGCTGACATTCGAAAAGTAGCGCTTTTCCCTCAAAAAGGTGGGAAACTTACTATTGAGCCAATGGAACTTAGCTGTCTGGCGCAAGTGAGAACCCAATCGAAACGAGCTGCACGCGACCCTTTTGAAAGTTTCTTCAACGATCCTTTTTTTAACAGGAACGTTCAAAATGTTGAAAAAAACCTAGTTTCCGAACAAATCACTTTACAAGTCGATCCGCTTCCTGTTTCACGACGCCCTCAAGCTTTTAAAGGTGCTGTTGGACAATTTGGATTCCAGTCATCCATCGATAGAAATACGATAAAAGCAGGCGATGCTGTTAACCTTACTTTTTCAATATCAGGAACAGGTAATCTCGAGCTAATTGAACTTCCATCCCCTGCCTTTCCTGCTGATTTTGAAGTATATGAGCCGAAAATTTCAACTGATATCAAAACAAGCTCCTCTGGTGTAAGCGGAAGCAGAAAAGTGGAATACCTTATTATACCACGATTCGAAGGGACCTACCAGATACCCCCTTTGGAATTCGTATATTTCGACCCAAAGAAAAATGAATTCATGACATTAAGTTCACAACAGTTTGAAATCAACGTTGAAAAAAGTGATGGTAGCGGAACACGCGAGGCTATGGTCACTACTGCACAAGAAGGAATCCGTTATTTAGGATCGGATATAAGACACATAAACCTTAACACCAATAGTTTAAATAAAAGAAATAGCTTTTTCTTTGCGTCACCTCTTTATTTCATCATTGTTTTTGGGGGGCTGATACTATTTGGATTTGCTCTTTGGTTCGATAAAAAACAAAATAAACTTCGTAAAAATCAATCGCTCGTTAAGTTTAAACAAGCAACAAAAGTTGCAAAAAAGAAACTAAGCAATGCGCAACAATTTTTGAAAAGCAAAGATCAAAACGCATTTTACCTCGAAATGTCACAAGCCTTGTGGGGCTATTTATCCGACAAATTCAGCATCCCTCGTTCGGAGCTTTCATTTGATAATGTACAAACAGCTTTAGAGCAACAACAGGCACCAACTGATCTGGTTGAAGCTTTTATTTCAACCTTGAATAATTGCGAATATGCTCGTTTTGCACCAGGCGATGCCAGTAAAAAAATGGAAGATCTTTACCAACAAGGAATCGAAGTTATTACTAAAGCTGAAAGACTTATTAAATAGGAGGAATGTATATGACACTAAAAAAGATCAGCAAAATTATTTTTCTCATTATTTTATTCAGCAGCTCATTCATTTCTTTTGCACAATCTCCTAAACAGCTGCTCGAAAAAGCCAACACCCTTTACAGCGAAGCCGTTTACGATAGCGCTTTGATTACGTATCATGCTGTTCTCGATAAAGGTTATGTTTCTGATGCATTGTATTACAACCTCGGAAACACTTACTTCAAACTTAAGGATATACCTTCAGCAATTTTATACTACGAGAAGTCATTGAAAATCAACCCTTCAGATGAAGATGTAAAAAATAATCTTCAGATTGCCAATAGTATGATTGTAGATAAAATCGAAGTCATCCCTCAACTTTTTTTCAGAGTTTGGTGGACATCATTCTATACCATGCTTCCTGCTAACAGTTGGGCATGGATTTCTGTCTTTATTTTCCTACTTGCTTTATTGGCAACTTACCTATATCTAACCTCATTTAATACTGTTGTGCGTAAAACAGCTTTCTTTACGGGCATTGTATTGATTTTCCTTACTATTATGAGTTTTGGCTTAGCTTCACAAAAATATTATTATACGCAACAAACCAACGAAGCAATTGTGTTTACACCTACTATTACAATTAAAAGCTCCCCCGCTCAATCAAGCGTTGATCTTTTTGTATTGCATGAAGGAACAAAAGTTGCATTGTTGGACAAAACGAATGGATGGACAAAAATCCGAATCGCAAATGGTAGTGTTGGCTGGCTTCCTGAAAATGTCCTTAAAGGCATTTAACCATGTTGCGACAACGATGGTGCAATAAAACTTTTATCTTCTTGCTTCTATCAGCAAGTACGATTATTGTATTTCAATCGTGTCTGAAATCAGATAAACCTGGTATTCCCCCTGAAGTGGTTGAGGTAATTCAACAAACAGGTTTCAATCGCATAGAACTTACCAAAACAATCGGCAACTATCTTAAACCAGAGGACAGTCTGAAGCTGAATGCATCCTATTTTCTCATTTCCAACATGCCACGCCAATACAGTATTGATTTTAGTCTCAAGGATTCACTTGGAAATGAAATTAACTATAACCCTCAATCATTCAGCACTGAAGATGAATTTCTTTCCTCTTGGGAAAATCTTGAAAACGATCTTGGAGGACTTTTTTTTGAAGCTGAGAAATTTACTTTAGACAGAGATACTATTGAAGCTGAAACATTAATCGAGACAATTGACCTTGCTTTTGAAACCCGTTCACTTCCATGGTCTCAAAATTACTCTTATGATAATTTCCTCATAGGTATTTTACCTTATCGCATTGGAAACGAACATATTGAAAGATGGAGGCCGTTTTTAAAAAACTATTTTTTACCACTCATTCCGGTCGAACTCAATAATGACCCAACCAAGGTTGCACATTGGCTGAATAAATATATCAATGAAAATTTTCGTTTCGATATCAGATACATCAAAAAACCTGAGGTACAATCTATTGATTCAATTTTTGAAACAAAATCAGGCAACTATCAAGACTTAAGCTACCTTAAAGTGAAAGTGCTTCGTAGTATAGGCATTCCTGCTTTTCTTGATTATATACCTTACTTTGCTGACAGCACTTACTCCTATTATTTTGTTTCTTTTCTTAATAATAAATGTGAATATGAAATGCTTTCTCATAAAGATCACGAAAACATATTGACACATGCAAATCGAATTCCTAAAATATACCGACGTAGTTTTTTGGAGATGGAGACAGGATTGTTTGCACAAAAAAATGTTCAAAAAACGACACCGCCTTTCTTAGGACATTATCATTATGAAGATGTTACATCCTTGTACTTGCATGTGAAAAATATCACTTTCCAAGGAGAATGCTCCGATTCACTTGTTTATTTAACAGTTTTCAATGATAAAATGTGGAGAGCTGTGGATTGGGCAATATGCAAAAACAATCAGGCAACATTCAAAAATGTTTCAATACCAATCAACTACCGTTTTGCTTTTCTTCCTGACAGCAGTAAAAAACTTCATTTAATAAATGAAAACATTTCATTTTAAGTCAATACAATTAATAAAAGCTGCAATAATTCATTCGTTTTATTGCATGATATTGCGACTGTTTGAATCCTTATAGAAAAAACAGGTACTTTTTATTCACAGAAATTATTTAAAAACCATCCAATTTTCGATCAATAAGTCTCAAAAACGGGTCCCCTTCAAGCATCATCTATCAATGTTAACAGATGAATCATTCAAAATCCAATCTTTTCGTGCATTGAACCGGAATCTTATATTACATTTGCAGTCCGTATAACGGTTTTATGTTGTTAATGATTGTTAAATAAAAACCGCAATTGGCTATTGCAGGTCAAAATAATTAGCGTAACTTGTGCCACTATTTCAGATTTGAACAGATCCATATACCATCTAAATTACATGATATGAAAAAAGGATTTTTACTCGTTAGTATTCTTTTAATAATCAACATTTTGCATGTCGTTCAGGCGAGTAGCAATAACGAGCATTCCGGTCAGGCAGCACAGCAAAAAGCAGCTGCAGAAGCTTATCTTCATGCGCTTCGCAGTCATCAGACAACAGGAAAAATCAATCCAATTGACGTGATTCAAGCAAGTATTGAGTCACAAGCATTGTTAGCAACACGCAATCCCAATGCACTCAACTGGACTTCCCTTGGCCCTGATAACTATGGAGGAAAGACCAAAGGTCTTATTTATGACTCCAAAGACGCAAGTGGTATGACGATCTATGCCGGTGCTACAGGTGGCGGGATATGGAAATCAACAAATGGCGGAATTACTTGGCAAGTTGTTGGCAACAACAATCTTATGATTAGTTCCATGGTTCAAAGTGCAGCTGGCGATATTTATGTTGGTACCGGTGATGGTTTCAACGCTCACTTGTTTAATGCTCTTGGCGACATGAGCTATACAACAGGTTTCATTGGAAATGGCATCTGGAAATCAACCGATGGGCAGTCGTTCACTCCTTTGGCTGCCACTGTGCCTCAAGGCAACAACAATTCAGCTGCTTGGGCATTCGTAAATGAATTAGCTGTTAATGCACAAGGCCATGTTTTTGCTGCAACAAACGCAGGATTAAACTACTCCTTAGACGGAGGAGCTACCTGGCAAACAGCAAAAGACAGCGATGGAAATGTACTATCACAAAACGCTTCTGACGTTCAGACTGCTTCTGATGGAAGCATCGCAGCGGCTATTGATAATAAAGTTTATATTTCAACCAATGGACCTGATTCATTTGTTCTGAAATCAACAGCAGAAGAAAACATGCTTCCTTTTGAAGGTGTTACCCGTGCAGAACTTGCTTTTGCACCTTCAAATCCAAGCGTTGTTTATGCTTCACTCGTTGCAACAAATGGTGTTCATCTTGGAATCTACAGATCGGGTGATAAAGGCGCAAGCTGGAGTGTTATCCTACCAGCCACTAACTCAGTAAATCTTTACCTTGGCCGAGGTAATTACAACAATCATATCACTGTTTTCCCAGATAATCCAGATCGTATTCTCGTTGGAGGAATAAATTTATGGCAAGGTAAAAAAGTAGTTGAAGGCGGCTTATTTGCGTGGGATCTTGAATCTATCGCTGGTGGGGCAGGTTTTCTAGATAATTACCTTCATTTTGGACAAGAACGTGTCGTATTCAAACCAGGATCCTCAACAAAATTCTTTGTCGCCACCGATGGTGGTGTTCAGGAAGGTACTGTTAATGGAGATGATTTTATCTTTTCTATTAATAACAGAAATTACATAACAAGTCAGTTCTACGCTGTCGGACCATCAGGTATCGAAAATCGGTTGATGGGTGGTTCTCAAGACCAAGGAGTTATATATATATCTGGGGATGGAAACACAACGCGTCAAGGCGAAACCCTTTACGGTCAAAACAGTCCTGGAGGGCAATCAGTCATTTCTACTATCAATCCTGATGCGATAGTTGTAACCTCCTATCTTGGTGCAATGGAACGCTCTGAAGATATGGCATTCACCTTCTCAAACCAGTTCAAACCTGTAACAAGCGTTAACCCTCAAGCATTTCTTACTCCAATAGCATTATGGGAAAGTTTTGATGACCAACTGAGTGGCGATTCAGTAACATTCAAAGCAAAAAGAGCATATCAGGGTGGTGAAGTCATTAAAGTAAAAAGTAAAAACTTTGATCAACCTTTCTACTACAAGCTTCCCTCTAATGTTAATTTAAATTTTGGTGATACATTAAGAGTTAAAGACATTGTTACAACAAAGCTTTTTATTGCAGCTGCTAATAAAATTTGGATGACCCGAGAATTCCTCGATTTTGGAAAGCTGCCAGAATGGTATGAAATCAGTAATACTACAGTTGGTTTTTCAGGTATTCCTCAATGTATAGGTCTCTCAAAAGATGCCAATCATGCTTTCGTTGGAACCCGTGATGGTAAATTATTTAGAATTTCGAACATAGGTATTGCATACAACTATGAAAGAGCTCATGTAAGCAGCCCAGGTTGTGTAATTGCAACCAGACCAATGGAAATTTTCCTACCTGGTACAACGACTCCTATCAGCCAAGCCATTACATCAGTTTCTGTTGATCCTGCAAATGCCAATAATGTTATTGTTACTTTAGCAAACTATGGTAATAACGATTATGTTTTCGGAACAACTAATGCTCTCGATGCCAACCCAACCTTCACAAGCAAACAAGGAAATCTTCCTAAAATGCCTGTTTATTCAAGTGTTCTTGAAATGAGTAACAGTGGTGTAGCTATCATTGGAACTGAGTTTGGTGTATATCAAACAAGCAATGTTTTTGCATCATCACCTGTTTGGACTGCAGATCAAAACATGTCAAACCTTCCGGTTTTCGATTTAAAACAACAGCTGATTAACAAATCATCTGATACTTTGCAACTTATCAATGGACCTGAAGTTACAGTTAAGACTTTCCCTGGAACCAACAATCTGGGTATTATCTATGGTGCAACTTATGGAAGGGGGCTATTCCGTTGCAACGATTATCGTAAACCTGTCGGCATAGACGAACCATCTGAACTCCTAACAAACAATTTCAATGTTACATTCTATCCTAATCCTGTTAAAGAATCTTCAATGCTCGAGTTCGAACTTGCAACAAAAGGCAATGTTGAAATACAAATATTCGACTTCCAGGGAAGAGTTGTTACTAAGGAAAGTCTAGGAGTATTAAATAGCGGTAAACACCAAAAGATGCTCAACCTCAATGATCTTTCAGCAGGAACCTACCTTATCAGAATCAATACATCAGAAGTTTCAAAAGCTGTAAAGTTCCTTGTTTATTAATTTCGAATTTATTAAAACCAGCATACAATGAAAAATATTTACCTGACATTGGCATCCATTCTACTGGTCAGCATATTTGCAACAGCGCAGACAAAAATATACACACCTGCACTGCGTGCTCCTGCCGACAATGCAACCGCACAGGCTCCTGATGCCACACTCGACTGGGATGCCGTTACCGGCCAAGGTCAAACTATTTTGTACACCTTGCAATTGGCTCAGAATGTTGATTTTTCTGACGCAGTCACCTTCGAGCCAACGATTTTAACGGCCGTTAAAATGAATGAGTTGAAGTTTGATCAATTTTACTTCTGGAGGGTAAAGGCTACTGATGGAACATTAACATCCGATTGGTCTGCTCCTTTCAAATTCAGAGTTATTCCTTCTCCTGCAATAACATCACCTGCAAATCAGTCCACTCAAAACCCTGATCCATTGGTAAAATGGACAGCTATGACTGGCGTTACACATTATGATCTTCAAATAGACACTGCATATTCATGGGCAGCTGAAGCATCTGGATCAACTTCTCAATTAAACGATGTGTTTGAAGTTGATGAAAACACCGCATGGGCTGTTGGTAATGGTGGAACGATTCTTAAACGTACAAGTAGCGGCTGGGAAAACGTTACATCCGGAGTTACGTCTAACCTGCTTGATGTGTTTTTCGTAGATAATTCGAACGGGTGGGCTGTTGGAGCTGCCGGTACCATTATCCATTATAATGGAACTGAATGGTCAGCGCAAACTTCTGGTTCAACGGCAGTTTTGAATGGAGTTTTCTTTACAAGTCCAACAAATGGATATGCCATTGGTAATGGTGGAGCTGCTTTAAAATATAACGGAACTGAATGGAGTTCAATCTCTACCGGCATAACTGTTGACATTTATGCAATTCATGGATTAGACGAAAATCATATCTGGGCAACTGGAAAAGCAGGTAATCTCTCTTTCTTCAATGGAAGCACATGGACTACAAGTATCATTTTTAACAGAGATATGCTTGGAATTTGGGCTTTGGCACCTGATAAAATTTACACTTCAGCAAAAGCTGGTCGTGTTTATTACTTTGATGGAGCAAGCTGGACAGAACAAGCAAGTGGTAGCACACGTGACCTTAATGACATTTGTTTCATAAACGAAACAACGGGCTATGCAGTTGGCGCACAGGGCACACTCGTATATTTCAATGGAAGCATTTGGGGCTCTATAGCAAGTGGAACCACTCAGAATTTGTTTGGAATAAACTTCGCAAACGAGACATCAGGCTATTTCGTCGGAAACAACGGTGTTGTTGTTGCTTTTCAGGGTGACGGATTTAACAGTGCGTACCTAAAAAACTTTTCACTTGTTGCTCCAGCGACAGAGTTTAAGTTTTCTAATTTATTATTCGGAAGAACCCACTATTTCAGGATGCGTGCACGTCATGCCTCTGACACATCATCATGGTCATCAGCACGTTCGTTTAATGTTGTTGCAAGTCCTACACTAAGCAAACCAGCTAACAATGCAACTAATATCGCATTAGATACCCTGGCGCAATGGGAAACTCTTACCGGAGTTGTTAGATATACCATACAGCTCTCAACAAATCAAAATTTTAACGATCCCTTTACTTTTGAAACCGGAGCAAATACATATCGTTTTTCAGGGCTTTCTTATGGTCAGGATTATTATTGGCGCGTCAATACACGTCATGCTGGCGGAGTCTCAGCGTGGTCTGAAGTGTTTAAATTTACAACAAGTAACACTGTAACATTAACATCACCTGCTGATAATGCAACAGATGTAGCACGCCTTCCAAAGTATGAATGGCAGCATATCCGTGGTACGGAGAAGTATTTAGTACAAGTAGCTACCTCCGGCAATTTTTCTGATGCTGTTGAGTATCTTTCAAGTTCTAACTTCTATCAAACAACTGCACTACTTATACCTAATCAGTCTTATTTCTGGAGAGTAAAAGGAATTCAAGGTCTGGATTCAACAAGTTGGAGTAATTCAAGAACTTATGTTACAACAGCTGAAACGAGTATTAACTCACAAAATACCCAAAGTTTCTCCATTCATCCAAATCCGGGCAACGGATTAGTAACTATCACTGTCGCAAAAGCAACAATTCAGATGGATATCGAAGTTTATACGCTAATAGGAAAAAAAGTTTTTGCTACAACCTTGTCAAATATCAACTCTGGCTATTCTGAAAGGTTTGATTTACGTGAAATGGGTAAAGGAATTTATCTTATTCGATTGAATGACGGGAAGGAAAGTGTCACACGCAAACTCGTGGTTGAATAATATTTTTGAACCAAACGCACAATGAGTTCATTTTTAAAAAGGCTGCCTTCTGGCAGCTTTTTTTTGCTTCTGTCTTATTCTTCTGACCAAAAATAAGCTCCCTTTTCACGAATATCATACAATTGTATCCCCATTTCATTTGCGCGTTCCTTCCATTTAATAGCTTGAAATATTGGTACAGATAGATCAATTACAATCAATGAAGGCTGAAAACAGGGAATCAGCTGATGAAGTGACTCTTTCGTATTTCCACTTACGAGTAGAATATCAGCTTTCAATTCTCCTTCTTTGCAATTGTACTTCTGCTGACTTTCCCGATTCCAAATAATAATGGTTTTATCAAGGAATTTTAAAACCGGACCCGACTTATGAACAAAATAACTTCTGTATGATTCTTGGATCTCAATCCAATCGGGTTTTGTTGATAGTCCACGCTTAACCCAATGCTTCTGAAGATTGAACCCAATATTAAAGGTATCAACCGACATTGCAGAATCACCGATAAGCACGTGTTCCTTTCCAAAAATCATGTCAATGGCCGTATGTTTGTTGATGCCATAAATCACCAATGCTGACTGCTTCTGATGGTTTACTGCTCTCCAAGCGAAGGAAGAAAATACAAATAAAACAATAAACAAACCCGGAAAAATCCATTCACGTTTTCTTTCATTAAACACTAGAAGGATTGTAAGCAATAGAATAAAAAGGAGACTGGTTTCAAAAGCCGATAAATAAATATTATGCAAAACTGCAGCTGGCAATTGCTCTATCCAAAGAATCACATAATTCATCAGGTAAATAAGCCCTGAAGTAACCCATCCCAAATAGTTTGCAATAAAAGGAATAAAGGAGGTAATAAGCAAAGCCATTCCGGCAACTATAACTACAAAAGATAAAGGAACAAGGATTAGATTTCCTAACAGAAAATATGTTGGAAACTGATTGAAGTAATGTAAAACCAATGGCGTTGTAGCCATTTGGGCAGCTATAGCCACTGAGGTAATTTCCCATACATAATTAAGCAACTTGTTTTTGACAAACAATAAATTATAGATAGGTTTTTGGAATAATACAATTCCTAAAACCGCGATATATGATAGCTGAAATCCAATATGAAAAAGTGTAGATGGATTCATTACCAATAAGATAAAAGCAGAAGCTGCCATTGAATTTATGACATAGCCTTTTCTATTGAACATCTTTGCAAGTAGAATAAATGTCAACATTAACGCAGCCCGCAAAACCGATGGTGACAGACCTGTTAATAAGGCATAAAACCAAATCAACAGAATTAGCAGCACTGTTTTAAAGCTACTGCTAATTTTACCTTTTCGTAAAAACCCGAGTAGAAATTGAAAGAAAAGAAAAACAATCCCCACATGAAGCCCTGAAACAGTAAGCACATGCATAGCACCTGCGGCTGTATAACCTTGACGCAGATAAGCCGGCAACTGATCATCGTAGCCAAGTAATATCGCAGCAGCCACACCAAAGGTTTCTCCCTCCAAATGGTTGGATTTCATTGAATGCAACAAGTAATCCCGCAATTTATAAGAAAACCCAAATAATGGATTAATATATCCCATTCCTTCATTAATCCAATCGTTGGGTTTTAGAAATACCTGATGATAAATATTGTTTCGGTTAAGATAGGTTTCATAATCGAACTGATCGGGATTCAACGATGCAGGAACCACAACAGGCGGATTTGAAAACTTAATAATTTGTCCGTAAACAGGCAATTTGAGGCTGTCATCTAAACTCAAATAACCAATAAGTCTTCCTGTTCGCTTATGCAACTTCGAACCATCGCTAACCGCCATCATTTCGAGTTGTATTCGGATTGATTTCTCCCTTTCCAATGGAGGTTCCGTGATACGGGCAAAATAAGCTATGTAAGTGCTTGTATCGTTTAGCAGATGCAATTTGTCAAGCGATGGATTTCGAAAGTATGTGTTTTGCGTTCCAGCAACCAACAACAACACACTCAATAATAAGCCAAAAACCCATCTAAGCCGATAAGAAAAAAGAAAAAAATAAATAAAGATAAGTGAGAAAAGAATTGCTGGTAATAACCATAATATAAGTGTATTAGATATTGCGATCTGGTACTTTGAAGCAATCCAGATCCCAATTGCAAAGGGAACGAACATACGTACAAATGGATATTTGTGCAAATGCATTGGAAAAATTCAATCGGTTAATCAGAGGTAAAAGTACAGAAATAGATTAAATAATCTAACCTTGATTTTCAAAAGAAACGTATTGAAAGCAATAAATTTTGGATAGTAAAATGAGTAAAATAAAAAAAGCATCCATAGTATGGATGCTTTGTACTCCCAAGGGGATTCGAACCCCTGTTACCAGGATGAAAACCTGGCGTCCTGGGCCTGACTAGACGATGGGAGCCTTTTGTTTCATTTTGTGGGTGCAAAAGTAATATTTTTTTTATTTCTATACTACTTTTTATGAAAAAAGTTTTAATTATCTAACTATAGGTATCTTGTTTAAACTGGAAACCCATGCGTTTCCCCGTTTTTACACTTATTTGATCCAGAGTATCAAGCATATCGCTCACCGAGACAATCTTCACACTGTCATAAGGTGGCGTTAGAAGATCAAAGTTGATGGTATATCGAATAGCTGCTTCAATTATCTTTCCGGCACTCTCTTCATTCATAATGTTCTTGCCAAAATCATTATAAATAAACCCCAACTCTCTTTTTCCTTCAATAAAATAGTGATTGTCTTTGTTAATAAAGACCCTCCCTATGAGATAACCCATATCATTCACACGATTGTAACGAAAAGAATCGGCGAGAAAGTTATATATATGAATTACACCACTGTACGACCTGCTTTTATCTTCACGGATATAGGATGTTCGCATTACCTCATGATCACGCGAGAAGTCGAAAATATTGGTATGCATCAGAAAAAGCAATACATCACCTCCAAACTTCATCTCGATTTCAAAATCACCTCTATAATTGTTCTCAAACCTGATATTCCTTGTTGCATTCAAATCCTTTAAGGCAACCTTGTACTCTTCATCCAACTTTTCGAGCACTTGCTTAAACAAACGCAAAGTTTGAAGGGTGTTGTCATAGATATCAAGTTTGAGCGTTGATTTGTCGACCAAGGTTTTAAAAAGATCGTGATAGGGCGACTGATCCATACCTCAAATTATTCAAAAGTAAAGGATAGCTGAAAGACTTTGTTGTTGAGACGATCCAGAACCTGACTATACATGAATTCATCTTGAACAAGAATATTTTTAAACCCATAACTCATCTTTAATTCAGTTCCAAATTTGAAATATGGGGTATAAAAGTCAAAACCTACTCCGGCTTCAGCTGCAAAATCATTCCTATCAACTTTTACAGGCACTTGATTGTTCGCAGATGAAACCTTTTTTGTAGAAGCCATTTCAATGCTGTATTTTGCTCCAGCAAGGACATATGCGGCAAAATTATTCAACCTCTTGGATCGGTATTTTATATGAAAAGGAAAATCAACTGTTGTTGAAGGGATGCTTTTTCTAACAGGTATAGTGTCAAAAACAACCTGGGAATTGTCAAGTGCCAACACTGTGTAATCAATGTACCGCTCGCCAAAAGCCAAAGTTGGCACAAACCTCAAATCTAAATAATTACCCAAGCGCAAATTACCTACAATTCCAACCGCAAAACCTGGTACAGGTGTTGAGCTGACATTTAGAAATCGGTAATAACTTGCATTTGGAATGTTTAAATCTGCTGCTTCCTCAGGCAACCATAGCATGCTCTGATAATTCTCGACAGGTTTCCATGTCAGCATCATCTGATTACCTGCCAGAATAAATCCAAAATGATAGGGATCCAGATCGTATTTGGGCTTATTTACTACCACACGCCGCTGAGCATTTACGTTGCTGGAAAGAGTAACCAAAAAAATGATTGTCAAAACCGTTCGAAAATGATACTTCAATTTTATTTCCTCCTTTAGTATGTGACAGAAACGCAGCTTTACGCAAAATAGTATTAAAATGAAAGTTGTTTTGATAGATTTACAGCACTCAATTAACTTTAAATCCCGTATAAATTGTCGCTATTCCAAAAGTCAGTCGTTCTTGTTTAACATTTTGAAAGCCATTATTTCTCAAATGGTTGAGAAAATCTTCTCCATCAGGAAAAGCATTAACTGATTCAGGTAAATATGTATAAGCACTTTGATCCTTTGAAACAAGACGCCCCATTGTTGGCAAAATATTTTTGAAATAGAAATTATACAGCTGTTTTATTGGAAAGGCGCTTGGGCGGGAAAACTCCAAAACGGCAATCATTCCACCAGACTGAAGTACGCGATTCATTTCATTAAGGCCTTTATCTAAATCTTCAAAATTACGAACGCCAAAAGCTACCATTGCTGCATTAAAATGCGCGGATGGAAACGGAAGTAATTCGGAATCAGCTAACTGCAACTTTATTTGTTTATCGAGTCCTTTGCGAAGTAATTTTTTTTGCCCAACATCCAACATAGCCTGAGCAATGTCGACTCCAATTATTGGTGAGGCAGTTTTTGAAGAGAGTTCAATTGCCAGATCAGCTGTTCCGGTTGCCACATCTAGAATAAAAGCCGGATTTGTCTTCATCACCAGTTTTACCAATCGCTTTCGCCATAAGTGGTCAATGCCGGCAGAAAGAAAATGATTTAGAAAATCATATTTTCCGGCAATATTGTTAAACATGACCCTAACCTGTTCTTTTTTTGATTCTGAAGCTCCCATGAATGATTCTATCACTATTTGTAAACTATGCTTTCTTTGATGCTATAACTTTAAACGCTTCAGCCTGCAATTTGTTCTTATCAACCGATACTACTCCCAATTGCTCACAAACGAGGCCTCCTGCCAAGTTCGACATTTCAGCTAACCAATCTGTATCGAGATTTAGGGCCAGGCATAAAGCTGCAACACTTATAACAGTGTCGCCTGCACCTGAAACATCGGCAATTGCACGAATATGGGCTGGTATATGTGTAAATTGAATTGAATTATCTGGATTTGCCTTCTTTGAGATCAACACCCCCTTTTCGGAAAGGGTCGCCATCACAATATCAACTTTCAAGAACTCTTGAAGTGTTTGCACAGCACCTTTAACTGATGAAATAGAAGCTGGGTCAAAAACCAATCCCAATCCATCCTTTAATTCTTTTAAGTTTGGTTTAAAGAAAGAAACTCCGCTATATGCATGAAAATGTTTCTTCTTTGGATCAACAGCCACAGGAATGTGATAATTTCCGGCAATTTGTATAAGTTGAAGGATGACATTCTCGGTTAAGACACCTTTATTATAGTCCTGAAGGATAATCACATCTATCTTTTCGTCAGCAAGAATAGATTCTACTTTATGGAGTAATGCCTGAACTTCTTTTTCATTGATGTCGGAAGTCATTTCTTCATCCACACGGAGCATTTGAACTTTGTTTCCAATAACCCGGAATTTCGTAGTTGTAATACGGTTTGGACTTGATATAATTCCGTCCGTGGTCAGATTTTCGTTTCTAAGCAATTCTAAAAAGTCACTTCCCTTAACATCGTCACCAATTACCGAAGCCAACACTGTAGTAGCACCAAGCGCATGGAGGTTCAAAGCTACGTTGGCTGCCCCACCCAATCTGTTAACTCGCTCTTTTACAGCAACAACAGGAACTGGTGCTTCAGGAGATATTCTGTCGACAGTGCCAAAAACATAAGCATCAATCATAACATCGCCAATCACCATCACTTTCAGTTTGTTGAAATCATCAAACAAACGGGTAATATCGGAGGCCTCGTTAAGGTGTCTTATTTGTTTCGACATGCTGATTATTTAACTTTCATGCTCTTTATTGAATGATTATTGAAGTTTTTTCAAAGCATTCTTCACGCGTTTAACAGCTTCTGTTATCATTTCCTGACTCGTAGCATAAGAGAAACGGATACAATTGTCACAGCCAAATGCATCGCCACTTACGAGTGCTACATGAGCCTCGGCAAGCAAATACAAGCAAAGATCATAACTATTCTTAATGAGATACTTGCCATCAGATTTACCAAAATAAAAACTAATGTCAGGAAACATATAAAATGCACCTTGTGGTTTATTTGGAATAACTCCTTTGACTTCTGAAAGTAGTGCAAACAGCAAATCGCGACGTGTCTCAAATTGATGAATCATATCCTGAAGTTCAGCAGAATCGGCAGGATCAGTAGATACTGCTTCGAGGGCAGCAGCTTGTGAAATGGTGCTACTGCCTGATGTATATTGACCCTGGATGGTGTTGCAAGCATCGGAAAGCCACTGAGGAGCAGCCATATAGCCAATTCTCCAGCCAGTCATGGCAAAACCTTTTGATAAACCGTTGATAACTATCACACGATCAAAAATATTGGCAAACTGCGCAATGCTTTCGTGAGCGTTACCAAACTGTATGTACTCATAAATCTCATCCGAAAAGATCATGATATTTGGAAAGCGACTGAAAACATCAGCTAACTGTTTCAACTCCTTGCGGGTATAAACTGAGCCACTGGGATTACATGGGGAGCTAAAAATAAATGCTTTTGTTCGTGTTGTGATTGCAGCTTCCAACTGCTGCCCGTTGATTTTGAAATCCTGATCCACATTTGATGGAATTATAACAGGGATTCCTCCTGCCAGCTTAACCATTTCGGGATATGAAACCCAAAAAGGTGCTGGAATGATAACTTCATCACCTTCATTCAGCAAGGCAAACATGGCATTCATGATAGATTGTTTTGCCCCATTAGACACAATGATTTGTGATGGTTTGTATTGCAAGTTATTATCTCGTAGCAACTTACTTGAAATTGCTTTCCTAAGCTCAGCAATTCCCGGTACTGGCGGATAGTGTGATTGATTATCAAGGATGGCTTGAATAGCAGCCTTTTTGACAGCTTCCGGCGTATTAAAATCCGGTTCGCCGATGCTAAGAGTTATAACATCTATGCCTTGTTCGCGTAATTCACGACTTTTTCGTGTCATTTCCAATGTTGCCGACTCGGTAAGCGACTTAACTCTGGTTGAAAGTAATTGCTGATGGTCCACTTTACTCAAAGATTTAGATTGCAAATGTAGGGAATTTCTGTAATGACATTGTTATATCTATAACAAATGCAATCGGTTTCGGGTAACAATTGACTTGTTTTTATTCTAAAGAGCAAAATATCAATATATACCACAAAAGTATATGTTTGTGAATGTCGTTTCTTTTTAAATGTCTATCTTTGAAAAGCAATCTTACTTAAATAAATTCAAAAAATGTTCACTGAGATATTAATTATCGTTCTCTGGTTCAGCTTCATAGGCTTTTTTATTTTTCAATCAAGACAATGGATTCTGTCGTTAAAACAAATGTTGCATAACCAAAGCGAACAGCTTGGTTTGGTCATTGCAGCTACTAAAGCTGATCAAAAAATTGAAGGTTTCAAAATGATGTTACCACTTCGAATACAAGCAAGTGAACGGCTGGTTCTTTTTTTGGAAAGACTTCAACCTCAGTTGATTATATCAAGACACATGAACGAAAGCACTCTAGCAATAGAGCTTGCGCAACAGATGTTAAGAGGCATACGTGAAGAATTTGATTATAACCTTTCTCAACAACTTTTTATCAGTGATACTGCTTGGCAAATGACCAAAGCAGCAAAGGAAGAGGCCATACAGTTGATTCATTTAAGCTTAAACAAACTTGATAAGGAGGCTGATAAAACCCAACTGGCATCTTTGATGCTCGAAGCTGATATCCAATTAATTGAAAAAGCCATCCAACTGCTTCGCGATGATATAAACCAAATGACGCGGTAAGATAGTTTATTTGTATTTCAAACTATTGACATTTAACTGCCACATAACTTATTAAAATGAATATCCTTTTTGTATGTTTAGGAAACAGTTGCCGCTCGCCTATGGCTGAAGGGATTCTGAAAAAGCTGTTTACACAACATCATTTGGAAGGCAACATCGAATCGGCAGGCTTTGAATCCGTTCAGATTGGTGGTTCACCAAATGAAAAAGCAGTTAAAGTGTCAGCTAATCATGGAATTGATATCAGGACTAAACGCGCCCGAAGATTCCATCAAATCGACTTTGATGATTTTGACAGAATTTTTGTTATGGATCAGAAAAATATGAACAATATTTTGCAAGTAGCACGTAATGAGCAAGATAAAAATAAAGTTGATTATCTTTTAAACCTTCTCGAACCGGGACAAAACTATCAGGTACACGACCCCTTCTACGGTGAAATTGATGATTACGAAAGAACGTTTCGAATAATTGAACCTGCTTGCATAGCTTTAGTGAATAAAATAAAAAATACGAAATAATGAAATTAACAAGTGCGCCAACCTTAGATGATATTCAGGCTGCTCACGAACTGATCAGACCTTATATTGAATATACACCCCTGCTTCAATCCAGTCAGCTTAACAGCATCAGCGGATCAAAACTGTTTTTTAAGTGTGAGAACTTTCAAAAAGCAGGTGCTTTTAAGTCAAGAGGTGCTACCCACGCCTTGTTGCAGCTCGACAAAAATCAACTTAAGAATGGTGTTGTAACACATTCAAGTGGCAACCATGCACAGGCATTAGCCAGAGCAGCAGCCATTTTAGGGTACAAAGCATACATTGTAATGCCTGAGAATGCACCATCAGTTAAAGTTGCCGCGGTAAAACAATATGGCGGGTTAATTACTTTTTGCAAACCAACTTTACAGGCCCGGGAAGAAACTACTGAAGCTATTGTAAAAAAAACCGGCGCAACTGTCGTTCATCCCTACAACGATTATGATATCATTGCAGGACAGGCCACTCCTTGTCTTGAAATGTTGAAACAAGGCCCACTTCCTGACTATATTCTTTGTCCGGTTGGAGGCGGTGGTTTGCTAAGTGGGACATTACTTTCAGCATATTATCAGTCACCACACACAAAAGTTATTGCTTGCGAACCAGAAGGGGCAAACGACACCTGGAAATCGATAAAAACCGGAAGTCTTGTCCCAAGCATTAATCCAAAAACTATTGCCGATGGATTACTAACTTCACTAGGTTCGTTAACATATCCGATTATTAAACAGCATGTTAACGATGTAATTACAGTTTCAGATGAAGCAATAATACATGCGATGCGATTGGTTTGGGAACGAATGAAAATCGTTATTGAACCAAGTTCTGCAGTTCCTGTAGCAGTTGCTTTATCGTCTCCAGACTTTTTAAAAGATAAAAATGTAGGTATCATTATTTCAGGAGGCAATATTGATCTAAATAAAATCCCTTGGTTATGAACCATTTAAGAAAAAAAGGCACCCTTTACCTTATCCCAACACCTTTAGCTGATATTCCACCTGAGTTGGTGATGTCATCAGAAGCGATTCAAATCCTGAAAAAATTAAAATTTCTGATTGTTGAGCAGCTTCGTACAGCCAGGAGACTATTGAAAAAAATAGATCAATCCATTGATATAGATTCACTTGTTTTCAATGAACTCAACAAATTCACTGATCCGGCTCATATAAAATCCTATCTAGATCCAATTTTTTTGGGTGAAGATATTGGATTAATAAGCGAAGCCGGCAGTCCATGTGTTGCTGACCCTGGAGCTTTGGTTGTTAGGGCAGCACATGAATTGGGAATAAAAGTGAAGCCTTTATCAGGACCAAGTTCTATCAATCAAGCCCTGATGGCATCAGGATTTAATGGGCAATCATTTTGTTTTCACGGGTACCTTCCTATTCACGCTGAAGAACGTGTTCGGTTTTTAAAGATGATTGAAAAAGAGAGCATTGTAAAAAATCAGACACAGATTTTCATTGAAACCCCCTTTCGAAATGATCAGGTTATGGAAGCGGTTATCAAAGCCTGCAACCCTTCTACCCTTTTGTGTGTAGCATCGAACATCAGTTTAGTGGATGAAATGATTGCAACAAAAAACCTGGAGGCCTGGGAAAACAAACGGCCGGACATTCATAAGAAGCCGACCGTTTTTTTAATTTGGAATCCTGGAAAAGACTAATGCATTTCTGAAGATTCAAAAATATTTAGTGATGATGATGACCATCCGGACCATGTGCATGTCCATGCGACATCTCATCTTCAGAGGCTTCGCGTACTTCAAGAATCTCACCGGAGAAATGCAAATCCATTCCAGCTAGCGGATGGTTGAAATCCATCTTTACAGTATCCTCATTCACCTCAAGTACAATGCCTTCTAATGGATTTCCATGGTTATCCTGCATGGTAATTTGATTGCCTATTGTAAGTAAATCTTCATCAACAATTCCATCTATTTCAAAAATCGACTTCTCTAAATCAATGATTGCCTCTTCGGTATGTTCACCATAAGATTCTGAAGCTTCCATGCTAAAGCTGAACTTGTCACCAGCCGATAGTCCTTCGAGACTTTGTTCAAACTTTGGCAGTAATCCGCCTACGCCAAATAGATATACAAACGGGCGATCTGCATCAACTTTTTGTATCATCTCACCATTTTCGTTTTCTTCCCGCAATTCATAAGTAAGCGAGACTACTTTTTGATTACCAACTTTCATTTTTAAAGATATTGCGTTTAACAAGGTTCAAACTGAAATCATTTGGCTGCAATACAGATATATATTTCTGTGAATGAACACGATAAACTATTTGTTAATTGTTATTTTAGTAGAAATACGGCTTCCACATTTTTTTGCAAAATTAATTAATATTTGCTTTCAGGAATAAAGTTGAAACAATCTCATCCAACTGATTTAGTTTATTAAAACATTGATGCAACATTTATTCAGTAATAAAATGAAAATCATAAGTAATATGTGTTTTTTCATATATTTGCGACAATAACGGGCTATTTATTGATGCAAAAAGGCAAGGATTTTAATGAGAAATTCATTTAAAAAAGGGCAGGAAGAATCTTTTAAAGTGTTTAGAATAGGTGTTGGCAAGAGGATTTTTGATATTATTTTCTCAACCTTAGCGCTTATTTTAACATCCCCATTCTTATTAATAATAAGTATTTTAATTAAGCTAGAATCCAAAGGCCCTGTTATTTATGCATCTACGAGGATTGGTACCGGCTATGATATGTTTCGGTTTTACAAATTTCGTTCGATGCGTCTTGGATCAGAGGAGGAGATTAGTAAACTTTCTGATTTGAATTTATATCTTATTAATCGAAAGCATCAGAATGAGGATAGTTCAGATTCTAGTAAATGTCCGGATTGCGCTTCGCACGATACTCCCTGTTCACCGCTCCTATTCATTGACGGAACAACAATATGTGAAAATTGGTATATGGAACTGAAGCGAAGGAATCTTGTGAAGCCCACATTTTTTAAAGCTGAAAATGATCCTCGTGTAACACGTGTTGGTAAATTTATCCGAAAAACCAATTTAGATGAGCTTCCTCAATTTTTTAATGTCCTGAAAGGCGATATGTCGATTGTGGGCAACCGCCCATTACCACTTTATGAAGCTGAACGCCTCACTACGGATCAATTATCCTATCGTTTTCTTGCACCCGCAGGAATTACAGGCCTTTGGCAGATAAAAAAAGATCGTTTTCAATCTGAAGATGAACGCATTGCATTGGACAATCAATACTCAATTGTGTCGGGGCCATTGCTGGATTTAAACATTCTGCTCAAAACCATTCCCACCTTTTTCAGAAAAAACAACTATTAGGTTTCGCCAATTGATTATTTATCAGCCACTTGAAGTTGACCCATTAATAAGTTCCATTATATTTTCTGATAAACCACTCCAGGGTTAACAGGAGCAAAAGAAGAATCAATATTAAAGGAATCGAAATAAAAGAATCATATACTTTTGTAAATGATGCTGTAGAAGTAATCGCAGCATTTGCTTTCAGGTTTTCAGGAAGTTGTTTCAAATCATTTAGATACAAAAACTTGCCACCTGTTACTTCAGAAATTCGATAAAGAAGATCATGATTTGCAATGAGTTGCCGACTTTCCAAGGATGATTCCAAAACAACAAATTCACCTTTTGCCTGCAGCCTCTCATTGCCATAAACAACTTCCGAACTATAAATATATCTTCCAACAGGAAAACGTCCGGCGTTGAGCTCATATTCATTTTCGGTGCGGGAAAAGAGAAAACTGTATTCGCTCCCTGAATCCATATGTTTCACTTCTAATTTCAAGTCAGCATAATTCACCTTTTCCATGCTTTGGTTATAAAGTTCAGCACGAAAATGAATCGGTTCATTCAGCATAAATTCTGTTCCAACATGAAGCCGCAAACGACGTTGATCCTTTTTAACTAATAGATATTGAATCGTTTTTCCAATAATTTCACGAAAAGAATCCTGATTTCCATTCATTTGAAAATCCGCTAACCTCCATTTCCAAACTCCTGTACCAGTAACAAAACCCCAACGTCGTGAAGGTGTTTCGGAAAATCCGATCAGTGGAAAATAAGTCTCAACAGACTTAACTTTCTGTACTATAGCAGATTGAAAAGAAATTGGGATGCGCATTTCAACAAGTGGTGCCGTCAGTGCAGGAAAGCCTTTGAGACGATCCCATATGTAAGATTCAGCAGAAAATAGCGCAAAATCCTTCACAGGAACCGGATAAGCCTCTATCATTGGCTGATCTGATGTGCCGGCAAACTGAAGGCCTGATTGCAAACTGTTAAATATCTGCAAATCGGTTTGCGGACCTATAACAACTAACACCGATGCATTGGGCTGTGTTTGAAGCAGCTTTTGAATAAATTGATTATCAATACCTTTTCCAGGCAACTGGTGCAAAATGATCAGACTGTAATCATTATCATCCGGTATGTATGTTCTGACGTAAGCTGTCTTTACATCAAAATAATCTTCAAAAATTGATTGAAAAGCGCCAAGATCGGGATGAGGAGCTAACGAAAGCAACAATACTTTTTGTTTCTCGTTCACAATATCCACATAAAATGTTCTGCTGTTATTTAGCAACTGACTCTCAGCTTCAAGAGGTACGATCTTTGAAATTAATCGCTTCTTTCCACTTTCTGAAGCGCTAACAATAAATCTGCATGTCCCGGTATAATTCGATGTTTCAATTTTTTTAAACTCAGAACCAATCAGTTGATCTTCAAGGTAAAGTTCAATTTTTACTTGGGAACCGTATGCATTTACACCTTTAAAAGAAACCTCTATGGGAAAATCTGTCTGATTGAAAATCATTTGATTATACCTAACATCTGAAATACTCAGATCGGGGTATGAAGTAGTGTCACCGAGTGCAACCGCATATACAGGAAAAGGAAATTCTGTTGCCACTAATTCAGGTTGAATACCAGTGTTCGTGATTCCATCAGAGAGCAATACAACAGCACCTACATTACGATTATAATATGTATTAGAAAGTGTTTGCAGAAGGTCGGAAATATCCGTTCGCTGATCATTAAAATCAACCGTTCCACTTTTATTAACCTGTTGTCCAAAAGTATAAAAATCCATCCTGAATTCTTCCGCTACCTCATCTTTAAACCGTTGTAAAACAGAAGTATAATCATTCTGGAAAAAGATAGAATCTTTTGATAATGCCACCGAAGCCGAATTATCTTGGGCAATAATAATAACAGGCTGTTCGACTACTCTTTTTGTTTGCATTAGATGAGGTGATAGCAACAAAAATGCAATTAAGCTTACCAATGTAAACCTAAACGCAAAAAGGGTCCATTTCAAGAATGAACTTAGCTGTAACTGACTGTTTTTGTAATAGAGAATTGCCGCATAAACAATCCCGGTTATAATAACCGGAATAACCATCCACCAGGTAATTCCTGTGATAATATCCACAGATTGAATGTTTTAAAAAAATGAAAAATCCGATGAAATTCACCGGATTCAAAACTACATACTCATTCCTCCACAAACACTGATAACCTGACCAGTGACATAGGAAGAAAGGTCGCTTGCCAAAAAGACAGCAACATCGGCCACATCTTCAGGCTTACCGCTTCTACGAAGTGGAATTGTACTAATCCACTGTGTACGAACATCTTCAGGAAGTTTATGAGTCATTACTGTTTCAATAAAACCAGGGGCAATTGCATTGCAACGAACACTTCTGCTTCCAAGTTCCTGAGCCATAGATTTGGTAAAACCTATCATTCCTGCCTTTGAAGCTGAATAATTGGATTGACCGGCGTTACCATTTACACCAACAACGGAGCTCATGTTAATGATTGACCCACTTCGTTGTTTGATCATAGTACGCTGAACAGCCTTTGTTAGGTTGAAAGCTGATTTTAGGTTCACATTAATAACAAGATCCCAATCCTGCTCTGTCATGCGCATGAGTAAATTATCCCGGGTTATACCAGCATTATTTACAAGAACATCAATTCTTCCAAAAGTAGCAACAACGGCTTCAGCTAGCTTTTCGCTATCTTCGAGTGAAGCTGCATTGGAGGCAAATCCTTTGGCCTGAACACCCATAGCCTGAATCTCTTTCTCAGTTGCTTCCATGTTTTCATCGTATTTCAAATCAGAAAAAGCTATTGATGCTCCTTCTGCCGCAAAACGAAGTGCAAGTGCTTTTCCAATACCCCGAGCACCTCCGGTAATGAGTGCTATTTTTCCTTCTAAAAGTCTCATCTTTAAATGGTTAAATTATCAATTATTTTATCAACAATTCCAAGATCATGCCAATTTGTACGTTAATCTGTCCAAATAAGTCATATTCAACGGCCAAAGATACAAAAAATACAAAGGGTTTATATGTCAACAAAACAGCTTTCAACCTAGTTGAATCAACGATGAAAAAAATAATTTTCAAAAAAACAGGAGTAAACCGCAAGAAATTTCGAAGATACTTGTCAAAGTAATATCATAAAAATTATAACCATGAAAAAATTAATTTTAGCTGGAAGTATCTTAAGTTTATTTGCTTTTACTTCCATTCAGGCCCAAACAACTCAGCCCGAAGAAAAAAAAACTGTAACGAATGAAAGAGGACAGTTTAAAGATGCCGACAAAAACGGAACCTGTGATAATTTCCAACAGCGTCCGGCCCAGGGAAGAAGACAAAACTTTGTAGATGCCAACAATGATGGTGTATGTGATCAAACAGGGAACAATGCCGGACGGGGAAAAGGAATTAAAAAAGGACAAAAAAATCGTAAAGGAAATTGTGAAGGTCCCCGACAGGGAAGAGGAAATAGAGGCAGAGGTGCTGGAAATCAAGGTGCTCCTGCTCAAGAACAGAAATAAGATGCTATAAAAGAAGTTGGAGCTGATTTGTTATATTTGTAAGCTTCAACTTCTTTCAAAGCTGAACAAAATGCAATGAACCAGGAAAAAGCTTTCATTCAAGCCCTTAAAAATAGAGAGGAAGAAGCTTTCAATCAATTGATTGCAATGTATCAACCGTTGATTACACGCGTGATCTTTAAAATTGTTTCCGACAGAGATGAAACACAAGACCTTGTTCAGGAAGTTTTTATTCAGGTTTGGGAAAGTATTCAATCCTTCAAAGAAGAGTCGAGCATCAAAACCTGGATATACCGATTAGGGATAAACAAAGCCCTCAACTATTTGAAAAAGAAAGAAATAAGAATGGCAATATCATTTCACACCTGGTTCAGCGAAAAAAAATCTACAGAAGGACTCTTAAGTAGTAATGAGTCAGCTATTTCGGATATTTTTCGAAATGAAGATCAAAACGCCATATCAACTGCACTGAAACTATTGCCAGCACAGCAAAGAGCTGCCTTTGTGCTTTCCAAACAGGAAGGATTATCAAATCCTGAAATAGCTACCGTATTAAACACGAGTATTTCTGCTGTTGAATCGCTGGTTTTCAGAGCCAAGCAGCGCTTGGTGAAAGAACTACTGCCTTACTATCAAAACAAAATATCATGAAAGAGCTCAACAAACCCAATATCTGTCAAATGACACAGCTAATGTTGCAAGATACCATTACCGGTAATTTGTCAAAAGAGCAACAAATTGAAATCCAAGAGCATATAACAATATGCCAAATATGTCGTTTACAGCAAGCCAAATTAAAAGCAGATATTGATAGCTGGAGAGAAAATTCTTATCAAACAAAAGCTTTGACTATTGCTGAAATTCTTGAAAATTCAAGAAAGAAAAAACTTCGAACAAAACGACAACTTACAACAGCTACTCTTTTTGCAGCCGCCTCACTCGGATTTGGTATTGCTATCGGTATTGCCCTCGATCCATCAACGCCTCCCAACACTCTTTTTGAAACTTTTTCTGAAGATTATTCACTCTCATTTGCGAGTGATGAAGTTTTTCCAGTCGAATTTTTCAATGAATAAACATTAACTATGAAAACGATATCCTTCTATAAAACTGCATTTTATGCTTGTCTCTTTTTGCTCTTGGTAACTCTTTCAGCCTTTATTACTGTTCTTCTCAAACAAAACTCATCGAATGAAATTACGGATGAATCAGCTTATGGGCGCGGATTTGCACATTTCAGAAACAGTGCTGGATTTGATAATCAACAACAAGAGAAATATAAACAATTTCTTATCGACTATCGCTCTTCCATCCGATCTGAGCAATCTGAACTTCAGGAAAAGCAAAGCATCATGTTTGAAATTATGGCTGGTGATGATCCTGATACAATCAAATTACATCAAATTTCGATCGAGGCATCTCAACTACAACATCAGATTAGGTCAGTGACTTTTCGGCATCTAATGCAAGTTCGTGAAATTGCAAATGAACAACAACGAAAAAATCTACAGGTACTTTATAGAGAAATGTTGCAAGAAAGTCGCCACTTTAATTCACAGGCAGGCAAAGGACGTAATCGAATGCGTCATGGAAAATAACAAGATAAAAGTTAATTAACTTACTTTATTCCAAGTATTTATAAAACGGTTCTATATGAACACCAACATGGGTCTGCTTGCCAAATCGAGATCGCAAAGCATCCTCAACTGCGGTGGCGATGTTATGTGATTCTTCAACAGTAAGATCCTTATCAACTTTTACATGAACTTCTATAGCCAAACTACTGCCTATTTGTCGTGTTTTTAACCTATGAAAATGCCTTACTCCATTCTGAGAATTAATAATTCTTCCAATTTCTGTTTTAATCTCCTCAGGCAAAGCCGTTTCAAGAAGCTCTTTAATACTTGGAAGACCTAATTCAAATGCCACTTTCATGATAAAAACACTTACAACCATTCCGGCAATAGGATCAAGAACTCGCCAGTTTTCACCAAAAAAAATTGCTCCTCCAATTCCAAGGGATGTACCAATCGAAGAAAAAGCATCGGAGCGATGATGCCAAGCATTTGCCTTAACTGCCTGATTATTTGTTCTTTCTCCGACGATTACGGTATAGCGGTAAAGTATTTCTTTTGAAACAACAGAAATCAAAGCAGCATATAAGGCTACCATTCCGGGTTTGTCAAGAGTCTTCCCCATGAAAACATTGTAAACGGACGACAGACCTTCCCAAAAAATTCCTATTCCTACAATCATCAATGCAAAGCTGATGAGCATCGTGGCGAAAGTCTCATATTTCCCATGCCCATATTGGTGATCATGATCACTTTCCTTACCGGCAATCCCAACAAAAGCTATCACTATAAAATCGGTTATAATATCAGAAAGTGAGTGAGTGCCATCAGCAAGCATAGCAGCACTTTTACCGTAAATTCCAGCCAATAACTTTGCAGTGGTGAGGATAATATTAACACCCAGACCAATAAAAGTGATACGTTTTGCTGCTATTGTTCGATTTTCGGTCGTCATGATTCAAAAATAATCAATTCTTTTTGAATGAATATTGAATATTCCTTAATTTATTTATCGAAAACCATTCTGCTAGAATGATTTAGCTACGCAAATCAGATGATTTCCTGAACATAGCCTGTTTACGCAATTGTTCATAAAACAATTCCAAACGATTGACAATCAATTTATTATCATAAACCTGTTCAATCAACATTCTCGCATGCTCTCCAATAGATGTGTAAAAACCGGGTTGATTTATGCATTTCTCCAAAGCATGAAGAAACTCCATCTTATTATTAGCAATCAGAATGTTGTGTTCATTTTGATATAAAATACCTTCCGCCCCTATCTCAGTCGTTATAACTGCTTTGCCTTGCGCCATCGCCTCAATGATTTTTATACGAATACCACTTCCCGATAACAGCGGTACAATAGCAATGTCATTTGATTGTACAAAAGCTTCTGCATTTTCAACCTCTCCTATCACATTCACCTGAGGTTTATATCCGGTTATCAACCAGTCGGGCATATATCTACCAGCCAATTGAAATTCAAGTTGAGGGTAACGTTTGTGAACTTCAGGCCAAACTTCATCCAAAAACCACCGAATTCCTTCCTCGTTAGGAATCCAATTCATTGAACCAATATGAAACAATGTTGGAGTACGAATTTCATATTTAACATTCGTTTTATCCCCAAGTCGAATCCCAAAAGGGATATCAATGACAGGTGTGGCAGTAAGCCCACGAAAGAATGCAGCATCTTTTCTAGTTATTGCAGCAATCCCATCCACCTCTTCAAGTGATTTAAGTTCAAAGCGTTTGAGTGTTCGGGTGAGGTGATTCAGGTACCATCTTTTAAAGGCATTACCCGCTTGTTGGCTTAGTCTTTTCCAAATTAAATGCTCAATATTATGAGCGCGTAGCACAATTCGGGCTTTACTATACATGCGGATGTCTGCAATATAAGGCATCATAAAAAGCGTCTCAAGCTGAACAATATCAAACTGATAGCGTTGAAGAATATCGAGGAGTTTATTTCGGAATTCAGCAGAAATAAACCTTTCAACATGGTATGAGGAATTCGTAAAAAGGTTTAGAAAAGCATCAAACCGTTTCACTCTCAAATCGAGATGTACGAGTTCGAT
>Ga0351841_1016_pt1 | contig 28565 bp, 22 predicted proteins | sample BONcelHFGM3001E6_FD_206884 | JGI IMG/M metagenome (GOLD analysis project Ga0351841, IMG submission 206884) | Enriched cells from coal bed in the Powder River Basin, Montana, United States - BONCAT cells FGM rep1 HSBNCT.FGM.300.1.E6 ...
TGATGCCGTTGTCCTCGCACCATTTCTTGTAGGCGTTGTAGACACTGGCCTTGGGGCCTTCGGGCACGCCCCCGTCGGAGTCCTGCAAGATGCAGCGCTCCTGGACGAAACGCGCGATGTGGTCATTCTCCAGGCGGTACTGGTTGAGGTAGAGATAGCTGGCCCGGCACTGGGAGAACGCGCCCCGCCGTCGCAAGCGGTAGAGCTTGATCAGGGCCAGATGGAAGATGCCCGGCAGCTCGTGGGGCACGATGCGCTCCAGGCGGTGCGGATCGGCCCAGCGCTCGCCCAATTTGAACTGGCGCGGAAAGCGCACCGCCAGCATGCGCTCATAGAAGGCCTCGGACTGGTCGCGCACCTTGGGGAACTCGTTGGCCGCGAAGATCAGCTTGGTCTGGGTGTCGAAGGTGAAGGTGTCCACGCCCTTGTAGGCGGCCTGGATCGGGTCGCCGCCGGTCAGGCGCTTGAAGTTCTCGCTGGCGAAGAAATTTGCGCTGGTCTCGCCGCAGATGTTGGCCAGCTTGCGATGCAGGGCCACGCGCTGGAATTGATCCTCCAGGTCGGCCATGTTCACCGCGCTGCAATTATCCGGCCCCAGCAATTGGCGGATGATCTCCTGCAGCAGGCTCTTGCCGCAGTCCTTGCGCCCCACCATGAGCAGGGCCTTCTTGTATTGCTGGCCGTGCCAGAAGCAATAGCCGATGAACTCCAGCACCTCCTCGATCACCTCGGGGTCGGCCAGCATCTCCAACAGGGTCCGCTTGAACCAGGGGCAGTCGGGCGGGTTGTGGGGCTGCCACTGGTAATGGAACAGGTGGGTGCAGCGCAGGGCCGGATCATGGGGCGACAGGCGGCCGGTGTTCAGGTCCAGCATGCCGTTTTGCACGCAGAGCAGCTCCGGGCGGAGATTCATCTCCTCGCCCCGGGGCAGGGTGACTTGGGCCTTGAGCAGCGCCCAGGCCTCCTCGATGCGGGCCCTGGTGGCGGCCATGCCCATCTTCAGGGCGATCAGCCGCTTGATCTCCTCGGTGACCGCCTGCAACCAGTAGCGGCCTTCCCAGATGTAGATTAGCTTGGTCTTGGCCTCGATCACGATGCGATGCTCGGCCAGCAAATCGCGGACGAGGAGCATGCCGCGGTAGGCGGTCTTCTCGTCAAAGGCGCTCCAGGCCTTGAAGCGGATCATGTCATCGGCCGCGGTTTGCAACGCGGCCAGGTCCTGATGCGAAGCCACCACCTCGGGCAGCATCACCGCAGGCGTTTCCCGGGCCAGGCGCTCCAGCTCCTCGCGGCCGCGGCCGTGGGTTATGAACCAGTCGGTCAGGTCCTGGCCGTGGTTTTCGGGCAACTCGCCTTCCTTGAGCATGAAGGCCGGCCACTCCAACACCCGCACCGAGGCGGCCACGCCCACCAGGGCCGCGGCCACCTTGTCGGCCCCGTGGTGGCCCTTGTGGTCGGCGTCGTAGGCCAGGATCACCTCGGCCCCGCGGAAGCGCTCGGTCCACTCCTCGCGCCAGGTGCCGGCCCCGCCGGTGGCGCTGGTCGCGTTCAGGCCCTGGGACAGGGCGCACAGGCAATCAGGCTCGCCCTCCACCAGCCATATGGGGCCGGCCGGCAAACCATCGGGGAGTGCGGGGGGCCAGAGCCGGGGCGGCTCGCCATAGGAGACCTTGGTCTCCCGGGCCCCGGTCCAGAAGCTCAGGACCTTGTTGCGGGCGGCGCCGCCGGGACGATAAAGCCTGATGTTTACAAGCCGGCCCTCGGCATCCCGGATGGGGATGGCCACCCGCTCCTCGCCGCTGACCGCATGGCGCCACAGACGCAAAGCCTGGGCCTGGATGATCTCGCGGAACCAGGCCCGTTGCGTCTCCAGTTTCTGCAGCCAGGCTTCGGGCAGCTCGGCCAAGGCGGCCCAGGTCTCCTCGGCTATGAACTCATCCGGCCGGGCCGGGCGCTTGGGCTTCTCGCCCTTGCCGTTGCCACCTTCGTCAGAATTGCCTGAGCCGGCCCCTGACGGGCGGTTGTCACGCCGGCCACCGGTGGCGTTGCCCTCTTGGCCAAAGCTCGCCTTGAAGGCCTTGAAGCCGGCCCGCTTGTCGTGGCCGTTGATGGCCGACCACAGGTCGATCAGGTCACCACCGTCATAGCCGTTGCAAGCCGGGGTCAGGCACTTGAACTTGTCGTTGGCGAAGTCGTAACCAAATGACGGGTTCTTGTCCTCGTGGCCGGGCAGGGGGCAATGCCCCCGCAGCCAGTCGCCCTTGCACTGCTCCTCGCGCACCCGGAACAAGCCCGCCGCGATATCGCGGCAGCGATCCGAACCCAGGTTATCAAGCGCCCAGCCCACGACAGCAAATCTTGAACTAACGAAAACTAAACCTGGATGCCGTCATCGCTGGTGGAGCGGCGACGGCGGCCCATGGCCCAGGCATCAAGATCAGCCCTCTGGTAGAGGCAACGGCGGCCGAACTTGTAGAAGGCCGGTCCTTCGCCACTAAGTCGGAATTTTTCCAGGGTTCGCGGAGAGAGACCCAAGAGGCTGGCTGCTTCGCGGGTGGGCAGATACTGACGAGCTGACATTCTACATTCCTCCTGATGAGCAAAGTGAAGGCCGAACTGCTGCTGCCAATCGCCGGCTGCTGAAATGGTCTGGAGTAGCACAGGCCAATCCCGGAGCCGCCAGCGGCTATGGCAGCCTCCATAGGCGGAGGCTAACCCTGGATTTTGGGCGGTTTGGAAATTTGCGGGAATTTAAGCTTAAATGAGGATATTTAAGCTTCGCTGGGCTTATTTATGGATATTTGAGCTTGGCAGGGTTTGAACACATCTGCGTTCCCAGCCAAAAAGTCCGCCTTGTATTCGAAGCGGGACATGTTGGAGACTTGGTTTCGATCAGGTCTAGCCGTCAACCCGGCTAGGTGTCTGCTGTACTGCCAGCGGAAGCCTGACCGACCCAAGGCCCCGCCTTTACCTCCCGCATGATTTCTGCCTCGGCCCTGTCCTTGGCCACGTCCAGCTCATAGTCAGCCTGCAGGCCCAGCCAGAACTCGGCCGAGGTGCCCAGGTAACGCGCCAGGCGCAAGGCGGTGTCGGCAGACACGCCGCGCTTGCCCAGCACAATCTCATTGATCCGGCGGGGAGGTATCTTCAGCTCGCGGGCCAAGGCGTTCTGGCTCAGGCCCAGGGGGAGCAAGAATTCCTCCATCAACACTTCCCCCGGATGCAACGGCGCTAGCTTGTTGGCAGCCATGACAGCCTCCCTAGTGGTAATCCACTATCTCAACTTCGTAGGCGTCGCCTTCTCTCCAGAGGAAACAGACTCGCCACTGGTCATTGATGCGGATGCTGTGCAAGCCCTTGCGGTCCCCGCCCAGGGCCTCGAGCCGGTTGGCCGGCGGTATCCGCAAATCATCCAGGCTGCGCGCCCGATGCAGCATCCTGAGCTTCCGCAAGGCCACCCTTTGCAAGTCATTGGGCAGACGGCGGGAGGGTGTCCGGTTGAACACCTTCTCCGCTTCCTTGTCCTTGAAGCTCTTGATCATGACCTAATAATATAACGGATTCCGTTATAAAGCAACGTAAGCTCAACCCTTGGGCCGTAACGCCACCACCTTCTTCACTACAGGCCGGCTCAGGGCCTCGGCCACCTTGCCGTCCACCAGGTCCGCCGCCTGCTTCAAGGGATCATTGGCCAGATGGCTGTAGCGCTGAGTAGTGCTTGGCTCGCTGTGCCCCAGCACCGCGCCGATCAGCGGCAGGGACAGGCCCGAAGCCGCCCCCAGACTGGCCCAGGTGTGCCGCAGGTCATGCAGGCGGACTCCCTCCAGGTCGGCGGCTGCCCTGATTCGACGCCAGGGGCCGTTTAGGTCTTGCAGGTGCGTGCCCAGCTTGAGGCCGGGCAAGACGTGGGGATTGCCGGCGACGTGGGACAGGCCAGCTAATAATTCCACAGCATGACTGCCCAGAGGTATGGTCTTGCGGCCGGTCTTGCTGTCGGGCAGGAAGATGCAGCCACGCTCCAGGCCCACCCACTCCCAACGCAGGCCCAGGACTTCGCCCAGCCGGGCGCCAGTCAGCAGCAGCAGACGGATCGCGGCCACTGCATAGGGGTTTTCGCGGCCTTCCGCTACGACCTGGGCCAACACCGTTCCCAGGCGGGCCAGTTCCTCGGCCGACAGGTAGCGCTCCCGCTTGTTCTCCTTGAAACGCTCTACATGCCGGCAAGGGTTGCCCTGGGCATCGGTCCTGAGCCCCCAGCGCACGGCCAGGGTCATCATTTTAGACAGCACGGCCAAAACGCGGTTGGCCTGAATCGGAGTATCCTTTCCCACCTTGTGGTGCAATTTGGACACGTCCGCCCGGCTCACGGCATCAACCTTCATGCTGCCTACAACCGGCAGGATGAAGCGCTCGATCAAGCGCCGATCTCTGAATATACTGGCCGGCTTTTTCTTCGCTTGGGCATGCTCTGCCAGATAGCGGCCTGCCAGGTCCTTCATGGTTAGAGCGCTGCGCCCCTGGGCCTTGGCCTCCGCAGGGTCCTTGCCCCTGGCGACGTCGGCCAGCATTTGCCGGGCCAGCTTGCGGGCCTCGTCCGGAGTCAGCCGGCCATAGGTCCCCAAAGTAGTCCGCCGGCTCCTGCCGCCGGCTCGGTATTGAATGCAGAACGACTTGACTCCGGAAGGTTTCACCCGGAGCCCGAAGCCCGGCAGGTCGTCATCCCACAGCAATGTGTCGCCCTGGACCTCGGGCTGAATGGAGTCAACAAAGCGCTTGGTGAGCTTGGCCACGAAAAGTCCCCCGTGTTTCGGGTAAGCACCAGGTAAGCACCAGAAGTAAATTTCGGGAGAATTTTATCGAAACCGGTGTGACTGTAGCAAAGCTATTTTATTAGCTATTTCGCATAACAGCAAACTGCGGCGTGTTTCAGGTAAGCAACAACCGTGAGACTGAAAATCCCCGTGTCGGCGGTTCAACTCCGTCCCTCGGCACCAATAAAATCAATGGCTTAGGTCGCAAGGCCTAAGCCCTTTGGTTTTGACAGGAAGCATATAGGAAGCATTTGGCGCGATTTGGGCTTGTCTATGGATGAGTAGGTAATGTCTGGTCACATGGATGCAATCGCTATCCTCGCACTCAGGTCTTTGGTTCGTAATCAGCAGGCCGCGGGTTCAAATCCCATCGCCAGTTCCAGCAATAACGGGGGGGTGGGCCCTATGGCCTGAGCCCCTGATTCGTAGCAGGAAGCATCTGGGAAAGATTTGGGGCGACCTCGGGGAGTATTGGAGGAGCAGGTGTTGCCGACTAAGGAATGGGGGTAGATAAATTTTAGTAGAGAATGTAGGAAATGGCGCTAAACAAACTTAGCTTGGCCAACCGAAGCATGTGGATGAATGGTAAACCACCCTTTTAAGCGTTCTTGGGTAGTTTGCCGAATTAGGGCAACCTAGAAAAAGTAGGTACAACATTTTGCCTACTCAAGGCTCTGCCGGGGGAGGCCTTCAAGCGAATACCATTATTGTAAATGCTGTAGAAACCTAGCACCAGCGATAATAGGTTGCGACTCATCAAGGACAATCATTCATTGCTACTACGAGTCACATATTCCAATACCAGTGCCATTACATAAAAACCTAGAGGGGCCATTCCGCTTACCGGAATCGTCCGTAATAAATAATAAAAGTCGTTTTGCACGAGTCATTCCAACATAAAAAAGGCGTTTAGCTTCTTCAATGTCATCAACCGTTTGGGATTGATAGAAAGGGATCCTTCCTTCATGCAAATCAATCATTGCAACTGCCATATATTCATGACCCTTAGAAAAATGAAGAGATGCTAATTTTAAAGCTGAATGCGGGCTAGCATATATCCCTAGGTCTTCAATTGTTAAATTCTGAGTATCAACTCGGTTTCTAAGCATGTCGCGCTTCATTTCTTCAACAGATAAAACCAGTTTATTCTTTTCATTAGTGGTCAAATATTCTTCATAGAAAAGAACGTTTGCAAATGCCTTAGCAGCCTCTTCTAACCAGTCAACTCCGCCACTAAATAATTTAGCCAAACTATCAGCATGTTGCAGTAAGCGATAGACAATAACTCTCCCTTTATAAGAAAATAAGTCGTAATATGATCGTCCTGTAAGGTCGAGAATTGTATTAAATATGGTTCGCTCAATACTGGCAATACTTTCAGGCCTTCTATCAACGAGGTAACCACATATCTGCTCAGCTAATGGTGCAAAATAAATATTTCTACGATAAGGCCTAGCACCAGGTCCTACAATCCTCACTCCGTATTCACGCAGCATCCTTCCGAGAGGGAAAAGGCTAAACCAAGTAGGGGCGAGTATAGCCGAATCTCCTAATGGTATATCCAGCCCCTCAATTGCAGGCAGAAAGTGATCAGTTATCACTTCAAAAAGATTTGCGCCGTGTATCCAACGAGGTTTCTCAGTAAATTTTATTGAGGAACCTTTCGCAGACATGACCGGCGATCTCGGAATAAGTACTTGTGCCAATTCAATAATAGGCTGACTAGACCGAAAATTTACCGTCAAAGATATATCTGTCCTGGCATTAATTTTTGCTGCAAAATTTTCTGCCAGATCAGGCCTTGCACCGGCAAACCTAAAAATCGATTGATGGGGATCACCCACTAGCATTAATTTTGTTCGATTAACACCTGCGATAAGTGACAATATTTCAACTTGCAAATCAGTTGTATCTTGAAATTCATCAACCAAAATCCAGGCAAATTTTGCTGATAGATAGCTCAGAATGTACTGGTTTTCTCTCAGCAAAAGCAATGAATAATAAATAATATTTGAGAAATCTACGTATCCCTTTGCCTTTATCATCAGCCAGTATTCGAGTGCGATTTCTGGAGTTAGAAGGCCTCGCTCAATGGGATTACCTGTAGGCTGCCCTGCTAGTGTAACCCGTAATTCAGACAGGCTTAGGATTTCAATATGGCTAGGTTGTTGGATTCCCATTTTAGAGAAAATTATAGAAGCAAATTTCTCATACTCATCAGATTCTGGTGTTAATACACTAAAACCTTTTTTATAGCCATTTATTAGATGGCAGAAAGGCCTAAAAATATAGTTAAGGCAGAACGAATGAATTGTACATATATCATAGTTTATTTCATCTCCTGGCTGAACATTTTGCCGCAGCCTTCCTTCAATTTCATGAACAGCGCTGTTAGTATAAGTAACGCAACCCACCATCCTTGATGTATGTCTTACTTCGTCTAAAAGCCGCGATAGCTTTGATATAATAACCCTGGTTTTACCGCTTCCTGGGCAAGCCGCTAGCATAAGATTATCATGATACTCCACTGCTTTTCGCTGTTCAACAGTTAGAATCATGATTCCCTCAGCCACGCTAGCGCATCATCAATGTATTTCGGCAAACTAGTTACACTTCCAACATGCCGTGTTGCAATTTGAGCAAAGCGCGCCTTCCCGAATCTTTTGGCAGTATTCAACACTTTATTTCGTATTTCATTCAATATTCTAGCTTGTTGGGCTACTTCTAAATTGCCTTTCATAAGCGTTGCATGCGCCGATTTTAGCTGCCCATAAACCATTGGCGCTCCAATTTCTTTTGCAGCGAGGGCAAACATTTTAATAGTATCAATATTGGTTATGGCCCGTTCGAAGGTGGTTTTACATGAAAATACTTTGACGTATTCGTTTTCCAAAGACCTTAAATTCATTGGTGTAGGGAGATCATCCTCACCTTCAAGCCCTGGGTTAGCATCACTAGGGGAAAGATCGCCATCGGTAATAATTGCGCACTTTTTCGGCAGACAGCTCTTTGAAAATAACCGTGCATATACCCAGAAATGTATGCCATATATTGGTATTACTGATATTCCTTCTCTGTCAAGATCAATGCCATGAACTTGCTTGATCAGCGCAGGAATGAGAAATAATTCAGCCGGACCTTCTACTAATATTACTTTCCTGGCAAACAACAAATTCGATTTGGTGGAGTCAAGATATCGTTCAAGGTCCTTCACTTCATTTTCTTGAAGATCCCCATCGATAGCTGGCACGGCGGAGGCGACAGCGGGGCTCCCCACTTGGGTTAATATTACATATGATCGAAGATCAGCGCTTGAGGTAATGTGCGTACTATGTGTAGTTAGTATTGTTTGGATATTTTGAACCTTTAAGGCTTTAAATAACGATAGTTGCAACTGCGGATGGAGATGTGCTTCTGGTTCTTCAAAGAGTATTATTTGGCCTGCTGTTTTTTGCTGAGCTAACCGCTTGTAAAAATACTCAATTAATATTGATATATATAGAATATTGTTTAAGCCCAAACCATTTAATGCTGGGTCAAAATCTTCCATGCCAATATTAGTAAGCAGGATTCTTAAGGCCCTTACAATTGCTTGAAAGGAAGGCTCGGCCAATCCGATAGCGATATCCATACTGAATGCAGGTCCGGCAATTTTTTTAAATGATTTATCGATAGCCTTGGCAATTTCATGAGTAGTTGTAGCTGATGCTATTTTTTCGTTTGCATCACTTAGAGCGCTTAACAACGTTTCTTGTTCTGTTGGATCAATATCCATTACATCTACCAAGCGCGTCAGTGGCGAACTCTTATACTGTCGTAGGTTGCTTTCCACATCTCGTAATGCTGGCAAATATACAACCAAGAATGATTGAAGGTCAGCAAATCGAATAGCGGTTCCGACATTATCATTCCACTCAATATCAGGAATATCTACATCAGGGTCTCCCCCCCCTACGATTTCCCACTGATAATCGTTAATCTGTAGTTTAGCCGGCAAGGGTTCCCCTGCTTCAAGGCTTTCTCTAACACTAAGTTTTGGACGAAATCTATAAATGATTCGTGCACATCCTGGCTTAAATTGCCACGCCCCCACTAGCGCTTCTGCATTAACGTCACCGTCAAAACCTTCGATTTCTAATCCAATTAAAACTTGCGCAGGGCTCGACATATCAACATCAGAATGAAAATCATTTGGAAATAACGCGCGGTAAGCTGAAGAAAGCCCGGCATCGATGCATAGCCTGATTGCGTGTATAAAATTAGTTTTACCTGTATTATTTTCGCCAATAACGCATGATATTACTTCGCTTAGCCTTACATCAAGAAGCTTAAATGAGCGAAAATTAATTATCACAACTCGCGTAATATTCATTTAACCGCCTCGCCTTCATTGTAATTAGAGATTGCAAGAAAACTGATTCGCAGATTCTCATCCACATGATCGAAGCATACATTTCTCCATTCTTATACCGCATATCTCTCCTTCTCCAACACTCTTGCTTGCCCAAGGCCCACCAACGTCTCCAATAGCTCAGCAACCCGGGCCCGAGGCGCGCGGGTGAATAGCTTCGCAACGGTGGCCACGTCAGCCGGGCCGGCCAAGGTTTCGAGCGCTTGGCGCACGGCCTGGGCCTGGTCGGGCAAGGCCGTGGGCCAGGGCTGTTTGCCTGATGGAGCTTTGGCCGCCGGCACTGGCTGGGCCATGCCCGCCAACGCGCCTTGCACCGGTGCTTGCTTGGTTGGTGCCTGGTATTCAGGGCGCAGCCAGCGGATGATGCCCTGGGCCTCTTCGGCGGCGCGCTCCTTGTTCAGGGCAACCAGGTGCTCCAGGATTTCCTCGTCGCTCAGGGTGGGGGACCAGCCGTAGGCCGCAAAGACCGCTGAATCAAGTTCGTCGTGGATTTGCTTGAGCATGCCGACCAGGCCCTTTTCGTGAATGGCCCGCTCCGTCTCGGTTAGGGGTAAGCCGGCCCGGAGCTTTTCCAGCACGTTGTACATGCCGGTCATGGTCAGGTCAGGGTGCAAGGCTTGCTGGCGCTTCCGGTGAGCGTCTAGACGCTCACCCAAATTACGAATACCAACTTGTTGAGTACTATTAGTGGCAGGAAATGGAAAAGGTAAAAAGCAGGTAGTATTAGTCCAGGTAGGGTCATTACCGTAACCCAAATGCCCTCCTGCTGCTAGAGCCCACGTTAGATGAATCTTTGATGAAAGTACCGCCAATGCAAATGCATCATCAGTAGCTATTACATACAATTTATGATCTGGGCTTATGGATGAATGTAAGAATATAAAAGGCTTATGCTTTGAAGTTTCGGCAGTTACAATATATCGATTAATTCCAGAGATCGCACTGCGTAAGTCTGTATGCGCCCTGCCAAATAGCCACCACCGTAACCTGCGAGCCTTATCTTTATTATGATCACGCTCTGGTTTTACCCGGTTTAAAATATGATGGTATAGATCAGGGTATGAAGCTGCAGCTTCCTCTTCTGAAAAGCCATCAAAATCTATAATGTATTTCTCTTCTAAGTGCTGGGTAATATCACGACCCACATAATATGGCTTAACTACTGGTGGTAATAAGCCATCTACGATTCCGAGATCAGTCAGTTCACTTTTTGATAACCTAAAACCCTTGCCTACAGGTAACACGCCTTGGAAACAAATATTTTTATTAGCCAGCAACGGTTGTACAGAAGAAACATCAACTCCAATGGCGAGCTTATCGTTTATCTTTCCTTGTATTGTTATAAAGTCAACCTTCCTTGTTTCATTTCCATCTCGTTCTTCATTTATTACTTTTCTTAATATACCAATATTGTTGCCGCCTGCACCAACAGTCATCGCAATTCTTACCGCAGCTCCGTCTGATGAATCAACCCAGGGATGATCTGGAAGTGCAAAAACAATTGATACCGGACTTCCGGATGACATATGGGATTGAATAATTTTTATATTTTGAGTCTGGGAAATACTATTAGTAGTAACTAACCCAAAACGAATACAATCATTTGCTTTAATCCTGACGGCAGCTAAGTGCCACCAGTACATTACATAATCTATAGTTCCAGGAAGTTCAGGCCAAGCACTTCTGAGCGCTTCTACATATCCATCGCCAAGAGCCAAACGCATTCTTTTATTGCCAATATACGGCGGGTTTCCAATTATAAAATCGGAGGCAGGCCATGCTGCTGGTTTTGGATTTATATACTTTTCCACCAACACTCGCGCGCTGTCGTCAGGAATATCCTCGCCAGTCACCGGCGACTTTTTGTAGGTGCGCCCGTCCCAGCGGGTCACCGGCTGCAACGTTTCCGGGTCCAGCACCGGCTCGGTGCGGTCCCAGGCCAAAACCGCGTCCCGGCATTCAATGCTCTTGAAGTCGCGGATGATGGGTTCGGGTGGGTTGGTCTGGTGGGTGCGGAAATGCCATTGCAGGTAGCCGATCCACAGCACCAACTCGGCAATGGCGGCCGCGCGGGGGTTGATCTCGATGCCCAGGAATTGGTGGGGGTCCACGGTGCGTCCGCTGGCCAGTTCGAAGCCGGTCTGGCGATGGCCTACCTGCTCGGCCATGCCCAGCACCTCGCCCTCCAAGCGCTTGAGGTGCTCCAGGCTGACATAGAGGAAGTTGCCGGTGCCGCAGGCCGGGTCCAGGATGCACACCTCGCACAAGCGACGGTGGAAGGTGCGCAGCTCGGCCAGGGCCTTTTCCGGGGCGTCCGCGCGGATGTGCTGCGCCACTGCCGCCTGCACGTTCATCCACTCTTTGCGCAGGGGCTCGACAATGGTCGGCAGCACCAGGCGCTCCACATAGGCCCGCGGCGTGTAGTGCGCGCCCAGCTTGTGGCGCTCCACCGGGTCCAGGGCGCGCTCCAAGAGGGTGCCGAAAATGGCCGGCTCCACCTCCTGCCAGTCGGACTTGGCCGCCTGGCCGAGCAGCCGCACCTGGTCGGCGTCCAGGTCCAATGCCCAGGCCTCGGCAAAGAGGTAGCCATTGAAGTGCAGGATATGCTTTCGGAGATAGGACCAGAAGCCGCCGGTCTTCATCTGCTTCCAGAGGTCTTCGGCCATGGGCTTGAAATTGGCCGGCTCGGCCTCCACATCAGCGAGCATGCTTGCAAAGCCATGGGCGGGCAGCAGCCCCACGTCCTCGGCAAACATGGTGAACAGGCAGCGCATGAGGAAGATCGCCGAGTCCTCGGGCCGGTGGCCGGTGGCCTCCAGGGACTTGGCCAACTCGGCCAGGTGGGCGGCGATCTCGCGGGTGACCTTGGCCGCGCGGCGCGAGGGGTCCAGGGCCAGGGGATCGGTCCAGACCTGGCGCAGGCGCTCGCGCAGTTCGGGCCGGCGTAGATCGTCCAGGCTGATGCGGTGGCTCTGAGGATCGGGAAAATGGATGTAGGTCCCGCCGGTCATGCTGAACTCGGCGTACAGTTCTAGGCAGTGGCCCACGTCCACCACGACGATGAAGGGCGGGCGGCCCTCCCCGGCCGGCAGGGCCCGCACGTAGCCCTCGGCCTGGCCCCTGGCCCGCAGCATTACCTCATCCCAGCCAAGCGTGTTGCGCACCGCCGCGGCCTTGCGGCGCTGAGGTCGCTCATTGGCCAACTCGGCCAGGGGGCGACCCTCATTGCCGTGGGTCGAGATGCCCTGTTTGGACTCGAGCACGAAGCAGCCGCGCTTGTAGAGGTCTATGCGGCCTGGGCTGGTGGTGCCGTCGCGGTTGTCAAATACAACTTGGCGCTCAAAGGCATAAGCCGGGGCGGGGTCATCGGAGCGGGTGGGTGGAGGGGCGTCTACCCTGAGAAGGGCGCAAAGCTCTTTCAGAAAGCTCTGAGAGTTGGCCAGCTCACTGCCGCCGGAGTCCTTCCAGCGCTCAATGAACCTTTCGACGGCATCCCCCATCACACAGGCCCCCTGCCTCTAGGTGCTGCCCTTCAGCCAAACGAGAATAGCACGGGGCCGGGGCGCGGCTCAATATTTACCATCCGTGCACTATATTAAACATTTTCAATTAACCATTAACCCCGGTTTAAATCGTGAGACTGGTTTGTTTTCGGGGTTCGTTACAACCCGTTGAGGGGTACTCCCCTGGTAAGTACCTTTTCAGAGACATGCGTTGGGAGGTTGTAGGGTTATCTATTTAAAATAACGCACCTATTAATCTGGCGCCCAGTTGCGATTAATCCTTCAGGCGTGGCTTTTTGGGGCAGCTTGAAAACCATTAACCGCTGGCATTAACTTAGGCGATACTTGCTGGGCTGGCTAAGTGCACTGGCCATCTATTTTGAAGGCGGGATGCTCACCGCGTGCAATCCCGACGAAGAGCCCATAATCGTGTTCACCCTCCCCACCAGTGGCAACTCTCATGGTCCCCTGGCATCAAGGGGCCAGGCCCGGCATCGGGCCTGTCCCGAAGTTGGTAGCGTTTTGAGAATGATTCCGGTAGCAGCCCAGTCTTGGGCAGTCAAGGCCCAGCCCTCCGGGCTCACTTCGCTCGGCTTTGACTACCCAAGGCCGGGGTGCCGGGATTGGGATCGCCCCCCTGCCCGGAAGAAAAAGGTTCAGGGCCCTGTGGCGCAACTGGCGGTGGTGCTTAAGCAATACATTATCGAGCCGTGCGCCTATCCTTATAAGACATGACAGCCCGTAGAATCTATGCTATATTAGTGTATAGCATAAGCTCTTTCCGGGGGTATGTGATGGCCAAGAGAAGCAAGGGATCGCCGCTCATCGGTTTCCAACAACGCTTCGCCACCGAGCAAGCCTGCATAGAGCATCTGGCTGGGCTGCGGTGGCCCGCCGGCTACAAGTGCAGGAAGTGCGGCTGCGACAAGGCTTACCAACTCAAGGTGGAACCGCGGGTCTTCATGTGCGCGCACTGTAACTTCCAAGAGTCGGTGACCGCGGGAACCCTGCTGCACAGGACCAAGCTCCCCCTGGTCAAATGGTTTTGGGCCGCCTACATGCTGGCCCAGGACAAGCGCGGCGTCTCGGCCATGCATGTATCGAGGGAGCTCAACCTGCGCTACGCCACCGCCTGGACCATGCTCCACAAACTCCGCCGGGCCTTGGTCGACAACGGAGACGACCTCCTTGGCGGCGTGGTCGAAGTGGACGAAACCTACTACGGGGGCAAGGGAGGCCCCGGCAGTGCAGGAAGAAGTTTGGCCAACCATAACAAGGCCTTGATCGCCATGGCCGTGGAGCGCAAGCCCGCACGCAAAGACCAGGCGCCAGGAATCAAGAAAACCGGTTTCGTGGTGGGCAGCGCCAAGGTGGCCATGATCGCCTCGGCGGCCTCCGGCAGCATCCATGCCTTTCTCCGTGACAGCCTGAGTCCCGGAACCAATATGCTCACCGATGGCTGGTCCGGCTACTTCACTCCCGGACAAAACTTCAAACATGAGCCCACGGTCCAGGGCAACCCGGCCAACGCCAAGCGCATTCTGCCTTTGGTCCATCTTCAATTCAGCAATCTCAAGTCCTGGCTCAACGGAACCTTCCACGGAGTCAGCCCCAAGCATCTGCCTGCATATTTGCAGGAGTGGAATTATCGCTTCAATCGCCGAGCCATCATCACAGATCTCTTTCAATACATAATCAAAAGAGCGGTAAGATCGGTAGCCATAACCTACAGCGAGGTCGCTCGGGGTATGACGCCAATCAACGCGCTACATGGGTTATGCGGATAGGCGCATCGAGCCGATTAGCGGACCTTTTTCTTCCGGACAGGGGGCAGCCGGCAAGGGCATGCAAGCTCCTCTGCCACCAAATTCGGGACAAACCCGATCGGTTGCTCTGGAAGAATTTTTGACGTCCGTTTATTGGGCTTTTTGTAACGTGTGGGGGATTCGGGAGTTGAGCGACTAACGATAGTGCTCTTTCAGTTCGCGCTTTAAAATCTTTCCTGCCGCCGAGCGCGGAAGGGTGTGCACAAACTCCACCGATCGCGGCTTCTTGTAGCTGGCCAGGTGCTGTTTGCAAAAGTCGATCACTTCATCTTCGCCCAGGGTGCAACCGGCGCGCAGCACGATCACCGCATGCACCCGCTCGCCCCACATGGGGTCGGGCAGGCCGATCACCGCGGCGTCGGCCACGGCCGGGTGGGTGTAGAGCACCTCCTCCACCTCGCGGGGATAGATGTTCTCCCCGCCGGAGATGATCAGGTCGTGCTGGCGCCCGGCCAGGTAGAGAAAGCCTTCCTCGTCAAGCCAGCCCAGGTCGTGGGTGTTCAGCCAGCCTCCGCGCAGGGTTTGCTGGGTGGCTGCCGGGTCGTCCAGGTAGCCTTCCATGACGTTGGGGCCCTGCACCACCACCTCGCCGATCTGCCCGGCGGGCAGGGGTTGGTCCTCAGCGTCCACCACCCGGATCTCCAGATTGGTGAAGGCGCGCCCCACGCAGTTTTGCCGAGCCGGGCCCTGGCCGGGCTTGAGGGTGGCGATGGCCGCCACGGTTTCGGTCATGCCGTAGGTTTCGCCCAGTTTGGCGTTGGGAAACAGCGCGGCCAGCTTGCGCTTGGTCTCCAGGGGCATGGCCTCGGCCCCGGAGGAGACCGACTCCACGCTGGCGGTGTCAAATCGCCCCAAGTCGGGCACTTGCAGTATGTGGTTCCAGACCGTGGGCGGAAAGGCCATCTTGCTCACCCGCTCTCGGGCCATAGTCTCCAGCACAGCCAGAGGATCGAACCGGGCCATGCTCACCAAGGTGCAGCCCAGGTAGAGGGATGTGTTGAGCAAGCTGAAAGCAGCCGAATGATAGAGCGGGAAGACCAAGAGCACCCGGTAGCGCTCCTGGAACTCGCTGTCCTGGGCCAGGTTGACGGCGGCCCACAGGCAGTTGCGGTGGCTGAGCATCACGCCCTTGGGCCGGCCGGTGGTGCCGGCGGTGTAGAGGATGCATGCCAGGTCATGCTCGGCCACCGCCTCGGGCCGGTCTCCTGATGGTTGCGCTTCCATAAGCGCATTGAGGTCGGGGTCGCGGCCTTCGCCGCTGCAGGCCAGCCAAGCCTTGACGCCGGGCAGGGCGGCGCGCACCTGGCCCACCACGGGCAGGAACTGGCCTTGGTAGATCACCGTTTCGGCCTGGCAGTGCCTGATCAGGTAGCACAGTTCGTCCGGGTTCAGGCGGGTGTTCAGCGGCACCAGGGCCGCGCCCAGTTTGAGCACCGCCGGGTAGGTCTCCAGCACGTCACGGCCATTGGCAAACAGAGTGGCCACCCGTCCGCCGCGTCCCACCCCTAAGCCGGCCAAGGCCCACGCCCGACGGTTGGCGTTGGCGTTCCACTGGGCAAAGGTCCAGCGGCCTTCCTCGCACATGAAGCCCACCTTGTCCGGAAACTTGCGGGCGCAGCGCTCCAGCAGGTAAGGCAAGCTGATCTTCAGCATGACGGCGCATCTCCAGGTTGGCGGGACGCGAATCAGGCTTTGACCGGTTCCGTGAAGCGGCTGCGCAAGAACTCCACCCCGGCCTCCAGGGGCGAGCCGGGCGGGAAGACCGCGCTCACGCCCATCTCCTGGAGCTGGGGTACCTCCTCCTCCAGGATGGTGCCGCCCACCAGCACCAGGATATCCCCCGCGCCGGCCTGGGCCAGGCCGGCCAGCACCTTGCGGCAGATGCTCAGGTGGGCGCCGGAGAGGATGCTCAGCGCCACTACGTCCACCGCCTCCTGCACGGCCGCAGCCACGATTTGCTCCGGCCGCTGGTGCAGGCCGGTGTAGATTACCTCCATGCCGGCGTCGCGGAAGGCCCTGGCGATCACCTTGGCGCCCCGGTCATGGCCGTCAAGGCCGGCCTTGGCCATCAACACCCGGATCTTGCGCACCATGCCCGTAGTCCTTTCCTAATCCTACTAAATCACCACCGGCTCCTTGTAGGGGCCGTAGATGTCCTTGAGGGTGGTCATGATCTCGCCCAGGCTGGCATAAGCCAGCGCGGCCTGGATCAGGGCCGGCATCAGGTTGGCCTCGGCCGCGGCCTGGCGGCGCAGGTCGTCCAGGGCGGCCTGCACCGCGTGCGCGCTGCGCTCGGTGCGCACCTGAGTGAGCCGCGCCACCTGGTGCTCGGCCATGGCCGGGTCGTGGCGGTGAACCCGCAGCTTGGGCTTGCGGGCCTGGGGATCCACGAACTTGTTGACCCCAACCACCACCCGGCGGCCGTCCTGCTCCTCGCGGGCCATGCGATAGGCCTGGTCGGCGATGCAGGTCTGCATGTAGCCCGCGCTGATGGCGGCCAGGGCCCCGCCCTGCTTGTCCACTTCGTCCATCACCTTGACGATGCCCTGCTCCAGCTCCTCGGTCAGGGCCTCCACGTAGTAGGAGCCGCCCAGGGGATCGACGGTTTTGGTGACGCCGGTTTCATAGGCGCAGATCTGTTGGGTGCGCAGGGCCAGGCGGGCAGTCTCCTCGGTGGGGATGGCGAAAGGTTCGTCCATGGCCGGGTGCAACATGCCTTGCACCCCGCCCAGCACGTTGGCCAGTAGGCCGTAGGCCCCGCGGATGAGGTTGTTTTCCGGCTCCTGGGCCCGGTAGAAGCCACCGCCCACGGTGCCGGTGAAGCGCAGCAGTTGCGAGGCCGGGTCCGCGGCTCCGAAGCGCTCCTTCATGATGCGGGCCCAGAGGCGGCGGGCGGCGCGGTAGCGGGCGGCCTCCTCGAAGATCTGGGTGCCGGTAGAGAAGAAGAAGCTGATCCGGGACGCGAACTGGTCCACGTCGAGCCCGCGTTTGAGCGCGTGCTCGATGTAGGTGGCCGCGTTGGCAAAGGCGAAGCCGGCCTCTTGCACCATGGAGGCCCCGGCCTCGCGCATGATGATGCCGCGGATGTTGAAGGGGTAGAACTTGGGCAGGTTGCGGACGCAGAACTCCACCACGTCGGTGGTGAGCTTCAACGCCCCCTCCATGCCCAGCACCCACATGCCGCGGGAGACGTATTCGCAGAGCATGTCGTTGGACAGGGTGCCGGCCAGCTTCTGCGGCGCGATGCCCTGCTTCTGGGCCAGGGCCACGTACATGGCCAGGATCACCGCGGCCGGGGCGTTGATGTTGAAGGAGCTGATCAGCGAGGCCACCGGCAGGTCCTGGTAGAGCAGATCCAGGTCGGCCAGGCTGTCGATGGCCACCCCCAGGCGGCCCACCTCGTCCGCGGCCAGGGGGTCGTCGGAGTCCAGGCCCATCTGGGTGGGCAGGTCGAAGGCGCAGGCCACGCCGTGGTTGCCCTGCTCCAGCAAAAACTTCCAGCGCCGGTTGGTGTCCTGGGCCGAACCGAAGCCCGCGTACAGGCGCATGGCCCAGGGCCGCACCCGGTACATGGCCGGGTAGACCCCGCGGGTGAAGGGGTACTGGCCCGGCAGCCCGATCTGGCTGCGGTAGTCGATGCCGGCGGTGTCCAGGGGGGTGTAGACAACCTGGAGCGGCTGGCCCAGGTCGCCTGTCACCGGGGCCATCTCATCCAGCTTGTGGGCCTGGCGCCAGGCGGCCAGCTCCCGGCCCAACTCGTCCCATTCGTGGTTGGCCATGTTTGCCTCCCCTTTAGCCCAACTCGGCCGCGCGGGCCTGCAGCTCGGCGCGGAACCCGGGATGGGCGATGCCGGCCAGGGCGCGGGCCCGCTCGCCCAGGGATTTGCCCCACAGGTCGGCCACCCCGTACTCGGTGATCACGTACTGCACGCAGTGGCGGGGGGTGGTGACGGCCGAACCCGGCGGCAGCGTCGCGGCGATGCGCGAAATCTTGTCGCCGGGGGTGGAGGAGGGCAGCGCGATGATGGAGACGCCCCCTTCGGAGAGCAGGGCCCCCTGAAGGAAGTCGAAGCTGCCCCCCACCGCGCTGAACTGCTCGCCGCGCACGGTCTCGGCGTTGACCTGGCCGCAGAGGTCGATCTCCAGGGCCGAGAGCACCGAGCAGAAATGCGGGCGCGCGCCGGCGGCCAGGGGGTTGATCACCTCCGGCAGCGGCCGTCCCTCCACCAGGGGGTTGGCATGCACGAAGTCAAAGACCGCGGGCCCGCCCAGGATCTCGGTGACGGTGATGGCCGGGCCGTGGGCGGTGTCCAGGGCCCCGGCCCGGTGCAGGTCCACCATGCGGTCCATGCCCATGGCGAATAGGCGCAGGCCGCGCTTGGCGGCCAGGCGTTGCAGGATGGCCTCCGGGATGGCGCCCAGGCCGATCTGCACCGTGGCCCCGTCTGGGATGAGCGCCGCGGCCAGCTCGCCGATGGCGCTCTCGCGTGGCCCCGGCGCCTCGCCGGCCGGGAAGACCACCAGGTCGCGGTCAGACTCAACCAGGTAGTCGATCTCCTCCAAATGCAGATAGCTAGGCCCCAGCACCCGGGGCATGCGCTGATTAACCTCGGCGATGACGATATCCGCGCCCAGGGCCAGGGGCAGGGAGTGGCCGATGGAGACCCCCAGGCTGCAACGCCCCTCGGCGTCGGGCGGGGCAACCTGGATCAGGGCTGCCCGCACCGGCCAGGGCCCGCCGGGCCCGAAGACCCGCACCGCGTCGCCCTGGCGCATGGGGATGTATTTGACCTGGCCAGTCTTCAGCAGGGCCCGGATGGCCGGGGCGCACTGCCAGGTGCGGAAACTGAAGGCGCCCGCCAGCTTGGGGTCCAGGAAAGGGTAGACCACCTGCAACCCGCTGACGATCTCCAGGCCCCTGAGCCGGCTGGCGTCGGCGCACAGGGCCTCCACCAGGGTCAAGGGCAAGCCGCAGCACAGCGGCAGGCAGATGCGGTCCTCGGGGCCCAGGGTCGCCACGGCCGCGGCCGCGGTCACCCGGCGGGCCAATCCCCGGCGTCTCATGCCACGGCCTCCCCCAGGGGCACCGCTCCCAGTCCGGTCACCGCCAGATTGCCGTCGGCTTTGGTGATGCCCAGGCGCACCATGAGGCGCGTCCCGCCGGGCTCCTCCTGCACGCCCTCCACGCTGCCGCCCAGGCTGATGCTGTCGCCGGGCAGGATGGGGGCCAGGAAGCGCACCTCCAGCAGGCGGCCGGCCCGGGCCCAGGCCAGGCCGAAGTTAGCCATCATCAGCTCGTGCAAGAAGGCCAGGGACATGGGTCCGTGGGCGATGGTGCTCTTGAAGCGCGAGCCGGCGGCATATTCCGGGTCCACATGCAGGCGGTTGAAGTCGCCGGACAACTCGGCCCAGCCGTTGATGCGGGCCTGGTCGATCTGTTTGCTGATGGCCGGCAGGGCGTTGCCGGTTTGGAAGGTCTGGGACACGGTTCCCTCCTGGGGGTTCATTTGGGCCATATGGCGAACAGACGCACCCGGCAGACCGGCTGGTCCGCCTGGTTGCGGGCCTGGATCAGGAAGCTGACCCGCAGGTGGCCGCGGTCGTCTACATAGTGCTCAAAAACGCTGGCCTGGACCTCCAGCACGTCGCCCACTTTGGCCAACCCCTGGTTCTCGAACTCCTGCTGGGCCAGCACCCCGCCCGAGGGCATGGTGTGATCCTGCAGGTAGGAGAGCCGGGCGTAGACCGCGGCCAGGCCGGGCGGGGCGATGGCCTGGCCGGCGGGCTGCTGGTACAGGGGGTGGTGGTCGCCCACCACGGCCAGGTAGCGCGCCACCAGCTCCGGGGTGATGGCAAAGGGCAGGGGCCGGAAGCGGCGGCCCAGCTTCAGCTCGGCAAAGGTGAGTTCCGGTTTAGTCTCGGGCATGGCGTCCATCTCCGGCCGGGGCGGTTAGGCGCTAAAGGTGAGCTGGACCGGCCCCTGGAACAGGACCTGCCCGTCGGAGCGCTGGCACAGTGCGCTCAGCACCGGGGCCGGGCCGGCCTCCAGCACCGTGAAGCGGGTGACCAGCACCGTCCGACTCTCGGGCCAGGCCTGGCCCTGGACCTGGCCCGCCTCCAGGCCCAGGCCCGCCGGCAGGGGCCAGCTCTTTTCCAGGGCCGCGCGGATCACCGTGGCCACGACCGCCTCGCCGCCGGCCGGGCCCTGGCCCGGCTGCCACAGATAGATAGACGGGGGTATCTCCAGGCCGGCCGGCAGCGCGGCAGCGGTCAGGAGGGCCGGGTGGCGATGGCGCACCGGGCCGCTACGGGTGGTATGGCCCAACAGCTCGCGACCGCAGACCTCCTCCGCCCGCCGCGAGAGCTGGATGGCGTCGTTCAGGTCCACTCCGGAGGCCACCCCAATCTCATTGAGTATCACCAGCAGATCCTCGGTGCAGGTGTTGCCGGTCAGCCCATAGTGGTACTTGGGCCGGTTGGTGGCCGGCTGGCCGCCAATGCCGCCCAGGGAGCTGTCGTGATAGCGCACGCCTTCCTGCAAAGCGGCAAGGGAGTTAGCGATGCCCATGCCGCGGGTGTCGTGGAAGTGTGCAATGAATTCCACTTCGGGGAAGCGCGCCCGGGCTTCTTGGTACACCTGACGCACCTGCAGCGGGTTGGCCTCGCCGGTGGTGTCGCCCAGCATGATGTAGCTGGCCCCCTGCTCCAAGTACCAGTCAGTTAATTCAAGCACCTGGGACAGGGGCACCTCGCCGGACAGCGGGCAGCCGAAGGAAGTGCCGATGCAGCCGATCACCTTGAGCCCGGCGGCGTTGGCCCGGCGCACGATCTGGGCCAGGGGCGGTTTGACCTCGGCCATAGTGCGCTCCAGGTTGGCCAGCAGGTGATCCTCGCTGGCGGAGATGATGGCCGTGATCTCCTGCACGCCATAGCCGGCCTGGCAGCAGTCCAGCAGCCGGTCCAGGGCCTTTTCGTTGGGCACGATGGCGATATAGCTAACGTCGTCGGGCCGGGGAACGCCTTTTAACACCTCCACCGCGTCCGCAAACTGCTTGACCAACTTGGGCGAGGAGAACGAGGTGGCCTCAATGCGCTTGATCCCGATGCGGGCCATCTGGGCGATCATCTGGATCTTGACGTCGGTGGAAATGAACTGGGCCTCGCCCTGGATGCCATCCCTGGCCCAGCACTCGCAAATCTGAATCCGTTCGGGAATCGCTGGCATGTGATCTCTCCTCCAGAGCCGCGGTGGAATAGACCGCCTCCCAGGCGAGGCTGACCAGAGTTTAGGAAGTGTCTAATTAATTGTCAACAATATAGTTAGCAAATTAAACGTAATCATAAAAATAAAATTGTTGACAATATGGACTGGCGCAAGTTATCAAATTCCTACGCTCACCCAATGGACCCGAGGAGGAGGAAGAACATGAGGGCAAGAACGCTTTGCTTGAGAGGCCTATGGTTGGGGATGGCTGCACTGGCGATCACCCTGTTGGTCCAGGGACCGGCCTGGGCTGCTGCCCGCACCCTTCGCTTCCAGGTCAATTACGCCGGCACCAGTCACGGCGGCGATAGCATGAAGCATTTCGCCCAGCAGGTTGCCCAGGAGAGCAAGGGGGAGCTGGAGTGCCAGTTGTTCTGGGAAGGTCAGGCGCTTAAGACCGGCGAGGCCTTTTCGGCTATGCAGAAAGGCATGGTCGACGGCCTCTATTCGGCCCTGCTATATTATGGTGGTGTGGTCAAGGAGGCCCACTGGGAGTGGTTACCCTTTGCCTGGGACAATCCGGACCAGGTAGTGGAGCTGTATTACAAGCATGGCCTGCTGAAGATCATGGAGGAGGCCCTGGCCGGCCACGGGGTGAAGTACCTGGCGGCCATCCCCATGGGAACCTTGGGCTTCTTGACCAAGTTCCCGGTGCAGACCCTGGCGGACTTCAAGGGCAAGAAGATCCGGGGCGCCGGGCCCCAGGCCACCGTGGTGCAGTTGTTGGGGGCGTCGCCGGTCTCCCTGTCGGCGGCCGAGCAATACACCGCCCTGCAGCGGGGGACCATCGACGGGTCCATCTATCCTTTTTATACGATTGGTGCTTACAAGTTCTATGAAGTAGTGGATTATGTAGTCACCCCAGGCGTCTACTCGCCGTGCGTCATCGATCTCACCATGAACCAGAAGACCTGGGATGGACTGTCGGCCCCGCAGAAGGAGGCCGTGGCCCGTGCGGCGTACAACACCGTGCAGTGGGCCGCCCAGCAGAACGAGAAGTGGGACGAGGAAGGCCTGGCCGTCTGCCGGGAGCACAAGGTGCATATCAACAAGATTACCAAGGCGGAGATGCACAAGCTGCGTAGCGCCACCGCCCCCATGTGGGACAAGGTGGCCGAGCGCAGCCCGCTTTCTGCCAAGGCAGTGCAAACCATCCAGGATTTTTGGCTCCAGCAACGTAAGTGATGCCTCTGGGGCCGGCTGCCCGGCGCGGGTGCCGGCCCCCTCCGCGGAGTATAGGAATGTCCACCAACGGCAAAACCACGGCCTCCCAGGTTGAGCTGGCCAAAGTCCTGCAGGGATTGCGCAGGGATATCTACTCGGGTCTGCGCCTGCCCCGCGAACGCCTGGTGGAGGCGGACCTGGCCGAGACCTTCTCGGTCAACCGGCTGGTGATCCGCCAGGCCCTGAACCAGTTGGCCAATGAAGGCCTGGTGTTGGTGGAGCCCTACCGTGGGGCCTCGGTGGCTGAGATCTCCCTGGACCAGATACTGGAGAGCTATCAGGTGGTGGCCATGTTGGAAGGCTATGCTGCCATGCTGGCGGTGAAGCATCTGGAGCCGGCAGACCTCAGGCACATCGACGCCAACCTCGCCCGCCAGGAGAACCTGGACGCCGGGGATATTCAGAACTGGCAGGAACTTAACCACCAGTTCCACCGCATCATCAACTACAAGTGCGGCAACTCCCGGCTGGTGCACCTGATCCACGAGAACTGCCGCTTCACCAGTTACTGGTTCATCGTGCTCTCGGTGCCCGGCCGCATCACCACAAACATCCAGGAGCATCGAGGCATCCTGGAATCCCTGCGCGCGGCCCGTGGCGACGAAGCGCGGCATCGGGTGGAGGAGCATATCCTGGGCGCTGGGATATATCTGGTTGATTATCTGCGCAAAAACATGCCGGTCGGCCTGTGGCAAGGCCGTGGCTAGGTGCGGGGGGCAACAATTTTTTTGCCCTTTATTGTTAACAATTTAGATGACAATCATGTTGCGCTGATTGGCCATCTGCTGTGATGCGGGCAGTGTCACACAGGTCGGGAGAAATAAATGGACAGCTACCTCAGTGATGAGCATCGGATTTTCCAGCAGCAGTTCCGCCGCTTCTGCCAAAAGGAGATCGCGCCCTTGGTGGAAGAGGCCGAGCGCAGCCAGGCCTTTCCCAAGCACCTGTTCTCCTTGATGGGCGGCATGGGTTACCTTTGCGTGCGTTATCCTGAGTCCTTTGGCGGGGCCGGTGCGGACAAGATCACCGACGTGCTCCTGCGTGAGGAACTCTCGCGGGTGTGCCAGGGAATCGCCACCGCCTGGTCGGGCCACAGCCATCTAGCAACCTACCCTATCTACAAATGGGGCACCGCCCAGCAACAGGAGCACTACCTGGCGCCGGCCATCCAGGGCGCCAAGATCGGCGCCTTCGCCCTGACCGAGCCGGACGCGGGCTCGGACACCAAGGCCCTGCGCACCCAGGCCGCGCTTGTGGACGGCCGCTATCGGCTCAACGGCAGCAAGACCTTCATCACCAACGCGCCCATCGCCGACTATTTCCTGGTGGCAGCCTACACCGACCGCTCCCGGGGCTACCACGGCATCAGCCTGTTCGTGGTGGACGCCGACACCCCGGGGCTGTCAGTGCGCAAGCTGGACAAGGAGGGCATCCGCTCCTCGGACACCGGCGAGGTAGTCTTCGATAACTGCGAGTTGGGCACGGAGAGCCTGCTGGGCGCCCGGGAGGGCACCTTCAACCTGATCATGGAAACCCTGAGCGAGGGCCGGGTGGGGGTGGCGGCCAACATGGTGGGCGTGGCCCAGGCCGCCTATGAGGCGGCCTTGCGCTATGCCAAGGAACGCAGCCAGTTCGGCCAGCCCATCGGCAAATTCCAGGCCATCAGCCACAAACTGGCCGACATGCACACCAATATCCGGGCTGCCCGGCTCATGGTCCTGGCCGCCGCTCGCCTGATCGACCAGGGCCGGCCCTGCATCCTTGAGGCAAGCACCTGCAAGCTCTTCGCCTCCGAGACCGCGGTGAACGTGGCCCGGGAGGCCATTCAGATCCATGGCGGCTATGGGATCATGAGCGAGTTTCCGGTGTTCCGCTATCTGCGCGACGCCCTGGTCTACACCATCGGCGAGGGCACCTCCGAGATTCAGCGCAACATCATCGCCAAACAGATCGGGCTTTAGGCGCCACCTGCCAAGCTGAAGGAAATCCGCCATGCCGGCCGCGAACCAAATGCTGCTCAGTGACCTGGCCGAGAAGAACGCCATCTACAGCCCCGCCAAGTCTTTTCTGGTGGAGGGCCAGCGCCGGATCACCTTCGCCGAGTTCCATGCCCACACCGACGCCTTGGCCACCGGCCTGCAGGCGCGCGGGCTCCAGCCCGGCCAGCGGGTGGCGGTGCTCAACCACAACTCCATCACGCTGATCGAGGTTTATATCGGGGCCATGAAGGCCGGCGGGGCGGCCCTGCCTCTCAACGTGTTGTTGAGCCCAGCCGAGTTGGCCGCCATCCTGGCCGATGCCGAGCCCTCCTTCCTCATCGCCGGCCACAGCTACCTGGCAAAGCTGGACCTGCCCGCTCTGGCCGCGGCGGGAGTGCAGGTTTTCGACCTGGACGGCCGGCATCCGGACTGCGCGGCCTTCGCCGATCTCTTCGCAGACCCAGGCCCCCCGACTGACCCCGCTGTTAGTGACGATGATCTGGCCCTGCTCATCTACACCAGCGGCACCACCGCTGAGCCCAAGGGGGTGATGCTCAGCCACCGCAACCTGATCTGCGACGCCTGGGCCACCTGCGTGGCGCGGCGCCTGTCTCGCCAGGAGATCAGCCTGGTCACCGCGCCCCTGTACCAGTCCGGGGCCCTGGGCAGCCTGTTGGGCAACCTGCTGCGCGGCAACACCATCGTGCTGCTCAACGGCTTCGATCCCGAAGCGGTGCTGGCGGCCATGGAGCGCGAGCGGGTGACCAACGTGCTGTTCGTGCCGGTCATGCTGCTGAAGCTTATGCAATACCCCCACCTGGACCGCTTCGACCTGAGCAGCATGCGCACGGTGATCTACGGCGCGGCGCCCATGCCACCGGAGCTGCTGAAAAAGGCCATGACCCGCTTCGGCTGGGAGTTCATGGGCGCCTGTGGGGCCACCGAGACCGGCCCGGCCTACATCGCCTTTCTGGACCGCGAGGACCACGTGTTGGACAAGGACCCGGAAAAGGAGCGGCGGCTGGCCTCCATCGGCAAGGAGGGCATCAACGCACGGGTGCGCATCGTCGACCCCCACGACCGCCAGCTGCCGCCGGGTGAGGTGGGCGAGATCGTTGTGCGCGGGCCGCACATCATGCAAGGCTATTGGCGTAGGCCCGCGGAGACGGCCGAGGCCCTGCGCGGCGGCTGGTACCACACCGGCGACCTGGGCCGGATGGACAGCGACGGCTACATCTTCATCGTCGACCGCAAGAAGGACATGATCATCAGCGGCGGCTACAACGTCTACTCCCGCGAGATCGAAAGCGCCCTAGCCCGGCACCCCTCAGTGCTGGAGTCGGCCGTGGTGGGGGTGCCCCACGAGGTGTGGGGCGAAAGCCCGCGCGCGTTCGTGGTACTGCACCCCGCCGCGCCGCCCCTGGGCGAAGAGATGCTGATGACCTTCCTGCGTCAGTATCTGGCCCCCTTCAAGCTGCCCCGGGCCGGGATCCGTTTCGTGACCAGCCTGCCCCGCAACGCCTCGGGCAAGGTGCTCAAACGGCTGCTGCGCGGCAACGAAGGAGAGGACGAGGCATGAACCAGGGCAGGTACGACTTGCGCAGAGCGCTGGCGGTCATCGACCGCATCAGCTTCTGGACGGCCAAGGTCTCCGGCTGGTTGATCATCGTCATGGTGTTCATCCTGATGCGGGAGGTGATCGGCCGCTATTTCTTCGACGCGCCGACCAGCTGGGCCAACGAATACAACGAGAACCTCCTGTGTTGGCTCACCATGCTGGGCGGCGCCTACTGCGTCTGCACCGACTCCCACATCCGGGTTGACATCGTGTGGTGGAACATGACGATGCGCCGGCGCGCCGCGGTGGAGCTCATAACCGCCGCCGTGCCCCTGGGCTTCATGGGGGTGGTCATCTGGCTGGGCACCCAGGAGACCTGGGACGCCTGGCTCCAGGACAAGCGCTCCATGAGCGTGTTGGCCCTGCCCCAGTGGCCCAGCCTGCTGGCGGTGACCATGGGCACGGTGCTGATGCTGATCCAATGGCTGGCACGCATGCTCCGCAACGTGATCCAGCTGCGCACCGGCAAAAACGAGCACCCGCCCATCCTGGACTTGGTGGATTGAGGGAGGTCGCCCCATGCTGAGCCTAACGGCCATCTTCACCCTGGTCGGTCTGATGTTCCTGCTGCTGGCCCTGGGGATGCCCATCGTCTTCGCCCTGGGCGGAGTCTCCATCATCGGGGTGTTGTGGCTCATGGGACCCACTGGCCTGTACATGATCTTCGCCACCGCCTACGGCGAGGTGACCAACTACCTGCTGATCGCGGTGCCGCTTTACATCTTCATGGCCAACATGCTGGGCTCCAGTAACCTGGCCGACGATCTCTACCAGACCGTGTATTGCTGGTTGGGCAGACTGCGGGGCGGGCTGGCCATGGGCACCGTCATCATCTGCGCGCTGTTCGCCGCCATGGCCGGCATCTCCTCGGTGGCCACGGTGTCCATGGGTCTGATCGCCCTGCCTTCCATGCTCAAACGCGGTTACCAAAAAGACATCTCGGTGGGCTCCATCTCGGCCGGCGGAGCCTTGGGCATCCTGATTCCTCCCAGCATCATCATGATCATCTACGGCTCCATCGCCGAGGTCTCCGTCGGCCAACTTTTCATGGGCGGGGTAATCCCGGGCATCCTGCTCACCGTCCTGTTCGTGCTCTACGTCGGCATACGTTGCTGGCTGCAGCCTGAACTGGGGCCGCCCATCCAGGAACCCTTGGTCTTGGGCGACAAGTTGCGGGCCCTGCGCGGGGTCATCATGCCCCTGCTGCTGATCCTGGCCGTGCTGGGCGTGATCTACCTGGGCATCTGCACCCCCACCGAGGCCGCGGCCATCGGTGCGGCGGGGGCCATGCTGAGCAGCCTGGTCTACGGCAAGCTGACCTTGAAGAACGTCAGCCAGGCCCTGATGCGTACCTTGCGGCTCAACTCCATGGTGCTGTGGATCATGATCGGGGCGGTGGCCTTCTCGCATCTGATGTCCCTGGCCGGCCTGCACATCCACACCCAGGCCTTCATGAACTCCCTGCACGCCGACCCCTGGGTGATCATGGCCGTGATGCAGCTGGTCTATTTCTTCCTGGGCATGTTCCTGGACCCGGCCGGCATCATCATGATCACCACCCCGGTCTTCGCGCCCATCGTGAAGCACCTGGGCTTTGATCCGGTCTGGTTCGGGGTGTTGTTCATCATCAACATGGAGATGGCCTACCTGACCCCGCCATTCGGCTTCAACCTGTTTATCATGAAGGGCATCGTGCCCTCCAGCATCAGCATGGGCGACATCTACCGCTCGGTGATCCCCTTCGTGCTGGTGCAGGCCCTATGTCTGGTCCTTTGCATCATCTTTCCCCAGCTCGTGCTCTGGATGCCTCAGCACATGGTGGTCAAATGAGCCAGGGCAGCCCATCCCCGCACCCCGGCGCCCTAGCCGGCGTGAAGGTTCTGGATCTCGCCCAACTCATCACCGGACCCTGGTGCGCCAGCCTGCTGG
>Ga0351841_1017_pt1 | contig 27283 bp, 27 predicted proteins | sample BONcelHFGM3001E6_FD_206884 | JGI IMG/M metagenome (GOLD analysis project Ga0351841, IMG submission 206884) | Enriched cells from coal bed in the Powder River Basin, Montana, United States - BONCAT cells FGM rep1 HSBNCT.FGM.300.1.E6 ...
GCTGCGTCAGATGAAATTGGCCGAAAAATTTAACCGCCCGGTTATCTGTTTTATCGACACTTCCGGCGCCTTTTGCGGTATCGGGGCGGAGGAAAGAGGTCAGGGCGAAGCGATTGCGGAAAATCTCATGGAAATGATGACCCTGAAAACCCCGATCGTCTCGGTTTTAATCGGCGAAGGCGGCAGCGGCGGCGCTTTAGCTCTGGCGGTTGCCGATGAGGTCTGGATGTTACAAAACGCTATTTATTCCGTGATATCCCCCGAAGGCTGCGCCAGCATCCTCTGGAAAGACAGCGCAAGAGTAAAGGAAGCCAGCGAATGTCTCAAGCTGACCGCCGATAATTTATACGAGCTCGGCGTTATCGAGCGGATCATCCCGGAGGACGAGTCCTTGATGGAGAGGTTGAAAGAAGACTTATCGGCGGTCATTATGGAAAAACGCACGGTGGCAAAAGAGCAACTGATCGAGCGACGATACCAAAGATTCAGAAGGATGGGTGAATGGAATGATTAAAATAATAACCGATTCAAGCTCCTATTTGAGGAAAGATGAGGCCCGCGCGTTAGGGGTAAGGGTCGTTCCCCTAAACTATACGGTCGGAAATCAAAGCTATAGCGAATCGTTTAGCGACCAAAACGGCAATTTTGCTGACTTGCTTCATAAAACCAGCTTAACGTTTTCCACCGCACACGCCAATCCTTCCGCATTCTTAAGCTGCTTTGAAGAGGAATTGAACTCGGAGGACGAGATCCTCTGCCTTACCATATCTTCCCGCCTCAGCGGGACTTACAGCGCGGCCTATCTGGCGGCAAAGCAAACCGAAAGAAAAAATATTGTCGTCCTGGATAGTCATCTAACCGCCGGAGGCCTTTTCCTTCTGATCAAGGAAGCCAAAAAAATGATAGAAGAGGGGAAGGACTTGGGGGAAATTACCAAAAGCCTGCTTAAAATAAGAGAAAAAATCACCACCGCTTTTTCGGTGGACGATCTTACCCCCCTACGGAACAGCGGAAGAATCGGGATGGTGAGAATGAGCGTGGGGACGATTTTGAATACCCGGCCGATTTTGCTTTTGCAAGACGGCGGGATCGTCTTTGACCGCACGGTTCACGGTAATACCGAGATGATGCGGACGCTGACCGCAAAAATCCCGGAAGACGCCAAAGAGGCGGTGATCAACTATATTGAAAATAATAAATTAACCAGCGATTTATATAATGTTTTAAAAGAAAAGTATCCCCAACTACCGATCAAATTGCAAAAAATGGGTCCGGTATTGGGCATCCATTTAGGGCTCCAGGTTGTGGGGGTATCCGTAATCACCCCATAGGGATTCATCGTTATCGGCTTTAAGTTATCGGCTTTAAGTTATCGGCATTAATTATCATCGTTATCCGCTTCAATTATCGTTATCCGCTTCAATTATCGTTATCCGCTTCAATTATCATCTATCATCGCTATCAGCGTCAAATCACAAATTAATCGCTTGATATTTCGCCGCCGGTCAACAATAACACGCGTTTACGCCTGCTATTAATGCCGGCGGCGCTTATATCTTAAAGTTCACTATAAGTAAAGTTGGTACAGGCGGCGCATGATTTGGCGTATCTTGCAGGAGTTGAGTTGTCCGCAGGCGAAATTTGCAAAACAATCCCAATCGTCTTTATCGCGCCCCACCAATCTATCACCGTATTTAATCGGTATTGAGCAGATGGGACGAAGTTATTAAGGTTCAATAAATCGGGAGAGCATAATGACGTCTTTATTGAAAAAACTACAGACATATGCGGACTCGGGCGTTTGCCCTATGCATATGCCCGGTCATAAACGCTGCGATCTTTTAAGCGGCGATCTTCCGTTTAAGCTGGATATTTCCGAAATCGACGGCTTTGACAATCTCCATCAATGCGAGGGTGTTTTGGCTAATTTGTCGAAAAAGTGCGCGGACCTCTACGGCAGCGATACTGCCTACCCTTTAATCAATGGCTCTAGCTGCGGTATTCTTGCCGCAGTCCGGGCTGCGGTCCGCTTTGGCGACACGGTCATCGTTGCCAGAAATTGCCATAAGTCGGTTTACCACGCCCTCGAGCTCAACCACCTAAAACCCGTCTATCTGATCCCGCCGATCGACCCCGGCTTTGGCATTAACGGCAGCATCACCCCGGCTCAAATGGCGGAAGCGTTAAGCGATCATCCGGAAGCAACGCTTGTCATCCTCACTTCGCCCACATACGAGGGGGTGATCAGTCCGGTGCGGGAAATCGCGGCGATTGTCCATGATCATCACATCCCCCTTTTGATCGACGAAGCGCACGGCGCACATCTGGGCCTGCATCCCGGTCTTCCAGAGGAAGCGGTAGCCTGCGGCGCCGACTTGGTGGTAATGAGTTTACATAAAACGCTGCCCGCGTTGACCCAAACCGCGCTGCTTCATTTAAGCGGCGATTATATCCGTCCGCAAGCGATTGAACGAGCATTGGCAATCTTCGAAACCAGTAGCCCCTCTTACGTGCTCCTGGCTTCGATCGATTATTGTATCCGTCTGCTCCAAAGGCAAAGGCAAGAACTGTTTGAGGCCTATCTAAACAGATTAGCCAAAATGGACCGGCGGCTTCGTTCTTTATCCCATCTTGCGGTTTTGGCGCATGGCGAAGACCGCTTAGAGGCCCACCCGGCGATTGTTGCTTTCGATCCGGGCAAGCTGGTTATCTCCACGCACAACACGACCATGAGCGGAAGAGAACTAGCCGCAGCGCTGCGAAATACATATCGCATTGAAACAGAGATGACCTACGGTGATTATCTCATTGCCATGACCAGTATCTGCGACAGCGACGAAAATTTTTCCGCACTGACCCAAGCCCTGTTGGAAATAGACGCTACGTTAACCCATGTTCCAGCGAAAAAAACATTTTCGTTGCCCGCGATGCCACTGATTGCTCTATCCTGCGCCGATGCTCTGAATAGGGAAGACGAGGGGAGGAAAATTTCTTTTTTTGCTTCCGCGGAAAAAATCAGTTTGGAATATCTGTGGGCATATCCTCCCGGTATCCCGCTGATTGTGCCGGGAGAAATCATCTCACCGGAGACGATTGAATCTATAAACTGCCTTTTGGATTCCGGTGTCAAACTCTATTGCGACCACGGTAAATTTTCCCGGTCCATTCGAACACTTAATCAGCCTAAAAACGATTAAATGTTGTTCTTGGCTTTATCAACCAATTCTGATATAATAAAAAAAGATTTATAAATTGAGGAGGCTTCTTAACATGAAAAGGATTAAGACCTTAGACACACGCGACTTAAAGAAAAGCGTTAAAACCGGCGGCTGCGGCGAATGTCAGACCTCTTGCCAGTCGGCTTGTAAAACATCCTGCGGTATTGCCAACCAACAGTGCGAAAAAACTAAGAACTAAGGCTGAACCGTTAATAGATGAATGCTAAGCTAAGAAGCGCCGTTTTATCCTTTGGGGTTTTATCCATTAGGAAAGAAACGGCCATTCTTTTGTCTTCCTACCTCGCGGTGAATAAGTATGCCAGATGGAGAAAATTGTACGATGATACACCAATATCAACTCAACGGATACAATATTGTTTTAGATGTTTACAGCGGAGCCGTTCACTGGGTGGACGATATCGCCTTCGATATAATCGCGCTCTACGAGACCACGCCCAAAGAACTGATCATCCGGCGGATGATGGAAAAATACGGGGCGGATCCGGATATCAATGCGGCGGAGATCAATGAGACGCTTTGCGATATCGCGAGGCTTAAGGAAGCGGGAAAACTTTTTACCACCGACACCTATGAGGATAAAGCGTGTATTCTTAAAACAAAACAAACCGTTATCAAGGCGCTGTGCTTGCATGTCTCCCATACCTGCAATCTGACTTGCGAATACTGTTTTGCCAGTCAAGGCAAGTATCAGGGCGAGCGGGCTTTGATGTCTTATGAAGTCGGTAAGCAAGCTTTAGATTTTTTGATCGCTAACTCCGGAACCCTTACAAATTTGGAAGTCGATTTCTTCGGCGGGGAACCGCTGATGAATTGGCTGGTCGTAAAACGACTCGTAGCCTATGCCCGCTCCCGCGAGGAAGCATGCCGTAAGCATTTCCGCTTTACTTTAACCACCAACGGGATGCTGATCGACGACGACGTCGTCGATTTTGCCAACCAGGAAATGGATAATATCGTCCTTTCTCTTGACGGACGCCAGAAAATACACGATCGCCTACGGCGGACCATCAATAATAAAGGTAGCTATGATATCATCGTACCGAAATTCCAACAGTTCGTCCAAAAACGAGGGCAACGTAAATATTATATTCGCGGCACCTTTACCCATTACAATACCGATTTTACCAACGATATTATCCATATGCTTGATTTAGGTTTTAGGGAACTTTCCCTGGAGCCTGTGGTTTGCGCACCGAATGATCCGTATGCGCTCAAAGAAGAAGATTTACCCGTTTTGTTTGAACAGTATGAATTGTTGGCTAAAGAATATATAAAGAGAAATAGAGTAGGGGATGCTTTTACTTTCTATCACTATATGATCGACCTATGCGGCGGCCCCTGTATTTACAAGAGGATCTCCGGTTGCGGCTCCGGCAGCGAATACCTGGCAGTCACCCCATGGGGCGAGTTGTTTCCCTGCCATCAATTTGTAGGAGAGCCCGCTTTTAGCATGGGCGACGTTTGGCAAGGTATGACCAATACGACATTGCAGGATGCTTTTTTAAATTGCAATGTTTACGCGCGCGGCGAATGCCGGGACTGCTGGGCGAAATTATATTGTAGCGGCGGTTGCGCCGCCAACGCCTACCACGCCACCGGTGCCATCGATGGCATTTATGAATATGGCTGCCGGCTGTTTCGTAAACGTATCGAATGCGCGATTATGATAAAGCTTGCAGAGATCGACCAAGTTTAGCTTTTACCCCTCTGAAGCCATTCATATCCAAATTATCTTGACCAATCTGCGATACTTAATTATCGTAGTTTTTTATTTATTTATATTTCTTTCGACACGTTTCTGTAGTTTTAGACACCCTAAGTATGGTACTCTTATCATGATAGATTACTCTATCTAGTATGATTTAAGGAGGAAAGAAAAAAAAATATGTCAAAAGGATTGAAAATGCGATGGCTGGCCCTGAAAATTGAAGTTGAATGGATCTTCATCACAAGGATGCGGAAACAAGGCGTACGCATGATTAACGAAGGCGTCCCCTTGTCTTCGCCAAAACTTTTCTCGTTGGGAGACCGTATCGCAATACATAGTCGCCGGGCTATGGCTGCTCAAAAGCAGTACCAAGACCTATGCGGTATCACGAATCTTCTCGGCCAATATTTAATTCTTGAGTCTAACGGGTGACATATGGTAACCGGAGAACCATATGAAAACTATTGGCAAATAGCAATCTGTGCCTCAACAGAGACTTCACTGATAAAAATATTTGAAAGGCTGATTTATCGCTGATGTATAAAATATACGATCATTTAGGCTAACTTCTGATAAAAAATTATTATCCAGCGCATAATACCGAAAACTTATCAAATACTAACCTAAACAATAATAAGAGGTGAGTATATGTTCAATCAAAAGGAAAGCGGTTTGTTGCAAGATCTTAAAAAAGCCGAGGAGCTTTGTATCGAAAAATATACGAAGTATACCGGGGAAGCTTCAAACCCCCAACTCCAGTCGTTATTAAATCAAATTAACCAACAGGAACAGCAGCATCTCCAAACCATTAATCAAATCCTCAGCGGAAGCACGCCGTCAACGAATAGCGGTCAACAACAATCCGGACAACAGCAAAGCCAAAATAATCAGCAAACGCAAAAGGTTGATAGTTATGCCCCTGATTCCACCGCATATAAATATGACAGCTTTATTTGTTCAGATTTGTTATCAACGGAAAAACACATCAGCTCAAGTTATAATACTTCCATCTTCGAGTTTAAAGATGCCACTGTAAGAAACGCTTTAAACCATATCCAAAAAGAAGAACAGGAACACGGGCAGAAACTTTATAACTATATGGCGAGTAACGGGATGTATAATTAAATTAATATCTGAGCCTTTAAAAAGGACAGCCTTGTCAAGGAAGGCTGTCCTTTTTATTTTTCAAGGTATTAGGAATACGTTAAGAATAAACGTTTATTTGTATTATGCATAACTACTCATCAATTAAATCTTCCGGGGCAGGGTGATCGGAAAGCGATCCCTGATAATCGAATAGAGGGTTCTTTGACGGCCATTCCCAACTCGATTCTGAATTATCCCATGATACCTCATGCTCGGATGAATACGGACGATGGATTTTTATATTGGTCCGATTAACATCTTTCATCGATATCACCACCTCATCCTTAGTCTATGCAAAAAACCGCCAATTAACCGCAAACATTAAAAATGCTTGAAACTTTACCCCCAATGTGTCAAAATAAAAGTGAAATTAGCATAAAATATTATATGAATTGGGGGGGGTTCCATGGAGATAAAAAAATGGGCCATAGCCGGCATAGCTTTTACCTTAATTATTGGCTCGCTTTTCCATTTTATTTACGGTTGGAGCGGAGAAAACCCTCTAATCGGGATATTTGGTAGCACAAATGAAAGCGTCTGGGAGCATTTGAAACTTTTGTTTTGGCCAATGTTTTTCTTTAGTATCATCGAATATGTAACATACGGGAAAAAACATCCCGGTTTTGTCCCGGCCAAAGTCTTTTCTATTCTTCTCGGAATGGCGCTGATCATTATCATTTTCTATACCTACGCAGGTATCATTGGCGAAGATTACTTGATCGTGGATATTGCCACTTTTATCTTTGCGGTTATCACCGCTTATTGTTATAGCTACCGGACCATAGCAAGCGGAAAATATGGTGAAAAAAAATATCAGATAATCGGCTGGATTCTCATGATCGTACTTATTGTAGGCTTTATCATTTTTACCTTTTCTCCACCTGAAATCAACCTTTTTCTTGATCCTGTCAGCGGAGAATACGGTATATAAATATTATTGAAATTGAGCAAAAGGATTTGCGTTTTTACCATGTACGATTGTTTTTTAAGTCTATTTAGTGTATAGTAGCAAAAGAAAGATTTACAGTTGTATTGAAGGGAGATATCTATGAAAATAGCCGAAAATGTCTATAGTGTGCGCGCGGTTGATCCGGATATTCGTACCTTTCACGGATATCAGACACCGATCGGCACGACCTATAATTCTTACCTGGTTACGGACAAGCAGATCACTTTGATCGATTTCGTCAAAGCGCCGTTTGCCCAAGGCCTGGCAGATAAAATCAGGACGATTATCGGGGACGGAAACGTCGAGAATATTATATGCAATCATGTCGAGCCGGATCATAGCGGCGCGCTGCCTCATATTGTATCTCTTTATCCTGAGGCCATGATTTACGGCACAGCCAATTGTGAAAAGGAACTCCACGCCTATTATCCGGACTGCAATTTCAAATTTACAGTGGTAAAAGCGGGCGATAGCCTGAATACGGGGGTATACGATTTTCAATTTGTACCCATGCCCATGGTTCATTGGCCGGACAGTATGTCCACCTATATGGCGCAGGAAAAAATCCTCTTTTCCAACGACGCTCTGGGCCAGCATATCGGTACCGGTGAACTATTTGATAGCGACCTTGGAGACGGTCAACTCCTGGCCCGTGCTCAGGATTATTATGCCAATATCGTGCTCCCATTCGGCATACAGGTGAGCAAACTGCTCTCTGCAGTATCGGTTTTCGATATCCGGACGATCTGTCCCTCACACGGGGTCATTCTCCGTGAGATGATCGCGCCTATGATTGAAACATATCATAGTTGGGCGAATAATGAGATCGACGAGAAGAAAGCGGTCATCATTTTTGATACGATGTGGGGGACGACGAAAAAAATGGCTCAGCGTCTTGCCGAAGAATACCGTCAAAAAGGCTGCGCCGTCGAATTAATCAATCTTAGCGAGAAACACCATTCCTATGCCATGGCCGAGCTCCTGGACGCCAAATATATTATGGTCGGTTCTCCGACTCTGAACAACGGGATGATGCCCACCGTCAGCGCTTTTCTGACCTATATGAAAGGACTAAAACCTAAAAATCGTACAGGTATGGCTTTTGGATCCTATGGTTGGAGCGGGGAAGCGCCGAAGCAAATCAGCGATATCCTGATCGCCTGTGATTTCGAGGTTCTCCCTATGCAAAGGGTATTGTGGAATTTCTAAACCAATGCATAAAAAAACAAATATTTATTTTAACGGAGGATAAGTTGTGCAATCGTTAATTGAAATCACTATAGGGGATATGCTCGATCAAACAGCCCGTCTTTATCCTGATCATGACGCGGTGGTTTATACCGACCGCTCCTATCGCCGTACCTATGCCGAGTTTGCGGCAGAAACCGATTTTATCGCCCGGGGATTGATGGCTATGGGAATCAAAAAGGGGGACCATGTCGCGATCTGGGCGACTAATCATCAGCAATGGCTCCTGACCATGTTTGCGACTGCCAAAATCGGCGCGATTATGGTCACAGTCAATACCAGTTATAAAATTTTTGAACTGGAATACCTGCTGCGCCAAAGCGATAGTTCTACCCTGATCCTCATGGACGGTTACCGGGATACCGATTATGTGGGCATCCTTAATCAATTAAACCCTGAACTCAAAAATAGCCGACCCGGACAAAGTCAATTTGTTCAATTTCCCTATTTAAAAAATGTTATCTACTTTGGCGATAAGCCTACGCCCGAGGGTATGTATAACTGGGATCAGCTTTATGATATGGCCGATTCGGTAGGCGAAACAGCCTTAGCGGAACGCAAAGCGTCTTTAGATATTCACGATGTAATCAATATGCAATATACTTCCGGCACCACCGGTTATCCCAAAGGGGTGATGCTGACCCATTTCAATCTTGTCAATAACGGAAAATCTATCGCCGATTGCATGGCGTTTACCGAGAATGACCGCCTGTGCATTACGGTACCTTTTTTCCATTGCTTTGGCATGGTTCTTGCAATTATCGCCTCGGTCAGTCATGGTACGGCCATGATTCCCATTGAATTTTTTAATGCGCTGGCCGTGATGGAAGCGATACAAAAAGAAAAATGTACAGCCGTCCACGGCGTGCCCACCATGTTTATTGCTATGCTGGATCATCCCCGGTTCAAGGACTTCGACTTTTCCTCTATGCGCACCGGGATAATGGCCGGATCGCCTTGCCCGGTCAAGGTAATGCGTCAAGTGGTCGAAGAGATGAATATGCCGGAGATCACCATCGTATACGGGCAAACCGAAGCGTCTCCCGGTTGCACCCAGACCCGCACCTATGACTCCCTGGAACGGCGGGTGACGACAGTTGGACAAGTGCTGCCCCATGTCGAAGCAAGAATAGCCGACCCCGAATCCGGGGAAACTTTACCCCAAAATACGCCCGGGGAATTTTTAGCGCGCGGTTATAATGTGATGAAAGGATACTATAATATGCCGGAGGCCACAGCCCAAGCAATCGATGAAGACGGATGGCTGCATACCGGAGACCTTGCTACCATGGACGAGGAAGGCTACTTCAAGATTACCGGGAGAATAAAGGATATGATTATCCGTGGCGGAGAAAATATTTATCCCAAGGAAATAGAAGAATTTCTCTATACCCATGAAGCTGTATCCGACGTTCAGGTTATCGCTATTCCCAGCCGAAAATACGGCGAGGAAGTGATGGCATATGTGATTCCTAAAGAGAACAGTCAAATCAGCGAAGAGGAATTACAGGAATTTTGTTTAGCTAATTTAGCCAGACATAAGTGCCCCAAACATATTCGTTTTATTGACGCTTTCCCCATGACCGCATCCGGTAAAATCCAAAAATTTAAACTAAGAGATATGGCGATCGACGAGCTTAATCTTCACGATGAAAATAATATTGAGACCGCATAAGAGGGAGGATATCATGAAATTTTCATTTTCCACGCTAGGTTGTCCATGCTGGGATTGGGGCGATATATTGGCCGCCGCGCGCGATTTGAACTATGACGGCATCGAAATACGCGGCGTAGGCAAAGAATTATATGCGCCGCATATCAGTTATTTTCAAAGCCCGGCGATTACGAGCACCATGCAGCGTTTGCAAGCGCTTAAAATCGAAATATCCTGTCTTACCTCCGCCTGCTTTCTGTTTGACAAGCATAACCATGAAGATATGATGCAGATGGGCCGAGATTATATTGATTTAGCTTCCCGAATTGCCGCCCCGGTTATCCGGGTTTTAGGGGATGTGGACGTTAAACCCTCAGCGGATATCGACGTGGATTTTGTCGCAGAGAACTTAAAAAAACTGGCCCAATATGCCGTGGGAAAAAATGTTATTGTCCTCCTGGAAACAAATGGCGTTTTCGGCGATACAAAATTATTAGCTTCTGTTTTACGGCAAGTGAACGAACCGCAGGCCGGTGTGCTTTGGGATGTGCATCATCCTTATCACTTTTTTGGAGAAAGCGTTGAGGATTCATATACCCGTATTGCACCTTATCTGCACCACCTGCATATGAAGGACTCCGTTATGGAAAACGGTCAGGCCATGTATAAAATGATGGGGTTTGGGGATATACCCAATGATAAGATACTGGATTTGCTGAAAAACGATGGCTATGCTGGCTATGTTTCCCTGGAATGGGTAAAGCGTTGGAATAAGAACCTCACCGAGCCGGGCGTCGTTTTTCCTCAATTCATCAATTATGTACGCGACCATATACGGAAATAATCTGTTTTCTCCTAAAATTGATCACGGGAACATAATATTAATTTTTTAATCATATATCCGCTACTTGACACATATTGTATTAGTTGATATAATTTTTAGAGTTGTAGAGGGGTATAGCTCAACTGGTAGAGTAGCGGACTCCAAATCCGTTGGTTGAGGGTTCGATTCCTTCTGCCCCTGCCATAGTAATTTTCAGATTTAATTTCAACTGGAGTTCTTAAAAATTTAAAGGTGGTGAATAATTTGTTTCTTCTTGCTTCAACCGATTCGCTTACTTCAGGTACCGGCGGTATGGGATCTTATGGGATAATTGTTTATATCGTCTTACTTGCCGCAATGTTTTACTTTCTTTTAATCAGACCGCAACGGAAACAGCGGAAAGAAAAAAATGAAATGATGAATAATTTATCGGTAGGCGACGAGATCTACACTGTTGGCGGCATTCTCGGCACGGTGACCCGAATCAAAGACCGTACCGTTTGGCTCCGCATATCGGAAAAGACCGAGATTGAGCTATTAAAAAGCTCGATTGGCGGCTTCAATAAAAGAACAGAAGAATAGGCTCAAATAGAGCCTATTTTTTTTGTCTAAATTTGACATAATCTGTCGCCCTAGTTTATAATTAAAAAATAATATTTATTGAAAATATCTCTGCCCCGCGGGTCATGGATAAAGTGTCCTTTGTGCTGGAAATCGCGGGGATAACAAACCGATAGTCCGTTTGTATGGTATTGGCAGTCGAAAAGGATACATAAATTATGGCAAAATGGTTACTACGGCAAACGACGTCGGATATCGCGAACATAACGCGCCAAGCAGGGTTGCCTCCTGTTTTGGGGCGTATTCTTGCAGTGAGGGGATACCGCAGCTCGGATGAGATACACGCCTTTTTAAAAGCGGAGAGTCTGGATTTTGTTGATCCTTTTGCCTTTACCGACATGGATAAAGCTGTTTTTTGTACCCAGAAAGCCCTAAAAGAGAACCAGAATATTGCGATTTTTGGCGATTATGATGCAGATGGGATTATGAGTACGGTGATTCTTTTTCTTGCCCTTAAAGAATTGGGAGCCCAGGTGACGTACTATATTCCCAATAGGGAAGGGGAGGGCTATGGTCTTAATAAAGAAGCTCTGTCCCAACTTAAAAATCAAGGCGTCGACTTGATTATCGCTTGCGATAACGGCATATCCGCTTTTGAAGAGGTTGAATTTGCAACATCGCTGGGTATGGATACCATTATCCTTGATCATCATGCCGTAAAGATGGAAGATGAAACAAAGATGATTCAACGTCTTCCGAAAGCGATTGCCATAGTCGATCCCAAACGGACTGATTGTAATTATCCTTTTCCTTATTATTGTGCGGCCGGAATCTGTTATCGTTTTTCCCAGGCGCTATATACTTCTTTGAAGAGGGATTGGCATAAGATGGAAGAAATATGCCTGCCGCTAGCCGCAATAGCCACCATATGCGACCTGGTGGAACTGACCGGGGAGAACCGAAAACTGGTTAAAAACGGCCTGCCGCAAATCACCAAAAGCAAAAACCCCGGCTTAGAGGCGCTTATCGAAGCAACGGGTTTACGGGGAAAAGAACTGGACACTTACCATATCGGATTCATACTTGGGCCTTGCATCAATGCGTCGGGCAGACTGGAAACAGCCGATATTGCGGTGAAACTATTTTTGACCTCCGACGTGCAGACCGCACAAAATATAGCCGCCGACCTGGTTGCCTTAAACACACGTCGCCGGAAAATGACCGAAGACGGCGCAGCGTTGGCTTTTCAACTTATAGAGGAACAGGAACTCAATCGAGATAAGATCATCGTGCTTCACTGTAAAGATTTTATGGAAAGCGTAGCGGGGATCATCGCCGGTAAAGTCAAAGAGAAATATCACCGACCGGCAATCATTATCGGGGGGAACAAAGGCGTCCTACACGGTTCCTGCCGCTCTATAGAGGCCTACAATATCTTTGCCGGCCTGAATGCCTGTGAGGAATATTTGCTGAGCTTTGGAGGGCATCCTATGGCCGCGGGATTGAGCATTAACCGGGATATGGTGACGTCTTTTGCCCAACGAATCAACGAATTATGCGAACTCGTTGCGGATGACTTTCAGGCGACTTTCAGGATAGATTGTCCCATACCACCATCACAAGCCACTTTGTCTTTGGCGAGAGAATTGACGGCGTTTGCGCCTTATGGTATCGGTAATCCTTTACCTCTTTTTGCCTATAAAAATTTATCTATTGAAAAGATTACTCTTCTGGGTAAGGATGAGCGAGTCATGCGCTGGTTGGTTAAAGAAGAAGCGGGGCATATTGTGGAGCTCGTCGACTTTTGTGGTAAAGAAACCCTGAAAGCATATATCAGCGAAACTTTTGGCGACGACTTTTGGCGGGATTTATTAGCAGGAAAAAGACAAAATACAGTTAAAGTAGATATTATTTATACCCTCCAGGTCAATACGTATAACGGGACCGATAGCGCGCGCCTCCAGGTTGTGGATTTTCGACCATGCCGTAAATTATCCATACTTTAACGCGATAAGAGTTATGGAGAAAGAAACGAGAATCATGTATTATTATATTAAAACATTCGGTTGCCAGATGAACGAAAATGATTCCGGCCTGATATCGACCTTATTGAAAAGCAATGGATATCTGCCTTGCGCGACGCCGGATGCGGCCGATATTATTATCGTCAACACCTGCTGCGTCAGGCAAAGTGCGGAAAACCGCGCTTTAGGCTTTATCGGTAGCCTGAAAAGCCTCAAAGAGGCGCGGCCCGAATTAATTATTGCCGTATGCGGCTGTATGAGCCAACAATCTGATACCGCGGAGATTCTCCAAAAAAAATACCGCCAGGTCGGAATTATCACCGGTACTTTTGCTACCGCGCTACTGCCCCAATATATTGAAGACTATGCGACCACCGGACAAAGAATCATCGATATTGAAGCACGCTATGACCATAAAGAAATAGGAAATATATGTCCGGAACCAAACGAACAACAGGCATATAGAGCGCAGGTCAATATAAATTTCGGTTGCAATAACTTTTGCAGTTATTGTATCGTACCCTATGTTCGGGGCAGGGAAAGAAGCCGCGATCCGCAAGAGATCATCAACCAAATCAGCTGTCTTGCTGCATGCGGGGTTAAGGAGGTGCAGCTCCTCGGACAAAACGTCAACTCATATGGTAAGGACATGCCTGAAGCGGGCTGGGATTTTGCCAGATTGCTTGAGCAAATCAATCAGATTACCGGCATTGAGCGGATCCGCTATATGACCTCCCATCCCCGTGATTTCAACCGCCGTCTGGCGGAAACCATTGCCGCTTTGCCTAAGGTATGCCGCCATTTTCATCTCCCGGTACAATCCGGCTGCGATCGTCTGTTGACTTTGATGAATAGGGGATATACAACTAAGGCGTATTTAGACAAACTGGCGATGATTAGACAACTGACCCCGGACGCCGCCGTCACCAGCGACATTATTGTCGGTTTTCCGGGCGAAACCGAGGAGGATTTTCAACAAACCTTGGGTTTTATTCAGCAAGCCCGTTTTGACGCGGTATATACGTTTATTTATTCTCAACGTAGCGGCACAAAAGCGGCTGAGATGCCCCACCAGATTAGCGCGGAAATTAAGAATCTACGTCTGCAACAGCTTATGGCTGTGCAAAATCCAATCAGCTTGGCCCGAAACGAAGAACTAGTGGGTACCGTTCAGGAAATTATGGTCGACGGGATTAGTAAAAATAACACGGTGATGATGAGCGGCCGAACGTCAGGTAACAAAATTGTTGTATTCCCCAAAAGTGAAGGATTAAAAGCGGGAGACCTGGTAAAAATAAGTATAACCGCTGCTGGAACCTGGAACTTATCCGGAGCAATCAGTGAAAATATTGACTCTTAAAAGATCATATGGTATGATATTATCATTCATAAGGGAGTAGTTTGCGTGTTGTATGCGTTTACGGCCAACATCATGGCGCCTAAGCCTGGTCGTAATTAAAGAACGAGACTTATGTATGGCATACCATACATAAGTCTCGTTTAATATAGCGTGACCTTCAGACAATAAATGTCGTTTTTTTGGCACTAATAAAGGAGAAGAAGCTTATATGAAATTTTATCTTGAAGATGCGCAAGCCGTTTTTAAGCATTTTCAAAGCTCTGAGAATGGTTTATCCGGAGCTGAAGCAACAAAAAGGTTGAATGATAACGGGAAAAATAAATTGATTGAGGCTAAAAAAATCAGTTTATTTCGTCGATTCATCAATCAGATGATTAATCCTATGATTATCGTACTAATCGCGGCGGCCATTGTCTCCGCCATTACCGCTATCTATACCCAAGAATCATTTGCCGACGTCTTTATTATCCTCTTTGTCGTTCTGCTCAATGCGATTTTAGGCGTTGTCCAGGAAAATAAAGCGGAAAAGGCTATTGAAGCGTTAAAAGAAATGGCGGCAGCCACCTCCAAAGTATTACGCAACGGGCAAATCCTTACCATCCGCAGCGAAGACCTGGTGGTCGGCGATATTATCCTACTGGATGCGGGAGACGCTGTTCCTGCGGATGCGCGAATTATTGAATCTGCTAGCCTGAAAGCAGAAGAGGCGCCTTTGACCGGTGAATCTGTTCCAGTTGACAAAGAAACTGCCACCCTTAAATTGCTTGAGGGGAAAGATATCACCTTGGGTGATAGAAGCAACATGGTATACATGGGCAGCGTTATTGTTTATGGGCGGGGAAAAGCAATTGTCACGGCGACCGGTATGGATACGGAGATGGGTAAAATCGCCACCTCAATTGCCCAAGCGGAAGAAGGCGAAACGCCTCTCCAGCGAAAGTTGAACCAGCTGGGCAAGCTTCTCACGATTCTTGTTTTGATTATCTGCGTCTTCATTTTTGTTTTCAGTATGATACGTGTGGGCAGCTTTGACACCTCGGTAATGATCGACACCTTCCTTCTCGCGGTTTCCCTGGCTGTTGCCGCTATCCCTGAAGGACTGGTAGCGGTGGTTACCATCGTCCTTTCCATCGGCGTTACCAAGATGGCCAAAAATAACGCAGTCATCCGCCGCCTTACCGCAGTGGAAACGCTGGGTTGCACCCAGGTTATCTGTTCTGATAAAACAGGTACGCTAACCCAAAACAAAATGACGGTCGTCGAGTATTTCGGCGATGATGAGAAATTTCTGGCGACGGCAATGGCTTTATGTAATGATGCGGAATTAGATGCCAATAATACTGCCATCGGCGAACCCACCGAAGCAGCGCTGGTCAATTATGCCACGAAACTTGGCCTAAATAAAAATACCCTCAAAGAGTTGGCTCCGCGGCTGGGTGAAGCGCCTTTCGATTCATCGCGTAAAATGATGAGTACGGTGCATCTTAAAGATAAACAGATCATTCAATATACCAAAGGCGCTCCGGACGAATTACTCAAATGCTGTAAATTTATGCAAAAAGACGGGGTAATTGTGCCGCTTGATCCTCAATTAAAAAATGAGATTCTTGAAGCCAATAAAAATTTTGCCACCAAAGCGTTACGGGTTTTAGGCGCTGCGTATCGAATTTGGAAAGAAACACCAACGGATTATTCGCCCGAACACTTGGAAAACGAGCTGGTTTTTATTGGCCTGACCGGATTGATTGACCCTGTAAGACCCGAAGTTTTATGCGCGATCAATCATTGTAAAAGCGCCGGGATCAAACCGGTCATGATTACCGGCGACCATAAAGATACAGCAACGGCAATCGCCCTTGAACTGGAGATCATTTCCGAACATTCGGAAGCAATCACTGGCGCAGAGCTTGACAATATCAGTGATGAGGAATTAAACACCACCATAAACAGGTATTCAGTTTTTGCGCGGGTGCAACCGGAGCATAAGGTACGTATTGTTAAAGCTTGGAAAACTAAAGGATATATTACCGCCATGACCGGGGACGGGGTCAATGACGCGCCGGCGATCAAAAACGCAGATATCGGCATCGGAATGGGCATTACCGGCACGGACGTCACAAAAAATGTAGCGGATATGGTGCTGGCGGACGATAATTTTGCCACCATCGTTGCGGCGGTTAAGGAGGGGAGGCGGATATATGACAATATCCGTAAAACCATCCAATTCCTCCTTGCTTCCAATTTGAGCGAAGTAATTGCTATATTTGTAGCGACGGTATTGGGCTTTACCATCCTACATCCCGTGCATATTTTATGGATCAATCTCATTACCGACGCTTTTCCAGCTCTGGCGCTGGGTATGGAAAAAGGGGAAGCGGATTTGATGGAACGCGCTCCCCGCGACGCCAAGGAAGGCGTTTTTGCCAAGGGTGTAGGTACCGGGGTCGTATATCAAGGATTGACGGTCGCGGTGCTTACCTTGATTGCGTATTTCATCGGTCATTATATCGAATCTGGAGTCTGGGAAATCGCCAATAGCGAAGACGGTATCACCATGGCATTTCTCACTTTGTCCATGGCGGAGATATTCCATTCATTTAATTTACGTTCCCTTAGAGGTTCCATTTTCTTTTTAAAATCCCAAAATATTTATCTATATGGTTCTATGGCAGTCTCTATGATTTTAACCGCAGGCGTAATTTATATTCCTGCCTTGGCTAATCTTTTCGGCTTCGCCCATATTTCCTTCTTTGAATATCTTATTGCGATGTCTTTGGCGATCAGCGTAATACCCATCGTCGAGATCGTCAAGCTTTGTCAAAGAACCTATTTTAGAGCTAAATTACCAAAATAGGGAAAACAGAACAAATCCCAATAAAGAAGCAAATACCGTTAAAACTATCTTTCATAATAAAAGATAGCACGCATATAGCGCATAGTGGCACATAGAGGATATATAAAGCAAAAAGACGATAAGAATTAGACCGCCTAAGTAGACGGTTTAATTCTTATCGTCTAAACTCAACATAATATCTCTTATCGGATAAAAATTTTATTTATATATTTATATATTATATATTTAATTTATTAGCTTACTAAACATAATAGCAAGCCCTATTTACCGCTTATTCTTCATCTATTCGCTGATCTATCGAACGCTTTACCTGCACTAACCTGTAATTAAAACATCGCCTATTTATTTTATTTAGGAATATATATAATATCACCTGCGCATATCATTCCGTTATCTATATTGTTTATTTGTTCCACTTCATAAACCGCCTTACGGATATCGCCCTCATAATCATAATATTCCTCGACCAGGCCCCATAAAGTATCTCCGTTGATTACGTAAATCGGACGTAAATCATTTGTTCCGTCATAATCTTTATCATCCGCTTCGGCGGAAAAAACGCCGAATACGGCACTTAGCGCTAAAACAAATATAGTAAGCGTTATCAAGCAACGTAATTTACGCGGTTTGCGTCCATACATAATCATAACTTACCTCCTCTGCTCAACGAACATCTGTTCTATAACCGTATTATACTAGAATGTATGTTCTATGTCAAGAAAAAATTAGAACAAATGTTTGCTTTTTCTCGAATATATGTTATAATCATATATATTGAAACAACGGAGGTGGAAAATGGACTATATTGATTTAAACCCTAGACAAGCCGCCATTCTTGATTATATAAAACATGAAATAAAAAACAGGGGCTATCCGCCTTCCGTGCGGGAAATTTGTGATGCCGTTAATCTCAGTTCCCCTTCAACTGTTCATTTTCATCTGACTTCCCTTGAAAAAAAAGGATATGTTCGCCGCGATCCGCAAAAGCCGCGCGCGATGGAAGTACTAGACATTAATCCTCTCCCCTTCCCCGACAATAGGGAAATGGCCGATGTGCCGATATTAGGAAAAATAAGCGCGGGACAACCAGCTTTTGCCGATGAAAATATCGAAGAATATTTCCCCATTCCCCTTAGTTTTCTCCATTCAAATAAGCAAGTATTTATGCTTCGTGTTTCCGGAGAAAGCATGATCGAGGTCGGCATTGAAGACGGCGACTTATTGATTGTGGAAGAAGCAGTTACCGCCCGAAACGGCGATATCGTTGTCGCCATTATCGATGACGAGGCTACGGTCAAAACTTTTTATAGGGAAATAAACCGGTTTCGTCTTCAGCCGGAGAATCACCAGATGTCCCCTATCTACACGGACCATGTGGATATTATCGGCAAACCCATAGGCCTATTCCGCCACTTTTAAAAATTTAATTAAATTAACCCGGCGCCGTTAAACGGCGCCGGGTTTTTAAGTTAATAAATAATACAGCGAATCTCTTAAGTTAAATAAGTAAGTATTTTTTCTACCAAAGCGTCTGCGGCGCAACAAATCGTATCCGAAGCCGACGCGCCAAAATCAACCGTGCCCGGTTTGATCCCAATCACGATTGTATGGCAATTAACCTCAGATTTAAGGTAATCGCACAGCACCCCGAAAGGAAGCATGTGGGTGGAAAAATTCAACCCTTCGATATCCTCGGGAGCAATCAGGGCAATATCTCCCACCTCGCCGTCAATATATGCCGCATCCACCAGCAATAAGAGATCCGGTTTAAAATCGCGGATCAACCCGGTAAAATTCTCCGGTGCGGTGCTACCTTCCATTGCAAGCAACCGCGGATGATTCGGACTCAAATATTTCAGTTTTTTAGCGACGATCATTCCTACGGCGTCGTCGCCGCAAAGCACGGACCCTGCCCCTAGAACGGCAACCTTTTTGGCTTGGGCCATAGCAACGCCTAAATCATCCTGCCATTTATTCATAGCTTCTCTTTAAAATCTTCTTTATTCAAGGTCGCCAATTCAATATTAGGCGTTAAGTTAAGGCATCCCTTGGGACAGCTATCCACGCACTGGCCGCAAACAATGCAATGCCCGACATCAATATAGCATTCGAATTTCTTATCTTCCTTAGTGCCCTCGTTAACAATTTTCAAACAGCTGGCAGGGCAATCCCGCACGCATATATTACATCCGATACAACTTGCCGGATCATAGATGATTTTACCGCGATATTTGCTGTCTATAACCAACTTCTCATAGGGATATTTAATGGTTGCCGATTTGCTGAATAATTGTTTCATGGCGTAGCCGGCAACGAATCCTGGTCTTTTCATTTAAGCTAACACCCCCTTGAGGAGCAGATTAATAATTAGCTGGATCATCGCCAAAGGCATGAGAATCTTCCAACAGAAGGCAACCATCTGTTCGATTCTTATCCTCGCCATAATGGTGCGGAAAAGAGCAAAGATGCACAGTATGCCCAGAGTCTTGACAATATATAAGCCAAAATCAGCGATTGCATTACCGGTGAAAAACGGAAGAAAAACCGCGGCGATCAAGGATGATACGACCACCATCTCGCTGTCAATCGCCATACGGAAAATTGCGTATAGCCTGCCGCTGTATTCGACAAATGCACCACCCACAATCTCGGTTTCCGCTTCCGGTAGATCGAAAGGAACCCGCTCCAATTTGCCTTGACAAGCAATAACCGCGACCACGAACGAAGGCAAATTAATTAGGATATATAAAGGATGCGCCGCATAATACTGAGTTATACCCGAAAGCGACCAAGTTCCGGCAAGCAGGGCCGGCGCAAGTAAAGCCACAAAAAGCGGGATCTCGTAAGAAAAGAGCTGGGTAAGTACGCGAACTGATCCAAGTGTTGCGTAAACGCTGGTAGAATACCAGCCGCCTAAGAAAAAACAAAGTGTGGGTAAAGTCAACAGATAGAGGATAACGATGATATCCCCTTCAAAGGGATAAAGAGACGCATTGCCCCAAATGGGAATATACAGATATGATGCGGTAACGGCGGCAAGCGCCAATACCGGCAAAAACGCAAAGACTTTTTTGTCCGCATCTTCCGGAATAATGGTTTCCTTCCCGATTAATTTGAGAAAATCCGCCAGCGGCTGAAACCAGGGCGGTCCCTGCCGGTTTTGTAATCTCGCATATAATTTCCGGTCAATAAAAGCCATAACCAGGGCATACGCCCCGAGAAAGAGGAATCCCGGAAATATTAGAATATTGAAGAATGCCATCAACATATTGTCCCTTTCCTCGGCGGATTAAATCATGATTTTCCGCTCAGCAATTTTAATCTTACTCGGATCAAAGCCGCGCTTCTTATAAAAATCAACACTAAATTTGTGCAGGCTTTGCCAATCCCATACCTTTTCTTCGCCGCGCTGGAGATCGTGCAATACGATTGCCCTGTCCGTACAGGAATAACAGGGATCGATAGCGGCAATAATTATCGGCACGTCGGCCAGATAATCACCTTCAAGCATATGGGCCATACCGTGCCAGTTGGCTTCAGATGCGGCGCGCACCCGCACCCGGTCAGGTTTATCCGTGCCGTTAGCCCGAACATAATGGGTATCCTCTCCCCTGGGCGCCTCAGTACGGCTGAATGCCTCTCCTGCGGGAATTCGTCTTGGCATCTTTACGGTGAGTTCCCCGTCCGGCATATTATCCAGGGCAAAACGAATAATTTTGATGCTATCCATAATTTCCAACACCCGGACCACGGTTCTGCCGAACACATCGCAATGGTTATCGGTAATCAAGGTCACTGGCATATCCGCATAAGCGATATATGGATCATCAATCCGGATATCTGTCGCCACATCGGATGCGCGCGCTACCGGGCCGACGGCGCCGTATTTAAGTGCGTCTTCATGGGAAAGACGACCAATGCCCCCCAAACGCGCCGCGAGCGTCGTTTCATGAAGGGCAAGCTGAATATAATACTTGTCTTGCTCTTCTAAATAATCGAGTACTTTCTTTAAATCTTCCACCATTTGTGGTTCTAAGTCGCGCCGTACGCCGCCCGGTGTATTAATGCCGTAGTTAACCCTATTGCCGCCTAACATGGCCAACATATCCAAAACCCGTTCACGGTCGCGCCACGAATACATAAGCAAGGTATCAAAACCGATTTCATGACCGGCGATACCCAGCCAAAGCAGATGGCTGTGGATACGTTCAAGCTCGGCCATAATCACCCGCATATAATTTGCCCGGCTGGAAATAACAACCTCTGCCAGTTCCTCAACGGCCTGACAAAAAGCCGTGCTATGGGTATGCGAACAAATTCCGCAAACCCGTTCTATGATATACAAATCCTGAATATAGGATCTCGATTCGCAAGCCTTCTCCAGCCCGCGGTGATTATAACCGACGCCCACAACCGCGTTGACGACCTTCTCCCCTTCCAGGGTGATGGTAAAGCAACCCGGTTCCTTCAAAGAAGGATGTTGAGGACCTATCGGTATGGTTATTCTTTTACTCATTGGGCACCTCCGTCCTCTGCCTCGGCAGCTTCTTGAGTCGGCGCAGGGGGATTGTAGGTCAAGGTCTCTTTATCAAAATATTCCACCTTCCACTCTTTACGCAAAGGATAATTACCCTCAGGCCAGCCGTCAGGCAACGGATAGGTCGGGCCGGGCGGTAACTCCTCGACGATAGCGCCGAAAAGATCGATCAGTTCCCTCTCATGCCATAAGGCATTGGGGAAGGTGGCGCAAACCGATCTAATCACCGGCTTGGTCTTTGGCGCGGATTGTTTGAGTAATAAGGCGATTCTATCCTCATTGGAAAGGACATAGATAAAACCTAAATCATCGCCGTCATCAACGCCGATAACCAAATGAAATGTGGTAAAACCCGCTTCCTCAGTTAAAAATTGGAACACTTGCTCAAAGCTTTTTCGCGGTAAAGGATCGGCGATAATACGTTGCTTCCTTTGAACCTCTATATGACCGGCTAAAAAAGGAAACCTTTCCTGGATTATTTCAACGATTTTTTCTTCTTTTTCCATTATTTCACCCCTTCCTCCGCTTTCTGTTGGCTCTCCAAAGCAGAAAGCAGCTTGACGACCGCGTCAATAATCGCTTCCGGACGGGCAGCACAACCAGGCAAATACGCATCCACAGGGATAACGGAATCGATACCGCCGTTAACGCAGTAACAACCGTCAAAAATACCTCCGCTACAGGCGCAGGTGCCGATAGCTAAAACAAATTTCGGCGCAGGCATCTGCTCATAGATCTGCTTCAATCGGTCTTTAGTTTGGAGGGTGACCGCGCCGGTGCAGACCAATACGTCTGCATGACGGGGCGTCCCTTGCAACACAAGACCGAACCGCTCCACATCGAAACGGGGAGTCAGCGCGTCAACCACTTCAATATCACAACCGTTGCAGGCGCCCGCGTTAAAATGAATGATCCACGGCGATTTACGTCTGCCCCAGTCAATAGCCTTTTCCATAATTGTTTTCGTCATTTGCTACCTCCGAAAGATAATCATCAACGACAACACCCCTGCCGCGACATAAATAAGCGGGAGCGTCAGCGCGTCTTTTGGGGCCGTGGCCACGACCAGGACTAAAACATGCATGATCGTAAAAAAGAAGGCAAAAGGAAAAAACTGATTATAATCCGGGCTGACATTATGGGTCACGTTCCTTTGCCCACAGGCATATGACTCGAATTTTCGCTCGCTGGCAACTCCCGGAGCGGCCAAAGATGAAACCATATAGGAAAGAAAAAGCCCGGTTAAAATCAAAATAATTAAAACTATTGGTGGTGATAAAACAATTTGCATGAATTATCGCCCCCTATCCTTTTAGTTTATTGAGATTACGGATATCCATGTTGTCGTTATTGCGGTAAACGCTCACCGCAATCCCGGCCGCCACGACCGCAACCACAACTTCAATCACTATCATGGTGATAATAAACGTCTGCACCAACGCAAAGCTGCCGTTCACGTAGCCGGCATAGGCTAAAAGCAATGTGACGGCTTTAATCACAACCTCTATGGCAATTATGATTCTGATCATATTATACGTGCGCAACAACATAAATAATCCGGTAATTATTAAAAGCATGGCTGTGGTTAAAATTGAGATATTCAATATACTCATGCTTTATCACTCTCCTTAAACAAAATGGCGACCGAAAAAGCGCCGGCGAGAATAATAATAACCTGGCCGAGGATATCCGCTTGCCGCATATTCCAAAACACATCTTTAAAATTGGACGCAGTAGCCGTAACATCGGAAATTACGGGCTGAACGTCAAAACCAGTGAGCAATACCACGGCCACCAAAGCGATGCCCGCAAAAATGAGGACAAAAGGCATCATGGCAAACCGGCTATGATATTCCGCCACATTCTCCTCTGAACCACGGTCTTTTGTGGTCATACTAATAGTGCTGACGAAAATGACCGTCACCAGCCCCGCGCAAACCGAAAGCTCAAAAAGAGCGGCCCACGGTACAGCCATCATAAAGAGGATGATCGCCAAAAAAACACTGGTTAGCGCCAATGAAATCGCTGCTTTCAAACTACTGCGAAACAACGCCGCAGCCATACCGGATATCACCATAAAAACCAAACAAACAACTAATATGGACGTTTGCATTAAGCCACCCCCTACAGTATGCCCTGCGACTGCAAAAGCAGAAGCAAAACCGGGAAGAGAATCCCGAAGCCTATCGTAATCACAGTAAGAATGATTTCCGTCAAACGGAACCCGCAAACCGCTTCTTTGACTTCAGCCAATTTTTCTTCGTACGGGCCGAAGAAAACATGGCGCTGTAACCTGAGAAAATATGCGGCGGTAAAAAGACTGGCTAAAAGCGCCAAACTCGCCACCACTGCCCCGTCAGCCTGCCAAACCGCAATGATAATCAGCAATTTGCTCCAAAATCCGGCCAACGGCGGAATACCTGCCGTGGAAAGAAATGCGATAATGCTGGATACCGCGGTGACGGGCATTTGTTTTTGCAAACCGCCCAATTCTTCAATATTCGTTGTTCCGGTCTGCTGCTCCACAGCGGCAGAATTAACGAATAAGGTAGTCTTAAAGGTCGCATGATTGAAGAAATGAAAGACCGCGCCAACATAACCGATAATGCTCCCGGTGGTGATGCCGAGTACGATATAACCAATTTGGCTGATACTTGAATAAGCAAGAATCCGTTTGAAATCTTTTTGACCGACGGCAGCGATAGCGCCATAGAAAATGGAAATCATCGCTAAAATCATAAAACTGGTATTAACTACGGACTGTGAGGTCAACCAATCGCCAAGAAGACGAATTATCGCATATACTCCGGCCATTTTGGTAACGATGCCGCCGAGCAATATAGAAACCGGGGCGGGCGCGCTTTGATACGCATCCGGCAGCCAGCCGTGGAACGGAACCAAACCGGCTTTAATGGCAAAACCGATAATCAGGAAAATAAAGGCTACCAGCACTAAAACAGGATTACTCAAATCTCCCCAGGCTGAGAAAATAGCAGTAATATTTTCATATCTGAGGCTTCCCGTATTCATGAAAATGAGGGCCAAGCCGGCGAGAATAAAGGCGGAAGCGATCGCGCTCATCACCAGGTACTTGAACCCGCCTTCCAAACCGGTGTTATTGCGATACAAGGCAATCAGAACAAAAGAGGCAATGCCAGTAATTTCCAAAAACACATACAAAGAAAAAAGATCCGTTACCAGGGCCACGCCGTTCATACCCAAAATCAGAACCATAACTAAATTAGTAAAATTGAAAGCGCGCCCGTTGATCGTGGTTCGCGCAGTAAGAAAAGCGGAAAACGCCACCATACCGACGCAAAAAAGCGCAATCAAAGAGAAAACATCCGCTGAAAAATACGAGACATTTTCATTAATGTTCATATTCCAAAACTGGGTAAAGTTGATCGATTCCTTATTGTATTGCCAGATAAGCACCAGGGCCACGATTGCAGCCACCATCTGGATAATGCCAACGATATAGCCGACGATAAGAGACCATTTCTCTACGAGTTTTTTACCCAATAAAGTAAATACCAATATAACCAGAAGGGGCAATCCCATAAAGGTGTACATTAACGTAGCAAACGAAGCAGCCATTATTTCACCCCTCCCTGAACTAAAAGAATAAATAGCAGCAACAGGAGCGCCACGCCTGAAAGCATCCAGGAAATATAGCGGGAAGTGCTGCCGTTATTAAGGCTTCGCATCGCCGCAGCCGTTCCGGACACAACTTTGACAATCAGCACATCATAGATCCAGTCGATACTCCGGTCAATGCAGTAAAAGATGTACGATACGAATTTTATGATCTGCATGAGAATATCATAGGGATCAAAATAGTGTTTCTCCGCGCCATTATAAAGCTGATGCAGAATCGGTAATCTGTGGATGTGTTCCACAGCCATCAGTGCTTTACCGGTACTTCTATAGCCAATATAGTGGTTGAGAACTGCAAACAATAACACTGACACGGAAATTAGCACCAAAGTCATGGTATGTGGCCATCCGGAATAATCGATACCACCCATATTGCTGTACACCATCGGTTGGATAGCGGACAGAGGAACTGAATTCCACAGCCCGAAGAAAATGCACAGCGCGGCGAGAACAGTCATCGGCAACAACATGGCCCCTGCCGATTCTTTGATATCTTTTACTCCCATATTGTCCGGGAGTTGTACCGGCCCGAAGAAAGCGGCATGCCCTAACTTCAGGAAGGAAGCGGCTGTGAGAAACGCGCCCAAAACAGCGGCGGCATAAAATATTATTCCGCTTTCAATGGCGGCGTCAAATATCAACTCTTTGGAGAAGAATCCATTGAATGGAGGTACGCCGGAGATGGACAGGGCCGCTATAATAAAGCATATTGCGGTTATTGGCATGAAACGTCCCAAGCCGCTGATTCTGTGTAAATCGGTAGTACCGGTTTGCTTTTCAACAGAGCCTGCGGTAAGGAAGAGGCAGCACTTATATATTACATGGTTAATCATGTGGAACAAACCGCCAATAATACCCGCCGGTATCGCGGTACCGATACCCAGTATCATATAACCAACCTGGCTGATTGCATGGAAAGAAAGCAATCTTTTTATATCTCTTTGAATAAGCGCCATCCCGACTGCAAGCACAATCGTAATTGCGCCGATCGACATAACAAGAATGCTCATGGCGCTCCCCGGTCGGAAATCGTAAAAATTAAGCGTTATACGCGCTAAAAGATATATACCCAGCATCTTCTCTAGCGCTGCCGGTAATATTGCCATAAAAGGCAAGGGTGCATGGGTTGCGGCATCGGGGATCCAACTATGAAAAGGCATAGAGCCCGCTTTACCCACGGCGCCAAGCATCATGCAAACAAAACCAAGAAGACCCAATCCTTTTATAGGTACATCAACTATAACATCCATCATCATCGTGCCGGCCTGCATACACGTGGCAACAATGCCCAGCATTAAAAGCATATCCGCCACACCGTTTAAAAGCAGAGCTTTCATTGCTGCCGCTGGCCTTTCTTTATTACCGATAATAATTAAACCAAAAAGCGTGACCAAAAGCCCTTCCCAGAAAAAGAGCATCACAATCAGATTATTTGCAAGAAACGCGCCGTTCACCAAGGCTAAGGTTATCAAATAGAAGAAGAGGAACCCGCTTTTATACGTCTTGTTGCGGAGGAAGGATAT
>Ga0351841_1019_pt1 | contig 26496 bp, 26 predicted proteins | sample BONcelHFGM3001E6_FD_206884 | JGI IMG/M metagenome (GOLD analysis project Ga0351841, IMG submission 206884) | Enriched cells from coal bed in the Powder River Basin, Montana, United States - BONCAT cells FGM rep1 HSBNCT.FGM.300.1.E6 ...
AATCTGTATTATCAATGTCTAATATATAATGCTCTTTTGCGCCGGTATAAGGCAACCCTTTCTCTGCCTCTTTCATCTTTTCACTGATACAGTCAAGTATTTTGACATAAGCCGTATTATCACAGACAAGAAGAATCGGTTTATCGTTCACATAAACCATATACTCCCCAAACATTTTTCTGTATCGGACCGCACCGACCCCTGCGATTTGTTCGCATACATACAGAATAAATTCTAAACTTGTCGCCATACCACACCGCCTCTCCATTAAAACGAAGAATTGCCCCCTGTTTTACCGTGGCTTAATTTTGTTTCTCATATGCTTCAATCGTTCCAACGCCGCGTAGAGCGTTTGGTCGTCTTTGGCAAAATGCAGCCGGATAAGATGATTGACGTCTTCTCTAAAAAAGCTGGAACCGGGCACCGCGCCAATACCGACCTCGCGGGCCAAAACTTCACAAAATTCAAGGTCGTTTTGATAGCCAAACTCCGAAATATCCAGTAAAACGTAGTAAGCGCCCTGCGGAACATTATGCGCGATGCCGATATCGTCCAGTCCCTGCAAAAACAGTTCCCGCTTTCGGGTGTATTTTTGCTGCAACTGTTGGTAATACCCGTCGCCGAACTTCAGACCGACCACCGCCGCTTCCTGAAGCGGCGCCGGCGCGCCGACGGTGAGAAAATCGTGAACCTTCTTAGCGACGTCGATCACATATTCCGGGGCGATAATATAACCCAGGCGCCAACCGGTGATGCAATACGTTTTTGACAAAGAGCTACAGCAAATCGTCCGCTCAAACATGCCGGGCAGAGAGGCGAAGTAGGTATGCTTGTGCGGCGCAAAGATAATATGCTCGTACACCTCGTCGGTAATCACAAAAGTATCGTACTTTTCCGCCAGGTCCGCGATGATTTTAAGCTCGTCGTAAGTAAATACTTTTCCGCTGGGATTGGACGGGTTGCATAAGATCAGCGCTTTGGGACGCCGGGCAAACGCGGCCTCTAATTCATCAGGATCGAATTGAAAAGTTGGCGGGTAAAGGGGCACGTAAATCGGTTCGGCTCCGCTTAAAATCGTATCCGCGCCGTAGTTTTCGTAAAAGGGCGAGAACACAATCACCTTATCTTTGGGATTGGTAACGGTCAGCATGGCGGCCATCATCGCCTCCGTACTACCGCAGGTCACAACGATTTCCCCGTCCGGGTTGATCGTGCGCCCCATCAGCCGGGATTGTTTTTCAGCTAAGGCTTCTCTGAAATTCTGCGCCCCCCAGGTGAGGGCGTATTGATGCGGCCCTGCTTGTGACACCTCCGCCAACCGGTCCAATATTTCTTTGGGCGGATCAAAATTAGGAAACCCCTGGGATAAATTAAGCGCGTTATATTGTAGCGAGATACGGGTCATTCTCCGGATGACGGAATCGGTAAAAGTTTCGGTTCTATTCGATAATTGTGGCATAGCGTTTGTCCTTTTATTTTATGATTATAGTTTGTAACGGCAATATTCCAACTTACAAATCTATTAAAGCATTATCCAACATATCAAATCTTTCAAGACATTGGATGTATTCGGCAACCAAATAGACGTTATCCAGATCATCCGCGTCCAAACCACGGAAAGCAAACAATTCGTCCCATAACAAACTGCTTCCTTCAACATGCAAGAAGGCGGTCTCAAGCTCGATGCCGACATGGATCGGTGTGCCCCGGAAGACGTCATCCTGTTGCTCATATAGCGTCTTCCCGGCGCCGACGTTTGGGATGGAAAATACTGCCGCTACTGGCGTTTTTCCGGCGGGCAGCTTCTGGGCGGCGTGAGCGTTTTGGAGCACGTTATCGATAACGATTTGCTGCCAGGCCGCATCTTTTATCTCTGTTAGAGGATACTTTTGTTTAAGGTATTCGATAATTTTCGTTGCCGGTTTACGGTTTGGATGTAGCCGCGGCCGGTATTTATCGTAGATTTGCCGCCATTCTTCCAGCATTTGCGGCGTTGCTTCCCGCATTAACATAGCACGACCTCCTACTGAACCGGATTGACAAGCGATCCGATCTTTTCAACATAGATTTCTACAGTATCGCCCTTTTTCAAAAATTTCGGTGGGTTGAAGCCCATCCCTACCCCTTTGGGCGTACCGCTGGCTATGACGTCCCCGACTTCCAAGGTCATACCGCGGGAGAGGACTTCGATCAAGGCGGCGACGTCGTGGATCATCAGACGGGTATTGCTGTCTTGCCGCACTTCCCCGTTGACGATGCTCTTTATATCCAGACTTTGCGGATCCGGGATTTCATCTGCTGTGACCAGCCAGGGGCCGATGGGGCAATGGGTGTCGAGACTTTTACCCTTAAGCCATTGCTGATGGGTCTTTTGTAAATCTCTCGCCGTGACGTCGTTTAAGATGGTGTAGCCGTAGACGTGCGCCAGGGCGTTTTCTTTTGAAATATTGATGCCCTTCTTGCCGATTACCACGGCCAACTCGGCCTCGTAGTCCACTGCGTCGGTGACGCCCGTGTGGAGGAGGATCGGCGAAAAGGGGCCGGTGATGCTGCTGATGGCCTTGGAGAAAAAGATGGGATTTTCCTTGACGTTTTCCGCGTCTTTAGCGGAACCGTCGAATTCAAGGATATGGTCGTAGTAATTTTTGCCGATGCATAGAACGTTTTTCGTCGGCAAAACCGGGGCCAGCAGCACCACATCCCTTTGGGCAATCACATCCGTATAGATTCGACTGGATCGTTCTGCATCGGCAAAGAAGTCGATCACAGCCGGGAAGAAATTTAGGTTTTCTGTTACTTCTAAGGAAGTAAAAATCATTTCTGACGCTGCATCATACTTTCCCCAATACGTTTTTTGCTTATATAAAAACCGTAACAATTTCATGATGTCACCTCGTAAATTTATATATGCAGCCGATTGATGTCTTCAACCAACAACTTGACATGCTCGTCTCTTGTAGCCCAGCTTGTGCAAAAGCGAACCGCGGCGTTTTGCTCGTCAATCTTTTTCCAGACAAGAACAGCGTACTTTTGCTTTAGCTTTTCGATGACGCGGTTGGGCAGGATGGGAAACTGCTGATTCGTCATGGAATTGTATAAAAAAGAATATCCCTGCTTGGCGAAGGCATCTTTTATCGTCATAGCGCATCCGACGGCGTGGGCCGCGATCTCAAAATACAATCCGTCTTCAAACAATGTTTCAAACTGGATTCCGAGCAGTCTCCCCTTGGCCAGCATACCGCCCCTTTGTTTGATATGGTAGCGGAAATCCTTTTTAAGCACGGGATTTGTGATCACGACCGCCTCGCCGAACAAGGCGCCCACCTTGGTGCCGCCGATATAAAAAACGTCGCAAAGCCGGGCGATATCTTCGATCAGCAGATCGTTGTTTTCCGCTGCCAGCGCATATCCCAAGCGGGCGCCGTCCAGAAAAAGCGGCAAATTGCATTCGCGGCAAACCGCGCTCAACCTTTGTAATTCATCTTTGGTGTAGGTAGTGCCGTTCTCGCTGGGATGGGAGATATAAACCATTCCCGGCTGCACCGCATGCTCGTGGTTGGCATCGCGCCAATGCTCGTCGTAAACTGTTTTGATTTGCGCTGCCGTGATTTTCCCGTCCGCGCTCTCAAGCACGATGACTTTATGTCCGGTGGCCTCGATCGCCCCGGTTTCATGGACGTTGATATGCCCGGTCTGGGCGGCCAAAACCCCCTGATGGGGCCGCAATACGGAGGATATGACGGTCAGATTGGCCTGGGTGCCGCCCACCAGAAAATGAACGTCCGCGTTATCGCTTTTGCACAGTTTTTTTATAAGCCGCCTGGCATTTTCGCTGTGAATATCCAGCCCATAGCCGGGCGTTTGTTCTTCGTTGGTCGCCGCAAGTCTTTCCAATATTTTGGGGTGCGCACCCTCGACATAGTCGTTTTCAAATCGAATCATACTCTGTCTCCAATCAATTTTCAACCCTCTTCGAACGACATGATACCGGCTGAACAGCTATACGGCTCACTTCCCGATCAACCTTCTATTTCAGCCGATTTTCATATTATATCCCTCGAGTATTGAAATTTTCTCTAACCCACTGCAAATCTTACATTATAATTGCATTAATCTAATTGCATATGTTCGTTAATCCCAGCTTTGTAGTTCAAGGATGTTGCCCTCGATGTCCATGGCATACACAAAAGTTGCTTTGCGACCATCCTCATAATCCGCATGAACCAGTTCACCAATTATTCCGCCGCCTTTTGCAAGAACTTTTTCAAGCGTTTCGGCTATGTTATTCACTTCAAAAGCAATGTGAGCAATGCCATATGCGTTTATTTGATGCGTTAAATCGCCCGTCATTTGATCATAGGAGAAAATTTCAAGTGTCGGATGGTTATCATCATATCCTGGCATAACCAAGTGCTCGCCCACAATATGGGCATCGGGGATTCCGGTTAATTTATCAAGCCACGTTCCACGCAAATCCCGCTTCTCACCTATGCTGCGGCATCCAAAAACGTCTTTATAAAACTCAATCAGCTTTTTGCTGTCTTTGGCGATAATGTTAGTGTGTACATAACGGGTCATCTCATGACACCCTTTCTGTAAAGCCTACTCAACATCATGTCGGAATTATTTACTAACATTCTTTCTCCAGCAGCACCACCGTCTCTACGTGTCCGGTCTGGGGGAACATGTCCACAGGCTGGACAGCGGTGGTCACAAAGCCGCCCTCGCAAAGGATACGCATGTCGCGGGCTAAAGTGGCCGGATCGCAGGAGACGTAGATGATCTTCGCGGGGCCAAGAGCGCACAGGGTATAGAGCACCGCGGTGTCGCAGCCCGCGCGGGGCGGGTCCAACACCGCTACGTCCGCCTTGACCCCATCCGCCGCGAGCTCCGGTAAAATCCGCTCAGCCGCGCCGCAGATAAAGCGGCAGTTGGCCGCGTCGTTTAGCTCGGCGTTGCGCTCCGCATTTTCCACCGCGGGGGGATAATTTTCCACCCCGATCACCTGCGCGGCCTGATCGGCGAGACACAGGGAGATTATTCCCGCGCCACAATAAAGATCCAGCACCGATTCGCTGCCAGTCAGCGCTGCGTAATCGCAAACTAGCTGATAAAGTATCTGGGTTTGCGCCGGGTTGACCTGGATGAAGGTCGCCGGGGAAAGCAGTAGCTGTCTGCCGCAGAGGGTATCTGGAAAAAATTTTTCTCCCTGCAAAAGCCGCCACTGTTCGCCGTAGATGCCGTAGACGGGTTGTCCCGCGCATTCCCAAACGGATTTAAGACGCGGCTCCGCCGCCATCAAATCCGCCGCCAAAGACGTCCCCGCCTGCAACGGTTTGTCAGCGACCAAGGTGAGCAGCAGCACCGATTCGTCACTATTACAGCGCACGACTACATCCCGTAAACCTTCCAATCCCGCTGCATGCCCACCCAGAGATCGGGGCAGGCACATCGCCAGCTTTTGGATGGACGTTGCCGCGAGCATACAATCCTCCGCTTCGATAAACCGCTTGCTTTGCCGGACAAAAAAGCCAAGCTTGAAGCTGTCCCCCTCCCGGGCGACATGATAGCCCATCCGGTTGCGGTAATGATACGGACTTTCGGCCCCGAGGGTCGGCTTCACCTCGGTTTCTATCTTACCGATGCGGCGCAAGGCTTCGCGGACGATGGCCGTTTTCAGTCCGAGTTGATTAAGATAGTTCGTATGCTGCAGATTGCAACCGCCGCAATGCTCGAAGGTGGGACAAGGCGGCTTGATCCGTCCGGGATGGGCTTTGATCAATTTGACCATCCTGGCCAGGGTAAAATTTTTGCGTATCGCAACGACCCGTGCCGCCACCGTTTCTCCGGGCAACGCGCCCGGCACGAACACCGCCATCCCTTGATATCGGCCAACGCCCGCGCCCTCCGCGGTAAAGCCGACAATTTCCATTTCGATCAACATATCCTTGCTCAATTCGGCCATGGTTTCACCTGTTCCCATTTATTTTCCCTTAAATTCCCAGATAACTTTACAGTCATATGTGTTTATGATACTATATATCTGCTTATTTTACAAATTTGGAGGGCGCCATGAAAATTTGCGTGATCGGTCTGGGCTATATCGGTTTGCCAACCGCTTCCATGTTCGCTAAAAGCGGCCATGAGGTGGTAGGCGTGGATAAAAACGAGAAAATCGTGGATGCCCTTAACTTGGGAAAAATCATTATCGAAGAAGATTGTTTGGATGGGCTGGTCAAAGAGGTCGTGGCCACGGGCCGACTCCGCGGTAGCCTGGTCCCGGAGGCTGCGGACGCCTTCATCATCGCCGTTCCCACCCCGATCACCGAGGAGAAAAAGGCGGATATGCGTTATGTCGTCTCGGCGGCGGAAGATATTGTCCCCTATCTGCGCAAAGGTAATACGGTGATCCTCGAATCCACCTCCCCCGCGGGCACGGTGGACGAGCTTCTCATGCCCATCCTCGCCAAATCCGGCCTTGCCGTGGGCAGCGAGCTATATCTGGGCCATTCTCCGGAGCGGGTCATACCCGGAAAGATCCTCTACGAGCTGGTGCATAACAGCCGCATTGCCGGCGGGGTGAACAGAAAATCCGCGGAAAAAATTGCCGATATCTACCGTTGCTTCGTCGAAGGCGAGATCTATCTTGCCGACGCCCGCACCGCCGAACTATGCAAGCTTGCGGAAAATACCTTCCGTGATATCAATATTGCCTATGCCAACGAGCTGGCAAAAATCTGTGAAAAGAGCGGGATCAATGTCTGGGACCTGATCAGCCTTTGCAATAAACACCCGCGGGTAAATATCCACCAGCCCGGCCCCGGCGTGGGCGGGCATTGCATCGCCGTCGACCCCTGGTTCATCGTGGAAAGCGATCCTGGGACCGCCCGGCTGATCAACCAGGCCAGGCTAATCAACGATTCCATGCCGGAATATGTAGCGGAAAAGATCGCCCGTATCGTCGCCGATTCCAGCACCCCAAAAATCACCGTGCTCGGCGTGACCTATAAGCCGGACGTAGACGATACCCGTGAAAGCCCGATATTGGAACTGATCGCCCGGCTTAAGGCGCAAGGCTATAGCGTTACAGCACATGACCCCTTTGCCACGGGCTTTGAAGGCGATATTTACGAATCCGCAAAAGGAAGCGACCTGCTCGTCCTCGGGGTCAACCATAAGCAATATATTTCCCTCGATCTGCCCCGCTTGGCCCGGCTGATGCGCCAACCCCGGCTCCTGGATACGCGAAACTTCTTCGAGCGGGAGACGGCGAAGAAAGCTGGATTCACCTATTTTCTCCTGGGCCAGAGATAGATAGGACATATCGAATAATATGAAAAGGAAGCCGTCACGGCTTCCTTTTATTGTATAAAATATTAATCCAGATTGGCTTCTATTTGACCAAATCAAACTGTTTACCATTCTTTAAGGCAGTTTTTTGTCTGCATAACAATTTTTATATCCCAACACCACCCGCTCGAAATTATCCGCGAGAATGGCTCGGTTAATATCTTCGGGCAAGCCTAAGGCCAAAAAACGGCGCAGCTCATCCGCATGGTTCCACATGGGAAAATCCGTACCGAAAAAAAAGCGCTCCGGGCCGTAACGGTCAATAAATTGCCATACCTGTTTACGGGAGAGCGTATACAGGGAGCTGCAGGTGTCCATGTAGACATTCGGGGTATTATCATAAGCCGTCAGCGCTTCTTCCCACTCGCTCCAGCCTCCGAAATGGGCGCCGATGCAGGTTAAGCGCGGAAAACGCTCCGCGACCTTTGCCAGCCTCCCGGGCTTGGAATAATCATAACGGAAATCTCCGGTATGAAAGAGGATCGGCAGCCGTCCTTCCGCGATTTCATATATTTTCATCGCCTCATCACTGTCGAGATAAAACTGCTGAAAATCGGGATGGAGCTTGATCCCGCTAAAGCCGCGGGCGATGATTTTGCCCATCTGTTCCTCAAGATCGGGCTGGCCGGGCTGAATCGTGGCAAAGCCGATGAATTCACTATGCCGCGCGCAGCTTTCAAAGATAAAATCGTTGATGCTCTCCACCTGGTCCGCCCTGGTCGCCGTAGAGCATATTAAATATTTATCCACGCCGATTTGGCGTCCGCTGGCAAGGAGCGCTTTTGCCGTGCCCTGGCCGTACATCGCCATGTCATAAAAGCGGTTGATTGATTCGACGGCCTTATCCGCCACCTTCCCGGGGAAGATGTGGCTATGGGCGTCTATGATCCTGTAGTCTTTCAAGGGATTACCTCTTTTTCGATAATTAATTACCCAAAGAGGTATTATAGACCGATTTGTCAATATTGTCAAAGGGGCGGAAAGATCAGTTTTAGCGCGATTTAAGATGAATAAGTGGCTGTGTATAGTATCAAGGCTTCCTAATTTCCCTAAATTTTAATGCTTCTCGTCGCGTAGAACGAGGGAATATTAAAATCGTGGAGTTTGCCGCTGCCGTTGGTATCGTGGTAAATATCCGTGAGGATGAATCCCGCCTGCAATTGCCCACCGATCTGTTCCTCGATCGTATGGGAAAACTGGATACCCCAATCGCCTTTGAGCGATTCCTCATAAAGCGTGGGGTCCTTCAAGGGATTAAACGGCAGCTTATGGACAAGCGTGGTTTCTTCGTCGTCGAATACGTAATTGATCCCGTTTTCCAGCCCCGCCAACAAGATGCCGTTACGTTTCAACACCCGGTAGCATTCCAGCCACAAGGGGCGCACGTCTTCAATATAACTGTTGGAAACCGGGTGAAAGATCAGGTCGAATGTCTCGTCGGCGAAAGGCAGAGGTTGGCTCATATCCGCCCGCACGATCTCGATGGTATAGCCTTCCCTGGCCGCAACTTCTTTTTCGCTTGCCAGTTGCTTTTGTGAGTAATCGAACACCGTACAATGCGCCCCAAGGGCGGTAAAGACAGGCATCTGTTGGCCGCCGCCGGAAGCCAGACCTAAAATACGCGCGCCTTTAAACGGGCAGAACCATTCCCTCGGCACCGGCCTGGTCGGGGTAAGCACCACGAACCAATCGTCTTCGTTCTTGGCTTTTTCAAAAATCTCATGGCTGACCGGCCGGCCCCATTCCCAACCGTTCTCGATCCATTTGTCAAAAAGCTGCGAATTGATATCCGTATAGGTCTTATCCATAGCTAATCTCCCTATGACTGCCCGTTCAGGCCCCGTTCTTTCGCTTTCGAAAATAACCCAGATAAAAGAGGATCGCCGCCAGGCCCCAGAAATAGGCGGACATATAGGGCTCTTCGAAAATGTTCTCAAAAAAGCAATGGGCTAATACACCGCAAAGCCCGGCATAAATAGCCACAGCGAGAATGCGGTAATTGCCGATGGCCCTAATCAGCGGGTCGCCGCCCGCTCCGGCAAAAGGATTATCGCTGCGCTGGATCGCCCGCAGTCCCAGGACAATGAGGGCTATCAACAGCAAAATATAGACGGCGATCCCCAAATAGCCCATTTCCACCATGGTTTTGAGATAGTAGTTGTCCATATAAAAATAGCTGAATTCATCCGTTTTATCCAGTAGCTGGTTTTGCATGGCTACCGCGCCGCCGAAGCGGCCCAGGCCAAAACCGAGCCAAGGATTATGCTCGTGGAGTAGCTGCCGGCCCAGTTCCCAGCGTAGGGCCCTGCCGCCGATCGCCGAGGCCACGGCGAAATCTTCGGTGAAAAGATAAGTCAAGCGACTGGTGATCGACGGGACGAAAACCAACACGGCAGCCACGCCGACACCCATCAGGGCTAATAGTCGTTTATCGACAAAAAAAGCAAAGATCACCACCGCCACGGCCATGCCGATCCAGGCGCCCCGGGAAAAGGTAAAGAGCAGCGATAACAGGCAACAACCGGTGATACCGATGGCCAACACTTTCATCCAGGTTTGTTTACAAAAATAAATGAGCGCGGCCCAAAGCGGCGTGGTCAGCACTAAGAGGGAGCCGAGGATATTAGGGCTGCCGGTCAAAGAAAATACCCTGGTGCGCACACCCATCTCCGTCTGGGAAACCCAGGATACCGGAATCTCTACCCCGATTAGATACTGGTAGATGCCGTGGAGAGCCAAAAACCCCGACATCAGGAGGAAGGAAACATAAACCGCCTTAAGATCCCTGTCGTCCTCAACCAAGCGGACGATCAAGAAAAACCACAGCAGGTATTCGACCACGATCCGGTAGCCCGGCAGCGCCACCTCGGGATACGGGCGCACCACGGACATGAGGAAAAAGCCCATCGCGAAGAAGAGCAGCAACCAGACGTCGAGCGGCGTTTCCCGACGGATTGCCTCTGTTTGGCGCAAGGCGCGCCGCCAGACGATAAGGATCGCCGCAGCGAGGAGAAAAAATTCTTCCCAAACCGAGGAAAGCACCGGGAGAGAAAGCGTATCGCGGATGATGAATTCCAGCGGCAAATAGAGGCCGAAGGCGACCAATAACCACTGCCGCATGGAGAGGCGGTTGATCAGGCCAAGCGTCCGGCTATGTGCGCTTAAACGTAAATAACCGCTTTTGATTACCCGCATCAACCGGTTAAATAAACTGGCTTCAAGCCAGGCGCCGACGATCTGTGCCAGAGTCCGCAGTCCGTTCATCATATACAGATATAAACTTTTATCCAGATAATCCGGGCCATCGCCCCAGGCCAACCAAAGCCTGCGAACAATTGATTTAGCGTAGCTACGGTGCAAAGCTGCGATACCTTTGGTCAGCGCGCCCTCGCGCCACCAGCCATGCAAAGTCCGCGCTACAAAAGCACAACGGCGGCCGATAAAACTGTTACGAATCAATTCGCTCATTTATGCCACCTAGTCCGCGTCGCCGATCTGTACGTAGTAAATGGTTCCCGAGCATTCAAAAGTCTGGGTCTTAACGATATAGGTTTTGCCCGCCCGAATTTCCTGGGAACCGATCTTGGGGCTCGCGGTATCGGTGGCGACCGTGCTCTTGATCTCTACGAAAATATCCTTTTTCGTCGGGTCGATAGCGTCGACCAGCCGGCCGTCGGCGGTTTCGATCTGCTCCACATAATCGTCCAGCCAGACGTCGCTAATATAGGCGTTCAGATATTCGTTGCCGGAAACCACTTTCGCGCCGACCAAATCCTGACGCAAGACTTCCGCCACCAGGTCCGGATGGGCGCCGGCAATCGACACCACCGTGGTCAGCTCAGCCTGCGGAGAGATGGCATCGCTAACTTTATCCCCCAGCAACTGCCAAACGATCGCCCCCGCCACCAAAATAACCGCCGCCAGGATCAACAGATCGACGATATTGATGATTCCAAACAGCTTGCCTTTTTCATTCACGATTTTCATGTGTTCCCTCCGTTTTTCCAAATATCCCGGCCTCACCCAAATAGTTTTCCATTTGTTTTACCCGGTTATCCCATGATGCGGCTTTGGCTGCCGCCATCCGTTTTTTTCTTTTTTCCGCATCATCTTCGCTAAGCGCCAGCCGACATTTGGCGATAAAGTCGTCTATGCCGTCCGCGATATAGACGATATCGGCATAATCCATAACCTGACGCGGCTCCGGCGTACTGACCACAGGCTTACCGGTCGCGAGGTATTCGTAGAATTTGAGCGGACTCACGTCCTTTGACAACCGCCCCGGACAAAAAAGATTGAGGCAAACGTCGAAATTACGCATCTGCGCGGGCAGCTTATCCTGAGGCATCAATCCCAGTAGCTTGATATTAGCTTTCTCTTTGAGTAGAGCGATATCCACCCCCGGCATCACCCGCCCAATCAGGCGAATCTCCCCTTGCGGAAAAGCGTCCGCGAGAGCCGGTAATAATTCGTAGGCGATGCAATCCTGGAGCATCCCCACAAAGCCGAAAACCGGACGTTTCGGGTCTCTTGCCGGATTCTCCCCGGCGGCTTGGGAAAATAGTTCATAAGCCGCGCCGTTGGGGATGAGGTAGGTGCGCGGATTATAGCGGCTCAGGGTCTCGAACAAGCCTTGGGCGGTGCAAAACACCATGTCCGCGGCAGTGGCCAAATCCTTTTCCATCACATCCACCACCTGCGGATTGATCAAACCGGTATAGGCGCTATGCCTGTCCACGCAGTCGTAAATCAGCCCTTTGCAGGGAATATGGGGCAAAATATCTGCCGAAGAGGGCGAATAACACCACAAATGCGGCTGAACAAATCCGTGCGCCGCGAGACGGGCCTTAATATAGCGGGATAATTTTTTTTGATTGACCCGGTTGATCCAGCGAAATTTATTAGCAAAGGGTAACACCGGCGGCAGGGCGTAAACCGTAAGATTAGCCCGTACTTGCTCCCCCGGCTTTTTGTAGGCCGAAAGTCGGGTACCAGCCGATTTATCCTTAAACGGCGCCAGATAGGTGATCGGCGGGTCGAAATAAAGGATTTCAGCATCGCTTAGCCGGTTCATAACGTTTTGCTTGCGGGTGGGATACGGATGATAATTGGAGGTGGATAAACAGACGATTTTTTCCATGCGTTCCCCCTTAGGCCGGAGCATTCAGAAGCGCTCTGACGGAATCGATATTAATCTGCTCGCCAAGCCGCAGCCGGGAAGCTGCCTCGGGTGACTGGCGAAAGCCGGTCTGCGCGGCGATGTCGATTTGCACCTTCAATTTTTCCGCGGTCATCGCAGGCAAAGGAATGCAGGCCGTAGAACCGATATCGCGGATGAAGCTCTCCACCTTGATATCGTAAGAGATCCCCATCACCGGCGCGCCGCCCACGGTAGCGAAGATCAGCGAATGGAGGCGCATCCCCACCACTAATTCCATCGAACCGAGCATGCCGATCAATTCTTCCGCTTTATGGCGGCCCACACAGGCAAAATAGGGCGCTTTCATCAGCGCTGCGACTCTTTCGGCGGCTTCGATATCACGGGGCAACTCGATCGGGACAAAAACGGGTGTCAGCCCGTATCGGTCATAAGCGTAATCTGCCGCCTCGGCCAAATACTCGGGATGGGAAAATCCCGGCCAGTTACGCAGGCAAAAGCCGATTTTCGCCACCTCCGGCGGCACGCCCTCTTCGTAAAAGGCCGCCGTCACCAGTTCCGGTTTTGGTTTGGCGATATTGACCGTGGGGTCGGCGGTTAAAAGGACGCGGGGCTTATCCACCGCCATCCGCCGCAGCACTTCCTCGGAATTGCTATCGCGCAAGGTAATGATCTCCACATTTTTATTCAGCACCGCCGCGGCGATCTTTTGATTAATCCTCCGCTTGATCGGACCAATACCGCAGCCGAACATAATCACCCGGCAACCGCTAAGCCGCGCCGCCCAGAGGGTAAAGAGATAAAAATAAAGCGAACGCGAGGAGGTCACATCCTGAATCAGGCTGCCGCCGCCGTTGATAAAGATTTTCGCGTGGCGCAAATGGCGGAAAAAAGCGGGCAGATTGAAAATATGGATGGCGTTGGTTCTATGCTTTAGGCGGGTATCCAGCTTGTCCCTGGAGAGAACGGTCAGCGGCATATCCGCGTCGATTTGCTGCATCTGGGCAACGATGGCAAAAAGAATCGCCTCATCGCCGGCATTGCCCCGGCCGTAAGCGCCGCAGATAACCGCGCCCTGGCGGCCTTTTGCCCCGCTGCGTTTGATCATCAGGCTATAGGCTTTCTCCTGGACCCGGCGCATATTCTCCAAGGAAAATTCGGCGCGGGCCAAACAAAAAAGATTATCGGCAAGCCTGTGTCGCAATGATTCGTCGGCGGAAAGCCGGTAGATATATTCGCCTAAACGGTCTTCCTCGTCGGGGGCAAAAAGCAAACCGGTATCATTATCGCGGATCAGTTCCGGGATGCCGCCGACCCGGCTCGCTATTGCCGGGCAGTGCTCGTAGGCGCCCTCCAGGAGCGAATAAGGAAAGGTCTCTGACAGGGAGGTTAAGACATTGATATCGATGCCCCGGAAAAAAAGCGGCATATCGTTGACCCAGCCGACAAAATCCGTCTGGCCTTCGATACCCAAATGTTTTGCCAGGCGTTTTAGTTCAGCTTCGTCCTCGCCGATACCGGCGATTTTGAGCTTAAGCCGCGGATTGCGCGAGAGGGCCTTCGCAAAAGCGCGGAGGAGCAATGAAATATTCTTGATCGGAGTGAGCCGGGCCGCGATCCCCACCACGATATCTTCGCCGTCCGATTTTTCCCGGTATCGATCGCAAGCATGGGAAAAATCCAAGCCGTTATGAATGATGAAAATCCGCTCCGGATTAACGCCGCGGCGGATCAAGGTGTTTTCCATCTCCCCCGCCACCGCCATATAATAGTCCATCCGCCGCAGGGCCCAACCGTTGATCGTGCCGAAGATCAATTGCTTCATCGGCGCGCCCATATAATCGCGGGCCGGGTCGGAATGCACGGTGGTACATACCGGGATACGGCGCAGCTTTTTGACCATCACGCCGATCATATTGGCTTTAGCCCCGTGACAGTGGATAATATCGGGGTGGAACGCGTCCACCGCTTTTACGGCCGTATTCAGGCAAGCGGGAATATTCCAGGCATTTTCGACCTGGATAACATCAAGGCCCAAAGCCTTCGCTTCCTCGCTGAAGGTTCCGGGGCGGAAGCTGACCATTTGAAATTCGTTATCCCGGGAAAGCTCTTTCCCCAAAGAAAGGATATGGGTCTTCGCCCCGCCGATATCGCCGCCGCCGGCAAAATGGATGATTCGCATCGTTAACCTCAAAAACGGTTCCGTTATTTTGGGTTTACTGGTATATCGCCCTGCGCAGCCGGGCGTATACAACAGAATAATAGTAGCATAATTCGCCTCTTTCCGCAATCATCAGCCGAAAAAGATATAGCAAACGATCGCCGCGCTGGCAAAACTGACCATATCCGCAGATAAACCCACAATAGGCGCGTAATTAAATTTTTTGATCCCCACCGAACCGAAATAAACGGCCAGGATATACATGGTGGTGTCCGTGCTGCCCTGCATGATCGAAGCGAGCAAGCCGGTATAGGAATCCGGGCCCGCGGTCTCGATGATATCGGCGGTAATGCCCAATGCCCCGCTTCCCGACAAGGGTCGCATCAGGGCCAGCGGCAATACCTCGGGAGGGATATGAAAAAATTCGCAGAGCGGCTGTACCCAAGACGCAATGGCGTTCAATGCACCCGAGCTACGGAAAAGGGCGATCGCCACCATCATTCCCAGCACATAGGGGAGAATGCGCACGCAGATCTGGAGGCCTTCCACCGCGCCTTCCACAAATAATTCGTATAGCGGCTGTCGGGCAATCAAACCGGAAACAAGGATGATGAGGATCAGCAGCGGCGCCGCATAGAGGGAAATAGCTTCCATCGTCTACCTCCTGTAATAAAACAATCGCATCAACCGGTCGAGGATGAGCGCGAAGGTCAGCCCGGCTGTTGAGGCGATCACAGTCGCGGCTACGGTAGCCGTAGGGTCAGTTGAACCGGCGGCTACGCGCAAACTGATCACCATGGTAGGCAATAAGGTGATACAGGAGGTGTTCATCACCAAAAAGGTGACCATGGACGGACTGGCCCGCTCTTTGTCCCGGTTGATCTTTTGCAGTTCCTCCATGGCTTTCAAACCAAAAGGCGTCGCCGCGTTGCCGATGCCGAGCAAATTGGCGGAAACGTTCATCAGTATGGGAAAATAGGCCGGGCTGTTTTTGGGCAGGTCGGGAAAAAGGAGCCGAATCAAAGGGGCCAGCATTTTCCCTAAAAGCGCTACCAGACCGGATTTTTCCGCGATTTTCATCAGACCGCACCAAAGGCAGATCATCCCGCAAAGTTCGAGGATGAGTAAGGGGGTGTTCTCCGCCGCGCTGAAAAGGGCGGTGTTGAGCGCCGCCGCTTCACCAGAAAAGGCGGCATAAATAATTCCTGCCGCCATCAGTATAAACCAAAACCAATTGATCATTCGCATCACCCCTAAAAAGTATGCGTGGGGGTGGTGAAGCATGACTGATTAGAAGAAAGCGTCGACCACGCTTTGCCAAACGCTTTGGATGACGATGGGAAAGGTATAGCGTTCGACACAGTCTTTCAAATAAAGCGGGGCAATGACCGTGTTTCCGGAACCGTCGCTATAGGAAATACTGCCGATAGGGTTCTCTCTCGTACAAGGCGCCTTTATCGTCCGCGGCAAATCTAACGCCGGCGTGGTCTCCACAGTTTCTCCTTTGGCCACCGCAATCACGATATCGTCGCCAAGCACCGCGTCGACCTCGCTCAGATCGCCCTTGACTACCTTGACCTTCCCTAAAACGTCGCCCTTATTTCCCAGCACGAGGGGCTCGTAATTAGCAAAGCCGTAATCCATAAGCAAGGTCATCTGCGCGTAATGCGTTTGGTCGGGACAATTCATCACCACCCCGATCAAGCGCATTCCGTCGCGCGTGGCGGAGCCAACCAGGCAATTGCCGGCCAAAGCCGTATAGCCTGTTTTTACCCCGTCAGCGCCGTCATACAAGGTTAAAAATTGGTTGTGATTATAGAGAATGCGGTTGAAATCGTTAGCCGCCCAGGGCAGGCTCCAACGATCGGTGGCAATCAGCTCGTTAAAAAAGGGAATGGTTAAGGCTTCGCGGGCGATGATAGCCAGATCGTAGGCGGAAGCCAGATGGTTTTGCTCATCCAAACCGTGGGGGTTTTGCCAATGGCTGTCCGTAAGGCCCAATTGCGCGGTGCGCGCATTCATTTTTTCCATAAAAGCTTCTTCCGACCCGGAAACCGAGATCGCAATCGCTTGGGCCGCGTCATTAGCAGATCGGAGCATCAGCGCATAAAGCAAATCTTCCATGCTCAGCGTCTCTCCCGCTTTCAGATTGATCCCCGATTCGCCCACATTGACAAAATCTTCCGGCAACGTGATTTGTTCGCTTAAATCCATTCCCGATTCCAACGCTAAAAGCGCGGTCAGCATCTTGGTCGTGGAGGCCGGCGGCAGTGCTTGGTGGGCGTTGTTTTCAAACAGAACCCTGCCCGTTGCGGCGTCGATCAAGATACAAGAAGCGGCGTCAACGGTCAGGGCAGAAGCGGTCGCAGAAAAACAAAAAAATAAACTGAAACAGACCAACAGCAAAACAAGGATCTTTTTCACCGTGGCTCCCCTTCCTGGATTTCCTAAATTCTCTGATATTAGTTCACTATCCATAAAAAATAATCCTCTTTTGAAGGATTATTTTTTAGCCGCCACCGTAATATTAAATTTAGATTATTCTTCTGTATCTTTCTTTTCCCCGCGGTCTTTCTCAAACATGCTCTTGATCTGGTCGGCGATGATCGGCACCGCTTCGATCGCTTTATCAAGCGGCGTAGCGTCGCAGACCGGTATCAATCGCACCTGTTCGTTGGCGATGACGAGGAAGCCGACCGGCTGCACGCTGATCCCCGCGCCGCTGCCGCCTATAAACGGGGTGCAATCCTTGGGCCGGCAAAGTTCGCCGCCGCCCGCCACAAAACCGCAACTGACACGCGACACAGGGATTACAGTTACGCCGTCGCTACTTTCAATGATGTCGCCGATGATCGTGTTGACGTCCACCATTTCCCGCAGACTCTTCATCGCCGTATCCATCAGGGCTTCAATTTCATGTTCTCCAGACATATCTATTCCTCCAAATTCTCCGCCATTTCCGGCGCAGGCTTTTACGGATAATATCGCACAGGCGGAGCGATATTATACATTCCCCGTCAAATCGACTGATTCCCGGGTTCATGAGCAGAAAATCAAACCATAATTTCCGCAAATGCACCGCGCGCGCCAAACGGAAAAGCAGGCGCAACGCTTTTTTCTTTTTGCCCCGCTTATTTTTTGCCAGCAATCTTTTTACCGGAATAGGGACCGGGCGGGCGTAAGCCATAAATATTTTCGGCAGCCAATACAGGCGCAGCTTGCCCTCTGAGGCTCTAAGCCGTAGGGTCAGCGGATAAAACCATAAAGCGGCGATTAAGAAAACTATGCAGAGCAAAGCCAGAATCCACCACTCCAAAATAAACGCCTCCATTATATTTTCAATATAAAAAATCGCCGTTCTTGGTTTATTTTTCCAAAAAACGGCGATCTTATTCGGGGTTAAAGGGTCTCGCTATCTACTCTTTTGTTCTTAAGGTAGGAAAAAGGATCACGTCGCGGATCGAGGCGGCGTCGGTCATAAACATCACCAGGCGATCGATGCCGATACCGAGCCCGCCTGTAGGCGGCATCCCGTATTCCAAGGCGCGGAGAAAATCCTCATCCAATTCATTGGCCTCTTCGTCGCCTTGGGCGCGCAGCTCCATCTGCCGCTCGAAACGCTCTCTTTGATCGAGCGGATCGTTCAATTCGGAATAGGCGTTGCACAACTCCCTGCCGAAAATAAAACCTTCGAAACGGTAAACCAAATCGGGGTCGTCGTGTTTTCTTTTAACGAGCGGCGAGATCTCGATGGGATAATCGAGAACAAAGGTGGGTTGAATGAGATTGGCTTCCACCTTTTCTTCAAAGAAAAGATTAATGATATTGCCTCTATCGGCATCTTTTTCGATATCCAGACCCGCCTCTTTGGCGGCCTTCCTGGCTTGCGCGTCGGTTCGGATCTCGTTGAAATCATACCCCGCGTATTCTTTGATCGCTTCAAACATGGTGACTCGGCGCCAGGGGGCTTTCAGGCAAATATCCGTGCCCTGATAGGTGACGGTGTCCGTGCCCAAAACCTCGCGGGCTACCGCGGAAATCATCTTTTCAGTCAGTTCCATCATCCCGTCGTAATCACTGTAAGCCTGATACAGTTCAAGCATGGTAAATTCGGGATTATGCTTGATGGATATGCCCTCGTTACGGAAAACGCGGCCGATCTCGTAGACGCGTTCCATCCCGCCCACGATCAATCTTTTTAGATGAAGTTCCAAAGCGATACGCATATATAAATCCATATCCAGCGTATTATGATGTGTGGTGAAAGGCCGGGCGGCGGCGCCCCCTGCGATGCTGTGGAGCACCGGGGTTTCCACCTCCAAAAAGCCCTGGTTATCCAGGTAATTGCGAATAGCGCGGATGATGCGGCTTCGGGCGACAAAGACCTTTTTCACCTCAGGGTTGACGATCAAATCCACATATCTTTGGCGGTAACGCAGTTCCACGTCTTTCAAGCCGTGAAATTTTTCCGGCAGGGGCCGCAATCCCTTGGTGAGAAAAACGAGGGTTTTCGCCTTGACCGATATTTCCCCCCGGTGGGTGCGGAAAACTTCCCCGCTTACGCCGACGATATCGCCGATATCCCAAAGGCGGAACATGTCGTAAGCGTCTTCGCCGACTTCGTCCAGCTTGACATAAACCTGAATCTGGCCTTCGTTATCCTCCAAAACCACGAAACTGGCTTTGCCGTGGCCGCGGATCGCCATGATCCTTCCGGCGATTTTGGCTTCCCCGCCCTCCAGGGCGTCAAAATGATCGACGATCTGGGCGGAGGTATGCGTGCGCTCGAAACGCTGGCCGAACGGATCGACCCCTTTGGCTCTCAATTCTCCGAGCTTATTGATGCGAATTTGCATTTGTTCGTTTAATTCAATATCCGACATATTTATTTCCTTTTTCTTGATCTATTTTGAGATACCCAAAATTTTCAGTTTAAGAACACCGGCAGGCACGGTAACTTCAAAGATATCGCCCACCGTATGCCCGAGCATCGCTTTACCGACCGGGCTTTCGTTGGAAATTTTGCTTTCGAACGGTTTGGCTTCCACCGAGCCGACGATCTGGAATTCCAATTTTTCATTGGTATCGACATTGATAGCCATCACGTGGGCATATTCGGAGATTTTATCGATATTGACGTCCGTAGAATCGACTACCCGCGCGTTTTTCAGCTTTTTCTCATAATTAAGGATCTGGCCTTCGATAAAGGCCTGCTCGTTTTTAGCGTCTTCGTATTCGGAATTTTCGCTGATATCGCCGAATTCAATAGCCTGTTTGATCCTGGACGCCACTTCTTTCCGCCGTACCGTTTTCAGGTGTTCAAGATCGCTCTCCATTTGTTTCAAGCCTTCTATCGTCATCAGGACTTCATTTTCGGCCATACGTGTACCACCTTTCAATTTGCTTACTGCTTAACTATCCTATTTTATGATGTATCCCCAGCTTTGTCAATACCGGGAAAAGGAGAATAAAGAGAGTTTGGATAAAATTGCGACGATCGGTAAAAAGAATGCGCCCCAACCCGCAACCTGCGTCCATATGCGAGGACGACAAATTATTGTCATGCCCTATTACTGGGGATTACGAAAAAAACGCCTTCTCCAAAGCATCTACGACAACGGCATCCGGATTGCGGCTGTCGACGAAAACGCCCCGCTTAAAAACCGCTCGGCCATGCCGGTTTTGACCGCAAACGGCCGCTTGCTCAAAATTGCCCTTTTGCCCCAAATTCTCGATCAAAAAAAGATTTTATGGCGGCAAGATACGATTGGCGTCAACTGCGACACCCTAAGTGGCTATATGTCCGCGCTTTGCCTCGCCCAGGAAACGCGCCGGATCGCGATAACGGGCAAACGGGCGCGGGAAGTCAAAGACTATCTCTTCCGGCAGTACGGTTTGATCACCGACGGCGAACCCGCCAGTTTTGATCTGGAAAGTTTAAGCTGGCAAGGGGATGTCATCGCCAAGGAGCAAATCATCTCTGCGGCGCTTGCTGAAGCGCTGTTGGTGGCAGTGTCTGCCGAACGGCCCGCAATCAGCCCCCCCTATCTCTTCTCCCTGGCCCGCCGGGCTGCATACTACGGATTTTCCTTGACAAAAGGGGAAGATCGCCCGCTTTAAGCGCTCAAGCGTCCGTATCCCCGCACGCGGCTTCATTATCCAGGTAATCATCAAATAAAGCAGCGATTTGGGCGTAGCTGTCCAGAGCGTTTAATTGTCCTCTGAGCGCGGCGGCATGACGCAAACCCTTGAGATACCAACCCAGATGATTACGCATGGATTGCACCGCCAGTTTTTCGCCCATACGCAAGACCGCTTCGCTCTCTTGGCCCTCCCGGCGGCATAGCCAGGTTTGACTACGCCGGATATGCGCGCGCAAATGGGACAGGGCCAAGGCGATAACGCGCGGCGGCTCGGGCCGGCCCAAAGGCTCTTTTCCCGCAAACGCCGCTTTGATATCCGCAAAAATCCAGGGGTTACCCAGCATCCCCCGACCCACCATTACTCCGTCGCAGCCGGTTTCCGCACGCATCGCCAATGCTTCCGCTGGCCTGACAATATCGCCGTTGCCGATCACGGGGATGCCGACCGATTCTTTGACCCGGGCGATGGTTTGCCAATCCGCCCGGCCGGTATAAAATTGGTCACGGGTGCGGCCATGCACAGCCAAGAAAGCGGCGCCTGCTGCTTCCATCCGCCTGGCAAATAAGACGGCGTCCCCTTCCTCCCGACTCCATCCGGCACGCATTTTCACCGATACCGGCAGGCCGGAAGTTGCGGCGGCTGTTACTAAACACGCCGCAAGCGCGGGATTACGCATCAGGGCGGAGCCCTCGTTATTGCGCACCACCTTGGGCACGGGGCAGCCCATGTTCAAATCCAGATATTCCGCGCCGAGATCCGAGGCAACCTTAGCCGCGTCATTGATAAACGCCGGGTCGGAACCGAACAGCTGGACCAATCGGGGCGAAGCCTCGCCTTTCATATCCATCAACTCGAAGGTTTTTTGATTGCCGTAAATCAAAGCACGGGCGCTGACCATTTCCCCATAGGCCAGATCAGCCCCCATGTCCCGAACGATATCCCTGTATGCGCGATTACTTATCCCCGCCATCGGTGCGGCGACCACTTCGAACTTAAAACTCATCCAATCCCTCTCTGTCCAAGTTCCGGTATTGAATCGCCTCGGCGATATGATCCATGGCGATTTGTTCCGCACCGGCCAAGTCGGCGATGGTACGGGCGATTTTTAAAATACGGTCGTGGCCGCGGCCGCTCATGCCGAGGCTGCGGAAAGCCTGGGCCAGTAATTGTTCGCCCGCTTCGTCGGGACGGCAGAATTTCACCAAGTCCGTCCGGCTCATCTGGGCGTTAGTTAAATAGGCGCGTCCGGAAAAACGCCCGGACTGAATGGCTCGCGCCGCTTTGACCCGCTCTCTGATTGATTCGGAGCTCTCCTCGTCCGGGGAAACCCCGGATATATCCTTGTATTTGACTCGCGGCACCTCGATTTGAATATCGATCCGGTCCAGGAGCGGTCCGGAAATACGTTGGAAATAACGTTGCCGGATATGGGGAGTGCAGGTACATTTTTTAAGGCTGTCGCCGTGATAGCCGCAGGGGCAGGGATTCATCGCCCCCACCAACTGGAAAGACGCGGGAAAATCCACCCGTCCGCTGACCCGGGACACCGTGACCACGCGGTCTTCCAAAGGTTGGCGCAGCGCCTCCAGGACGTCGCGGCTAAACTCGGCCATCTCGTCCAGAAAAAGCACCCCGTGGCAGGCCAGACTGATCTCTCCGGGTCTGGGATTGACGCCGCCGCCGATAATACTGGCCGAAGAAGCGCCGTGATGCGGCGAACGAAAGGGCCTGCGATTAATCAGGGCTTGTCCTTTGGGTAGCATGCCGCTGATACTATAGATTTTGGTCGCTTCCAGGCTTTCGCTTAACACCATCTCCGGGAGAATGGTGGGCAGCCTGCGCGCGAGCATAGTTTTACCGCTACCGGGCGGGCCGATCATCAGCACGTTATGGCTTCCCGCTGCCGCGATCTCCAAAGCGCGCTTCACCGCCTGCTGCCCCCGGACGTCGCGCATATCCAGTTGCGCATCGTTATCCCCCGCGCTCAAAAGCGCGTCAATATCAACAAGGGTCGGCGCGATCCGGGTTTCGCCGCGCAGCACTTCGGCAAGCTGAGCCAAATCCGCAACCCCGCAGGAGATAACCCCCCGGCTAATCGCGGCCTCCGCCGCATTATCCTCGGGAAGGAAGAGCGTTTCTATGTCCGTCATCGTGGAAAGACGCTCCGCGATGGAAAGCGCACCGCTGACGGGCCGGAGCGATCCCTCCAGGGATAGCTCACCCACAAACGCCGCCTTATCGACGGTTTCGCTGATCGGGATTTGTCCTGTAGCCGCGAGAATGCCGACGGCGATCGGCAAATCGAGCGAGGGGCCTTCCTTTTTGATATCCGCCGGGGCCAGGTTGACCGTGATGCGGCGGATGGGAAAATCGAAGCCGGAATTTTTAAGCGCCGAGCGCACCCGCTCCCGGCTTTCCTTCACCGAGGCGTCCGGCAAACCCACAATCTCAAACGCCGCAAGGCCTGTGCCCACGTCTACTTCCACGGTTACGGGCAGACCGTCGAGTCCGCTCACCACGCAGCTTTTAATCATTGCCAGCACTATCCGTCGCCTCGCTTTCGTTTAAGCTATCCCGCCGCATAAAAAGCTGCCTTAAGGCAGCTCGCAGGTTCCCGGTTCAACATTTCACCGGGACTGATATTATTATTGCAACTTCTCCCAGATCATCCGCAGCCCATCCAGGGTAAGAGAGATATCGACCAGATCGATCGTATCGCTGTAGCCGGATATCAGCTCGGCAAAGCCGCCGGTGGCAATGACGCGCGGTTGCTCGCCCCACTCGGCGCTCATCCGCCGCACCAGGGCGTCAACCTGGCCACCGTAACCCCAGAGGATACCGGAGCGCAGATAATCCTCGGTGTTGGTGGCGATCACCTTGGGTGGACGCCGCAGCACCACATTGGAAAGCTTGGCCGCGTGGACAAAGAGGGCCTCGCGGGAAATCTCGATACCGGGACAGATCGCGCCGCCCAGATATTCGCCCGCGGCGGAAACGCAGTCGAACGTGGTGGCCGTGCCGAAATCAACGATAATCAAATCCCCGCCGTATTTATGGTGGGCGGCCAAAGCATTGACGATACGGTCCGATCCCAGTTCCGCAGGGTTATCCACCAAAAGCTTTAGCCCCGTAGGCGTGGTATAATCGACAAACAGCGGCGGCGGACAAGACAGATATTTCTCGGCCATCTTCCCCAAGGCGACATTGACCCCGGGTACCACGGAATCGATAATGATCCCTTCGATTTTATTCATGGATAAACCCACGGTGCAAAACAGCTCTTTAAGCAAAATCAAATATTCGTCCCCGGTTTTCGTGGCGTCGGTATAAAGACGCCAACTGGCCAGAAGCTTGTCTCCTTCAAAAACGCCCAGAACAATATTGGTATTACCGCAATCAATCGCAAGCAGCATCGTTTTCACCTCATGATGATTATACCGCTCCCGCTCCCATTTGGCAATAACAGACATTTTCCAGGCAACCGCCCGCTGCGTTTCGTCGTCACCCGCGCTCCGGGCTTATCCGTCCATTTGCCCAAACCGGGCGGGCTTTATCATTGACGGCCGTAGATCGCGGCGAGGATGCGTGCGTGCTCCTTTTGATCGCTGATAATTATGTCCAGCAGATCCCTTTGCCGCACGCAGTTCATCTCGCTCCTGATTAATTCCAGATGATCGATAACTTCCAGTTTATCGCAGATCGCCGTCTTGAGCATATCCGGGAAATACTTGGGCATGGAGAGCGCGGGCCGTTGCGGTAAGACCGCTTCCCCGGTCAGATCCTCAAAGATGCCTTCCAACAAATAGTAATGCCGCCGTTCCTCCCGCCGGATGGTACGGAGCATATCCTTGTCTTTGGCGCCTATAGCGGCGTTGGCCATTATTTCATAAATCCGTACCGATCTTCTTTGTGCCTGCATCGCCGCGTTTAGCATCTCGATCAGGTTTGCGTGATCATCCATTTATCTCCCCCCTTATATTTAATATATTATAGACCGCACCATATATAACGTGACATAAAAAAAACCGTCTAAAATAGGCGGTTTAATTCCGTACGGGCTAAAAATAGAGGGTTATTCGTCATAAAACGGACTCATATTTCGCAAAAGCGCGACCTTGTCTTTGAGAATATCCAGGGTATAATCGATCTGCTGCACGTCCACGCCGAGCCCCAGGGAAAAACGCACACCGCTTGAAAGCATATGCCCGGTCAGTCCCATCGCGGATAAAACATGGGACGGGGCCTGAAGACCTGAACTGCAGGCGCTAGCCGCAGAGCAGGCGATTCCGTTCATATTTAAATAAAGTAAAAGCGCCTCACCTTCGATAAAATCGAAACTGATATTGGCGTTATGGGGCAAACGCTGCGTAGGATGGCCGTTTAAGCGGGTGTGGGGAATGGTATTTAATATGCCGTTCATCAAGCGGTCGCGTAAAACAGCCCATTCCGCCGTTCTTCTTTGCCAGATCAGTCGGGTCATTTCCGCGGCGATACCGAAACCGACGATGCCCGGCAAATTCTCCGTACCGGAACGGAGCTTTTTCTCCTGGCCGCCGCCGAAAATCCGGCGGTGAAGGTTAATCTCGTCTTTCTTATAGAGCGCACCCACGCCTTTTGGCCCGTTAATCTTATGGGCGGAACAGCTGAGCATATCCACATCCAAATCAATCACGTCGCAGGGAATTTTCCCCACCGACTGCACCGCGTCCACATGAAAAACCGCGCCTGCCTCGTGGGCGATGGTTGCCATTTCTTTGATCGGGTTGATCGTGCCGACCTCGTTATTGGCATGCATGATCGAAACCAAAGCCGTATCCTTGCGCAAGGCTTTTCGCAGGGAATCCGGAAGAACCATCCCGTAACCGTCAACCGGAAGCACGGTCAGTTCGAAGCCGTCTCTTTCCAATTCTTCGCAGCTTTCGAGCACCGCATGATGTTCCACCGCGGAGGTGATGATATGCCGCTTTCCCGCATTTTCGGCCTGGTCATACGCACAACCGAAGACAGCGATATTATCCGCCTCGGTGCCTCCGGAGGTAAAATAAATGTTCTCGGCAGGCGCGTTCATTAAATCAGCCACCGCTTTACGCGCCGCCTCCAGATAAGATTTGGCTTCCGTACCAAAAAGATGAATGCTGGAAGGATTGCCAAAGTGTTCCAGCATAAAACTGCTCATTGCTTCCACAACCTCTGGAAAAACCGGGGTGGTGGCCGCATGGTCCAGGTAAACCTTCATCATTTCGACTCCTTCGATTGAGCTAACTCATATTCCTTACACATTAAATCCGCGATGGTATAGCGGTTCAAAACATCGCTGATCGCAGTCTGGATTTCCGACCAAATAAAAACGCTGTCGCAGTAATTCCTATGTTTACATTGCCCTTTTTGCGCTTCGCTTATACAGGCAACCAAGGCCAGCGGCCCCTCCAAGGCGCGGAAGACTTCGCCGATTTTGATTTCCTCGGGCTCACGGGCCAAATAATAGCCGCCTTGAGCGCCTCTGGTGCTGTCGATAATTCCCGCTTTTTTCATCGGAGCCATCAGTTGCTCCAAATACCCCTCGGAAAGCTGCTGACGGGCGGCGATCGCGGACAGGGTCACCGGTTTATCGCCGTAATTGATCGCCAGATCCAAAACCGCTCTAAGGCCATAACGCGCTCTGGTAGAAATATTCATAAGCCGC
>Ga0351841_1020_pt1 | contig 25781 bp, 24 predicted proteins | sample BONcelHFGM3001E6_FD_206884 | JGI IMG/M metagenome (GOLD analysis project Ga0351841, IMG submission 206884) | Enriched cells from coal bed in the Powder River Basin, Montana, United States - BONCAT cells FGM rep1 HSBNCT.FGM.300.1.E6 ...
ATTTTGAATCGCATTAATATCGTGCCCAAGAATTGTATGAAATATTCTGCCTTTTCCATAACCGGCAACCATAATAGCTGGTTGTGGTTTAATTTCAGTTTCAGATATTCCTTTTTTCGAAGCAGTTCCAAGTACTTCAAATTCCGTATTTTCGGCAGCCTGAATCCACAACTCATCGAAAATATCAAAATCGTTAATTCCTTTTATAACCGGATGTGTTTTGCTGGTTATCGTAATTCTTGTTTCTGAAGGTTTGTTATGATATGTTGAGTCCATAATCCAAGCTGCTGTACTAATTTTTTGAAACTCAGGCCAATTATAAAATGCCGACGAAGAAGCGTGAAAAGTGACAAAACCTCCACCATTTTCAATAAATTGAAGAAGCGCCAGTTCTGATTCCACCGGCCATCGTAAATCATTTTCGGGCCATGAATTCCAATTTGATACGACAACATCGGTTTGTGAAAAATCAGCATTAGTGAGTGTATCCGGCAATTCTGTAATTTTTATGGAAAATTTTTGGGATTCAGACAGAATATTTACCAAAACTTGAGTTGTTTGCTGCCATTCGTGGTTGTTCCGACCACTTAAAACCAGAACACGTATCAATTTACTATTTTCTGAAAAAAGATTTATGTTCAGCAGAAACAGAAATGAAAGGATCAAATAATTTCGCATTGGTTTAAAGTTGTTTCCAAATTTACAAAATTTTGATGTATCAAATTCTGTGAATTTACAACATTCAGAAATAGTTATAAAAATGAGGCAACAGACAGAAAAAAGTAAGCTAAAAGTTTTGTATTTCCAGCATTGTTATTAAAAATAGGAATAAAAGGACATACCAGAGATAATTTATTATACGGCGAAATAGGTTGGCGATTTCAAAGTCATTTTTCAACAAAAAAAGCCCTCTGCTTTAATCAGAAAGCCCTTATTTCATCCTGGAATTCGTATTGTCCACATCAATTACACCAGCTGCTTTTAAGAAATTACCAATTTTTTCATGACATGTAAAAGCTGGTTTCACTAATGACCTGTTTCATGCAGCCCGCACTCTTTACCGGAGTTTTGTTCCCACCACCAGCGTCCTGCCCGGAAATCTTCACCAGGTTGAATTGCACGCGTGCATGGCTGGCAGCCGATACTTACAAAACCTTTGTCGTGCAGCACGTTATACGGTACATTATTTTCCTTGATATATTGAATTGTTTCTTCCAAACTCCAATCCAGCAAAGGATTGTATTTGATAATTTGATTGCCTTCATCCCATTCAAAACTTTGCATGTCGCTGCGGTTTTCCGATTGTGAGGCACGTAAACCTGTAATCCAGATTTCGTTCCCGGCAAGTGCTCTTTTCAGTGGAATTACTTTTCTAATAAAACAACATTCTTTGCGGTTTTCAAGTGATTCGTAAAAACTGAACGGCCCTTTTTTGTTAACCATTTCCTCAACCTTTTCAGTTGGAGGAAAATACACAGAAATCGGTTTTTTATATTTATCAAGGGTGCTGTTATAAACTTTATAGGTTTCAGGGAAGAGCCGGCCTGTATCAAGAGTAATCACTTTTATATCGAAATTGTTCCTGAAAATAATATCTGTAATTACCTGGTCTTCGTAACCAAAACTTGTTGTAAAAATTACTTTCCCAGGGTGATTTTCAGTTAAAAAACCCAATTTCTCCACAATTGTTTTTCCTGATAAACTTTTATTTAAACCATCAGCAAGTCCATTTCCCTTCATATCATTTCAATTTTAAAATACATTAATGGAAGTTATATCCAACAACCAATAACCAATTTTCACGCTTAATGTTTTTATTTTAATATCGAACACCGGATATTTTCAAATATTCGATCAATCATTCATTCAATCCTTCAATCATTCTTTCATTCCCTTCTCTCCTACTCCACATACAAAACCAATCCTTTCAGATACTCACCTTCAAGATGGTAAATACTTACCGGATGGTCGGCGGGTTGCGTTAGCTGATGCAGTATGCGAATACTACGACCAGATATTGCGGCTGCAGAAAACACGGCTTCCCTGAATTTTTCTTTCGATACAACCTGAGAACACGAAAAAGTAAAAACAATACCACCGCTTCTAATTTGCTCAAAAGCTCGTGTATTTATTCTTTTATAAGCCTGTAAAGCCTGTTGAACAGCATCACGATGTTTGGCAAATGCAGGTGGATCGAGGATAATCAAGTCGTATTTATCTTTTATATCGCGCATAAATTCAAAACCATCGGCAGCAAAAGCTTCATGACGAGTATCACCTTCAAAATTCAGTTCAACATTTTGCTTAGTCAGTTCAATTGCTTTTGCCGACGAATCAACTGAATGTACAAGCCGTGCACCACCTTTCATTGCATAAAATGAAAAACCACCTGTGTAACAAAACATATTCAGTACATCACGGTTTTTGGCAAATTGCTGTACCAAAAAACGGTTTTCCCGCTGATCGATAAAAAATCCGGTTTTTTGGCCTTCAACCCAGTCAACTTTAAATCGCAGGCCGTATTCAGAAACTTCCTTTTCACTGTCATCTCCAAACAGATAACCATCTTCTGCTGAAATTTCAGCTTTGTATGGAAGTGATTTGCCGCTTTTATCATAAACAGCTTTCAATTTATTGCCCAACACTTCCTTTAAAGCCTCAACAAGCATTTCCCGCACCAAAAACATACCTACTGTGTGGGTTTGGATAACTGCAGTACCATTATAAAAATCAATTACCAAACCGGGCATTCCATCTCCTTCGGCATGAACCAACCTAAAAACGTTGGTTTCAGAATTATCAGTTAACCCCAATGATTTCCGGACATTCCAGGCCTTTTCAATTTTTAATTTCCAAAAATCATAATTAACCTCCGCAGGTTCAAACGATAAAATGCGCACTGCAATTGAGCCAACCTGACAATGACCCAGCGCCAGAAATTCGCCGTTTGATGCAAACACATTTACCAGATCACCTTCCTGCGGTTTGCCCTCAGCTTTGGCAATGGCTCCCGAAAAAACCCATGGATGAAATCGTTTCAGAGATTGTTCCTTTCCGGGCTTAAGAAAAAAACTCGCAAGTTTCGCGGGCATAATTTAATTTTTTGAAAAATTTTCGAAAATTTCCAGCGCTACCCAGGCATCGGTTGCTGCATAAATTTGTTGCGCTTCAGTTAAAACATCAGCTTCCCAGTTAGAAAGTTGCTGACCTTTTGAAATGCGAAAGCCACAGGTGATAGCTGCCAATTTTTTTAAACTGAAATCGGTAATACCCAATGCTTTGGCGTGATCCTGAAGTTCAACAAAACCGTTGGGAATAAAAGCCTTTATTTTGTTTAAAGCTTTAATGTCATCGTTAATGGCAACACCGGGTTTTATGATTTTTGGATTTGCCAGAATTTTACATATTTCAACCGGAAGGCCAATTTTGTTTATTCTGAATAAAAAAGCCTGGTTTTTAACCGAAAGCTGCAACAAAGCCACTTTATTGAAAACCCCTTTTTTAAAGGCAGGTTTGGTTTCAGTATCAAATCCGATTATTTGGGCCTTCGAAAGAATATCAACTGCCTGATCCAGTTTTTCCTTATTATCAACAACAACTATTTCACCATCAAACCACCGTAAAGGTAAATCGGTAAGTTCTTCTTTTGTAATACTTTCTTTAAACATTATCTGTATCTTCATCGGCTCCCCAAAAGCTGTCAAGCCATTTTGGATTTCCCTTTCCGGGCTGAACCTCTTCATTAATATTTTTTTTGCTAAAATCGACGTTACTGTACACAAGCATGTGAATTGCACGAAAAACATTGACTAACTGCTGACCCCAAAAATCTTTAAAATGTTCTATGCTTTCAACAAGTGCATCATTCATTACCTCCTCATTTCCAATACTGTAAGAAATTAAAAAGTTTTTTAAATCCTGATAAATATCAAGTAAATTTTCCGAAATACTCGCTGTAACTGTTTCCTGGCCAAACTGAATTGATGGATCAAAAACTTCGTAAAAACTGTCGTATTCATTTAACAATTGCAGCCATTTTTGATGCAATACATTGTAATCCAACTCACTGATGTATTTTTCAAGTTCTTCGTCAAGCAGCCTTTCTGTTTTTGGCAGCATTGCGGCTTTTAAGTACAGCAACGGAACCAATTTTTGCATTTTTTGCAAATTTGCTTCCGCTGAAATTTTTGTTACATTTTCAATTGAAGAGCAGTATTCACTGGCTACAGTAACAAATTCAACTACATTTTTTGAATATACAATTTGGTGTGCATCCATTTTTTCAAAATAAACTGATGCAAAAGTAAAAAAGATTTTGAAGAAAGCGGAAAGTATGCCGTTGGAAGCACGAATACAGAAGTTGCATAGCATACATCTGCATTAAGTGTTTATTTCAATTGAACTTTCCAAAAATAAAAATGCCATCCCATATTGGGATGGCATTTTTCAACTCTTAGCACAATGCTCTTTGCCCTACAAACTCTTTATTTCATTTACCAATTTCTGAATCGAGCTTTTTGCATCGCCAAATAACATGCGGGTTTTGTCGTTAAAGAAAAGGAAGTTTTCAATTCCTGCATAACCTTTTCCCATTCCACGTTTCATGATGATGATATTTTTTGCAAGGTGCGCATCGATAATTGGCATTCCGTATATCGGAGAACCCGGATCATCATATGCAGCAGGGTTTACAACATCATTGGCGCCAACTACAATTACAACATCTACGTTTGGCATATCAGGATTAATATCATCCATTTCAACCAATTTGTCGTAAGAAACGTCAGCTTCGGCAAGTAAAACATTCATATGGCCAGGCATACGACCGGCAACCGGATGGATTGCATAACGAACATTAACACCTTTACTTTCAAGTATGTTTTCAAGTTCATGAGCAATATGCTGAGCCTGAGCCACAGCCAGTCCGTAACCAGGAATTACCACCACTTTTTGCGAATAACTCAACAACACAGCTGCATCGCTCAATTGTATTTCCTTTATACTTCCCTGTACATTGGCACTACTTTCTCCACCTCCGCCAAACGAGCCAATTATTACATTTATCAGTGACCTGTTCATCGCCTTACACATTTGAAGTGTTAGAATCGTACCGGCAGCTCCAACCAAAATACCACCAAGTATCATGGCTTCATTTTGATATATAAAACCGGCCATTGCGGCAGCGATACCTGTTAATGAATTCAACAGCGAAATAACAACCGGCATGTCTGCTCCACCGATTGGCATTACAAAACTAACCCCGTAAATCAAACTTAATACAAGCAAACCGTAAACCAGGTAAGTATTGATATCCCGTTCAAACCCGCCAAAAATTACAAGCAAAATAACGGCGACTATAACAAGCATAAACATGAGGTTCACATAAGTCATAATTTTGGAAAAAATATCACCCACTTTACCATCCAGTTTACCATAGGCAATCATACTTCCACTGAAAGCGATACTACCCACAACAAGTCCGAGAAGTCCAACAAGAACAGCCTCATTTGGATTCTTATTGTATTCAATTAGTGCCACCGCAGCCGACGCAGCACCACCTGTTGCATTAAAGAAAGATACCATTTGCGGCATAGCTGTCATCTTTACTTTGCGGGCCATGATTGTGCCAACCACACTACCCACAAGAATAACGAGGATTACCACTGAACCATTCGTCATTGATATTCCTTCACCAGCACCATTTTTGTTTAAAATCAGAGTAGTAATCATGGGCAGGATCATTCCCGATGCCGCCCAAAAATTACCTTTCCTGGCAGTTTCGGGGTGACTTTGCAGCTTTAAGCCAATTACAAACATAATTGCAGAAAGAAGATAGCTGTATTCCAGGACAACTTGTCCCGGCATTAATGTATTTAATAGAATCATAGTATTCATTGTTATTTTTTCTTCTTTTTAAACATTTCGAGCATCCGGTCTGTAACAACATATCCTCCGGCAACATTCAGGGTAGCCATAAAAAGAGCAACAGAACCAAGAACCCATTCAAACGTTGTTGAAGCATGACCTACAAGGATAATACCTCCGATTATTATAACTCCACTGATTGCATTGGCTCCTGACATTAGCGGTGTATGCAATACTGAAGGAACATTAGAAATAACCTCGAATCCAAGAAATATCGATAACACAATGATGAATATCGCATCTTTATTTTCGGTTAAAAAAGTTAATACACTTTCCATATTTATTTTTATTTATTGATTATAGCTTTAACCCGTTCGTTGTAAATTTCACCCTTATTTGTAATACAGGTACCTTTAACAATATCATCCTCAAAATCGAGGTTTAGTTTTCCTTCATCGCCAATAATCAGTTTCATGAAGTTTAACACATTTTTTCCAAACATTCGGCTTGCGTCCAAAGGTTTTTGCGCCGGGTAATTTGATTGGCCAATTATAGTAACTCCGTTGTAAACAACAGTTTCATTGTCTTTCGTCAATTCACAATTACCTCCGCTCGAAGCTGCAAGGTCAATAATAACCGAGCCAGGTTTCATTGCTTCAACTGCTACTTTTGGTAACAGAACAGGCGCTTTTCGTCCCGGAATTTGTGCTGTGCAAATCACAACATTTGCTTTTGCAGCATGGTCGTTAATTGCCTGTTGTTGTTTCTTTTTGAATTCTTCGGTTTGTTCAACTGCGTAACCTCCGGCTGCTTTATCTTCGGTTGCACCTTCCACTTCAACAAATTTTCCGCCCAAACTCATCACTTCTTCTTTTACAGCAGAGCGCACATCAAAAACCTGAACTTGTGCTCCAAGTTTTCGTGAAGTGGCAATGGCTTGCAAACCCGCAACACCGGCTCCCAAAATAAGAACATTTGCCGGACGTATTGTCCCTGCCGCTGTCATAAACATTGGGAAAAAAGTTGGCAATTTTGCTGCAGCTTCCAAAACCGCCATATAACCTGCCACAGTTGCCATTGACGATAAAATATCCATAGCTTGTGCACGTGAAGTACGCGGGATTAGATCGAGACTGAAGGTTGTTACGCCATTTTTGAGGAAAGTTTTCACCAGGTCAGTATCCCATAATGGGTTAAACGCGCTTATCCAAACCTGCGAATCTTTAATTTTGTGTGTATCATCTTTAGCAGGTGGTTGTATTTGCAACAATACCTCCCCCTGTTTGAATACCTCAGCACGTGAAACTATTTTTGCCCCAACCGCTTCATAATCAGCATCTGAAGCAAAAGCTTTTTCTCCTGCACCCTGTTCCACCAATACCTGAACTTTTAGGTCGGTAAAAGCTTTAACAGTTTCCGGGAGTAAAGCTACGCGGGTTTCCGTTCCGTATTCCTTTAATAAACCAAGAATCATAAATATTGATTTTAATTGTGAATTTTGCGCGCAAAAGTAATTAATTAATTTTACCGTTTGCGTTAACGGATATTTTTTTTCTCAAGACAATCGGGGAAATTATAAACAATTTTGTATCAAATAGTAATTAATACTGAGTAGTTTGACAAGTTTTATGTACAATAATTATAAAACTTTTAGGGTTTAGTATTTTTATTTTATTGCTTGATATAGTTATTACCTGTTGATTGTTTCAATATATAATTCCTCAACTTCTTTTCGAGCCCAGGGCATCCGTCGCAAAAATTTTAAGCTTGATTTTATACTCGGGTCTTTTCTGAAGCAATTAATTCGAATTCTGTCGCCCAAATCTTCCCAACCGTAAAAACTCACCAAATAAACTACAATTTCTTCGAGCGTTTTTCCGTGGAGCGGATTATTGGGTTGCGACTGTTCCATTCTTTTAGTTGATTAATATAATGTGTATTACTGCAAAATTAAAAGAGATACGCGAAAAATGGGTGGAGAGTAACATTTTTGTACCAAATTATAAAAGGCTGCCAAAATATGACAGCCTTTTACAAATACAAAAACTTTCAATTTACTATTGTGCGGCTTGTGTTGAGTCAACAAAAACACGCGTACGCATCTCTCTGTCCAACATAAAAATACCGTTTCCCTGTCCGTTTATAAGTTTTAAAGTATCAAGTATTTCCTGAACATTGGCTTCCTCTTCAACTTGTTCATCAACAAACCATTTCAGAAAACTCTGACAGGCATGGTCGCGTTCTTCAATAGCAACATCAACAAGATTGTTAATTAAACCTGTAACAAGTTGTTCATGAGCTTTTGTTTTTTCGAACACATCAATAACCCCATCAAAATCCACAGGCATCTGCTCAATTGTTTTTAGCGTTACCTTACCTCCCCTTTCAATAACATATTTAAAGAATTTATTTGCATGGGTCATTTCTTCCTGAAATTGAATATACATCCAGTTGGCGAAGCCAGGCAATCCGGCATTGCTAAAATATGCTGACATTGAAAGATATAGCAACGATGAATATTGTTCGGCATTGATTTGCTCGTTGAGCGCATTAAGCATTTTTTCTTTTATCATGACTTTTGTTTTTTAGTTTGCGTTAAAAGTAGGAAAAAGCATACAGATATAAAAAAACTGGGGCCCAAAATTGAGCCTTAGTTAATATTGAATTTTTATATGTTATAATTTGTGTCTATGAAAAGATACTGAAAGGAGAAATGTCCCCCATGAAATAAAGTAACAAAAAGTTCAGTTATTAACTTTTTCAAGTTTGTCTTATTATGGGATGTAAAATTAGAAAAGTTCGTCAATAAATATCCTATTTCCAATAATCAATATTCAAGTATCAAGTATCAAGACACAAGAAGCAAGATGTCCATGCCTAAATAACGTTGACCGTTTTTGACGTTAATTTCTTCTTCTTCGTACTCATCAAATTTAAATGTTGATGATGGTTTTCTGTTGACATCGGGAAATAACCCGGAACTTGTGGAGGGTTATTCCCGATGTCAACAGAACGTGCGGTACGGTATTGTACCGGGGTCATTTTATTTAAAGCATGGTGTGGTTTCCCATTGTTATACATGTATACAGCCCTTTTTAATTCTTTTTCCAGTCCTTCAAATGTTTGTGGAGCGTAACAATAAAGATAGCTGTTTTTTATTGTCCCGTTCAACCGCTCTGCATGAGAGTTTTCATATACAGTTTCTTCGGTCATTGAATTGCTCATTTCTATCGATTTAGTGAGTTTTTTAAACTCGTTGCTGTAATACTGTCCACCTCCGTCGGAATGGATTATTGCCCCTTTTAGCACCGATCGCCCACAATGTATTATTGCCATTTTCAGTGCCGGAAGTGTTGTGTCTTCTGTCCGCAAGCTCTTACTGGCCGAGTAGCCAACGATCTCACGGTTGAACAAATCCATGATCAAAGTGATGTAACGGAATTTCCCTGGCATCTCATAATAGGTTATGTCACTTACCAAAACCTGGTTTACATCTGTAACTTCAAGGCCTTTTGTCAGGTTCGGAAACCGGGTCACCCCCCTGCTGTCGGTGGTTACACGAAAATTCTTTTGCTTTTTGACCCGGTAACCGCGTTCAAAACAGAATTGCTCAAATTTGTCCCTTCCCATGCCCTGGGGGTTTAGCTTGGAGTAAATCTCGCGCACGCCCATGCGTGGATGATCCTTGCGGATCCTGTTCACCAAAAAAAGTACCTGTTCGGCTTCTCCCTGGTTTGTTCCCATGCGTTTCAACATTTGGTAAAAGGATTGCTTTTTTACCGATAGGGTTTCGTATAACTGGTTCATTTTGAGTCCATGTTTGTCCCTGGATTGCCAGTACCAGAGAAGAGTTTCGAACCTAATTTTTTTTTAATGTCGACCTGATAAGTTTGCTCCGCAATCTCTATCATCTTGTCCTGGAAATCAATCAATATCTGCTTTTTCCCTACAATACGTTCCAACTCTTTGATCCGCGCTTCCAGGTACCCAATCTTTTTGGTGTCGCTTTTTGCTTCAACCACTTGCCTTGTTTGTTTCTTTGCCATATTCGAAAATTTATAAATCCACCGGTAAACCGAAGTCCGGCTCACTTTATGGGTTTTACAAATATCTGAAACGGTAACCAGGTTATTCTCCAATTCTGATACCCGTTTCTTTTTAAAATCCGCACTGAAATATCTGCAGTGGCTCGCGTGTTGTTCTTCATTAAAAATTCCATTTTTTTGCATAGTGTTAACCATTTTTTTGGTCAACGTTTTTCAGTCACAGACAAGAATTTAATATCGAATATCCAATAATCAATATTCAAGAATTAGGAATTAGGAATCAAGAATCAAGTAACCAGCATCCAATAATAAATAATAAATAATAAATTGACCTTGGAAATACTTGCCAATATCAAAAACAAACCCAATTTAACTATGACATTTCTAATGTTTTTCCTCAATTAACAAATACTTTACAAAAGCTTTTGAACATGCCTTTATATTAGTCGAAAGTTCTGTAAGCAGATTGTTTTCCTATATTTGCCCCCTTAATTATTCAACCTGATTTTTATTTCCGGAAAACATGAAACGAGCATACAAATTTCTTGACGTACAGCAGAATCATTATAAGCGAGTTCCATCGAATTCCATTGAAAAGATTTAAATTATAATGAGATGAAAAACATCAAATTTATCACTGCAAAAGAAGCAGTTAAAGTAGTAAAATCAAACGACCGAATTCATTTGCACAGCGTGGCTGTAACGCCTCACCCGTTAATTCAGGCTTTATGCGAAAGAGGACGTAACAAGGAATTCAGAAATGTGCGTATCCAACATATTCATACCGAAGGGCCTGCACCTTATGCCGATATGGAATTTGAAGGCATCTTTCAGCTTGAATCGTTTTTTGTAGGCCACAACGTACGAAAACAAACCCAAATGGGTTATGCCGATTATATTCCGGTTTTCCTTCATGAAACGCAACGTTTGATCCGTGAAGGTGTTTTAAAAGTTAACGTGGCCATGATACAGGTTTCCGTTCCCGACAAATTTGGTTATGTATCACTTGGTACTTCTGTTGACGCTACACTTGCAGCAGTTGAAAAAGCTGATACCGTGATTGCAATTGTAAATCCCAACGTGCCGCGTGCTTTTGGTGATGCCATTTTTCATATCAACGATATTGATTTGTTTGTTGAAGACGATAGTCCGCTTATTGCAAAGGAAATGGGCGAAATTTCGGATATTGACCGCAAAATTGGCCGTTTTGTTGCCGAATTGGTTGACGATGGCGCTACCCTGCAAATGGGTATTGGCGCTATACCTAATGCAGTACTTTCGATGCTTGGAAACCATAAAGACCTTGGTGTACACTCCGAAATGTTTGCCGACGGTATACTTCCGCTTGTTGACAAAGGTGTTGTAAACGGCAAAAACAAAGCAATCGACAAAGGGAAAATGGTTGCTACTTTCCTGATGGGATCAAAAAAACTATATGATTTTATCGACAATAACCCAGGTGTTGCAATGCTCGACGTAGCCTATACAAACAGGGTTGCCGTAATTGCTCAAAACCCAAAAGTAACTGCTATTAACTCGGCATTACAAATTGATATTACAGGTCAGGTTTGTGCCGATTCAATTGGAACTACCCACTATTCGGGAGTTGGCGGGCAAATCGACTTCCTTAGGGGAGCTTCTCTTAGTGAGGGTGGTAAACCAATCATTGCAATTCCTTCTGTAACAAATAAAGGTATCAGCAAAATTGCACCTATTTTAACTCCCGGTGCCGGTGTTGTAAGCACAAGAGCCAATATTCACTGGTTAGTTACCGAGTTTGGCGCAGTAAACCTTTATGGCCGCTCGCTGCAGGACAGGGCTAAACTGATTATTTCGATTTCACATCCCGATCATCAGGAAAATCTTGACAAGGCAGCATTTGAACGTTTTGGGCCACACTTCCATTTTGTTTGGGATGCTGAATAAAAGAAGAAAAGTAAAAAGGGGAAAGTTTGAAGGTTAAAAAATATCAGGTACCAGGTTTGAAATAAAATAAGTGATTTATCGCTAAAAGTATTTTGAATCTGGTACTTAATTATTGATTCGAAATTTTCTTTATTTTACTTTAACTGTTATTTTCAACTCTGGAAATTCTCATTTTCACCAACCAAAATCAACGACAATAATTGCGTTCTTTTTTATCAGAACCCATCTGTAACAACTTCCAATAACCCAATATTAACTTATTCTGAAATTCTTGATAAAAACCTTAAAGTTTTTCAATTTTGAACGAATGAAATTATGAGTTACCTACCTTTGCACCTTGTAAAAATCTGATATATAATATCTTAAATCGATTCTAAATAACAAAAACATGTTAAAAAACATAACTTTTAATTATAAATATATAAAATTTTTATACCATGAATATTACACATATTGAACACATCGGGATAGCAGTTACCAGCCTGGAAGAAGCGATCCCTTATTACGAAACCAAATTGGGGCTAAAGTGCTACGCTATTGAAGAAGTAGCCGATCAAAAAGTCAAAACAGCATTTTTTATGGTGGGCCAAACCAAAATCGAATTACTGGAATCAACAGATCCTGAAGGTCCAATCGGTAAATTTATCGAGAAAAAAGGGCCCGGCGTTCACCACCTTGCTTTTGCCGTTGATAATGTAAATGAATCGTTGGCTGAATTAAATGAAAAAGGAATTCAGTTAATCGATAAAACTGCGAGAAAAGGTGCTGAAGGATTACAAATTGGTTTTCTTCATCCAAAATCAACCCTGAGTGTTTTGACAGAAATCTGCGGAAAATAATAATCATATTTCAAACTACTAATTATGAATAATCAGGATAAAGTAAAAAAACTCATCGGTCTGCGTGAAGAAGCAAAACTTGGCGGCGGTGAAAAAAGAATTGAAGCTCAGCATGCAAAAGGTAAATTAACTGCCCGCGAACGTATTTCATTACTGCTCGATGAAGGTAGTTTTGAAGAATACGACATGTTTGTAACGCATCGCTGCGATAACTTTGGTATGGAAAAAACCAAATTTATGGGTGATGGTGTTGTTACTGGACAAGGTACCATTGATGGCCGCGTTGTTTATGTCTATGCCCAGGATTTCACTGTTTTCGGTGGTTCCCTGTCGGAAACCTATGCACTTAAAATTTGCAAAGTAATGGATATGGCCATGAAAATGGGCGCTCCTATAATCGGCATTAACGACTCAGGTGGCGCACGCATACAGGAAGGTGTTACAGCGCTTGCCGGTTATGCCGAAATATTTGAGCGTAATATTATGGCATCGGGTGTTATTCCTCAAATCTCAGCTATTTTCGGCCCATGTGCAGGTGGAGCAGTTTATTCTCCGGCACTAACCGACTTTATTGTAATGAGTAAAGACACAAGTTATATGTTTGTAACAGGTCCTAAAGTTGTAAAAACAGTAACAGGCGAAATTGTTTCCGACGAACAACTGGGAGGAGCTTCGGTTCATGGTTCAAAATCGGGTGTAACACAATTTGTTGCCGAAGATGAAGAAGAAGGAATTCTTTTAATAAGAAAGATGCTTTGTTACATGCCGCAAAATAACCTTGAAGATGCGCCAATGTTGCAATGCACCGATCCGATTGATCGTTTGGAGGATATGCTTAACGAGATTATCCCCGACAATCCGAATAAACCTTACGATGTAAAAGATGTAATTCACGCCATTGTTGACGACAACGAATTTCTTGAAGTACATAGAAATTATGCACAGAATATTGTTGTAGGTTTCGCACGTTTCAATGGTGCTTCGGTTGGTATTGTAGCCAATCAGCCAAATTATCTTGCCGGTGTTCTCGATATTAATGCCTCTCGCAAAGCCGCCCGTTTTGTACGTTTTTGCGATGCTTTCAATATTCCTTTGGTAACACTTGTTGATGTTCCGGGATTTTTACCGGGCACAGCGCAGGAATACGGCGGTATTATTACCCATGGCGCTAAATTACTTTTTGCTTTTGGAGAAGCCACTGTGCCAAAAGTTACGGTTATACTTCGTAAATCATATGGTGGTGCATATTGTGTGATGAGTTCAAAACACCTTCGCGGCGACATCAACTACTCATGGCCAACAGGTGAAATTGCGGTTATGGGCCCCAAGGGCGCTATTGAAGTTCTGAAAGGAAAGAAAATTGCTGCAATTGAAAATAATGAAGAAAGAACTGCTTATATTACTGAACAGGAAGAAGATTACAAGGAAAAATTCGCAAATCCTTACGCGGCAGCCCAATATGGTTACATCGATGATGTGATTGAACCAAGAAATACCCGCTTCCGGATTATTCGCGCATTGCAGGCACTGGCAACAAAAAAAGATGTAATGCCTGCAAAAAAACATTCAAATATTCCACTTTAAGCAGCAATTATGAACAAGAGAAATAAATTACTTTTTCCGGTAATCTTAACTGCATTAATAATCTGCGCAAGTATCACTGAATTGATGGCACAAAATGCTTCTGATTTCAGGTTAAATGAAATACTTGTGCACAACAGTTCGAATACAGTTGATGATTTTGGAGAACACACTGCCTGGATTGAGATTTTCAATTCGGCATATAATGATGTAAATCTGGGTGGATGTTACCTTACTGATGATTTGAATAATCCAACAAAATACTGGATTCCAACAGGTGACCCAATTACAAATATTTCAAAAAGAGGATACATTATTTTTTGGGCTGATAATCATCCAACACGTGGAATCCTTCATCTGAATTTCGAAATTAGTGAAGGGAAAACCATTGCTCTTTTTGATGCCAGCGGTAAAACACTTATTGACAAAATAGAATTACCGACAGGACAAAAGCCGGATATTACCTATGGCAGACCAACCAACGATAGCAATGATTGGGTTTTTCTCGAAAAATCAACGCCTGGCGCCAACAATGATCATACAAGGAGAAAATCATCGGGCGAAAATTTTGTTGAATTAGATCCTTATGGAGTAGGGATGACAATGATTGCCATGTTAGTTGTTTTTTCAGCGCTTGCAGTTTTATTTGTCATATACAAAAACCTGGGACGCTTCTTTATCAGAAAAGGCCGAGCTTCAAAAAAATCTGTCAGTACGGATGATAATTCAGCTATAAAACCTTTGGAAGAAGAAATGTCGGGTGAAGTAAATGCGGCTATTGCCTTGACATTATACCTTTTCCAAAGTGAATTGCATGATTATGAAAATACCGTTTTAACAATACAAAAGGTTTCACGCAACTATTCACCCTGGAGTTCAAAAATTTACACATTAAGAAAAACACCACATAAAAACTAATTAAAATGAAGAAGTTCAAATTTACCATAAATGGCAATCAATATGAATCCGAAGTACTCAGTATTGAGGATAACATCGCCGAAATTGAGGTTAACGGCACTTTATATAAAGTTGAAGTTGACAAAACAATAAAAAGTACAAAAACACCAAAACTTGTACGTCAGGTAGCAGTACCATCAACAGACAGCCACCCATCGGTTGCAAAAACAAGTAGTCCGGGTGGCCCAAAAGGCGCCGGAAGTATAAAATCACCACTACCCGGAGTTGTTCTTGAAATGTTTGTCCGTGAGGGCGACATGGTGAAGATGGGACAAAAACTGTTAATGCTTGAAGCAATGAAAATGGAAAATAACATTGAAGCCGACAAAGCCGGCAAAGTGGTATCAATTTTAAAACAAAAAGGCGACAGCGTGATGGAGGGTGATGTGTTATTAATTATAGGAGAATAAAACATGGGGACATTTTTTGAATTTATTTTAGATCACTTAGCACAATTCCTTCAATTTACCGCTTTTGCGAACTTAACAGTCGGTCACATAATTATGATTTGTATTGGTTTGATATTTATTTATCTGGCTATTGCAAAAGAGTTCGAACCGATGTTACTTATTCCAATTGGCTTTGGTATTTTGGTTGGAAATATTGCATTTGCTCCGGGCTACCAAATTGGTGTTTACGAGTCGGGTAGCGTTATGAATTACCTTTATTTTGGAGTACTAAAAGGCATTTATCCTCCTTTGATTTTTCTTGGAATTGGTGCCATGACAGATTTCTCTGCATTGATTTCGAACCCAAAACTGATATTGATCGGTGCCGCTGCACAGTTAGGAATATTTGGCGCCTACTGTCTTTCACTCCTGCTGGGTTTTAGTCCAACCGAAGCCGGTGCTATTGCAATTATTGGTGGAGCTGACGGCCCAACAGCAATTTTCCTCTCTTCAAAACTTGCCCCCGATTTAATGGGTGCGATTGCAATTGCGGCGTACTCATATATGGCACTTGTTCCGGTTATTCAGCCGCCTGTTATGAAACTGCTGACAAACAAAAAAGAACGCCTGATCCGTATGAAACCTCCACGTGCGGTTTCAAAAACAGAAAAGGTAATCTTTGCCATAGCAGGTATGTTACTCACTACATTTATTGTTCCCAGCGGTCTTCCGCTATTGGGTATGCTTTTCTTCGGAAACCTGCTAAAGGAAAGTGGTGTTACAAAACGTTTGGCTGATACAGCAAAAGGACCGATGATAGATATTGTTACCATACTGATTGGATTAACTGTTGGAGCTTCAACACAAGCTACAACTTTCCTTACATTTAAGTCAGTAGGAATTTTTCTGCTCGGTGCTGCATCATTTGTTGTTGCCACTTTTGGTGGGGTAATGTTTGTGAAAACCTTAAACCTGTTCTTAAAAGAAGGTAATAAAATTAACCCGTTGATCGGTAACGCAGGTGTTTCGGCTGTACCCGACAGCGCGCGGGTTTCGCAGGTTGTTGGACTTGAATATGATAAAACAAACCATTTGCTGATGCACGCGATGGGTCCCAATGTGGCTGGTGTAATCGGATCGGCAGTTGCAGCGGGTATTCTGTTAAGCTTCCTTGTGTAATGATTATGTATGAATACTAATTTCAGGAGAAAAATTAAGAATAAGAAAGAAGGAATAACAAATCAGTAAGTCAGGGAATTTGAAAATATTCAATATTTAGCTGGCTGTATTTCTATGATAACTTTTAATTTCTTATTTCATATTCCTTATTCGATATTTTGATATTTTTTAAAAGATAAAATTGAATAGTCAAATCCCAAAGATTTGGAATTTAAAAACACAAAAAAACCTTCAGGATATTTCCCGGAGGTTTTTTTTTGTTAGTAATCTTCCACCCATCTGTCTTCAGGATCACGTGGAAAAGACACTTCTTTTTTTGAAAATTTTAAAATTCCGGGCTGAACCAATCGCTCGTAATCCTCAAAACTCAGTTTTAACATTTCGGTGTGGTTTCCATTGTTAAAAGCAATTTCTTTATTGTCAGCCAGCGATTCGGCAACATAAACTTCCATGTCGTAAAGGTTGCCAAACGGTGGCATAGCTCCCACTTCACAATCCGGAAAGAAATACTTGAATTCTGCCTCGGTGGCCAGTGTTACAAGCTGAGTACCAAAAAGTTGCTTTAAAAGCTTGAAATCAACCCGGTAAGATGCCGGCAAAACAACCATGGCCATTTTTCCTTCCACTTTTATGATTACAGTTTTTGCAAATTCTTTTCCCGCAATATGTGCTTTTGCAGCAATTTCCTGCGCTGTATATGCGCTTGAATGTTTAATTGTTACATACTTCACATTGTTCTCATCAAGAAAAGCTTTTAATTTTTTGGTTGGCATTTTGTTTGTTTTTTAAGTGATTAAACCTTGAAATTCAGTAAAAAAAACCTTCTTTAATTTCCCGTTTTCCATTTGAATATTACTTCAGATTTCTGAATAAGGTTTCAAACTGTTTCCAAAAAAAACTATTCAAGCCATAAAATTGAAATATGAGTTTCGTCAACTTCAATCACTTTCCATTTGTAGGTTGAAATGCCTCCCCAATATGGTACTGAAATATGCAGAATCGAATCAGAATAAGTCCAACTTCCTTCGTATTCAGCATAGGAAATTGGCGGAGTTCCACAAAATCCTGAATTTTTATGCTCGGTAAATTTACCGTTTGGCCTGATTGCGAAACAGTATTCGTTGTCAATTAATGATTCAGCCCTTTCATATGTAAAGGTATTTTCATTTGCCTGTTGATTTATCCACGCACCTGTTATTTTTAACTGATCTTTTACTAATTCCTCTGGTTGGGAACAAGCCAAAACGCCAGATAAAATTGCCAAAAGGAAAATAGATTTATATTTCATCTGATTCAAAATAGAAGCGAATTCTTTTTTACCAGATGAAAAAGACAGTTTAAAAGTTGCGTGAATATATTATTTCAATATCCGTTTGATACTTTTTTGGCTGATATTACCTGAATAAACAATCAATGAATACTTTAAAACCAAAGGTTTTCGGGTTGATATCGGAAAGGTTGTATTTCCCGGGAAAGCGGCGTTTTGCATGCTTTTTTCCTTACGTAAAATCCATGACTGAGGGTATCCCGGGTTTTCCGGATTGTCAAACATTACAATTCCACCACTGCTGTTATATTTGCCCACTGACCCCGAAATATTGACATAACCTTTTGATTGAACTGCGTCATTTTCGGGTTCGATAATTCCAGCAGGACCAATGAATTTTACATCTTCAGGAAGTTTCATCCGAACTGAGAAACCACTGTACCCTTTTACATCTTCTGAACCTCCTATTGAAAGGTTTTCTTCCAAAGCAACCAAACTTATCACAAAATCAATGACACGGTAATTTCCATTTTTCGGATAAATTGTAAAAGTCGATACTTCTCTCAAATAAGGCACTTTTTCTCCGTGTTTTTTCCACAAATCTGATTTCCAATCGACAATTGTTTTTAGGACTGCAGTTCCACCTTCTTTTGAAATATATTCAACATCAGTAACTTCCTGTTCAAAATTATCAATTGCCCAGCCGTCGCCAATCCGTTTACCGTCAATCCATATCTGATGCCATGCCCAATATACACCGCGCTGGTGTAAATGGTCTTCCGGAAAATCTTCGGTTAAAACATCTCCGTCAATTCCCCAAAGCGGGTGAATATAATTGCATCGTGCGTATTTACCGTCTAAATCCTTAGGTTCCATTTGATAAAACAAAACGTTTTCACCTTTTTCTGTAAATAAAATCCCATCGTTTTGTTTTTGCATTTTAACTTGCGCAAAACCTGTTATTCCAAAAACAATCAATACAAAGATCCCTGATATTTTTAACATTAACATTCTTACTTAAGATTTCAAAAAATATTGAAAATCAGTTTCCAAAAATAAATTTTTCAGCCAAATATAATAACCACAGATCAATTACACCTTTCACGCTGATGCTAATTTTACAAATATTATTATCTGTTTTTAAGGATTATTGTATCAGACACTCCAATCAATTTTGTAATTTTGGATTTGTTCAGATGCATGAAAAATTACCGATGAAACAAGTATCTCTTTTACTCATAATATTTGCTGCTATTACCTGTTTGCAAACCAATGCACAATCGGTTGGGCTTGTTTTAAGTGGCGGAGGTGCAAAGGGAATGGCGCACATTGGCGTAATCAGGGTACTCGAAGAAAACAATATACCAATCGATTATATTGCGGGCACTTCAATTGGAGCAATTGTTGGAGGTTTATATGCCGCCGGATATTCAACAGATGAAATGGAAAAACTTTTCAAATCGGAGGACTTCTATTTTTGGTCAACCGGAAAAATTCAAAAAGACTACCGCTATTATTTTAAAATGCCTGAGGAAAATCCATCGTGGATAAATGTTCGGATTGAAAAAAAAGACGAAAAATACAAAATTATGCCCCAGACTTATTTAATTCCTGAAGAACAAATGAATTTTGCCTTTATGGAATTAATGACGGCAACTAATGCTGCCTGCAAAAATAATTTCGACAGTTTGATGGTGCCTTATTTTTGTGTTGCCACCGATGTTAACAAAAGCCAGCCCGCCATCTTAAGAAATGGAGATTTAGGCAATGCAATCAGGGCTTCAATGACAGTACCCTTATATTTTAAACCAATAGAAATTGATGGTAACCTGATGTTTGACGGTGGTATCGTCAACAACTTTCCACATGATGTAATGAGCGAATTATTTAAGCCAGATATTATTATTGGACACAAAGTTGCAAACGATAAAAAAGTGGCAGATGCCAGCGATATTATGACCCAAATAGCAAATATTGTGATGAGGCCAACGGACTTTAAAATTGACGAAAACAAAGGGATTGTACTTGAAACACATTTTGACAATATCGGACTGCTTGATTTCAATAAAATTGACCTGGCAATTGAAGCAGGAAAAAAAACAACCCTTGATTCCATAAATGATATTCTTAAACTTATCAACAGAAGGGTTCCAAAAGATGTGGTTGATAAAAAACGGCAACAGTTTAATGCAAAAAAACATGAACTTTATTTTCAGAATATTCAGGTTGAAGGTGTTAAAGATCCCATGCAGCGCAAATATATTATCCAGTCAATCAAAGGTAATTATGATGTAATAAGTCTTTCGGCATTGAAAAAGGAATATTTTAAATTAATTGCCGATGATCATATTAAATCGATTGTTCCCATTTCAAGATACAATAAAGAAACAGGTTATTTTGATTTGCACCTAAAAGTGGAACCTCAAAAGAAATTTGAAGTATCTGCCGGTGGAAATATTTCAACTAAACCAATCAATCAGGGATTTGCTGGTTTGAATTATCGCGCTTATAAAAGCAGGGCATATACAATCTCTTCTGATATTTACTTTGGCAGGTTTTACAGTTCGTTTAAATTAGGAGGACGAATCGATTATTCTACAACACTTCCGTTTTACCTCGAAACATTTGTAACCTTTAACCGGTGGGATTATTTTGCTTCAAGTTCAGAACTTTTTTTCGAAGATGTGCGACCGCCTTATATAATTCAAAACGAAAACAATACGCGTGTCGAAGCAGGAATCCCTGCCGGATTGCACAGCAAAATATATGGTGGGATTGCCTTTTCGAACAGCATTGACCAGTATTACCAAACTGACATTTTTAATAAAGCCGACGAACCCGACAAAACTACCTTCAACACTTTTTCGACAGTAGTTGGAATGGAAAACAACTCGTTAAATTATAAGCAATTCCCATCCGATGGGGTGTACCGCTATTTAACTGTAAAATATATTTCAGGGCGTGAATCAAATATTCCGGGAACTACTTCTCAGAAAGATAACCTGTCAAAAATTGCTGATCACAATTATTTATTAGTTCAGGCCCACTCAACCCGTTTTTTTCATTTTGGCAATAAATTTACACTCGGATTAAAAGGGGAAGCTGTTTTTAGCAACAAAGATCTATTTGGGAACTTCCGGGCAACCAAACTAAATTCACCCGGATTTTACCCAAGTCCTCACAGTAAATCATTATTTATTGAAAATTTTCATTCAAATAATTATTTTGCCGGTGGTATTAATACCATTGTAAACCTGGGGACAAACCTTAATTTTCGATTGGAGGGTTATTCATTTATTCCATTTAACGAAGTACTTCCTGAAACGAAAGAGTATGTTCAAAAATCAAAATTTATTGAAAATTATTATTTACAGGGATTGGCTGCTTTGGTTTACCAAACGGGAATCGGTCCGCTTAGCGTTTCACTCAATTATTATGAAAAACAAGATACGCAATTGTACTTCCTTCTAAGTTTTGGTTATATCATGTTTAATAAGAGGGGGTTTTAACTGGTTACTGGTTACTGGTTACTGGTTGCTGGTTACTGGTTACTGGATGCGGGTTGCAGGTTGCTGGTTACAGGTTGCAGGATTCAGTTAAAGATTAAAATTAGGTTCCCAACTTTAAACTCCGAACTGTCCTCCCATGAAATAAGGTGACAAAAAGTTTAGTTGATAACTTTTAAATTCGCTTAATCATGGGGAGTAAAATTAGAAAAATCCGTCAATTTAGCACGGAGTTTAAAAAGGGAAAAGTTAGGCAGATCGATGATGGGAAAATATCGGTTTTGCAGTTATCCCGGATTTATGAGGTTTCATCTACGGCGGTTTACAAATGGATACGGAAATACTCGCGCTATGCGGGGCAGAATGAAAAAGTAGTTGTACAGAAAGAGTCGGAACAAGCCAAAACCTTGTTGCTATTAAAGAAAGTTGCAGATCTTGAACAACTTGTAGGACAAAAGCAGGTTGAAGTAGAGTACTTAAAAAAGGTGTTAGAGTTTGGTTCGGAAATAACTGAAACGGACATCAAAAAAAAGTTCGAATCCAGGTGCTGAACTGGTTCCGGGAAACCCGGGAGATAACAGGCATGAGAATAGAAACGCTTTATGTTGTGGCAGGTATCAAACGGCAGGATTACTTTCGCCAGCAAAAAAGACAGATAAAGCAAACGTTCATTGAAACACGGACCATCGAAATGGTACAAGCCATAAGGGAACGGCATCCGGTAATGGGAGCCCGCCCGATGTTCCATGCACTAAAGATAACCGGCATGGGAATCAATCGTTTTGAGCGCTTGGTATCTGAATCGGGACTTGGGATAGAGAGGAAAAAGTTGTGGATTAAAACAACCAACAGCAACCACAATTACTTTAAGTACAGCAACCTGACCAACGGACTGGAGCTAAACTGGATTAACCAGTTATGGGTTAGCGACATTACTTACTGGATAGATGGGCAAACACACTATTACCTGCTTTTCATCATGGATGTTTACAGCCGAAGGATTTTGGGGTACACCGCCAGCCCAAATATGTACGCAATAAACAACCTAAAAGCACTTGAATTATCCTTGCAAATAAGGCAGGTAAGCTGGTTTGAAAAACTGATACATCATTCAGACAAGGGCAGCCAGTATTGTTCTTTGGAATATGTGAAAGCCTTGAAAAAAGCTGAAATAACAATCAGCATGGCCGGCAATAGTATTGAAAACCCTTATGCCGAAAGGCTAAACGGAATCATCAAAAATGATTATTTGAGATATTTTGATACCGGTTCGTTTGCCAAATTAAGCAAAGCCCTGGACAGGGCCGTTTGGTTATACAATAACGAAAAGCCGCATTCAGAACTGGGTTATATGACACCGGTTAACTTTGAAAAGATAGTATTGCAACAAAATAAAAACGAAAGAAAAACTATGATTTTATACGACTTTAGAAATAACCCGATAAAAAGCATCAACACGACTTCGCCGGATGATGCCACCCGTGGGGGATTTTAAGGCATGCACTGAACGCGTATTTATAACGAAAAAGTGTAGCTTTGAAAACCAAAACTACACTTCACGCTATCAGTCCAGGATATTCCTTGAAGGGTTGCCCCCCAGCAGAGCCCTTCTCCGCTTCTCCTGGCACATTGAAGATAGAAAAGAAAGAACAAAAAAGTAAAATGAGTTATAAACATTAAAGTTGTCAGTTTCCTTTTTTTTGTCAGCTATATTTATGAAAGGACAAAGGACAAACTCTAAACTCTAAACTTTAAACTCTAAACTCTGAACTCTAAACTCCTTTCCCGTAACATCTCACCCAGTCGATTTCAAAACCTGCCGGAAGATTTTGGGTCGGCACATCCTGAATTACAATACTCGACGCATTTAAATGCAGTTTTTCTTTCAATTCTGAATTTTGAAGTGTAAAGATTTCAGTTTCATTGATTTTCCAGGTAAAGTTCCCTCCACTTTTTTCAACAGAAAAGATATACCATTTCCCTTTTTTCAGGTTCGAAATATCCATGCCATTTACATTTGCTTTTCCGTCGCTTGTCAGGTTTAAAATTCCAATCCTGTTTTTTGCACCCATTTCAAGCACATTTAATCGGGGTATATTTTGTTCACCGGTGAGGTAAAACGAGCTGACAATTTGCTGAACAGGATCAAATTTTACTTTTGCTTCAACAATCCCATCGCCGGTCCAAAAACTTTTCCATGACGAAATAATTCCTGAAGAATAATCCAGTTCAACAGGGACAAATCCGGCCGGCATTTGCCAAACCTTACCTTTTACTTTTTCCTTCTTAACCGTAATATTCAATTTACCGTTGATCTGTAAATTTTTGCCATCAGTAAAAATATGGTTGTCACCTGCAAGTGAGTAGTTATCGCCAAGCATTTTTTCAGCCAGATAACCTTTGGTTGACCATTTTTCTGTATCAAGTTTTGCTTGTTGAAAATCGTCTTCAAAAACCAACTGCCATTCATTAAAGAAATTAAAAATATTTGTGCCCTTGTTTTTGTGATATTTAACCAAATGAGGCAACTGCTTCATTTTAAAATATTCCTGTTGCCTTACAAATTCATCGGTCTTTTCCCATTTCTTTTTATCTTCCAAATAGGCTTTCGTTTCTTTAAATTCTTTTGATGAAGTAATCTCTTCGAGTTCATAAAATCTCTTCAGGTCAAACGATTGCGCAACGTCGAGATAATTTTTGTAAAGTCCAGATTTTTCAAATTTGAAAAAGAACTTCAAATCCTGGTCGTTCAGTAATTGTTTGAACCGGGTATATTTTTTGTTTGCTTCGCTGTTTTCGAATTTCTTTTTATCCTTCAAAAAGGTTTCACGCTTTTTAAAATCAGGATTTTCAACAAACGCCTTTAATTCATTGTATCTCGTTAATTGCAGTCCGCCGGCGGTTTCCCTGTAAATCTTTAGCTTTTTTGATTTTTCGAATTTGAAATAGTTAATTAGTTCAAAATCGTTTTTCAACCTTTTAAACTCCTCCAATTTTGTTTTGTCTTTATCAGGAATATTTCCTAATTGAACAAAGTTTTTTAGTTTATCCGATTTGGCAAGAAGTTCATGTTTTTTCAAAAAATCTGAATTATGCAACTCTTTGTAAACCTTGATTTCAATCGATTTATCAAGTTTTTTATAATCGATCCAATGTTTTTCTTCAACCGATCCTTTAAATATCTGCAATTCAATTTCCTTTTTCTCTTTGGAAAACTGACCTTCTTTTACATATTCCTGCAATTTGTAAAACTCCGCAAGTTTTTCATCTGTTTTCAATTTGTTAAAACGAATCAAATCGGGTGAATTAGCAACCTTAAAGTATTTCTTTAAAGATTGCTTTTTTTGTAAGCCTTCAAATTCCTTTAACTGGTTAAACTCTTTGCTGCCATTAAAATGCAGGGATTCCACTTCAGCCTTTTTCTTTTTGAAAATTTCCGAATTAATTTCGCTTTCAAGTTCAAGATATTTTTTAAGCTCTTCAGAGTTTTCCACTTTTTGAAATTCGTTGTAATCATCCAACAGCATTTTACGCTGTTTTTCAATGGTTTCCACTGGTTTCAATTTGCCGAAAAGCTGAAGTGTGAAAATTTTAAATGACATATATTTTGCGTTTAGTTTTATGGTTTCAAAAATAAAAATTAAACCCATTAAATTCTAATTTTTAACGGTTTTGATTTTCAACAATATCCAATCGCTATTTAACATATTTGGAGTTTTAAACAAAAACAAGTATCAAATCAAGTTTCCAACGACTGACTGTTTATATTTTGGCAATCACAAAATTGCCTGTTTATCTAAAATAGAATAGATTTGAACGCAAACAAGTAAATACAGATGATCCAATATTCAGAACTTATTATAAATAACGACGGCTCAATTTTTCACTTGCATTTAAAGCCTGAGCAAATTTCTGACAACATTATACTTGTTGGAGATCCTGGACGGGTTGACACAATTTCTTCATATTTTGATGATATTGAGTTTTCTGTTCAAAACCGGGAATTTAAAACCGTAACCGGCTGGTGCAAAGGGAAAAGATTAACAGTTATAGCTACAGGAATTGGAACAGATAATATTGATATTGTTTTAAATGAATTGGATGCACTGGCAAATATCGATTTAAAAACACGAACTATAAAAGCAGAACACAAATCACTTAACATTGTAAGAATTGGTACTTCCGGCGGGCTTCAGCCCGATTTGCCCGTTAATTCATTTGTAATT
>Ga0351841_1022_pt1 | contig 25447 bp, 16 predicted proteins | sample BONcelHFGM3001E6_FD_206884 | JGI IMG/M metagenome (GOLD analysis project Ga0351841, IMG submission 206884) | Enriched cells from coal bed in the Powder River Basin, Montana, United States - BONCAT cells FGM rep1 HSBNCT.FGM.300.1.E6 ...
TACTGCAAAGAAATTTCACAGCTACTGCGGGGGGCACTACAACATTTTTAAAACTTACGATAAACGATATCACGAATTTTTTCAGCCTGATTATATGCAAAGAATTGCCGACCTGCATCAGAAACACCTGAACAGTGGCATTCCACGCTGGAAAAGTAAAATGGATAGGCCTCCATATGGTGGGGGTATGTTTATGGAACAGTGGGTTCAAAGAATGCTTGATTCATATAGTATTACTCCCACGGGTATTAACATAGTTGAAGGTATTTACGGTCGTGATGGTGATGGTTTTGCAAATGGGCCGCATGATGGAAAAGGCATGGATTTTATGAGTAATAATATTATTTTTGGGAAAGATGCATTCAGGGTAGATATAATCACGCACTGGCTGGCCGGCCATGAACCTGGAAATTTTGGGTTGTTTCATATTGGAATTGAGAGAGGACTTTCGGATGTACTTGACCCCAATGATATTCCGGTTTATCTATGGGAAAACGGACAGGCAAAACTTGTAAAACTTGATTCACTTAAAAGAACACCTCTTTTAAGCTATTATCTGAGAAGAAATTATGACGGAATGAATGAAGACATGTTTCATATGTGTGATGAACCATTTGATTACGGTTCCTGGAAAATGGGTAAATCATCGCAAAATGTTACTCCGGATATTCGTGCAATTGGAACAGATTCTAATGATCATGTTATAATGGAAGTTTCTGTTCCTGAAAAAAGTGATGTTTATGTTGATATTCTTAACCGGCATGGCGATGTTGTCTGGCGCATGCATGCTCCTGATCTGGAACCAGGTAAACACCAGGTAGTTTGGGATGGATTCTCTCAACCCGGCATGTACAATATGTATGTTAAAGGCATGAGTTGGGACGCTGAACGGGAAATGGTAATATATACATAAAGTGAATTTGATTTTAACTTTTAACCTTTGATATTATTTTCTTCAAGTATTTCCTTAATTCGATTTGCAACTATATCAACCTGTTTTGGTTGAAGTAAAACTACTCCCACATTTAACGCATCTTCGCCACCACCGGCAATAATGCTGGGTGTACCTTCATCCAAAACTTTTATAACTTCCTTAGGTTTAATTTCAATTTTGGTTTTATCCCAGCTTACCTTCATAGTGGGAAATGCATTTGCAGGTCCGGGATTAATTATAGTTTCACATTTTACTGTTGGCAATTTTTCCAGAATTTTTGAAATGCGTTTAATCCTGCCGAGCCACTCCTGCCATTCGGCGTCATGATCTCTTTCCAGATAGGATTTTAGCGCTGCATACATACCAAAAATTTCTTCCTTATTTACTTTCATCGGTCTGCCAATGGGGCATTCATGCGGACTGTTGTTTAATTTGGCAGCTTCAATCAAATCTTTGCGGCCAAATAACAGTCCTGCACTCTGTGGACCCATAATCATTTTTCCACCGGAAAATGTAATCATATCAAATCCCATTTTTTGAAATTTGAAGAGGTTTTCAACAGGTGGAACATCTGCTGCCGCATCAATAAATGTTGGAATGTTGTGCTTTTTTGCAATCGCAACAAACTCTTCATGAGTGATGCTGTCAGGAACTCCAAACCACGAAATTGCACCGTTAAAAAAAAGCGCCATCACTGTATTTTCGTTAATGGCATTTTCCATTTGTTCGGGGCCTTCAACTTCAACAAACTTAATTCCTGTATTTCGAACGGCCTGATCAAAAACGTAGCGGTGCGATTTTTGAATAATAACTTCGCGTTGCGGTCCGGGGAGATTGGGCAGTTGCTTCATTTTTTCCGCATCGTTACCGGTTAGCGCAGCCGCAGTCCCCAAAACCAAAGCACCGGCTGCACCCGATGTTACCATTGCCGCTTCACAATTGAGCATTTCGGCAATTTTAGCACCCGCTTTGTCCTGCAACTCATACATATTGGCAAAATCATGAGCCGTTGAATGAATCGCCTCCAACACCTCGGGCAACATGAGCGAACCTGAGAGGAATGTCATTGTACCGCCCGCATTTATTTTGGGGGTTACTCCCAGTTCTTCAAAAAAATTACGTTTGGGAGCAGGAGCCGCTGAAGGCGCAGCAAACAGGGATTCCATGGGAAGTGAAGCCCCGATTGCTGCCCCGGCTATCGGTAAAACTGACAAATTTTTAATAAGTTCCCGACGTTTCATAATATCTATGCTTTAGATATAAGCGATACAATCCATCTCAACAAGAGAATTTCCGGGTACTCCGCCTTTTGCAACAGCTACAGTTGTACGGACAGGAGGATTTTTACCAAACCGGCCTTTATAAACTTCATTCATTCCTTTATAGTCGGCAATGTCATTCAGGAAAACCGAAACCTTTAATACCTTTTCCATTGACGAACCAGCTTTTATTAATTCTTTTTCCAATTCCTGAAGTACAATTTCTGTATGTGCTTTAATTTCAAAAGGTTCGGTATGTGCCCCTTTGCCGGCAACAAATACCATATTTCCAAGTTTGGTTGAACCTGAGAATAAGGGTACATCCTGAAAATCGGTTATGTTCGATGCAATTTTTTCTGCAGCAGGTTCATTTTTTGCTCCTGCAACCATTGCAACTCCAGTTAATCCCAAAAGGGACGCAAACATTTTCTTTAAAGCTGTTCTTCTTTGTGTTTTCATAGTAATTTTTTAAAAGTTGATAATTTATTATTGAAACAGAATTTTATTTTTCAAACTAAGTTATTGTAACAATTTGTTGTCGTATTTGCTCACCCCCTGCCCCCTCAAGGGGGTAATTGTTGCTAACTTAGATAGGCTAATGTTATCGGCGATTCTCCCCTTGAGGGGATAAAGGGGTGAAAAATGTAAATACGTCATTATATTATTCATACTACTTAAATAATTAATGTTTATATACATTTGCAGCAAGGCCATTCAAATCCCAAACAATTTTTCCTGCACGGATTGTCAATTCAGCTTCCAGTTTTTGTGTTCCTTCAATTTTGTCTTCACCAACATCAATAAAACCGAAATTTCCTTTTCTGAGGCTAAATACAGCAACATCAGCTTCAGTTCCCACACTCAAATTTCCAAGTTCAGGCCGGTTAATAATTTTTGCCGGATTCCAGGTTGAACGCAGAATTACGTCCTGAACTGACAAACCCAGGTTAAGGAATTTCGACATCAGGTTTGCCATATCTTTCATTCCGCCATTCATGCTGCCGATATGTAAATCGGAGCTTATTACATCGGGTAAAAAACCCTGTTCAATCGCTGGAATAGCCTGGCTCCATCGAAACGAACCTCCACCGTGTCCTACTTCGAAAATTATTCCTTTTTTTCTTGCTTCAAATACAAAAGGTTTCACTTTGCCATTTTCATCAACCACTGATTCCCTGCTGGTTAAGGAAGCATAACAGTGTGCAAAAATATCGCCTGCCCGAAGATGTTTCATAAACAAATCTTCAATTGAAAGTGGGGGATTGGCACCTCCAAAATCAATCATTACAGGAAGATTGGCCAATCGGCCTGCTCTTGCTGCACTGTCTGTTGGAGCCCATTCGTAGCCGTCATAATGAGCCAGCTTTATCCCAATAATTTCATTTGGATTATTCTTTGCAAATTCAGCTGTTCTTTGTGCATTCATGTCTTTTACATTTTGTTCAAACGGGCCACCGCGCATACCTTCTCCAACGATATTTAAAAAAGCAAGCACCCTGGTTTTCGACATGTCAATGGTTTGCTTTTTAAAAACCGGAAAAGTACGCCATCCCGAACTTCCGGCATCAACAACAGTTGTTACGCCAGCCCGAAATGTAAAACCGTCGGGAGCAACAGCATTCGGGCCGTTCATGTAATCCTGGCCTGCATTTGTGCCATGAAAAACATGCACATGTAAATCAATTAAGCCTGGAGTTACATACATTTCCCTGGCATCAATTACCTTTTTACCTTCCGCCTGATCAATGTTTTTTGCAACAAATGCAATTTTTCCTTCATTGATGGCGATATCCATAACTGCATCAATACTATTTTTTGGATCGATTATATGTCCACCCTTAATAACAATATCATAGGATTGAGATTTAATTATTCCGGTAGTCAAACACAGAAGTACAGGAATCATTAACAGTTTTATTTTCATCTGATTAAGTATTAAATATGTGATATTTTAAAATTGAGAGACCATTAATAACATTTGGACAAAATTTTTAAGCTGAACCTCTTTTAAGTTCCTCCTGCACTCTCCTGGCGACCATTTTTTCCTGTCCGGGTTTTAACATCCACACAGTTACATTTATGCCGTTGTCTCCGTTTCCCATTACAGCCACCGATGGATTTCCGTTTCTCAACCTTTCCAGCATTTCATCCTTCGACAGTTTTATTTTGTTTATATCCCACGAAATAGTAAGTGTTGGAGTTACATTTGCCATCGGAGGAATTGTAATATGAGTTGTTACACCATCTATCTTTTTCGCTGCATTTTCAATTAAAGCAACCTGGTCTTCCCACATTTTCCATTCTTTTTTGTGGTCGATACTTACAAACTTTTCAAGGGCGACATACATTCCAAGAATTTCCTCTTTATTGACTTTCATTCCACGACCAATATTTCCCCCGCGTGGTGGTGCGTTTAACCGGGCAGCGGCGATCAGATCTTTCTTTCCCATTAATATTCCAGCACTTTGAGGACCCCGCAGTCCTTTACCTCCAGATACACAAACCAGGTCGAACCCCATGTCATTAAATTTCCAAAGGTTTTCTACCGGCGGCAGATCTGCTGCCATATCAATCATTGTTGGTATATTGTGTTTTTTACCCAGCGCCACCCATTCTTTGTCCTGAATTTTACCATCCGGCGCTGCATAATTGAGAAACCACATCATTGCAGTTTTTTCATTTACAGCATTTTCCAATTCTTCCACAGTTTCAATTTCAACAATTTTTACTCCTGTATTGGTGAGCGCATGAACATAGGCATGATTATGGGTTTTTTGAACAATAACTTCTGACTTTATGCCTTCGAGATTGGGTAACTGCGCAACCTTTTTCATGTCCATTCCGGTGAGAACACCAGCTGTTCCCAGAACCAATGCAGACCAGCAACCGGCTGTTACAGTTGCATCTTCAGCATGGCAAATTGCGGCAATTTTTGCACCTGCTTTTTCCTGTACTTCATCAATCATTGCAAATTCAGAAGATGAAGATCGGATAACATCTACAACTTCTTCGTGCATAATGCTTCCTGACATAGCGGTATAGGTGCCGGCAGCATTAATAAATGTGTTTATTCCCAGTTCCCTGAAAATATCTCTTTTTGCAGAAGAGGCTGAAACAGGAGAAACAACAGGTGATTCAAATGGAATAACACCGCCAATAAATGCCCCGGATACAGGCAATATTGACAAATTTTTTATTAGTTCCCGGCGTTTCATTTTTTTTAAATTTATTAGTTTGGTTTACTTTCTGTAAAACTGTTTATACCTAAAAAATGCAATTCATAAAGTTTTTTAACTGTTAATGTGCTTTGAATTTCTATTAAGGATTTACCTTTTTTGCATTTTCCATTCACGACCGGGTGTTTCTACCCTGAAGCTTTCTATATTCCCTTTGTCCTGAAGGGTAACATAAACAGTACATCCGTCATCACCTCCAAATGCCACGTTGGTCGGCCTTTTCCCAGACAGTTGAACTTCCTGCAAAACTTCACCTGTAGGGGATACTTTTACCACTGTTCCCTTACCAAAACGGGCGATATACAAATTACCGCTTACATCACATCGCATTCCATCCATCACAAAATCAGGAAATTCAATAAGTAGCCGTTTGTTTTTAACCTCGCCATTTTTCGACAAATCATAAGCCCAGACTTTAGGCGAAGCATTCACATATAATATTTTATCATCTGGGCTTACTTCAATTCCATTTGTTGCTCCCTGCATTGAATCCAGTAAAAAAACTTTATTATTTTCAATTCTCCAGATGCGCCCTTTTTTTAATTTAAAATCCGGGTCGCTAGCATATATCCGGTCATTTTCATCGATGGCGATATCGTTGGGTTGGTTCATATCAGGCTCGTGTGCAAGTACTGTAATTTCTGAGGTTTTCATATCAACCTTAAGAATATTGTGCCCTGTATAATCTGCAATCAGCATATTTCCCTCACTGTTAAAACGAATTCCGTTTCCGGTACTTCCTTCGGGCAATTGTATGAATAAACCAGCTACTCCGTTGGGAGTAACTTTTCCAATAGTTCCCTGACGGTTAAAATTCACTGCATAAATAGTTCCTGATTTATCGACAGCAGGACCTTCAATTCCTGTTGTAAAGAGATTTTCGGGAGTTAAAACAGTAGATTGATATAAAACGGGGGATTTAGTTTCCTGAGCAAAAGTTGTTGTAAACAATCCGATTACAAAAAGGGGGATAAAAAATAAAGGAACCGCATATTTCATTTAATTATATTATTAATAAAAATGTAAAATGACTTACGCTTCAAATATCAATTGGTTTACTTCAAACTGTAATTTAAATTAATCCATCAAAATAGGTGTTTCGGCTTCTTTCAAATATAAAAATTTTCTGTCACCTTTCCTTCATGTTATTTCTCTAATTTCAAATAAATCAATGAAATAATATCTATTTATATTTACAAATATGAATGTTTTAATAATTACAGGCCAGTGAATTAAAAAGAACCAGCAAACCATCGTATTCCAATATCACAGATAGAATTTTATTTCGAAGCAATTTTATTACTTGTTATTATTCAATTTGCTTAAATGTGCATTGAAAAATTGCATTTTTAAAAGAACAAATTCAGTAGGTTTTCTGAAAGAACAATTGCCACAATTACAGTTTTGATTTTTTCTTCTGCCACATCCTTTCAATATCTTCCAACGAAACACCTGTTGTTTCCGGAACAAGTTTCCAAACAATATACAAATAGGGCAGGCACATTACTGCAAAAAGCAGAAAAACTCCGGCGGGAGAAAGTGTTGTCATTAACCACGGCGTGAGTTGACCGATAAGGAATGTACCAATCCACAATGAAAAACCTGCCGCCGACATTGCAAGTCCACGCACTTTTGCCGGGTACATTTCGGAAAGTAGCACCCAAATAACTACACAAATGGAAATGGCGCACGAGAATATGTATAAGAGAATGAGTACAAGCAAAGTTACCGGCGGTACAACATTGGCCGATTTATTTAAAGTGAAATAAACTGCAATGAGAATGAGTGTAATCAACATTCCTGAAACACCGTAATAAACAAGTTTTTTTCGCCCGATTTTATCGATAACGGCCATGGCGAGAATGGTGGAACCAAAGTTTACCGCACCCACAATTACCTGGTAAAAAAGTGAATCACCTTCAGAAAGTCCGGTTTGCTGAAAAATAGACGGACCATAATACAAAACCGCATTCACACCCATAAACTGCCCGAGAATTGCAAGGCTTACACCAATAAACAAAGCAGTTCGAAATCCCGGAAGTAAAAGGATTTTCCAATCAGTTTCCTTTTCCGATAAAACAAGGTTTTTGAGATCGGTAATCTGAATTTTTGCTTCTATTTCGCCATAAATCCGGTTAAAAATGTTCTGTGCTTTGTTTTCTTTTGCTTTTAGAACCAGCCACCGTGGACTTTCAGGAATAAAGAAAAGCATGACAAAAAACAACAGTGCCGGAAATGTTTCAGCGCCCAGCATTCCCCGCCAGTTTTCGCTGATCATAATTTTCCACCACCAAGCTGTTGATTGTGAAATTTCTGCTGCATTTGAAGTGTATTCGTTAATGGCATAATTTACAAGGTAAGCAACCACAAAACCAATAGTTATTGCCAATTGATAAAGCGTTACAAGTGTACCGCGATATTTTGCAACTGAAACTTCAGAAATATACAAGGGCGAAATAACCGATGCAACACCAATTCCAAATCCACCAATAATCCGGTAAACTACCAAGGCCGAAATTGAATCTGAAAACATACAGCCTATCGCCGACATCGAAAACATAACTGCCGAAAGCAACAGCACGATTTTCCGTCCAAAATAGTCGCTAAGTTTTCCCGCAACTGCAACTCCTGCAATTGATCCCACAAGCGCGCACCCAACATACCAGCCGGTTGTAACGTCATTCAATCCGAATTGTGCAGCCACATTTCCGATTGTTCCTGAAATTACTGCAGTGTCATAACCAAACAGGAAACCGCCAAGTGCCGCAACAGCAGATAGGAATATAACATAAACGAGATTCTCGCCGGAGTTTTTCTTATTCATAAAAGTTTTTATTTAGGTATTAAATGTATGAATAGACATTTCGCAAAGGGGGTTAAAACCCCTTTTAGTTGAGTAATTTACAAATCCGTTCACTGAAGTGAACAGCCTGCCCCGATTTGTCGGGGGCAATAAAATTCGTTTTTTTGCCATTTTATTGCCGTCAGCTTTAGCTGACGGATTAGTTAATATTATGATTGATTGGGCTTTAGCCACATTGTTTATTTTATCTATCAAGTGCTTAATCAAAACAATTTATTTGATATCGAAGTAATTTTTATAGCGGTCGTATAAATGCCCTGCCTGCAAATAGGATGATTGCGGGCTCATAAAATGTGAAAACTCGAAAGTAATTCCTTTGTCATATCCGGCACGCGCAGCAGCTTCAAGTTTTAAACGAAGTTTGTCGAATTTGATGGGAAAGAATTTGATGGGCATATCTCGGTCAAAAGTTTCGGCATTTGTCCAGCATTTCATTCCGTATTTGTCTGCCATTTTTTTGTTTACCGAAAAGAAAGCATCCAGTTCGTCATAATCAATATGCCCGTCCTGAAAGGCAACTGCATCAACCACTTCATGAATTCCGGCAAATATTTCGCTCCATTCGCGTTCATGTTCCTGCACCGAAACTGCATTTGCTTTAGTGATATCGCTGCCCGCTGCTTCAACTGCTTTTTTCCCGTCAATCCAGGGCGAAATAAATGTTGGCAAACCACCCGAAACATCTTTGCATTGTTTTCCCATGGCGTAAAAGGCCCCAATTGCACCTTTTGTTTTACGGCTGATTTCGCCGCTTATATACCAACCCTGGAAGCTTTTGTATTTACTTCCGTAGTTTTTCCAAACCTCGTCGATTACAAATTTATTTGAATTGATTTCCCAGCTTAAATCGCCCGTATCCCAGTATTTCCCTGAATCATACAAGCCAAAATAAAACTTCAACCCATGTTTATCAGCTAACCTCAGATACATTTCAAGCAAATCAACCGATGGTTTGTAGCAATTGAATGTTTTTATCAGATATTCGGATGGATAAGTTATAAATTTTCGATAACCTGAGCGGATCATTATTACCGTATCAATCCCAATGGCTTTCATGTACGCAAAATCCTGATCCCACTCTTTTTCGCCCCAGTTTTGGTGCGGAATATCATGCGAAATTTCATCAAGAAAAGTCCCTGTGATTTTTAAGCCTGCTCCTTTTGGAACGATTAATTTGTCTTCAATTTCTACTTTTCTTTCCAAACCGACAATATTTTCCGAATTTGAAGAAAATGGAATTGTCATTGCCGCTATTCCGGTAACAGATGCTTTCTTAAAAAAATCGCGCCGTGAGTTTTGCATATTTTGAATATCTATTAAAGTTTTTATGTTTCCAGATTTCGTGACGTTGTCAGGAGCTACGCACGCTGACAAGTCAATGATACAAATAAACCTGACAGCGTCTTTAGACCTGTCAGCGTTAATCAAAAAAAGTTAATGTTTTCCTGTTTCGCGTTCCTCCCAACCGCTTTTCCCATTATCAATAAATAATTCCTGAACTGTTTTTGAAACCCGATCGTCCACTTCTTCAACAAGATGTACACGCAACGGATTTAATAAACGGTTTCTCCATTCCAGAACAGGTTGGTAAGGATTAGCGCCATCTTCGGTTTCATAAACCAGGTAAGCCCATTTTTCGGCAAAATAATTACCTTTTAAAGCTGGCACCATTTGCTGCATATTTGATGAAAGAAACGTTAGAGAAAGCGCCCTGGCCCAGTAAATCCATGGTCCGCCTGTAATATATATAAACGGGTTTAAAAGTCTTTCGCGCGATTCAAGCCCGCTGTTTGAATAATCAAGCTGAATTCCTGCAAAACCGATTTTTTCCTTTTCGTTGTAAAAAGTAATCCACGGAACATCGGCTTCCATTTTTAAATCGGTGAGGTCGGGCATATCTGTAACATCGTATGTAATTACCTTATTTCGAATCACATCGTACCATGCTGCATGTGTCATTAACTCACGTTTAAAAACAATTTCACCATTTCGCATGGCAATGCAATTCATTGTTTCATTAATCCGCAAACTGGTCGAACTAATAAAATAAGGAACATCGGGATAGAACTGGTAACGAACCGAAGCGTCAACCTCGGGAATGTCGCGTAAACTTCCCCATAATTCGGTAATTGCTGTTACAGGGCCTGAAATCAGATTTATATTTTGTGGCGGATTCCAGTCGGCGGTGTGTGTCCAAGGTTTTGGTGGCGAGTAAATTTCAGGATTCCAATGAATTGCACCGTTGGTTTCCATCCGGTGAAACAATGGAAATTCAGGTTTTTCTTTCAAAGTTAACTGGTCGAAATGACCTGAATTGGGATGCAGTACGATCGAAATTTTTCCGTTATCGACATTTATCCCGGGCATTTCGCCCTGAACTTTTAAATTGCTGTTATATACCTTTACCAATGCTTTATCGTTGTTGTAAAACACCAGGTAAACCTTGCTTTTATTAGCTTGAACATCGGCCAGAAATGCTACCCTCGCACTTATTGTAGGCAACCAGATTGGCACTTCACGGGTAGGTTTTCCGTTTACATCGGGATCAAGTTTATCTTCAACCGTATATTTTTGCAAATCGAACACCTGACTGGGAACTTCGGTTAAAACATGTGTTTTAGGATCAACTTCAACAACCCTGATTTCGCGTTTTAAATCGAATGCTTCATCGGGATAAAAGGCAAGAAGTACCTCAACCGGCTCTGCTTTTCTGGCTATTCCTGCAGTTTCTGTTACTACCACAGATTTATAATTTTTCCAGGCCGGGTCGAAAACCGTAATATTTCCGGGAGCTTTCACAGTTTCTGTTTTTGTAAGCCACACATCGTTTTCCGATGCTTTTACATTCTTTTTTATGCGAACAGAGATTTTAATGGTATAGTCTTTTCCGGGTTCCCATTTCACCCAGCCAACCACATGCAGGTTTTTATACAAAGTTGCGTCCTGAGACAAACCATATCCCGATGGTGGACGATGCGAAATTGGTGGCCGATCCATTTCTTTTTCATCTTTTATGCGATGTAAATCGGTAGCTCGAAGTGTCTTCCCGTTTACTTCGGCCTGTACTTCAATAATCGAAGGTTCCGGTAAATCAATTTCGGCTATGAAATGATAAAAAGGCAGAGCCGGAACCGGTGATCCCAATTCAATGTGTTTAATATTCAGTTCTTTTGAAACCACTTTTGCATCTACATTGATAATAGTAAAAATCAAAGTGAGTAAAATGGCTGTTTTAAATAATGTTTTGTTTTTCATGTTATTTCAGTTTTGTTGATTTCATCATACATTTTTTGACGTTGTCAGGAGCTTCGCACGCTGACAAGTCTTCGAAAACCTGTCAACGTCCCTGGACTTGACAGCGTTACATAAACAAATAAGTATTTCAACGAACAGAAATCAAATTCCGTTTTCTAAGTTCATCAACTGCATTTTGCCAGGCTCCGCCACTTCCCCAAATATAGTAACTAAAATACATTGTAGTTTTTTGTACAATTGGAGTCCAGGGTTGAAACTCAACATAATAATGTGGCGCTTCAGCATTGTCAGGATGATTCATCCACATGTGCAGAAAATGAGGCTGTGTTACAGGAAATGCGCCAACAAACGAGATATCTTCCATCGTGTCGTAGCCTGCATTCCAACCTTCTTTTGCATTAATCGCCTGTCCGTAATATTTTTCGGGTCGCATTCTGTATTCCTTTAACCCTTCCATGGTGGGAACTGTGAATACATCTTCTGTCCAATGTTTTTTACCAAGTTCAAGAATGGGCTGTGGTCCCAGCACATTTGCTTCAGGATTTTTAAAAGTCAGTTCGAACCGAACTTCAAGCAAGGGTGAGTTGCCATATAAAGTAAAAGTCTTTTTAATGTGATTTCCGTAGTAATCAGCATTCATTTCAACACGCACAAAATCGCCTTCACTTTTGATGATTTTTGCATCATATATTTTATGCGTTTCCATGCTTGCCTGCCCCAGGAAATCTTCAAATCCGCCATAAGGATAATAGCCGCGCTCACGGAAAGGTTTTTTGTCGTTATAGGTTTTTTCGGGCCAGGCTTTAAAAAACAGATTATCGTTTTTGCTTTTTACAATGTATTCAATAACCCGTGCGCCGGTTCGCAGCAAAGTAACCTGCACCGAATCGTTTTCCATCCGGTATTCATTAATTCCGTCGCTGTTTAAATCAACTTCAAACAAATAATTTTTGCCTTTGGCTGCACCAACTCCCAGTTGAGTTTTTGCTGTACTTTCCAATGCATTTACTTCAACTGTGTAATCGCCCGGATTGAGTTTTAAATCGAAATGAATTTGCTGAAATGCCGATTTTTGAATCTCTGCATTTTGGGTTTGCTGAAGAACAGGTTTTTTTAGATCATCTTTTTTGTAAACAGAAACATTAACCGGAAATTTGGTTTGTGCAGTAAAGTTGTGTATAGTAACCGGAAACTCAACTTTAGGTGCATTGCCATAAAGTAACTGGTGAACAGAAATTGCAGGTGGTAAATCAAGCATTGCAACCGTATTTTTTGAAATTCCATCGCCCTTAAAATGAATGGCAATTGGGTTAGTTTTTCCCATTGCTTTTTCAGTTGGTTGAAGCGGAATTACCAACTGTGTTGTTTCGTTTGCTGAGAGTGAAATTTGCACCGGTTCATTTCCGTTTGTTTTTAATGCCGATGAGGTAACAACCTCAATTTCGCCCGATAGATTAGATGAAGCATAGTTTTTTACAGTTAAAATTAAATTATAACCTTCTGTTTTTGCTTCAATATCAATATTATCACCAAAATAGTCAGTCAGAAAATTTTTATCCAGATATAATAATTCAAGTGTGTTTCTAAATTTTGCGGCTCCCATCATTTTTGCTTCATCCAAAACTGCCACACTTTTTCTTGACATTATCGCATCCCAAATAGTTTTGTTTGTCAGCGGTTTTTCTTTTTCAACAAACAAAACCATCGAAGAAATCGCGTTCTCCAACAAAGTACCTGTTTTACTTATAAAAGGAACGTTTTCATTGTCGATCTGTTTTTTATTTCCTTCGCCTGCAATATAACCGTCAAATTCAAAAGCATCGCTTGTGGGGTCATAAACCGGACGGAAAGCATATCCACCTTTTTTATGGGCAAAATCAATCCATGCCTGGTTTGTAGCCATATCCTGAACCTGTAATCCATCGTAATCGCTGCATCCGTAAATTGGCGAAAATCCGGCATCCGCAACTATGGGAAGTTTAACTTCATTTACCCAATCTTCAATTTCCTTTTTTGCCAGAAAATCCATGTAACCATCAAAAATGAACCATGAATTTCCTTCGTTCATTCCTTTTCCAATTACTTCTATCGGGTGGCCGGGCGTGCAGGTAACACTTTTCAGCAAAGTTGCAGCGCCAAACCATCCTTTTTCAAGGCGGTATTCAGCCAGTAACTCATTAGTTTGATCAATAAGTTTGATTAATTTATTTGTCAATTCATCCGAATTCGAAGAGATAACAAATATTTGCCGATCGCCGTTAACAAGGCAGAAAGCTTTTATTGTTTCAAGTTCCGGGTCGTTATACTGATAACTTTGTAAATCTTTTGTCCACTCAAAAACAGGGGCGGCAATTTCTTCCATTTTTTTACCAAATTCCGAGTTTGAATTTGTTGTAATAAGAAGATTTTCAGTTTTAATTTTATCTTCTACCTCCTGTGAGGTTGGATTTTGCAGAACCTGATATTTTACCGTCAGAAGTTTCGAAATAAAACCTTCCTGTATTAACAGTCCCGGCATTCCTAAATCTTCAGCAATATTCAATTTACTCTGTAAAATTGTTTTCTGAACGTTGGGTACAGCCATTTTAAACAAGTTACCATATCTGTACAATTCAGTGTAAATGTTTTGCCAATGATTGGTGTAACCATTAAACTGTGTTTGATTTACAACGCCTGATTTATTTGCAGAACCGGAATCTGAAATTTTAAAATCTGTAATTTTTTGGGCAAAACCCGATGGACATGCAAACAGGATTATAACTGACAACAAGTAGAATGTTTTATATTTCTGAAAATGTTTCATGTTTTGTATGGTTTAGATTGTGTAATAAAATTAAAAAAAGAATAATAACAGGTTTATTTGTTAAAGGCTACAATATACCTATTTTACAGATTCTGTGAATACAGAATTTTGATTTTCAATTGAAATAGAAATTATTCTGTTCATTATTAAAAAGAAAAAAGGCCGCCACTCTGCCGGGCGGCCTTTATCATTTAGTAAAAAACTAAAATTAGAAGTTATTTACATTGCCAGTATCCCACCACAAGCGGGTAGCAATATTATCAGGTCCACCAAGTTTAGTTGTTGCATCAGCAACACCTGCCTTGTTATTATCGCGTTCGCTGTTAATAAATGGCATCCTTTTAATAAATTCATTTGCCGGAATAACACCCCAGTCAGCATTGCTGTCATTTTTGGTGTTGTAAGGCAGTTTAGGATATCCAGTCCTGCGGTGGTCAACCCATGATTCGAGTGCGTTTGTAAAGTTGTTGAAATACTTTTGCGTGATAATCTTTTCAAGTTTCCGTTCGTTGCTGTCTGCATCATTCCAGGCAACAGTAACATCAGAACGAGAAGTCCAGTTGTTTCTTGAATCTTTTGGATCCACATAGTTGATTGGTTTACTTGTATCATCAGCCAAATATGCATCAACACCACCGGCACCCCAGTCTGCAAAAGATGCTCTTACACCATTTTCGTAGTTTGTTTTTGCATCACCGGCCCCGGCCCAACCTCTCAAGGCAGCCTCAGCTTTTAGATGACAAACTTCAGAATAGGTAAAATACCTTCTTGAAGTAACAGATTTAAACGATTCGTTAATGGTTGAATAGGGCAGCCTTTGGTCTTTGGCATCAAGAAATGCGCCACTATGAATGCCTTTGTATGGCCAGTCAGGATGATCTGAGACCAAGGATTTATCTGCATCTGCTACTGGTGCAAAAAAACTGGAAATCCTGTTATCTTTCATACCAACTCCAAAAGATTCCATACCTGATCCCATTCGCGTATCTCCCCATTCGAAACAAATTACGTTCACCGGTATTTTATCACCATAAAGCGAAACATTAAAGTTGTCGCCATTGGAAGAAATTAATCCTGCTGGATCGCTCAAAGCTTTTTCTCCCTGTGTTTTTGCAAGTGCAGGAGCAACTTTTGAAATCCTGATCGCTAATCTTAAACGCATGGAATTAACCAGCTTACTCCATTTAGCAACATTGCCTCCGTAACTGGCATCAAACTTTGTTAAACCTTTATACGCAGAGTTGGCGGCAAATACAGCCTGAATAGCGTCCAGATCAGCAAATAATTTATTATACAGTGCATCTTCTTTATCATAAATATTTGCCTGGCCTGATACACCATAATTGGAATAAATTACAGGTCCATGAATTGCTGTTAGTTTTGAAATGGCAAGCACCTGTAACATTTTGGCCCATTGTGAGAATACCTCGTAACCTCCCTCATCTGCCTGTTTAACAACCTGCAATGAAGGAGACATTACGCTTCCGTAAATTCGACCCCAGTATGAATTCCATCTAATGTAATAGGTTGTATTATTTACACCACCCACAAAAGGAGTAGGAGTGCCAAGCATACGCGTCCAGTTGTCGTAACAAAGGTCCTCTTCAATCTGGTGTCCAAACAAATTGCTTAAAAAACCCTGAAAAGGAGACCCCAAAAGGTTAAAGTCTTGCTCCAATGACTTATCCGAAATAAGGTATTGATTTCTGTTTGCCTCTTCGAAATTATCGGTACAAGCCATAAATCCAAGAGTGAATAGTATTGCGAAAAATATCTTTTTCATAGTTCTTCAATTTTAGAATGTTATTTTAATATTAAATCCATAAGTCCTGGTAGCAGGCGTATTGAAGTTATCGAGAGATTGCGAGGAATTATTTGTACTCATTGCCAACTCTGGATCGTAAGGCGCTTTCTTGTATAAAAGGAACAAATTCTGTCCTACAAGCGAAAATGTTAATCCGCTAATATGGTTTAGTTTTTTAACATCAAAATCATAAGCAACAGATAATTGGCTCACCCTGATATTTGTCCTGTCGTAAACGTAAGGTTCAATAATTCCGTTTCTGCCACCGATACCGCCACCTTCAGCATAATAATCAAAAGCGCTGATCTGGGTAACAGGCGTAGTTCCTTTAATACCGTTGATTGCAACATAGCCAATATCCCTGGCTTCGCCACTTCTTTTACTTACTCCCCATCCATCGAGCATTGATTCTGTCTGGCTGACAACTTCTCCACCAAATTTTCCTGAAATAAGGAGGCCAATGTTAAATCTGTCAACCTGAACGCTGTTATTCCATCCAAGGTTCCAGTCCGGTTCAAGATTTCCTAAATAACCTACAGTCCAGTCGTTCACATCATATTGCGTAGGTGTCTTTAACGGACGACCACTTGTTTCATCAAGCATTATTTGTCCGGCGTCATTTCTTCTAAACTTGTAACCATAAAGATCGCCATAAGAACCACCTGCTCTCAGGAATGTATTATACCCTTCAGAAGAGCCCATTCCAATTACACGATTAGGATTTTCAGGATCCAATGAAATAATTTCATTGGTGTTTTTGTGGAAGTTAAATGCTGTTTTCCATGTTATGGTATTATTTTGTACCGGAATAAAATCAACGGTCAATTCAACACCTTTATTTACAATTTCACCAACGTTGATATTCTTGGTTTGATACCGTCCTTTTTCTTCTGCAGGTAATTCAACATTCAGGAACTGGTTGGTACTATTGTTATTATAGTATGTAAAATCAAAACCTACCCGTCCTTTTAACAATTTAAATTCGAGACCAAGCTCATTACTTTTTATTAACTCAGGTTTTAAGTCTGTCCAGGGTTGTCTGGTTGACTTATTGATTCCGCCGAGAGCTCCTGAAATTGAATTATCAGATAGAATTGAACTCCATGGCACTTCTTTTGCCGCCTGTGCAACTGAACCTCTTATTTTCAAAAATGAAATAAATTCGGGTAAAGTGAATACATTGCTAAGAAGCACAACACCTCCAACTGAAGGATAAAAGTAAGAAGCGCCATCATCGGTTCCGATAAGTGTTGAAGACCAGTCGTTACGTCCTGAAACGTCAAGATAAAACATATCGTTATAACCCAAACTAACACTTCCATAAACCGACTGTAAAATTGTTTCGCCGCCATATTCACTAACCACAACATTTGTCGGATAATTTTGAGTTGAAAATTCATTTGGATAAAGCAGGTTATTCGTTCCATTGTTGGCACCCTTTCCTGTCCATTTGTTATTTGTGTAACTTCCTCCCACAAATCCGGTAACATTTAACTTACCAAAAGTATTGTCATATTTTAGCAACGCATCGGCATAGGCTTTGGTATCAGTTCTGTCGCCAAAAATATACTGACCATTTTGCGAAACATTGGTAGCGTTTGAACCCGCAGCATGCTTTTCAGTCATTTTATAGTCAACATAATCATATGTTCCCCTAACTGCAAGATTCAAATGCTCGGTAAAACTGTAGTCAGCAGTTGCATTGGCAATCATTCTTTGTATTTTCTCTTCCTTTGGTTCCATATTTACTAACCAGTAAGGATTACTTAAATGATGGTCAACAACATATACATTCTGGAGGTACATGTTCCTTGTTTCACTAAAAATTTTGTAGTTGTTTTTGTAATCCATCCAGTCTCTTTCACGTGGGAAATTGTAAAGCCCGGTTAAAGGATTAAGATAATAACCGGCAACATTGCGGTTTTCTATCAACTCCGAAGCAAGCATAACATTCGAACCCAATGTTAATTTTTCGTTGAAAAGCTTGGTTGACTGTTTGAACGAAACGTTGTTCTTCCCGTATTTGTTATTTGGAATAATACCTTTTGCAGAAGTGTTGTTGTATGAGAAATAGGCTGTGGTTATGTTATTTCCACCGCTTACAGTAACACCATTTACTAGATTATTTCCGGTCTCGAAGAAATCCTTCATCATTTGTTCTGAGTATTTTGTACCACCTTTGGTAGTTGACCAACTTTCCTTTGCACCGTTCACTGCACCGTAATCAAACTGCAATTCAGGCCATACAAGAACACTTTCAAATGTTGTTGTTGAGTTTATTGAAACCAGTGTTTTACCGGCCATACCTTTTTTGGTTGTAACAAGCACAACTCCGTTGGCGCCCTGGCTACCATAAAGAATTGACGCATTTAATCCTTTCAAAACGTTGATACTTTCAATATCATCGGGATTCAATTGCGATAAACCGTCACCGTTATCAGCTCCACCCCACATTCCGGGCTGCCCACGTTTAATGTTCATTACCGGAATACCATCAATTACATACAAGGGTTCGCTGGAACCGCCCAGTGATTTGAAACCCCTTAAAATAACTCTTGTAGAACCACCTGCTCCTGAGGAGCTTTTCTCGATTTCGAGACCGGCAGTTTTACCACTCAGGTTTTCCATAAAGTTGGTGCCCCTGGCTTTCATTAATTCCTCGCCATTAACCTGTTGTGATGCATAAGTCAGCGTTTTTTTATCGCGCTGAATACCCAATGCAGTAACAACAACTTCATCAAGGCCAATGGCATCCGATTCCATCACTACATCAATGGTCGAACGTCCATTTACGGCTTCTTCCAGGGTTAGCATACCTACAAATGAAAATTGCAAAACAGCTCCCGAACGCACATTTAAGGTATATTTACCATCAATGTCGCTGGTAGTACCATTTGTTGTGCCCTTCTCAACAATTGAGACCCCGGGAATACTACTTCCACTGGCTTCAGTAACGGTTCCACTTACTTTGGTTTGCGCTATTGCACTGGCAAACGAAGCAAAAAGCAAAACCAGAATGAGATACAATCTTTTTTTCTTCATAATAATAGTTTTGTTTTGTTAATAAATCCGATTTCAATAAAAAATGGTTTAAAAATGAGTATGGTACATACTTCAATTTTTGGTTCTGAACGATTCTTTTGCATAAATTACAATTCAATTTTAATTAATAAATAATTTTATTAACCATTTGATCCTGGATATTAGGTAATTTAGTTGAATCAAGTTAAGCATATAATAAATACAAGTCAAATATTTATTATAAACTAAAAAAAAATACATTTTTATTGTGAAAAAGAGAGGATATTTTGCTACTGCTAAATAATATAAAATTAATGGTAAAAATGCTATTAAACAATAATTTTATTTATACTTCTTTTATCAAAAATTAACATCTAATGTTATCAAAAGTTAATTAGTTTTAATATGCTCATTTAACAACAGGTATTCTATTTTGTTTAAAAAAAACTAAGTTTTTAACAAATTAAGTTTTATCATCATCTATTAAATGGATATTATAATGTAAGGAAATAAATTCTTCTATTCGATTTTTATTGAATTAGTTTCATATTGACAATATAATGAATTGGAATTTATTGCCTGTTTTCTGTTAAGAATATAATGGTTTGAATAAAATACATATCAATGTCGTTTAGTTTAGTAAATTTTGTAATTCATATTTGTTTGACGTTGTCAGGAGCTGCGCACGCTGACAAGTCTGCAGTGATTTAACCTGTCAACGTCTTTAGACTTGACAGCGTTAAATAAACAACATTGAAATACATATTCAAATTAAGAGGTAATTGTATTTTTGAAAACAGCAATCCAAATTCAAGTATTCATTTTTTGAAACAAAATCTTGTAGATGAAAAGTCAATTAAAGCTTTTTAAATCTTTAGTTAATTAGGGCTTGCTGAAAAACTCATTATGCATTTTATATTTCGGTACTCTGTACCTTTCTTTTCACGGTGTAAATTTGATTTCTACAAAGATTTCGCCACTCTGTGGCTAATTTAAAGGGTGCAGCGCACCGAAATCTTTGTAGATACAAGGTCAAAATAAATCAAAAAGGTGCATCGCACCGAAATATAAATGCAAGGAAATAGTTTGTATTTCAAGAATAACCTTGCATCTAATGGGAGAAATTTAATCATAACAGATTGAATCATAAAGGAATTTTAAATTTTCAGCAGACCCTAATTAGTTGAAAAATAGATATCTGAAAACCGGAAAATGTAATTCACATTTGGTAGTTATTGTAATTCAATCAGCATCTTAAGATTATTGAGAAATCAAATTTCAATGAAAAAATTATCTCAAATCGTTTATCTTGAAATATAACAATCTATTGTATTTTTGACCCAAATTAAAAATCAAAAAAAATGAGTGACGAAAAGATCATATTTTCGATGTACAAAGTGAGTAAAACTTACCCACCCAATAAAACTGTTATCAAAGACATTTCTCTTTCCTTTTTTCTCGGTGCCAAAATCGGGATAATCGGTTTAAATGGTTCGGGTAAATCTACTTTGTTAAGGATAATTGCCGGACAGGAAAAATCGTTTAACGGTGAACTTGTATTTTCTCCGGGTTACTCGGTTGGCTTGCTTGACCAGGATCCTCAGCTTGATGAAACAAAAACAGTAAAGGAAATTGTACAGGAAGGAGTTCAGGAAACTGTTGACGCACTAAAAGCTTATGAAGATATAAACCTTAAATTCGGATTGCCCGAAGTTTATGAGAATCCTGATGAAATGGACCGGTTAATGGCAGAACAGGCAACTTTACAGGAAAAAATTGATCATTTGGATGCCTGGAACCTCGACAGCAAGTTGGAACGTGCCATGGATGCACTGCAATGTCCGCCCGATGATCAGCCTGTTAGTGAGCTTTCTGGTGGTGAGCGCCGCAGGGTTGCACTTTGCCGGCTTTTGCTCCGTGCACCCGATGTTCTGCTTCTTGATGAACCAACCAACCACCTGGATGCTGAAAGTATTTTGTGGCTTGAAATGCATCTTGCGCAATATAAAGGAACCGTTATTTGCATTACTCATGACCGTTATTTTCTCGATAATGTAGCAGGTTGGATACTCGAACTCGACCGTGGTCAGGGAATTCCATGGAAAGGAAATTATACTTCGTGGCTGGAGCAAAAATCGAAACGATTGGAACAGGAAGAAAAAACACATTCGAAACGGCGTAAAACACTCGAACGCGAGCTGGAATGGGTGCGGATGTCGCCAAAGGCACGACAGGCAAAATCTAAAGCACGTTTGGGCGCCTATGATAAAATGCTGAATGAAGATGTAAAACAGAAAGAAGAAAAACTTGAAATATTTATTCCAAACGGTCCACGCCTTGGCGACAAAGTAATTGAAATGGAAGGTGTTTCAAAGGGTTATGGAGAAAGAATTCTTTTTGAGAACCTTACGTTTAAACTTCCGCCGGCAGGAATTATCGGTGTAATCGGGCCCAATGGTGCCGGTAAAACCACATTGTTTAAGTTGATTATGAAACAACTGGAAGCCGATGCGGGAAAAATTGATATTGGTGAAACTGTAAAAATCAGTTACGTTGACCAAACCCACAAAGCAATTGATCCAAATAAATCGGTTTTTGAAGTAATTACGGGCGGAACTGAATCAATAATGCTTGGCAATAAACTTACTAATTCGCGTGCTTATGTTGGCAGGTTTAACTTTACAGGCTCCGACCAGGAGAAAAAATGCGGTGTACTTTCGGGTGGTGAAAAAAACAGGCTTCACCTGGCACTGGCATTAAAAGCCGAAGGTAATGTACTGTTACTCGATGAACCAACAAATGATATTGACGTAAACACGCTGCGGGCATTGGAAGAAGGACTTGAAGGTTTTGCAGGTTGTGCTGTGGTTATTTCACATGATCGCTGGTTTTTAGACCGAATTGCAACACATATACTCGCTTTTGAAGGTAACTCTGAAGTTTACTTTTTTGAAGGTTCCTTCTCAGATTATGAGGAAAACCGTAAAAAACGGTTGGGAAATGATACCCCAAAACGAATAAAATACAAAAAACTGATGTAGTTTTATCGCTTTTAAACAAAAAAACCGCTCCGGAAATCTGGAACGGTTTTTTTTACCAATTCAATCAACTATAATACAGCCTTACAAGCATCGAGCAAAGTTTGCACATTTTTATTTGAAGCATCAAGCGCTTTTGCTTTTTCAAGAATTTCAATTGCTTTTTTGAATTCTACCTGGGCTTTTTCAACCTGGGCAGTGTATGCAGGATCATCAGTTTTCAAAGTACCGGCATTCACTTTTTTGTTTGCCTCGCCAAGAATCTCTGCTCCGGCTTTATAAAGTTCATTGCCTTCAGATACATATACACTTGCCAGGGCTGGTTCAATTTTTTCATCGCCGGGAAATTTTGCAGCTCCTTCTTCCAGAGTCGCTTTATATTCAGCATCTTTATCCTGTTTCTTTAAAACTGCTGCTTTGTAAAAAAGCGCTGTTTCACCTTTGTACCCGTTTTCTACCGATTTTCCAAAAAGTTCAACAGCTTTATCGAGCATATTTCCACGATATGCAGCTATGCCTGCATTGTAAACCAACGCCTCGGTTCCCTCTTCGGAAGTTGCAATTGCTTTTTCAAAACTTGCAACTGCATTTGCATAATCCTTTTTATCATTGTAAGCCAGGGCTTTATATTCATGGCATTTTGAAACATTTGTACCTACTTCAATGGCTTTATCGAAATATTTTACTGCACCTTCCAGGTTATCTGCTTTGTAGGCTGCAAAACCAATGTTAAAATTTATTGATGCATCAACCTGCACATCGCCAATATTACTCATGGCTTCATCATATAACTTGTAAGCTTTTGCGTAATCCTGAGCCTTCATAGCTTCCTGTGCCTGATTCAGTTTATCTGCCGCGTCCTGAGCATATGAAAATACTGAGAATACAATTGCCAACCCAAATAATAATACCTTTTTCATTTTTAAATCTTTCATTTAATTAATTCTGTTTTTATTTATTTATACACTATTTTTTTATTGAGTTCCCAAAAATAACAATTATGAATTAATTTCCTAAAACTTAACTGTAAACTTTAACAACTTGATTGACAAAATGTTAAAAAAATAAAAGTTGAAATTGATTCATCTTGTCTAATTATCCTATCAATCTATGGATTAAACATTTCAGGATTCCAAAAGTTTAAAATGCTTTGAATCATTTTAATACGGTTTTTAGCTTCAGTATTTTCCGGGTCAATCTGAATAATCCCCGAGTACGCATTCATAGCTTTTCCCCAATTTTGAAATTTCTGTTCCAATTTTCCTGAAACCATCAAATATTCAACAGTTTCTTCGGGCGTTATTTCGTTAAAAATAATTCTTGCTTCATTTGATTTTTCAGTTTGGATAAGTTCTATAACCCGGTTTAATTTTTCATTACTCATTTCTTTATTTTGATACGTGATACTTGATACAGGATACTTGATGCTTAATGCTTGATACTCAATATTTATACAATTCTTCTGCAAATTTGAATGTAAAATCATAAAGTAACCGGGTGGCATTTTTCATTGCAAATTCTATACTCATAAATTCATTCATTATACTGAAAACACCATCAAATGCTGCAGAAGCTTCTTTTTCCACTGAGCCGCCAATTGCAAAAACCGGTTTATTTTCTTTTTTTGCCCATTTCGAAACGGCAAACGGGGCTTTGTTATTTAATGTTTGTGCATCAAGTTTTCCTTCACCGGTGATAACTACATCAGCCCACTTTACATGTTCATCAAAATTTAAGAGCGAAAGAACGAAGTCGGCGCCGGGAACAATTGCAGCATTAAAAAAAGAGAGCAACGGCATTGAAATACCTCCTGCCGCACCCGTTCCCTCAATTTCCGTAATTTTTTTTCCTGTTTTTTTGAGAAGAATATCTGCCCAGTTTTTTAAACCGTTTTCCAGTTGAATAACCATATCAGGAGTTGCTCCTTTTTGCGGACCAAAAACGGCGGCACTTCCTTGTTCACCGAGCAGTGGGTTGTTTACATCGCAAATAATTTTTATTGAAATTTCAGGAATTTTTTTAGTGGCAACAATTTCAACTACCTTTCCCAAATTGTTTCCATTTGCCTGCAGTTCAATTCCGGTTTTATCCAAAAATGAAAAACCCAAAGCTTCCATCATACCCATTCCTCCATCAACTGTTGCACTGCCTCCAATAGTCAGCAAAATTTCGTTACAACCTTTTTTTATTGCATCATTTATTAGTTCACCTGTTCCGAACGAAGAGGTTTTTTGCGGGTTTAACTCCGTTTTTTCAATTAGTTTCATGCCGGATGCGTCGGCCATTTCAATAATTGCCGTTTTGCCGGAAATAAAATATTGTGAAGTTATTTTTTTGCCGACGGGATTTTTTACATCGATTTTTATTCGTTCAGCATTTAATGCTTTTGCAATTATTTCACCGGTTAAGTCGCCGCCATCGGCAACAGGTACTTTTCGCAAATTAAATTTTGACGAGTAATCCATAAGTGCCTTTTCAACAATGTCGGCAAAGTCGAAAGCGTTCAGGCTCCCTTTCATCGAATTTGGTGCGATAAGAATATTCATTTTTCACCACGGGTTACCGAAATTACACCTTTTGCTTTTTTTAGTTTTTGAATTAAAAACTCAAGATGATCGAGACTGTAAACAAGAATTTTTAGTTTTCCTTCAAATTTTCCCTTGTCAGATTCAATGTTAATAGAACGCATTTGTGTCCCTAAATCCTTTGCAATAATATGCGTTATTTCTGAAACTATTCCTTCTTCATCGACCCCGGAAATGTAGAGCGAAGTTAAAAAAGAACTTTTGTTTGTAGTATCTCGCCATTTTGCTTTTATGATGCGGTAGGGGAAGCGCTCTTTCATTTGCGGCGCATTTGGACAACTGTTCCTGTGAATTTTAATTCCTTCGCGGATAGTTACAAAACCGTAAATTGAATCGCCAAAAACAGGGTTGCAACACTGAGCGAGTTTGTAGTTTACGTTTTTCAGGTTGTTGTCGATTACAAGAAAATCATCGCCACCTTCAAAAGACAATTCTTTTACCTCTTTTTTAGGTAACAGTTCCTCTAATCTTTGTTTTGAGCTAACCTCTTCTTTTTCAGTAAAAATTGATTTTATATCCAGTGGATCAATTTTCCCTGAAGCAACATCATAATAAAAATCCAGCGCAAGTTTGAACCCGTATTTTTTTAACATTTTACGGATTCCTTCATCTGTTAATTCAATTTTCCAGTTTTTGAATTTTCGTAAAA
>Ga0351841_1025_pt1 | contig 24986 bp, 22 predicted proteins | sample BONcelHFGM3001E6_FD_206884 | JGI IMG/M metagenome (GOLD analysis project Ga0351841, IMG submission 206884) | Enriched cells from coal bed in the Powder River Basin, Montana, United States - BONCAT cells FGM rep1 HSBNCT.FGM.300.1.E6 ...
TCCAATCACCAGAATTTTTTCCATCGATAACAAATTATTAGTTTCTGCTGCAAAAGTAGGAACTTTATTGTTAATCTTTTAGCAAGTTTTAATTTCTTACCTTTGCGCCCGAACCCACTGATCTATGGAGCATAACCTGACAGTTTTCAATACGCTGACCCGGAAAAAGGAACCCTTCAAACCATTGAACGAACCTTTCGTGGGCATGTATGTTTGCGGTCCGACGGTTTATGGCGATCCGCACCTGGGTCACGCCCGTCCGGCCATCACATTCGACCTGGTTTTTCGCTACCTGAAACACCTGGGTTATAAAGTCAGGTATGTACGGAATATTACAGATGTTGGTCACCTTGAACAGGATTTGGATGAAGGGGAAGACAAGATTGCCAAGAAAGCGAAGTTGGATCAGGTGGAACCCATGGAGGTGGTGCAGTATTATACCGATAGGTACCATCAGTTCATGGCAATGCTCAACGTGCTTCAGCCAAGTATTGAACCAAGGGCATCCGGGCACATCATTGAACAGATTGCCATGATCCGGAAGATCCTGGATGCAGGATTTGCCTATGAAGTAGATGGCTCGGTTTATTTTAATATAGAGAAATACGACCAATCTTATCAGTACGGGAAATTATCAGGCCGGAAGCTGGAAGATCTGATCTCTAACACCCGTCAACTGGAAGGACAGGAAAAGAAACGTAATCCGGCCGATTTTGCCCTATGGAAAAAGGCGCAGCCCGAACACATCATGCGCTGGCCATCTCCGTGGAGCGACGGTTTCCCCGGATGGCATCTCGAATGTTCGGCTATGGGTACAAGGTATCTGGGTGAACAGTTCGACATCCACGGAGGTGGCATGGATCTGCAGTTCCCGCATCATGAGTGTGAGATTGCCCAGTCGCGGATTGCTAATGGGAAGGATGCCGTACACTACTGGCTGCACAACAACATGATTACCATCAACGGACAGAAGATGGGAAAGTCACTTGGGAATGCAGTGAACCTCGAACAATTTTTCAACGGAAACCATCACTTACTCGAACAGGCCTACAGTCCGATGACTATCAGATTTTTCATGCTTCAGGCCCACTACCGCAGTACGCTCGATTTCTCAAACGAAGCACTCCAGGCAGCGGAGAAAGGTTTGAGAAAACTGATGTCAGCCTGGGAAACATTAAAGAGTCTTCAGTTGGAAGGTGGTACAGGACACAGGGCACAGGGCACAGGGCACAGGGCACAGAGCACAGGGCTCAGGGCACAGGATCCGGCATCCGACATCACGGATCACGGATCACGGATCACGGATCTCGTTGCCAGCTGCTACACTGCCATGAACGACGACTTCAACAGTCCGATGGTGATTGCCTCCCTTTTTGATTCTGTTAAGATCATTAATGCAGTGAAAGAGGGAAAAGAGACCATAACACCGGAAGAGTTAAACCAGTTACAAGGGCTTTTTCAAACCTTCGTCACGGATATCCTGGCCCTTGAAGATGAATTTTCAGGGGAACAGTCCGACAACCTGAATGGATTGATGGAGCTGATAATCAGCTTGAGAGAGGATGTAAGGGCAAGAAAGGATTGGAGCGGCTCAGACCATATCAGGGATGAACTGGGAAAACTTGGAATTGTTGTGAAAGATACGAAAGAGGGTGCGAAGTGGGAGAGGAAAGTGTAAGTGGGAAGGTAGGAAAGTAGGAAAGTAGGAAGGTAGGGGAGTAGAAGACAGGGAAATTAGGAAATTAGGAAATAGGGGGAAGGAAAATAGCGAAAAGCGAAAAGCGAATAATAATCAGATGATGAATAGAGTAAACAAAATTTTTCTAGCGGTTCTGGCGATTGGACTTCTTGCCGGATGTCAGACAAAACAAAAACAGATGAAAGAGGAACTGGTTGATTTTATTAAGAAGCACGATTCGGTAGTCATCGCCTTGTCGAAAGAGACAAACCTTGCTTACTGGCAAGCTGCGATCACGGGTTCTGAGGAGGATTTTACAAAGGCACAGGAGCTCCAGTTAAAAATGGTGGAAATTTTTTCTGACACTCAAGCACTTGCTACCCTTGAAAAGATCAAAGTTTCGGGGCTTGTTAACGATACCTTGCTTGCCCGCCAGCTGGACCTCATGTACAACCAGTTTTTAATGGCAAAGGCTGACACGTCGAAGCTGAATGAAATTGTAAGAATGGAGACCAAAATTGAGCGCAAATTTTCAATCTTCAGAACAAATGTCGACGGTAAAGAGCTGACAGACAATGATGTAGAGGAAATTCTCAGAAGTTCCAAAGAGGTAAACAAACAGGAACAAGTATGGATGGCCCAGAAGAAGATTGGGAGGGTTGTGGCCGATGATGTAATCAAACTGGTTATCCTGCGAAATGAAGTGGCGAAGGATATGGGATTTAAGAATTACCACCAGATGCAACTCATCCTTGGGGAACAGGATCCGCGGGTGATTACCGATCTTTTTAATGAACTTGATACCCTTACCAAGGGAGTTTATTCTGAAGTTAAAGATGATATCGACAACTATTTTGTCAACTACTATAGTCTGAAAAACAAGGATGACCTGATGCCATGGAACTACCAGAACCGATTTTTCCAGGAGGCGCCGCGTATTTATGATGTCGACCTCACTTCGTATTATGCTGATAAAGATTTGGAGTCTCTAACCGCAGCATATTACAATGGTATCGGACTTCCAATTGATGACATGTTGAAAAATAGTGACCTAAAAGAAAAAGAGGGTAAAAACCAGCATGCATTCTGCATTAATATCGACAAGTTAGAGGACGTAAGGGTACTCTGCAATATCAAGCCCAACTCCTATTGGATGAATACGATGCTTCATGAATATGGCCATGCAGTGTACGATTTCAACATCGATCACTCACTTCCGTTCATCCTCAGGGAACCTGCCCATACCTTCACCACAGAAGCCATTGCCATGATGTTTGGCCGACAGTCGTCAAGCCCCCAGTGGTTACACGACATGGTGGGTATCAGCGAAGAGGAAAAGATGAAGATCGCTGATAACTGTTTCAAAACCCTGCGCCTTGAACAACTCGTATTTTCCCGCTGGTCGCAGGTTATGTACCGGTTTGAAAAAGCAATGTACGAAGATCCGGAGCAAAATCTGAATACTTTATGGTGGGATCTTGTTGAAGAGTATCAGCTGATGAAACGACCCCCCAACCGCAATGAACCCGATTGGGCTACCAAGATCCATGTGGCGCTCTTCCCCTGCTATTACCACAACTATCTTTTAGGAGAGTTATTGGCTTCGCAACTTTATTATTACATTGTTGCAAATATCCTGAAGACGGATGATTATAAATTTCAGAGCTTTGTCAACAACAAGGAAGTAGGGGGTTACCTGAAAGCCAATGTCTTTGCCATGGGTTCCAACTATTACTGGAACGACATGATTGAGAAGGCAACCGGCGAAAAACTCACAGCGAAGTATTACGCAAAACAGTTTGTGGAATAACTTGGTTTTCGTTTCTATCTGACCTGATGACTTATTACCCCTCCAGCGACCCGAATAAATCGTTGATTTCAGATGAGGAGCTGATCAGGAGATACCTTGTTTTCCGTGATGAAAAGACTGCTACGGAGTTGTTCCTTCATTTCCGTCATCTCGTTTTCGGTGTTTGTTTTAAATACTTAAGAGACGAAGAAAAGGCAAAAGATGCCGTAATGAGTATCTTTGAAAAACTCCTTACCCACCCAGTAAACCAGGAGATCCGCAACGCGAAAAACTGGCTTTATACGATCTCAAAAAATCATTGCCTGCTTATCCTGAGGCATGAGGGGACGGAGACTAGGTATAAAGCACGCAAAGTACAGGAACTTAAAGCGGAAATTATGGAATTTCCCGAGGGCGAGTATCCTGTTGGCACCTCAGGACAACCAATTTCTGAAAAGAGTCTGCATCAATCTGTTGACCGGTTAAAAGAGGCACAGCGAACCTGTATTGTATTATTCTATTTTGAGGATTATTCATATCAGGAGATCGTTGATCATACAGGCTATTCATACGACAACGTGAAGAGTTATATTCAAAACGGAAAACGGAATTTAAAAATTATGCTGGAAAATGTCAATGAATGAAAATTGCCTGACGGAGGAGATGATCCTGCAATACTTGCATGGGGACCTCAGTCCCGATGCGCTGGCATCGGCAGAGGTTCATCTGGCTGAATGTGAGTTGTGTGGAGCAGCTGTTGAAGGCATCAGGTATTTCATGGAAGATCATTCCGCAAAAAGGCTCTCCATGGATCTGGGTGAGCTTAAGAATCGGATTCTGGAGAGATCGGATCGCGAACCTTCCGGCAGAAGTAAGGAGATGAGGAATGAAGGCGTTGTTGAAAATATACCCGAGGAGAATCGGTCCAAAACACGTAGATTGTGGATCACCCTGGGTGTTGCGGCATCCATTCTTATCCTGGCAGGAATTGGAACGGTCATCAATTATATGGTCCGGCAACGGAACCTGCAGATTGCACAAGCAGAGTTGTTGCAGAAAAAAGAAGATAAGGTAGACAGAACAGCTGTTCAGTATCTTCCTTCCCCAAAGGATCAGATTTTTAACAACGTTGAAGAGTCGCCTGCATTTCCTGGTGGCGATGAGGCGCTGAGTAAATTTTTGACAGAGAATATTTCATGTCCCTCTGATCGTGATGATTCAATGCATCAGGCAAGCCTTTTTGTTTATTTTGTGGTGGAAGAAGATGGTTCTGTTTCCAACGTTAGGCTGGTTCGGGAGATGGGCAATGGATGCGGTGAAGAGGCTATCCGTGGGATTGAATCGATGCCGAAGTGGATCCCGGGGAAACAGGGTGGTGAGGCAGTTCGTGTGGGATACATCTTGATGCTGAAGTTCTCCTAGATGTGACCCCTAATACTTCCCGGTTACTTTCTTTGAATGCTGGCCTGGTAATATTCCCATGAGGAGTAAATCTGTTTGACGGTTACCAGGGCGGAGGTGTCCACCACAAACTCGCTCAATCCGACCGGATGGGATGGATTTGCCCAGTCATACGTATATCCCAGTCTCGTCCATGGAAAGGCCGACGATAAAGTGGTGTCATATTTGCTCTGGATCTCGTTGTTGAACCAGGATCTATGTTTCTGACTGACCGTAGATGGGAAAAACAGGTCAGCTTCATGATCGGTGATTTCAGGGTCAGGAGCTGGCCGGAACAAGTTTTCGGGATAGACCCAGAATTCCACGAAGTAGTTATTTTTTGTATCGGGTGGCATCCCCAGAACCTGCGCGATGCGCAAATGCAGGGAGAGTGTATCCGTAAAATCATTTTTCTTCAGAAAATCAAGCATCTCCGGGCTGGTTGTTATCCACGACATGTACGAGGGATTGTTACTCGTTCTGAATGCCTTTCCAACAGGCCAGTATTGGGTTGAACTTTGTTTCATCCATGAAACGACAAGGAGACGCATGTTACCCGAAGAATCGGCTGACCATGCCAGGTTTCCCTCGCCAGCCATGCTGTCTCCATAGTATTCAACAGCGACCAAACTCCTGTAAATCTCATAAGGCTCAGCGATCTTGGCATCTATCACTGCCACGTTGTACCGGTGTTTCAGTGTTGCCATATCTGGCCCTGCAGGGGAGTAAGGAGTCTCTTCCTTACGGCAGCCAGCAACAAAGACCAGGATCAGCAGAGTACAATAAACCCAATTTGTTGTTTTCATGTGTTAATAATTTGATTTCAGTTGTCACATGGAATATCCATTATTAACATCCGCGGTTGGTATGAACAGCGTTTGAATGGATATTTCATATGATTCGCTATTTGGTAACCTCAGGGGTTACCACAAAGTTCATAAAAAAAACAAGATAAAAGAGGGAATTGCTTCTTGCAATTGTCAAAGGGCCTTCACCAGGAAATAGTTTTTCTTCCCTTTCTGCACAAGGATGTAGGTTTCCTGCAATAAGTCGCTAAGTCCAACAACATACTCCTCTGTCACCTTTTGTTTATTGATGGAGACCCCATTGTCCTTTAGCATTCTCCTTGCCTCACCTTTCGATGGAAAAACCCTTGTATAGTCGGTCAAAAAATCAACGACCGGAATAGTTTTCGCTATCTCACTTTTCGCTATTTCACTTTGAGGAACTCCCTCAAAAACAGAAAGCAACATGTAAACTGGAAGCTTGACCAGGGTCTCCGTGGTGCCTTTCCCAAACAGGATCTCAGAGGCTTCTACGGCAGCCGTATAGTCCGCTTCTGAATGCACCCTGATGGTGATCTCTTTTGCGAGCGCTTTCTGAAGAATTCTGTTGTGGGGAACCCCCTGATGTTCATGAACCAACAAATCAATCTCATCACGGGTGAGCAGAGTGAACTTTTTGACGTATTCGGCGGCATCTTCATCCGATGTATTCAGCCAGAACTGGTAGAATTTATACGGTGAGGTTTTTGCCGGATCGAGCCAGATGTTCCCCTCTTCTGTCTTTCCGAATTTTCCGCCATCGGCCTTTGTAATCAGCGGACATGTAAGGGCAAAAGCATCACCACCCAGTTTACGTCGAATCAGTTCGGTTCCGGTCAGGATATTTCCCCATTGATCAGATCCTCCCATCTGAAGTTTTACCTCCTTATTTTCGTATAGCCAGCAGAAATCGTTACCTTGAACAAGCTGGTAGGAAAATTCGGTAAATGAGATCCCGGAGCCAGATTCCATCCGGTTTTTCACCGAGTCTTTTGCCACCATATAATTGACGGTGATGTGTTTTCCTACTTCCCTGAGAAAATCAAGAAACCCGAACTTACTGGTCCAGTCGTAATTGTTAACCATTTCTGCAGCATTCTCCCCATTGTCAAAATCGAGGAAATTCTCCAATTGACGTTGGATGCAACGCTGATTATAACGCAAGGTGTTTTCATCGAGAAGGATTCGCTCTTCGGATTTTCCTGAAGGATCTCCAATCATTCCTGTTGCTCCTCCAACCAGAGCAAAGGGTTTGTGTCCCGACCGTTGCAGGTGGACCAGCATCATGATAGCGGCCAGGTTTCCGATATGCAGTGAATCGGAAGTAGGATCAAACCCGATATAGGCACGGGTCATCTCTTTTGTCAGTTGCTCCTCTGTTCCAGGCGTAATGTCGTGGATCATTCCACGCCAGCGTAGTTCCTCAATGAAGTTCATGCTTAAGAGTTTTCGCAAAATTATGAAAAAACAACCTACTGCTTAACAGCTCTGAGAATCTGTTGACTGGACGCACTGATAATGCGAACGATATAAAGGCCGGTTGGCAGCGGATCAAAATCGTTCAGTAAAATGGTCGAAGAGATGTTCATCAAACGGCTGCGTTTGCTGATCAGCTGTCCGGTGACAGAAAGAATCTCCACAGATACATGTTCTTCGCACTTCAGGTCGCATTTTAACCATGGAGAAGAGGTAAAAGGGACCGGGAAAAGTGCAAATGTTTGTTCCTTTTCAATCATTACCGGAGCTGCCGTAATAATAAGCATGGCATTCAGCATGTTGGGGATTCCATAACCGTATAGCATATCGGGCGTTGTTGCAAGTGAGGCCGTCATTCTCACGGCATCCCGAAGTTCCTGAGCTGTTGATTGGGGAGCCGACTGCCATAAGCAAGCCATAGCGCCTGCCATGATAGGCGAAGAAAAAGAGGTGCCGCTTCCCTGGCTGACGCCGCCCCATGGGGCAATGATTGTCGCATCCTGCCCCTGAGCCGTAACATCAGGTTTGATTCGTCCGTCGGAGGTCGGGCCGGTTGAGCTGAAAGAGGCATACATCCCCGCCGCATTCACTGCTCCTATGGAGAATACACTGTCGCCATCGGCCGGCGCTCCGATGTATTGCCAGGAAGATCCACCTGAGTTGCCGGCACTGTTGACCACCATCATTCCACGGCTGGCTGCCAGGTCGGCTGCCCGTGTAACCGGAGTGGTATTGCCGTCCATATCGGCATAGGAGTGATCATAAACCGGATTGTCGAACGTGGTGTACCCCAGTGATGAATTGATTACATCGGCACCAACACTGTCAGCAAATTCGGCTCCTGCAGCCCAGTTATATTCCTCGATGAGCGCCTCATATTCACCAACCTCTGTACGGATCAGCCAGAACGAGGCATGCGGTGCCGTTCCAACCATCTCCCCGGGGAGGTTGGCCCCAATAGTCGAGAGTACCATCATCCCATGAGTATGCATGTCATCTCCAAATACATTGTTCCCCGGAATGTTGAAATCGCGGGTTCCGAGGATCTGGCTGTTGAGCCACAAGCTGTCAAATGCGGAGATCTGGTCCACATGAAAAAAACCGGCATCCAAAATGGCAATCATCTTTCCCTCACCGGTGAAGCCAAGGTCGTGCAGGCCGTCGAGAGATAGCATATGGATTTGGTTGTAAGCCTGACCATAATCCAGGCTTCCGGTCGATTTGGTTGAAACAACAGAAACCGGTTTCGTTATTGTATACGGAGGAATTTCGTCAAGTTTATTTATACCCTGTGGACCGGAAGATTGTATGGAACTTTCAGACAAAACCTGGTCAATATAGTCGACAAACGGGAGGGCAGCTATTGCATCCAGTACCAGGGGATCATTTGTGTTAACAACCACGGCATTGAACCACTTCAGGGAATAGACCACCGGGGCACCGGTTGCTGCAATTTGATCAACATATGAAGGTGTTACGGGAAGATCCTTCATGTCGATCGAGATGTTGGCGTTTGCCCTTCTATCAAGTGATCGTTGAGAGAGAAAGGCACCAGGATCAGAAAGAGAGTAGGGGTTGTTGTTTTTATCTGTCAGAAAAACGACGTGTTTTTGCTCCTGGGAAAACAGGCTGGCTGAAAAACAGAGTACAACTAGAATGGATAATATGTGCTTCATAATTAAATTTTTTGCAAAGGTAAGGTTTATTTTGGCCCCATATTGAAGATCAGTTCCCCCCCCTCAATCAAGTCGGCATGTTCAAGAAACGGCTCCGTCAGGATTTTCCCGTTCAGTGAGACAGACTGGATGTAGAGATCCTCTTCCTTCTGGCGATTAACCGTGATGGTCAATTTTTTTAATTTTCCAAAAGAGATTTCAGCGCCACTCACCTGGGGACAACCAATGGCGTATTGCGTGGTGCCCGGGCAAACCGGGTAGAACCCGAGGACTGAGAAGAGATACCAGGCACTCATCTGCCCGCAGTCGTCGTTGCCACAGAGTCCGTCGGGTTCATTGCGGTACATCGTTTGACAAATTTGCTTCACCCTCTCCGGTGTTTTCCAGGGTTGGGAGGTCCAGTTATACAGATAGGGAACATGATGACTGGGTTCGTTTCCATGGACGTAGTTCCCAATCAGGCCAACCCGCGTAACATCTTCAGTCTCTGCAAAATTTGCATCATCGAGATGCATGGTAAAGAGAGAGTCGAGGTGCTGGATGAAACGATCGTCCCCACCCATCAGTTGAATCATCGCGGGAACATCCTGCGGGATGTAATACGAATAGTTCCAGGAGTTTCCTTCAATAAAGCCCTGCCCATGTGTATTTAAGGGATCAAACGGCTCTTTCCAGCTCCCGTCGCTGGTACGGGGCCTGACAAAACCAATGGTCGTATCGAAAACGTTCCTGAAATTTTCGGATCGTTTCAGAAACAGCTCACCCTTTCCCCGGGCATAGAGTTTTACCATGTCGGTGAGCAAGGCCCGTTCCGACACGGCATCAGCAAGTTGGGCTAAAGCGAAGTCGTTGTAGGCATATTCCAGTGTGATAGAAGCCGAATTCGGGACGCGATCTTCCGGAACGAATCCAAGCTCCATATAGTCTGTCACACCCGTGTAATATGTATTGGTAGCCGTTGCAATAGAAGCTTTCAGTGCTCTTGAGGCATCAAAGCCCCGGATGCCTTTCACCATGGCATCAGCAATTACCGGAACACTATGGTAACCAATCATGCACCAGTTTTCATTGCCGTGATGAGACCACACCGGTAACATCTTTTCGGGGCTCTGATCAAAATGGGCGAGCATGGAGTTGACCATATCGGAGGTGCGGGAAGGATACATCAGGGTGAGAAAGGGATGAAGAGCCCGGTATGTGTCCCAGAGGGAGAATACAGTATAATTTGTGAATCCATTGGCCTGGTGAACATCGCTGTCAATCCCCCTGTATAACCCGGTAACATCCTGGTAGACTGAAGGGTGTATCAGTGAATGATAGAGAGCGGTATAAAAGATCACCTTCTCCTCCTCCGGGGCGCGGATCCGGATTCGCTGCAACTCATCTTCCCAGGATTTATTTGCCTTTATCCGGATGTTATCAAAATTCCAAAAAGGAATCTCAGCTCGTAAATTTTTCAACGCTCCCTCCATGGAGACAGCCGATAACCCTACTTTGACAAGGATCTCCTCTCTAGAAGCCGTAGAAAAATCGAAATGAGCCTTGAGTTGTTGTCCGGCCAGTTCGGGGAAACCCTCCTCCTGATTGAATTTTCTCCAGAAACCTTTGTAGCTCAGGGGATCTTCATCATGAAACCCATACGTATTAAATGCTTTGGAAAAGGCTATTGCAAAATAAATATAGCGGCTTCGTCCCCATCCACTCGTAATCCGGTATCCGGTAACGAGGGAGTCGTTGACTACCTTGATAAAGGCCCAGCGTACTTTACCGTTATAATTGTAGATCCCGTGATCCAGGTCTAAAATAATGTGTGAAGAATCACTTTTGGGGAATGTGTAACGGTGGAATCCACAACGGATGGTCGCTGTTAATTCTGCTTCAACATCAGGTTCGTCAAGGTGAACCCGGTAATAGCCGGGAGAAGCCTCTTCAGTCTCTTTTCTGTAAACCGTTCTGTACCCGGATGCCGGATTACCAGATTCCCCCGGATTGAGTTGAAGGGTACCAACTGTCGGCATCAGGAGGATATCACCCAGGTCGGAATGCCCCGTTCCGCTGAAATGGGTATGGCTGAAACCAACGATGGTAGGATCATCGTACTGGTAGCCTGCACAATAGCGGTAAACATCCGGGTTGTATTTCCCGTCGATCGAAAAAGGAATGGTATCGGTGTCGGGGCTAAGTTGAACAAATCCAAATGGAACAACTGCTCCCGGAAATGTATGACCCATCTCCTGTGTACCGATAAAGGGATTGACATAGCGGGTGAGAGAATTGGAATCAGGGGTTTGGGAAAAAGCGATCAGTGGGAATGCTAGCGAAATAGCCAAATAGCGAAGCCGCGAATTAAGGGGATTATGGGATGTGGATTTCATGCGAGTGATCTAAATGTTGCGAAATATTTTTCGATAAACTGATCTTTCTGTTTTGATTTGTATTGCATAAACGAAAATCTGGCTGGCAAGGGTCATAGTTTGGTGTAATAGCTGTAAAAATAGCTATTTTATTGCGTACCTTTGCACACCCATCCTTAACATCATCGCATGACGCTTCCAGGGTTGTTTTCAGAAACTGTCCGGAACTTCGGACAACGACCGGCATTAGCTCTTGTCGGGAAACCTCCAATTACTTACAAGGAACTGGAGGGTTTCATTGCAAGTGTAATCGGTCATTTAGAGTCTCTTGGGATTAGCCATGGCGATAAGGTTGCCATCCTGGCGTCGAGTTCCCCCAACTGGGCCATCAGTTATTATGCCATAACCTTTATGGGTGCGGTGGCGGTTCCAATCCTTCCCGATTTTCATGAATCGGAGGTCGAAAACATTATCCTCCATTCTGAGTCTAGGGCTATTTTTTATTCAGCTGGACTGAAATCAAAGCTCAGCCCGTTGTTGGACAAGATTCTTACAAACCGCATCGTGGTTGACGATCTTCTCGAAAATGAGGTAATCAACACCTCGACCTACAGCAGCGGGCAGGGATTGTTAAAAAGTTACGATGTAAAGGAAGATGATCTTGCGGCGATCATCTATACTTCAGGGACAACCGGGAAATCCAAGGGGGTCATGCTCACACACAAGAATATTTGCTTTACTGCATTGAAGGGAAGCAAAATTATTCCCATCTATGAAACCGACCGTTTCCTTTCCGTTTTGCCATTATCCCATTCTTATGAGAACACGATAGGTTTGGTTCTTCCCATGATCAACGGTGCGTGTGTATATTATCTTGGCGGACTGCCAACCCCGGCCATTCTACTGCCGGCCTTACAATTGGTGAAGCCAACCTTTATGCTTACGGTTCCAATGATCATTGAAAAGATATACCGGAATAAGATCAAACCTGCATTCACCGAGAAGCGGATTGTTCGAATGCTGTATAGCATTCCTCCGGTTCGGAAGGTCCTGAACAGGGCTGCCGGTAAGAAACTGCTCGAAACCTTTGGAGGAGAGTTACGTTTCTATGGAATTGGCGGAGCAAAACTGAGCTCGACCATTGAAAAATTCCTGATAGAAGCGCGGTTCCCTTATGCGATTGGTTATGGACTCACCGAGACCTCTCCTTTGCTGGCCGGATGCAGCCCCTCCAATACACGACTTCAATCGACCGGTCCGGCTCTGGAAGAGGTGGAATTAAAGATTCACAACCCCGACCCCATAACGGGGGAGGGTGAAATCTGGGCTAAAGGGGCAAACGTTATGCTCGGTTACTATAAGGAACCTGAGATGACAGCAGAGATTATCACCCCGGATGGTTGGCTGAAAACAGGAGATTTGGGAATATTTGACAAAGACGGATACCTCTTTATCCAGGGAAGGAAGAAAAATACGATCCTTGGTTCGGGAGGAGAGAATATCTATCCGGAAGAGATCGAATCAGTGATCAACAATTTCAAACATGTCTTAGAATCCCTGGTGATTGAACAAAAAGGGAAATTGGTTGCACTGGTTCATTTCAACAGTGCAGAGATTGAGGAGAAATACCTTCACATGAAACACGAGGTCACCTCTTATGTGGAACATAAGATAGACGAGTTAAAAATCGAGTTGAAAGAGTACATCAACTCCCGGGTAAACAAGTTTTCTAAGGTGCAATCTGTTGAAAATCAGACTGAACCATTTCAGAAAACGCCCACCCAGAAGATCAAGAGATTTTTATACAACTCCGCGAAAAATGTTAATAATCCAGAGTCAGGATCCGGCCATCTGTAAAGTTGAAAAACCCATCCACAGAGGCAACAGTGATCCCGGGTCGAAGCATGGTTTCATCAATACCGGCAGCTTTCATGCACATCGGGCATGCCATTACTTGAACATTTGCAGCACCGAGGCTGTCGAGTGCTGCTTGTAGCGACATGTAACCCCCCATCTCAATATTTTTTGACTCCTTGGTCAGTAATTTAACGCCTTCGATATCAAAAAACAGAGTTACATCTTTCGTCCCAATCACTTTGTTGGCCAGGGTGAGAGCCATCATTGTCTTTTTAGGATTGTCGTACCCGCTGCTGACGTGGATGAATAATCCGTCGGTCAAAACAGGGGTGGTTTGCACCGTTTCCACTTCGACCAGAGCTTCTCCCAATGGGGTTCCTGTGCATCCGGCAAATGCAATAGATAGCAGTAAAGCAAATAGATAGATTTGTCTCATGTGATATATTTTAATATTTAACATGTAAATATAAGAAACATTATCGGTCTCGCTGTGCCAGAATAAAATAAATGATAACAGGACCAAGAATGACCCCAATGAATACAGTTAGGAACCAGATCCCCAGTCCGTCCGAATTTCCCATGGCAACCATCACGGTTTTATAGCTGATGAAAAAAAACATCAGCACTATCGCAAGCTTCAGATACCTGAGCAGGCGGGTACCCAGGATGTATTGTTTACGGGCATTGGCTGGAGTGATTTTAACCGGGTAGTTGAATTTTTCAGGAATCCGGCTGATCAATGTAAGGATCGCATATATAACAAGGGCGACCACAGGAAGCATCCAAAAAGAAGATTTTCCACCATAGCCGTCGGGATTCCCGCTCGCATCAAAATGAGTGGGAATGGATGCAGGAAGACGGGATGCGTAAAAGAGCGTAAAGCCCATGAAACTGAGGAGACTGATAATCGCCAGAATTTCGAGGATCAGGTCTGCCGGACCCATCTCAAGCTTGATGATAGGTCTGTTGAGTTCATTGTTTTTTGGTTTTCTGAGGAACATAGGAATAGATGTTTAATGAAGAAAAATTATATATCAGGCAATATATGGAGGATTGTCGAGTTTTTCTGAATTGACCACCTGCTTCCATGAAAAATTCGAAGGTATTTTGCATTGACAAATGGCTTGCCAGTGTTCTTTATCTTCTTGTTTCCATATCCCTGGTAATGTTTTCGGGTTGTTCCAAAGATACGACCAAGGAATATCCTGCTCCGGATCCATTTATTTCGGAAATGACGGAAGCCATTCAGGCCGATACAATGCGTACAACGGTTTTCTGGCTGCAGCAGATGCAAACCAGATTTTTTCTTGCAGGAAATCATCGCGATGTGGCCCGACAGCTGCAGGAGAGATTCCTGTTGATGGGGTACGAAAACACAAAGCTCGATTCTTTTCAATTGGAAGCAGACTATAACGGAACGATATATCAAACATGGCAGTACAATGTGATTGCCACACTTGAAGGCAGTCAACATACTGAAAGGGTTTCCGTTTTGGGGGCTCATTATGATTGTATTGTGGAAGATGGTGATCCATTTGTTTTTTCTCCTGGAGCCGACGATAATGGTTCCGGGATAGCTGCCGTCCTAGAAATTGCCAGGGTGACCAAAGAGTTTAATTTTAAGCCGGCTTCAGCCATTCATTTCATTCTTTTCGCGGCAGAAGAATACGACCTTAACGGAAGTGCCGATTATTGCAACAAAGCGTTAAGCAAGGGAACCATGATCCAAATGATGCTGAATCAAGATATGATCGGTTATCAGCCTGATGACAGTCCTGAATCATGGGTTGTGAATATCATGGATTATCCGAATTCGGGGACTCTTCCTGATGATGCTGAAAGGATATGTGCTCAATATACTTCGCTGGTAAGTGAAACCGATAACAGGTACTCGGATGAAGGAGATAGTTATTCCTTTTCCCGAAACGGTGTTCCTTCCCTGTTTTTCATCAGTTGGGAAGAGAATCCCGACTACCATAGCATCCATGATCAGATTACCCATTGTAATTTTTCCTATGCCCGCGAAGTAGGTAAAATTTCACTCGCCCTGATGGTGGAACGGGCACGCTAGGACTCCTGTCGGTCAATCATCTCTTTCGTTTTCCTTGGCGATCTGCCGCGTTCCTTCAACACACTGTCGAGGATCCATTCTACCTGGCCGTTCACACTCCGGAATTCGTCTGCCGCCCACTTTTCGAGGGCGGCATAGACGTCCGGGTTGAGTCGAAGCATGAATACTTTTTTCTTCGACATAATGGATTTATTGATGCAGGGTTCCCGTGTTCAGAACTGGTGTGGCATCCTTGTCGGAGCAAAGTACAACCATCAGGTTGCTGACCATGACAGCCTTTTTATCCTCATCAAGGTTAACAACACCTTTCTTGCTGAGTTCGTCCAGAGCCATTTCAACCATTAGCACAGCTCCTTCAACGATCTTATGCCGGGCTGCTACAATGGCAGTTGCCTGCTGACGGCGTAACATGGCACCGGCGATTTCAGAGGCATAAGCCAGGTAGCTGATACGGGCTTCCATAACACATATCCCTGCAATTGCCAGTCGCTGCGAAAGCTCTTCCTCCAGTTGATGGTTAACCTCTTCACCGCCTGCACGAAGGGTGAGCTCAGTTTGGTCATCTTCAAAATTATCATAGGGATAATGGCCAGCAAGTTTTCGTATTGCCGCTTCGCTTTGAATCTCCACGAAGTGTGTGTAGTCATCTACTTCAAAAGCAGCTTTGAAGGTGTTTTTTACCTGCCATACAAGCACTACCCCTATCATGATGGGATTACCAATTTTGTCGTTCACCTTGATAGGATCACTGTTGAGGTTGCGGGCACGAAGTGAAATTTTCTTTCTGACCAGAAACGGGTTTAGCCAATAAAACCCATTTTTTTTCAAAGTCCCTTTGTAGGCACCAAAGAGAACAAGTACTGCGGATTCATTCGGATTGATAACCAGGAAGCCGGGAAGAATGAAAATCACAATACCAATGCAGATAATCCCTAAAACAATTGCCCAGATTTGATTTGTATAGTAAACAAAATCCAACACAGCCAGGATAATCAGAATCAGCATGCTGATCACCCCCAGGTATCCTGACCCGGGGGAGTTGACTTTTTCTTTTTCCATTTTTTTAGAGTTTATGATATCAACATGATATCAAAATGATTCTGCAATAATAGTACATTATTTGGCAGAAGTCAAGAAAAATCGTAAAAAAGTGATTAGGGATTAGCGATTAGGTGATAAATAGCATAACATAGTTGACACTTTAAATCGTAGCACAAGATATTTGACACTTTTCATATAAGTATCGTTCTTTGACATAGTTAAATCTCGTACTATTCAAATAAAACATGAATGAGTACGAGAAGCGGAAAGAAGCAATTCTCAGGTATGAGTCAGGTGAAAAGATTACTTCCATTGTAAAATCTTTGCATAAATCACGCCAATGGTTTTATAACTGGTTGGATCGATATCACAATCGTAGTGATGAAGATTCCTGGTATTTAGGGTATTCAACTGCTCCTCTGATTAAACCGACCAAGATTAATGATCTCGAGGAACGACAAGTATTGCTAGTGCGACAGGCTCTTGAGGATCAACACTTTGCCCAAACGGGTGCGATTGCCATCCAATATGAGCTTAACAAGCGTGGGGTACAACCACCTCCTGTTTGGACGATCAACCGTATCATTGCCAGGCATGGATTGAATAAACAATCTCCTAAGCGCAAGCAAGCCAAAGACTACCCGGAGTTATTTATTCATGCACACCAAATGGATCTTGTTGGGCCTCGTTATATCAAAGGAGACGGACGGTTTTACAGCGTGAATATTATAGATAACATTAGTCACAATTGCTATTTTAAGCCGATACGAGTAAAATCATCTTCTGAGATCCTCACAGTCGTTGTTGACTATTGGCGTACCCATGGAATGCCAGATGCGTTGCAAATGGATAATGAGTTGGCATTTCGTGGGAGTAACCGTTACCCAAGGAGTTTTGGTTCTGTAGTAAGATTTGCCCTAAGTCAAGGAGTAGCTCCTGTGTTTATCCCAATTAAAGAGCCATGGCGCAATGGTATGATTGAAAAATTCAATGACACCTATGAAAAACGATTTTTTAGGAGTCAGAGCTTTGCTAATTTTATTCAGCTTTCTGAAGCATCAACTAAGTTTGTCGTTTTTCATAATGCTAACCATCGTTACAGTTCTCAAAGTCATAAGACGCCTAATGAAATCGACAAGGCAATGCCTTCTCCAATTTTATACCAAGGAGATACACATCTCCAGAAAAGGATTCCTCTGGAGACAGGATGTGCCTATTTTATAAGGTTCATCAGGAGCAATCTACTACTTCAACTTCCAACAGAATCATTTAAGGTCAAAGAAGAACTCAAATATTCTTATGTAGTAGCCGAAGTAAATATTGATAATCAATGCCTGGTAATAAGACAAAACAATGAGATCATTCAGATAATTGATTATCGAACACCGGTAGATTGGTAATAACTTCTTTCCAAAATGTCAAAGAACTTATGCTATGAAATCAACCGTTAAGGCCCCCTGCAGGGGGGAGGTGCTAAAGCACCTCAAGATTCTTAACAGTCGTTAAAAAGTGTCAAATATGTCATGCTATACAACAATTAGGGATTAGCGAATAGGGATTAGCGGATAGGGATTAGCGAATAGGGATTTGTCCCGAGTAGAGACGAGGTATGCCTCGTCTCATTATCGGGTATCCGGCACCCGGCCTCCAGGATCAAGCCTCAGGCGTATAACAGGATGATAATCACAGGAATAAGGACTCCTGCAGCTGTGAGCCAGGCTCCCCGTTTCAGAATCCCGTTTTTTCCCCGGAGTACGAACAGTCCGGTTATGGCGAGAAGAACCAGGGCAGCAGCATAGATATCGGAGAACCATGTAAACCACTTCTTTATATTGTTATAATGAAGCAGGTTGAACTCTTTCAGGATATACCGCGGCGTTTTTTTCTCCATCTGGGCATCCCCACTAGTCAGATCGACATACACGGATCCGTTGTTGAAGAAAATCTGCACATACCCGTTTCCGGCTACATAGCTTTTGTACTCGTCTTCTTCGCCAACCCCATGAAGGATTGACAGGACATATGTTTTATCCGCTTTTCCGTTGGCTGGCAATTGCACCTTAAAGTCAACATACTTTTTCCCATAATCAGGATGCTGGAAATCACCAGATTTGAAATGGTTTAGAATGATTCCGGAAATCGCATAAATGATAGTCAGGCCAAAAGCAAGGTAGCCAATATCACGGTGCAATGCATTGTTCCAACGGCGGAGAGTTTTTCGTTCCATACATATGAAATAGTGAGATAGTGAAATTGCGAAATTCGTACTTCGTATTTCGTACTTCCAGGTTTAACTTCCGACCTCTGAAATCTAACTTTTATTCCTCCTCCACAATGACCTCCTCTTCCACCATCGGGATCTCTTCATAAGAGACGGCTTCAATAGAGAAGAATGAGAGGTGATCACTGCCACTATCTTTCAACTGATCGCGTAACGCATTGATCTGTTCAAGCTTGGCTTCTTTCGGTTGGTCTTCGTGTCCTTTGGTCCCTTCGTGCAGGCCGGCATCGTGATTTTCTTCCGGAGCCATTACTTCTGCTTCCCACTCGTTGAGGTATTTCTCATCAATACGTTCTTCTTTCAGAAATCCAAGAATACTAACGCGGCTACCAACAAGGGCTTCATCAAACATCACGATCTCGGGACCGGTGGTCACCTCCACCATTAAACTGTCGTTCCCGTCAACGAGGAACATTCTTTTTCCACCGTGTTTGCAGGTGTGGTAAACGGTTCCTTCAATCCAAACAGGTTGGTCAACATAATAGGGAGCGGCAGTATCAAACGTGGCAACAGTTAAAAGAACTGTATCGGCAGTAGCTTCTTCAGTGGTCTCTTTCGATCCCTGGTTACAGGCAAAAGTTAACATCAGGCCAATGAAAAGGAGAGGGAGTAATTTCTTGATCATGGTTTTGGTTTTTGGTTTTTAATGAAGTGCAAAAATGCTAATAATATCCAACTTAGACAACAGAACCAGCCATTACTTGCTATGGTACCGGCATTTTTCAATACTTTTGCCCGAAATACAACTTCTATGATTCTTGTAACAGGCGGAACGGGCCTACTTGGTTCACATCTTTTAGTTGATCTTGTTCAAATGGATAAGCCGGTAAGGGCAATATACAGGAATTCCACCAAAAAAGAGATGGTAAGAAAAGTATTCTCGTACTATTCTAATAATCCGGATGAACTCTTTTCCAAAATTGAATGGGCAGAGGCAGACCTGCTTGATAATGGGGCTTTGGAAAAGACGTTGGAGGATGTTTCTGAGATTTACCATTCGGGGGCAATCGTTTCCTTTTATCCGAAGGACCACCAACAGATGCTCAAAGTTAATATCGGGGGCACTGCAAATTTGGTAAACCTTGCACTTGAAAGAGGTGTGGCCAAATTCTGCTATGTAAGCTCAGTAGCAACACTTGGAAGGGCCGAGAATGAAGGCATGTGTAATGAGGATACCTTTTGGGTCCCTTCGAAAAAGAATTCGGTCTACTCTCAAAGTAAGTATGGTGCCGAGCAGGAAGTTTGGAGAGGTATGGCTGAGGGACTGAATGCGGTAATAGTAAACCCTTCTGTCATACTTGGACCTGGTTTCTGGGATGATAATTCAGGCTTGTTCCGATTGGTATACAAAGGCTTGAAGTACTATACAAGGGGCGTCAACGGGTATGTTGATGCCCGTGATGTAGCCCGGGCCATGATCGGGGTTATGCAGAACAATGCGTTTGGTGAAAGGTTTATTGTTTCGGCCGATAATCTATCTTATCAGAAACTGTTTACCTTGATGGCAACCTATCTCGACAAGGCGCCCCCATCAGTGAATGTTTCTCCTGCCATGACTCAGATAGCCTGGAGGGTCGAGGCAGTGAGAAGCTTTTTAACACGTTCGAAACCTGAAGTCACCCGTGAAATGGCAACTACAACCGCACAGGTATATACCTATACCAACGCGAAGATTAGGGAATGGCTTGGCATGGACTTTATCACCCCGGAACAGTCAATCCGGGAGATTTGCAGGTTTTTCCTGAACGATATCAATCATGAATCAGGTTCAGGTAGTGGTAATAGCGGTTGATGATTCTATCCACAAACCCATCCATCGAATAGTCAACCGGAAATTCACTGAGTGTGTCTGCATGTCCGTATGGGTCGTTATTGGAACGACTCAAAAGGTAATATTCGACATTCCCGTGCCACCGGTTAGGATCTTTTCCGAATTCTTCGGCTTTTTTCCGGAGGGCAAGTACACGGCCAATGCCCACATTGTATGCAGCAAGCGTGAAACTGGCCCGCTCACGAGGATCCCGGATTTCAGCGGGGAGCTGACGGTCGATCCATTTGAGGTATTTTATCCCGGAAATTATTTGATGTGATACGCTCGATGCGGTATCCAATCCATAGACCTCAGCAGTTCCAGGAGTCATTTGCATCAGACCATACGCGTTTTTGTGCGAAGTCAATCCGGGAACGAAATTGGATTCGGTATACATCAGAGATGCAATCAACCGCCAATCCCACCAAAAGAGATTGCTGTATTGCTGAAGCTGTTCATCCCAGGGAGAAATTCGGGAGTTCATCAGAGAAAAATAATCGCTTCTGAAATGGTTAACAACGCGCGGGTTGCGGTAAATCTGGCGGTAGGTTTTATCTAGCAACCGTTTGTTGGCGATGGAATCAAGCCAGTAGTCCAGGATCGCAGTCAATGAATCGGAAGAGTGGTTCAACGCCCATGCCATCGGGTAACTCTTTGTTGCTTGAAGGGTGATATCCGTATTGCTGAAGGCCTGGCTCAGGACCCCAGCCAGGTTTTCCGGACAGAGGGTGTATCGGATCGAATCTTCCGCAACCATCCTGAAAAGCTCTTCAAATGTTGCAGAAACCTCTTTCAGGTGAATATCGTCTCCGGTTTGCGAAAGAAACCTGTCGTAAAGAGGCTGAAGAAATTCATTTCTCTGAACAACAATGGTATTATCATTCAGATCTTTCAGGGAAGCAATGTAGGTATAACCTGTATCTTTTTTTATCGCTTGTGGTGAGCGTTGAACAAGTACAAGGGTTGTTTCAAACAGGGGATAGGAAAACTGAGCCAGATTTTTCCCCAATCGGGTTACTGGAAGGTTGTAGGCCATGATGTCGGCCACGTGATAATCGAGATAGTAGTAGGCTTGCGAGATGGTATTACATGCAATAATTTTGAGCGGCACACCCAGATACAAACTGAATTCCTGAAGCATGGTAAGGCCAAAGCCAAAAGCCTCCCCCTTGTAGATGAAATAGTTCAGGGTATTTGGTTCAAGAACCGCTACGAGTTGCCCACGATCTTTGATATACTGAATAGCCCCTCTAGGCACCTCCTCTTTTGGGGAGATATAGAGGGCGAAGGCTACAGCCATGATCACTGTTACAAGGATGATCAAAGCTACGCCAAGGAACCATTTACTATATCGAATCCAGTTGATATATTGAGGTTTAAGCTACTTTTCGATATCTCCAGATGGCCAGACTGATGATCAATACGGCATAAACGATCATGCTGTAAAAGAGCTTACTAATATCCGCAAAAGAGGAACCTTTCAACATAACCATCCGCATGATCTTGATGAAATATGCGATGGGGTTAATCATGTCTACCCGTTGAGCCCAGAGTGGCATGCTCTCTATAGCTGTGAATAACCCACTCATCAGAATAAAGACCACCATAAAAAAGAACGCTACAAGCATCGCCTGCTGTTGTGTATTCGTCATTGTAGAGATCAGCAATCCAAAGCCTAAAATTACAAAAAGATAAACACCTGCCGAAAGAAAGATCAGCCATAAACTCCCCTCGATCGGAATATTGAAAAATAATTTTCCGATGATAAGTCCGAACGCCAGTTCAAACATAGCAATAATCCAGAACGGGATCAGTTTCCCCGCAATGAATTCTATCTTTCGTATTGGGGTTACATTGATCTGCTCAATTGTTCCGATCTCTTTCTCCCTTACAATATTCATCCCTGAGAGGAGTAACCCTATGATTGTTACCAGAAGAACCAGGATCCCGGGCACCATGAATGTTGTATAGTTGAGTTTGGGGTTGTACCAGTAATTGGTTTCGGTGACAATTCTCCGGATATTCCCCATCTCGGCAGGATTAAGCCACTCAATCAGAACTTCGCGGTTAAAATCCAGGATGATATTGCTGGAGTAAGCGTTTATCAGTCCGGCCGAGGCGCCGTTGATCGCATCTACAATTAACTGAACCTGGGTGTTTTTCTCTTTGACGAGATTTTTTTCAAACCCATGAGGTATCTGCAAAATCACATCTACATCTCCCTTTTGCATTAGAATAAAGGCTTCACTATAAGAAAAAGGAGTGCTGATTATCCGGTAAAACGGGGAACCCTGAAATTTACTGGTAAGCTTACGCGATGAGCCTGAGAGATCCAGATCCACTACGGCCAAGTCGATCTGTTTCATTTCAAACGTAGCTGCATTGACCAGGATTAACAGCTGAATGATGGGCACCACAAAAATAATTGGCAACATCCGTTTGTTTCTGAATACCTGGATAAACTCTTTCTGTATGATATAGAAGATCTTTCTCATAATCAGCTTAGCCGGATGCTGAATTTTTTAATGCTCATAAGGATAAAGAAAATGGTGAATCCAAAAAGGATCAACGTCTCTTTCCATACGAAAAAGAGTCCGTTCCCTTTCAGCATAATACTTTTAATAATTGTGATGAAGTACATGGGGGGCATGATGTGACAGAACCATTGTAGTACTATGGGCATGTTTTCAACCGGGAATATGAATCCACTGAGAAGGACCGTTGGCAAAAGCAGGGCAACCAGGGAGATCATCATGGCAAGTTGCTGGCTGTTGGTGATGCACGATATCAGGATACCAAGTGAAAGAGCAACAGTGATAAAAAGAAAGCTCTCGAAAAGCAAAAGCCCGACACTACCGCGCACCGGAACACCAAAAACGGCCCATCCCAGCAGGATGATGATGCAGGCATTCAGGAATGCCAGGAAGACATAGGGGAACACTTTCCCCACCACAATTTGTAAGGGTTTAAGTGGAGAGGCCAACAGCAGCTCCATGGTTCCGAGTTCTTTCTCCTTCGTAATCGAGAGTGAAGTCATCAGGGCCGAGATGAGCATCAGCAACATGGCCATCAAACCGGGCACGAACATGAAAACTCCTCGAAGTTCCTGGTTATACATCATCCTGGCCTCCGGATGGATCTGCAAGGGAATGGCTTCCGAGTTCATTGAAAACAGGTAGTTATTCAATATGCCCGAGGCATAGCTTACCAGAATACTGGCTGAATTTGGATCCGAGGCATCACCAATCAGTTGGACATGAGCTACTTTTTCTCTCTCCAGCCGCTGAGCGAAATCGGACTCAAATACAACAACCAGCCGAATATCCCCTTCTCGGAAGGCTGCTTCGATTTCACTATATGTATGGAGGTTGCGATCAAGCTTGAAATACCCTGAAGAGGTGATCTTTTCGGTGATCTGACGGGTGACCTCATCTTGGGAGAGATCCAGAACGGCGAACCGTGCATCCTTGATCTCGTTTGTAATCACAAAACCAAAAAGGATCAATTGTACTACCGGCATGCCAAATAGAATCAACAGGGTTCGGTAATCCCGGAAGATATGGATAAACTCTTTTACAACAAATCCCCAGAACCGCTTCATTCCTCCTCCGCTTTCTGGCCTCTGGCTAACTTCAGGAAGACCTCGTTCATGTTTTTCGCATGGTACTGTTCACGTAGTGTCAAAGGTGTATTTAGAGCTGCAATCCGCCCGTCAACCATAATCGATACCCGGTCGCAGTATTCGGCTTCATCCATATAGTGTGTCGTAACAAATACCGTGATGCCGTTACGGGCTGCTTCATAAATCATATCCCAGAACTGGCGCCGCGTTATGGGATCGACTCCCCCGGTGGGTTCATCCAGAAATACAATCTTCGGATCATGAATGATCGCTACAGAAAAAGCCAACTTCTGTTTCCATCCTAATGGGATATCCCGGATCAGACTGTTTCGGGCCTCCTCCAGATCAAGTTTCTTCATTAGGATGCCGGCCCGCTGGTCGATCTCTTTTTTGGATAAACCATAAATAGCTGCATAAAACCGGATGTTCTCAAAGATGGTCAGATCATCATACAGCGAAAATTTCTGGCTCATATAACCAATGTTCTGCTTGACCTTTTCACGCTGGGTATAGACGTTGTAACCAGCAACCGACAATTCTCCGGAAGTAGGGAAAGAGAGTCCGCAAAGAATCCGGATAGCGGTCGTTTTTCCAGCACCATTTGCTCCGAGGAACCCGAATATCTCACCTCTCTTCACCTCAAAAGTCAAATGATCGTTCGCCACAAAACTCCCGAACTTCTTGACGAGGTCCTTTACAACAATAATATTTTCATAGGAAGGCATTCAGGTAACTTTTTTCACTATTTCACTTCCTGGGGTGGGTGCAACATCAACTCCATAAAACAATCCTCAATGGTTGGTTTGATCTCTTCAACCCGAACATTTTTATGGTCCTTCTCTCTGAGAAACTGATTCACATCCGTTTCACTCAGATCTTTTTTTAAATAAGACAGATGGGCAGCCTGTCCAAAGGCAAAAACACTGTGGGCCTGCGGCAGTTTTTGCAGATCGTGCAGTAACTGATAAATATCCGTTGTCGTCACCGAGAAGAGACCCAAGGGGTAGGCATCTACTACCTCCTCCGGAGTACTGATCTGCATGATAGATCCATCCTGGATCAGGGCA
>Ga0351841_1023_pt2 | contig 24576 bp, 13 predicted proteins | sample BONcelHFGM3001E6_FD_206884 | JGI IMG/M metagenome (GOLD analysis project Ga0351841, IMG submission 206884) | Enriched cells from coal bed in the Powder River Basin, Montana, United States - BONCAT cells FGM rep1 HSBNCT.FGM.300.1.E6 ...
ATACCAATAAGCAACGGCTCTCATAAAAAGCAATTCTCCCTTATACCTTTGAAGTGTAGCCCTGTCAGCAGCAGTCATGTTTGGAAAAACATCCACACCTTTATTTTCTGCATCGAGAATTAGTTGGAGTGGAGCATTGGTTGCAGTTGAGGCCTGGTATAAATACCCGAAAGCAAGTTCAAGTTCTTTATCGGGGCTATTCAGTGATGTAGTTTCCCAGAGCCTGTTATAATATTCGAAATAATAACTTGCGCCAGTAATTCCGTTCAGGTACTGAGCAATGTCCGATTCGGCAAAACCTCTCAGTCCAAGGGCTCCAACAGGACTTCCCCAGGCACTGCCCATCATTAGCAGGTATGGTTGCCTTACAGCCAGTTCCAATTCTCCAACTGAATGCCAGGGGAATTGATTAGGTCTTTCCAATTCAAAGAATTTGTCATTGTCACATGATGCAGCAATTAGAAATAGAAATGCTGCCAATATCGATTTAATAATTTTTTTCATCGTCAAAAATTTTAAAAATTAACATTTAAACCAAACATAAATGTCCTTGCAGATGGCATGGAATTAAACGAAGAGTAGCTACCTCCGCTTGCCTGATCAATGGGAAGTTCAGGATCATAACCCGAGAACTTAGTGAATGTAAACAGGTTGTTGGCTGTTACATACAACCGGATATTGTTAATTTTCCATTTGTTTACAACCTGATTGGGAATATTATATCCAAGTGTAATATTTCTGATTTTCAGATAATTGCCTTTTTCGAGATATTGAGAAGAAGGCGTATTGTTATCGGAACCATATTTTACGCCGGCATCTGAAGGATTTCCTTCACTGTCATAATAGTAAAGATTTCCTGCCACAACCTGGGGCCAGTATGCATCATCTCCAGATTTTGTCCAGGTCTCGGTGAGTAGTTTTTCGTTTAACACCAACATTCCCTGATTTGGGGTCATTGAACTTTGGAGCAAACGGTTGTAAATATAGTTGCCGTTCACAAAAGACAATACCACTCCAAAGTCGAATTGTTTATATGTAACTGTTGTATTAAACCCTCCAATAATTTTTGGGAGCGCTGATTTATCTTTAAGAATCATCCGGTTGTTGCTCATATTTTCATCAGTTGCCGGAATTATTTTTCCGGTATGCCTGGTTGTGCCATCTTCATTGGTTTCAACTTCGTAAATTAAAGGAATACCTTTTTGTGCATCAACCCCGGCATAATCTGCCATATAATAAGTTCCCCAGGGAAGACCAGTTTTGGTAATAGTCCTTATTATTCTTCCCTCTCCCGGTTGAAATATTCCTACATTATTTGCATCAGAAGTTGGGTCTAGCGCTAAAACTTCATTTTTATTGGAAGAAATATTGAAATTTACATCCCATTTAAAATCACCCTTTTTTATAACATTGGCACCAATGTTGAATTCGATCCCCTGGTTTTTCATGTCGCCAATATTTTGCCAGCATGTATTGCCACCAGAAATACCGGCAGAAGGAGGAAGAGAAACGGCAAGGATCATATCTGAAATCATTTGCTGGTAGAAGGCAACTGAGCCGTTTATCCGGTTGTTGAACAATCCGAAATCAATACCTGCATCAAAAGCGGTTGTTGTTTCCCATTTGATATCGGAGTTTCCGATGCTCTGAAGATAAGTGTTGTTTTTGCCTTCCAATGAAGAAGTTCCGCTATTGATTCCATACAAATCTGAAGTAATTCCACTTGGAACATTTGTATTTCCTGTTTGTCCGTAACTACCTCTAAGTTTCAGCAAACTAACAGGTTTAAAGTTAAAGAATTCCTCGTCACTGATAATCCAGCCAAGTGAACCGGAAAGGAAAGTTGCCCACCTGTTTTCAGGCGAAAACTTCGAAATACCGTCCCGGCGAACACTTACTCCAGCCAGGTACCTGTCAAAAAGTTTGTAGTTGGCTCGGCCGAAATAGCCTCTGAGATAGGTTTCACCACCCATTACCGATGATCCGCTTAATTTATTTGGAGTTCCTACTTCAGGGAATAAACCTACAAGGTTTTCTCCTTTCAGGTTTGTATAATATCCGTATGATCTTGTATTTTCCACCCCGGTCACAATGTTTAATTCGTGGTTATTATTGAGTGGTACATCATAGTTGATATAAGCATTGTAGTTGATGATGTTGGTTTCGTATTTGCTTTCCTGTGCAACTGCCCCGTTCACCAATAACGCATCGCTTCTCCAGGAACTCCCGTGGCTGAAAACATAATTTCTGCCAAACTCTCCTTTTAAGGACAGCCCTTTTATTGGACTATGCCAAACAGCATTGAGCGCCGAAAGTATGTTCATTGTTCTGAGATTTGAAAGGGCATTGATTGGATTTGTACTTGCAACGGCGTTTACTGCAGCTTTGGAATTCCAGTAGCCGTTAAATCCTGCCGGATCATACACCTTCATCCAGGGGAGCGAATTTGAATTAATCTGTGCCCAGCCACCAGCGCCTGCTTTTCCGTCACCCGATTTTATCCTGTCGTTGTCGGTATAAGATGCCATAAGACGAAAACCCAAATCGAATGAATTAAATATTTTATAATTCAGGTTAACATTAGCTGAATAGTTTTCCAGACTGTTAAACTTCAGGTTTCCCTCATCTTTTCTGTATTTTATTGATAAATATGAATTTCCTTTATCGCTGCCCTGGCTTGCCGACAAATTGGCTTCATAGAAATTGCCGGTTCTCGAAATGAGATCTCCCCAATTGGTATTAGTAGCCAGCGCTTCTTCCTGTGTCATGGTTTCAGTGGCGCCATCAAGGTTTTTTATTGCATTTTCAATACTATAACCGCTGGCTCCGCTGTTTTTAAAAGCCAGATCCATAATCGAAATATAGTCTTTGTTGTTAACATAACCAATGTCCGACTTCGCCCAGTTGCTAATTCCTGTCTTTATATCAGCATTGAATTTTGCTTCGCCTTTTTTACCTGATTTTGTTGTTACAAGGATAACCCCGTTTGCGCCCCTCGAGCCATAAATTGAAGTTGCGGCAGCATCTTTTAATACACTGATTGATTCAATATCATTTGGATTAATCATTGACAATACACTCTGGTTGACTTCACCATCATAGCTATTGTCCATTGAGCCGCTCACAACCGGAATACCATCAACAATCCAAAGTGGATCGGTTCCCGAAGAAATTGATGCTACTCCGCGGATTTTAATCTGTTGTGGAGCGCCCGGCACACCTGGTCCTGAATTTACCTGAACTCCGGAAGCCATTCCCTGGAGGGTTGATTCAACAGATGTGGGCGCCAGTTTCTGAATATCAATGGAAGATAATGATGAAACAGAGCCGATAATATCTCTTCTTTTGTTTGTACCATATCCAATGGCTACTACTTCATCAATTCCAAAAGTTTCTTCCAGCAGGGTTACATTGACAGTTGATAAATTTCCGGCGTCAATTTCCTGAGATTTCATTCCAACAAACGAAAATTGTAAAATTGTGTTCTCAGGAACGTTGGGTAGATTGTAATTTCCATCTGTATTGGTTACTGTTCCATGGGTGGTACCTTTTATAATAACCGAAACTCCCGGTAATGGCTGATTCTGGTTGTCAACAACTTTTCCCGAAACTGATTTCTGTTGAAATGAAAGCGAATTAAGATTTTTCATTTTTGAATCAGTACCTAAAAGTACCAGGTCGTCAGCCATAACTTTGTAACTAATGCCTTGCCCTGCAAATACATCATCCAGTAACTGTTCAACGGTGATATTGTTGGCATTAACATTAACACGCCTGTTAACATCCACCTGTTCATTTTGATAAAAGAAACGGAAATTGCTGCTTTCCTCTATTTCTCTTAATACTTCTACAACAGTTTTGTTTTCAGCCGTTAGTTTAAACAATGTTGCCTGGGAATAAACTGTTGCCGAAACCTGCATCAGGCAAACAAAGTAAAAGATTGTTGTTAGTTTCATAATCATTACTGATTTTCGCCAAATTCGGCTTTTCCGAAATCGGTCAAATTCATTTTTTTTCATAGATTTGATTGTTTTTAAATTTAACTTAAGTGGTGTTACAGCACCATTTTAAAATTTAGCAGCCGGGAGGTGTTACAGCATCTTCCGGTTTTTGTTTTTCTGATATTCGTTTTACTTCATATATTTTTTTATTAAAAGTTAGAGTTTCGCTACTTTAATAATCTGACCTTCAATTTTATACTGAATTGGCAGGGTGTGTTTTATCAATTCCATAATTTCAAGTACCGACTCATTTTTTATGGTACCTGTGTAATGATATTTAAGAATCTCAGGATCATTAACTTCAATATCGATTCCATATTTTCTTTCCAGAAGTACCATAAGGTCGCTGAAGTTCAGGTTAAGGAAAATCAGTTTGTTTTCCTTCCACGAAGTAAACAACCGCGTATCTACATTTTTAATAACCATTTTGCCCGATTCCCTGTTAAGCTTTACCTGTTCTCCGGGTTTCAGAATTACTGATTCACCAAGTTTAAAATTTTCTGATGATGATAGTTGAATCTTGCCTTCCTCCAGTGTGGTTTCCACAAATTTATCGCCTGGGTATGATTTTATATTAAATTGAGTTCCGGTTACATTTACATCGTAGAATGCCGTGTGTACTACAAATGGTTTATTTTCCCTTTTAGCTACATCAAACCAGGCCTCACCCTCAAGGAAAATTTCTCTTTTTTTTCCATTGGAATTTGGGCTGTAACGCATGCTGGTTCCTGCATTCAGGTAAACCTCGGTGCTGTCGTCAAGCAGAAGATACGAAATAGAACCCTGGGGTGCAGATACAGTAATAAAAACAGGTTCATCATTTTGTACATATTTTGAAACGAGAATACCTGTGATTATTCCAATAAATAATATGGCTGCAACGCCTGAAATAATTTGAAGAGCAGTCAACCTTTTAACCGGTCTTTTTTTACTCTCTTTTTGAATCACGTTCAGAAATCGTGTCCATTCCTTTTCAGTGTCAGCCAAAACCGATGCATCATGCATTGAAGCCTGCCAAACATCTTTTACCTGCGCATAATATTTTGCATTTTCTTTGGAAGCTGATAACCACTTTGTTAACTTTTCAAGGTCGGTGCCGTGTAAATTGCCGTCGAGATGGGCAACAATCAATGATTTTATTGATTTTTTTGAATTCATTAGTTTTCTTGTTAAAGGTTAGACACCTAAGTGAGAAGTACCCCTACCTATAATCGTTATTATTTTTATTTGTTTAACAGAAGAATTAACAGAACAGAGAGGTATTCTGCCAAACCTTTACGCAAAAGGAGAAGAGCTTTGGATATGTGTTTTTCCACCATTTTTAATGTAACGCCCATTTCACTGGCTATTTGAACATTTTTAAGGTGTTTATGCCGGCTCAGTATATAAACCTTTCTGCACTTTTCGGGCATAGACTGAATGATGGTTTCAACTTTCTCCTCAATTTCAATTTCAAGCAAACTGTGCAGTGGATCATTAAAATCAGTAAAGGCTGATTTTTCCAGTGAATTTATTTTAATCAGCATATTGTCTTCAACAGAACGCTTTAAATTGATGTGGCGGTGATAGTTCAGGCAATTGTTTTTTACTGATTGAAACAAATACGTTTTTGGAGAATCTATTTCGGATAGAGTTGGCGATTTTTCCCAAAGTTTTATGAAAACATCCTGAACCAGATCTTTTGACACCTCGGTGTCGCCAGTAAATTTATTGGCAAATAATACCAAACGTCCGTGATACTTAAAAAACAGTTCCCGGTAAGAGTCCAGATTTCTTCGTAAAAACAAGGAATTTGGTATTTCGCCTTTTTGATCCATTCCAATTTTTAAGCAAGGCAAACATAAAGAAATGAATTATCTCTGCAAAAAATGAATTATCAAATTTAATTGAGGATGTTGCAATTTAAATATTGAAGTCAGGCACCGGCAACTTTTTATTCTGTTATGCACTTTTATCAGGTCTGGCTTTATTGAAAGTTGTTATATTAATATAATGATTACGATATAGTTATTTATACTTCTGGCTAAGTTCTGAACAATATTGTTAAAATACTGAACTTTGTTTATTAGCGGTAATATAAAAATACTGCATTTACATTTAACAATTAATAGCCCTTAAGAGAAAGATTTGTTTTGAATAATTGAACCCCACAAAAAGAATTCTGTTATTCTATTTGAAATAAAAATAAAAATATGGTTTTAAAATACGGAATTGTTTTCTCTGTCCTGCTTTTTGTTATTTCTTCGTGTTCCCGTTCCGGTCAGTTTCCTCAAAAAATTTCTGAAAAAACAGCAATGAACAGTGTAACTTTAGATCACTCATTTCTTCCGGCAGGTTATATTTTTCACAATGATTCTGTTATCAAAAATGATTTCGGCAATGAATTTAAAGAACTGTTTCAGGAGAAGTATAAATTTGACGAAAAGAATTCAGCTTTTGATCTGACCAATTTGGAGAATAAATGGAAAATCCTTCAAAACCAGAAAAATAATTTCAATTTTGAAAATGTAAAACAGTGGGTTGAGATTACCGGTTTCCTGCTTGAATTATCAGGAAATACAGCTTACGCCAGTGAATTGGAAGAAATAATCTATAAAAGTGCTTCTCTTTTTAGCGAACAGGAACATAAAGAAATTGAAAAAGAGATTAAGCCCTGGATTTTTACCAAAAACCTGGATAACGTTTATGTAAATCTTTTTGTGAATGCAACATTAAAATATGAACATTCGCTGTATGGAGCAGTTGAAATTACGCAGGAAACCAGTTATCCGGAGTCGGAAAAAATAAAGTTGACATTTAAAATGCAAGAGAAACGTTATATCGAACTCTTTATCCGTATTCCGGAATGGGCGGAGGGTGCAACAGTTACCGAAACCGGGGTTAAATATGTTGCAAATCCCGGAACGTACAGCCAGATTTTACGTAAATGGGGCGATGGTGATACTGTTGAAATAAATTTTCCAATTGAAAACATGCCAAAACCATTACCCTAAATTTCGCTTCCCCATCTTTTTAGCAAATCCCGGCGGCAACTGGCTGCAATAAACGGATCATTAACAGCTTTTAAAACTGCCTCTTTTTGAAGTTTATCGGTATAAATCAATTCGTAAATCTTTTGGATTGAGAGTGAATCCTTTCTTTCAACCAAAACCATTGAATCACCAGCTTTAACATTTCCTTTTTCAATTACACGAACATAAACTCCGGCAAATCCCGAAACGATGAATTGCCTGACAATTTGCACATCATTAAAACGAAATTCCAATTTAAAACAAGGTTGGCGGGGTTGTGTTGCCTGAACAACAGCTTCACCTATTTTAAAAGTATCGCCAATATTTACTTCTGCCTCGTGTAAACCTTCAACCGTTAGGTTTTCGCCAAAAATACCCCAGGGCATTTCGAGGTTGGGGTAGAGGTTTTGCCAGTATTTGTAATGATCAGCAGAATATAAATAACATGCTTTGTCAACCCCTCCGTGGTAGCGACGGTCGATCACATTGTCATTTTCAACATCTTCAGCACCCAAAAAAACAGGTTCATCAACCGGGAATTTGAATATACCGGTTTCAACCTCTTTTCCTTTCCAGTTGATTACTCTTGATTTGCCAATATTGGTTGAGATTATTTTCATTGTATTAATATTCTATTTTAGACACAAGACGCAAGACGCAAGACGCAAGACACAAGACACAAGAAATGAGACACGAGACCAAGACACAAGACACAGGACCTTAGACCAAAGACTTTTCCCTTTTCCCTTTTGACTTTTTCCTTTCCCCTTTCCCTACAAAATATTCCGCTCCTTCTTTATGTTTTCGTATGCTTTGTTTACGCTTTGAAATTTTTCTTTGGCAGCATTTTCAAAATCGGTGCCCAAAGTACTTACTTTATCGGGGTGATATTTCATAGCCATTCTTCGGTATGCTTTTTTAATTTCATCATTCGTGGCGCCTGGTTCAATTTCAAGAATTTTGTAGTCGTTCTCGGTATTAGGAACAAACATGGCCTGAATTGACTCAAAATCTTTGTCTGTTAAACCCATTTCTCTACTGATATTTGCGATTAATTCTTTTTCGTTTTTATCAACCTCACCATCAGCCTGGGCAATGCCGAACAGGAAATGGAGCAGTTGCAAACGCGCCGAATAATTCATATTCCTGTTAATCTGATTGCAAACTTCATTTACAGGAATGGTTTGTTCAAGCAAATCACGAAGCATTCGAATGGCTTCTGTTGCCGATGCTTCCCCAAAATTGTGAACCATGAATTTTTTCACATAATCCAGTTCCGATTTCAATACTTTTCCATCGGCTTTCATTACTGCCGCCGTTAATACGAGCAAACTCATAACATAACCACCCGTTGTGGTTTGTCCGGAATAACCAGTTCTTGTTGCAGTTTTAATCGCATCAGAACTGCCATCAATCATTGAACCCACTGTAAAACCAATAATTGCCCCAATGGGTCCACCAGCAAAAGCGCCAAGTCCGGCGCCAATCCATTTACCAAATTTTGCCATCTGTTTTTAATTTTTTGTCTATTTCCAATATCTGTGGAATTAATAAATATTTGTTGTCGTTTACAAGTTCAAAACTTGCTAATTTACGTTTATCTTCATCATCCCATTGTTTATTTATCCTCGATTCAACCATTTCAGGTTCTATATTATTTCTTTTAACAACCCTTTGAATTCTTAATTCTTTGGGAGCTGAAACCAAAATTGTGAAATTCATCATTTTATAAAATCCACTTTCGAATAAAATGGCTGCTTCATGAACTACATATTTTGAGTTTTGTTTTTGATGCCACAACACAAATTCATTTCTAACTGCCGGGTGAACAAGGTTATTTACTTTTTCAAGCAAACTTTCATCGTTAAAAATCAGGTCGGCCAGCATTTTTCTGTTCAACTTATTGTCAGGTTCATAAATTTTGTTTCCAAAGAGAAGAATAAGTTCGTTTCTAATTTCCACGTTCGAATTGATAAGTTCGTTTGCGACCCTGTCAGATTCAAAGACCGGGATATCAAGCAGCCTGAATATTTTGCAAACGGTTGATTTGCCGCTACCAATTCCACCTGTTACACCTATTTTTATGGCCATTTTTTTTAGTTTGAAATTGAATCCCGAAGCTTAGTTTCTTTCAATCAGGAACTCTACTTTTTCTGGTACAAATCTAAGATCCTGGATAAACGGGGGTTTTTTGTATAGATTGACCGAAAGATTGTTAACATCCTTAATTATTGAATTATAGTCAACTGAAGCTCCAAAATCCGATATTTTAACATTTTCGAACCGGCTGAGGCCAACTGAAAAAACCACTTTAATTTCTGATGGGAAAAGTTTTATGTGCGCATTTTCGGGGCTATTTAAAATTTCAACAGGAATTCTAAGTTCTTTTTCTGTATATTTTTCAACATCGATTAATAAACTGACTTTTTCAGGAGAAACGGTAGTATTTTCGGGATGAATCAATTCAATTTCCTGTTTGAAACTTGAATTAAGTTTATTCATAATATTAACCTTCGTATTTAATACCGAGATTTTGCGCAACAGAATTGCCGGACCGGTTATTTTCACCTCTTGTGGCATCGTATTAATTGGTGATTTTAAATTGAATTGCGGTTCGAAATCAACATTTACATCCAACGCAACTTTCACTGTTTTCGTAACTAAACTGTCTAAAACAATAGTTAGAACTTCAGGTGTAATTTTGGTTATTCTAATTTCACTGCTTAATTGCTCAGTAATTTGCTGAATAAGGTTGCTGCTTGTTACTTTATAAGTTCCTGAATCTGATTCAAGATTTTTGGTTACATTATCGACATCAATTTTTACTGGTGTGAATGCAAGCATTTTGAACCTTAATAAAGTAAATCCCTGTCCATTAATTTCCAAATCGAGTTTTGCGGGGGTTTTTCCGGCCAGAAAGCGGTTGGCAGGTGAATTAACAAATTTTACGGGATACGAAATGACAGATGAATAATTTTTACTTAAAGCATTTAAAAACCAAAAAGATGTTGCAATTGCCAAACAAATCAGAAACACTATTATTCTGCTGTTGTCTCTGATTTTTCCGACTTTAAAGTACTTCGATAATTTTGCGATATTCTTATTCATTTGCATAGGGAAGCAAAAGTAAAGATTTAATATTACCATGACAAATTGGAGCCAATAATCCATTTGTATGAGTTAAAAGTAATTTTTATTTAATTTCATTTAGCATTCATTGAAAGAACTGTCATTAAAACTAAACCACAAATGCTTTTAGGTTTTTGACAATCATCGGAAGTTCAGCTAATTTATTTTCAATCAATTCAATACCAAAAGTCTGAATTCCAATGTTTCCAGATGAATTTCAGTTGTTCCACTTCCTTTTTTTTAATATTGGTTTTTAAAAAGAGCTGAATAATAATTACTATGGTGCTGCAAATCTATGTAAATGATTTATTTGTCAGATTGAAGCATACTTTTAAAGAAGCGTAAAACAAATTCTATTATAAGTATTAATTATTTCCTGAATTGGCTTTAAAATCTTATTTTGCGGCATTATTTTTTAAAATGGGACACCTTAAAATATCGATACAATTTTTTTTCTCAAATAAATAATCCAATTTTAAACTTAAAAAATATTAATTATGAAAATATCTGTTATAGGTACTGGTTATGTAGGTTTGGTATCCGGCACATGTTTCGCCGAAACAGGTGTAACTGTTACTTGTATTGATATCGACCGGCAAAAAATTGAAATGTTAAATAAAGGTCATATACCAATTTATGAGCCTGGTTTGGAGGATATTTACAAAAAAAATGTGGAAAAAGGGCGATTGACATTTAGTACAAATCTGGAAGAAAGTATTAAAGACGCAGATGCTGTTTTTATAGCAGTTGGAACACCTCCGGATGAGGATGGCAGTGCAGATTTAAAATATGTTCTGGGTGTTGCCCGTGAAATTGGAAAATCATTGGATCATTACATTGTTGTTGTAACAAAAAGTACGGTGCCTGTTGGTACATCAGCAAGAGTGAAGAGTGCTATTTTGGAAGAACTTAAAAAACGAGGGGTAAATATTCCGTTTGATGTGGCATCCAATCCCGAATTTCTAAAAGAAGGAAGTGCGGTTGACGATTTTCTGAAACCCGACAGGATAGTGATAGGAACAGAATCGGAAAATGCACAAAAAGTAATGTCCCGGTTGTATAAACCCTTTTTGCTTAATGGGCATCCAATAATTTTTATGGATATTTTATCTTCTGAAATGACAAAATATGCAGCAAATTCAATGCTTGCAACAAAAATCAGTTTCATTAACGACATTGCAAACCTTTGCGAAATAGTTGGAGCCGATGTTGATTCGGTAAGAAAAGGTATTGGTTCTGATGTTAGGATTGGATATAAATTTATTTATCCCGGTACAGGATACGGAGGTTCATGTTTCCCGAAAGATGTGCAGGCTTTGGTTCGCACCGCCGATGAAAACGGGTACTCACTTGATATCCTAAAGGCTGTTGAAGCAGTAAATTACAGGCAAAAAACTGTATTATTCAGTAAAATTTACCGTCATTTTAATGGTGATCTGAAAGGAAAAAAAATCGCGCTTTGGGGATTGGCATTTAAACCAAAAACTGATGATATGCGTGAAGCTCCCTCGCTCGTAATAATTGACAAATTACTCGAAGCAGGAGCTTCAGTTATTGCCTATGATCCGGTAGCCATGCAGGAAGCACAAAGAATACTGGGTGATAAAATTGATTATGCCAAGGATGAATATGAGGTTTGTATTGATGCCGATGCTTTAGTATTGGTAACTGAATGGTCAGAATTCCGTTCGCCAAATTTCAGAGTACTGAAGAAACTACTAAAAAATAAACTCATCTTTGATGGAAGGAATATTTACGATCCGGTTGAAATGGCAGAACAAGGATTTAGCTATTATGCAATCGGAAGAAAACCTGTATTAGTTTAATTATGAAAAGAATATTGGTAACCGGGGGCGCTGGTTTTGTAGGTTCTCACCTTTGTGAATCCTTGCTAAATCAGGGGAATGATGTTGTTTGCCTGGATAACTTTTTTACCGGTAAAAAGGAAAAAATAATTCATTTGCTCGATAACAAGTATTTTGAACTTGTTCGTCACGATGTAACAATGCCTTATTATATTGAAGTTGATGAAATTTATAATCTGGCTTGCCCCGCGTCTCCGGTACATTATCAGTACAATCCAATTAAAACCATAAAAACATCGGTAATGGGAGCCATTAATATGCTTGGATTGGCTAAGCGTATAAAGGCAAAAATTCTACAGGCTTCTACCAGTGAGGTTTATGGCGATCCTGAATTACACCCGCAGCCCGAAAGTTACTGGGGGCATGTTAATCCAATTGGAATCCGTTCGTGTTACGATGAAGGAAAACGTTGTGCCGAATCTTTGTTTATAAACTATCATCAGCAGAATAATGTTAATATTAAGATAATCAGGATTTTTAACACATACGGGCCAAAAATGGAACCAGATGACGGCAGGGTAGTGTCAAATTTTATTGTTCAGGCTTTACAAGGAAAGGATATTACCATTTTTGGTGATGGCAAACAAACAAGAAGTTTTCAGTTTGTGAGTGATTTGGTTGAAGGTATGACGCGCATGATGGCAACTGATAATTCGATTACAGGACCAATAAACATTGGGAATCCGGGTGAATTTACAATGCTGGAACTTGCCCGTGAAATTATAAATATCACAGGAACAAAATCGAAAATTGTGTACATGCCACTACCAAAAGATGATCCAACTCAGCGGCAGCCCGATATTACCCTGGCGAGAGAAATACTGAACGGATGGGAACCTAAAGTTCAGCTAAAGGAAGGATTGATTCAAACGATTAATTATTTTGATGATTTGCTTAGCAATCAAAAAGAAAAATGATGGAAGGTAGTTTTACTTTTTCAAAATATAAGGCGATAACCTATGAGAGGTTATTGATATTCAATTTTTCCAGAAGCAAATCAGGTCTTATGGGTTTAGTAATAAAATCATTACATCCGGCTACACGTGCATTTTTTTCATCGCCAATCATTGCATAAGCAGTTTGTGCAATAATTTTCACTTTCCAATCATTTTCCCTGATTTTTTTAACTATTTCAAGTCCGTTTATATCAGGAAGTCGAATATCGATTAAAATAATGTCAGGCGATTCACTTTTGTAGAGTGATAATGCTTTTTCTCCGTTTTCGGCAAAAAGTAATTTTTGAAACCTTTTTATCAGGATATGCTGAAGATAGAACCGGCTTACTTCATCATCTTCCACAACCAATATTTTGGTATTAATATCCATTTCATCTGTTAAGGAAAAATCTTTTTTTATTTCCGACTCTGCATTAACAGTTTTCCCGGCTCGATCCTCAGAATATGGTAAGTTAAAAGTGAAACGACTACCTTCGCCGGGTTCAGATTCAAGTAGTATTTCTCCACCCATTAACTCGAGTAGTTTTTTAACAATGGTTAAACCTAACCCGGTACCTCCATAACTTCTGGTCCACCCTTCATCTGCCTGTGTGAAACTTTCAAATATGATTTGGTGATTTTCCTTTGGGATGCCGATACCTGTGTCAGAAACGAAAAATTCAATGCGATTACTTTGAATTTTAGAAATGCCAAAACTAACGGTTCCACTTTGGGTAAAACGAATTGCATTGTCCAAAAGGTTTGAAAATATTTGTGTCAACCGGTTCTCATCTGAATTCAATAAAATGGTTTGTGGGACCGTTTTTAAAATTAATTCAACATCTTCTTTTCCTTCATCCTTAAATTTTTTATTAAACATTAAATAAACAGTGGAGAGTAGATTTCCAATATCGAATGGTCTCTGATCAATAATTGATTTTCCGGTTTCCAGTCTTGAAATATCAAGAATATCATTTATGATTTTAAGTAAGCCTTCAGTGCTCTTGCTGATAATTTGAGAATATTGATGTTTAACAACCTCCGATAAATTTTTTTCTGTGGTTAACAGATTTGTGAAGCCCACAATTCCATTTAAAGGTGTTCTTATTTCGTGGCTCATGTTGGCTAAAAAAGCCGATTTCAACCTGTTGCTTTCCTCTGCATGTTCCTTGGCTTCAATCAACTCATTCATCAATCGTTTTTTGTCTGTAACGTCGTGAACAATGCTATGTAGCAGCAACTTTCCCTTATATTCCGTTTGGCTTGAAAATAATTCAACATCTCTGAAATCACCATTGGATAGCCGATGTTTAAACTCGAAGTATATCAGCCTGTTGTTTAGGGCGCGTTTCATAGCTACTCTAACCTCTTCTACCGATATTGTATTTATTTCGTAAATGTTCATGGATTGAAGTTTATTGATACTCCATCCATAAAAATCGGATGCTGCTTTATTGGCTTTTACAATTTCTCCGGTATCGGGGTCAATTAGTAACTTGGCGGCAGTATGATTTTCAAATATTAACCTGAACGAGCGCTCACTTTCTTCCAGTTGTTCTTTCATTTTTATGCGTTGCGTTACATCAGGCGCCATGCTAAGCATAATATTTTTATCCCCGTTTAACCCAAGTGGTGTGGTATAGAAGTTCCAGATTCTTTTTTCACCAGTCTTTGTTATAATCTCAAATTCACCACTGAAAACTGTTTTATTTCCTTTAAAAATATTACTTACATAATTTTCAACTTCTTTAGCTTTTTGTCCATAAGCTTTCCTTGTCCATTCAGCCAATGTGGGAATATCCTCAATATGATAACCCGAAAAATGGTTCCATCCTTCACTTAAAGTTATCACTTTCCCATCTTCATCGTGAACCATAATAGGTATTGGAGAATTAATCACAGCCTTTCGGAACCGCTCTTCACTTTCCTGCAACTGTCTTTCAAATTGTTTCCTTTCGGTAATATCCTGGATTGTCCCGAACATTCGTACAGGTTCTCCTACTTCATTATAGCTCAATTCCCCATGTCCTAAAAGCCAACGTTCAGCACCATCGTTCTCCCTGATTATTTTGTATTCCTTTTTGAATATTTTTTTGTTTTTTAATACATCATTGAGAAAATAATCAATCATCTCCTTTTTATGATCAGGATGTACAACTGCAAGCCAGCTATCAATATTATGTATATTGTTGCCAGGTATTCCCAGAATTTCATCCAAAATCTCCGAAGAAGACCAGTGGTCATTTTGGATATCAAGATCATACGAACCTATATTCCCTACACGCTGTGATTCACGAAGCCAGAATTCACGTTCGCGGTAAATGGCTTCGCTTTCCATGAGCTTTTTTTGTTGCCTTTTTTCTTCAGTCTGGTCACGGAAAACCAACACCACGCCGATAATCTTACCTTTGCTGAAAATCGGAGCACCGCTATCGGCTATTGGTATTTCATTTCCTTTTTTTGAAATCAGTAAAGTATGGTTTGCCAGGCCTACAACTGTACCATTTTTTATCACTTTAGCAAACGGGCTTTCAACTTCCTGTCTATCGTATTCATTTATAATCCTGAAAACTACTTCCAACATTTTTCCTTTGGCTTCAGAGAATCGCCATCCGGTTAACTCTTCAGCTACTTTGTTCATTTGGGTTATATTCCCCTTCTCATTTGTACAGATAATGGCATCCCCAATACTTAACAAAGTTGTCCGGTACAATTCTTCAGCCTCTATTATTTCCTGATTTTTATTGATATACCGGTCTGTCATCTGGAAAAGCCTGGCTATTATTACAAATGCAGCAGGGAGTATAATAATTACAGGGAACCAGATATTTTTCAACACGAGCACTGGATGGTCAGGTAACAGCATTTGCGAAACCAGCATAAAAGCATGCGAAACAAGGCCAATTACCCAAAGATTAACAATTTTAAGTTCATTTAGCCTGCCTTTGAATACTTGTCTGAAAATTACACCGGTAGTTCCACAAAAAATAATAGTAGCGAGCCCGGCCCATACTCCTTCACCACCGCGATAAATACGATATGCACCTGCAATTGCCGCCGAAATAACAGCGGAGTAAGCCCCTCCCCAAAAACCTGCCAGGGTCAATACAACTGAACGTCCGTCGTAAATTGTACCGGGCCGGTATTCGTATGGTATCATCATAGCCGCTACAGCTACAACGCCAAACCAGAAACCGCTGATTAGCTGAAACGACAATTCTTTTTGAGGGCGATACCACCGTATTATTGCATAGAAAAAAGACAGAGTGATAAGTAAACTGGCATTTTGGATTAGAATTTTGGTCATTTTTTTCGGTTTAAAGTTTTCTCTTTCCGGTTACTTAGACCGGTTGCAATCTCATCTTCCAGGGTAAAAGTAGTTTTTTTTATTTTTTAGAAATAAACATTTTAAAACCAAATTTACCCGAGGTCATTTCTTTTTAAGACCTTACGTACATTTTACCTGGGTACTCTTCTTATTTGAATAAAATTTACTGACTTGTGTCAGCATGGAAATTCACAAAATCAGGCAGTTGTTGTTCAATTTTTTTGGTTTCCTAAAATGACTTAATTAGCAGAAAAAAATCCTGAACACAATCTTAAACAAATTCTGGATCCTCCTTATATCAAATACTTTACTGAATAGGAATGTCGGGAATAGATGACAGAAAGGGCAGATTTGTCCCCGTTTTTAAATGCTTCCCATATTTCGATATCACTTTTCAATTTATCACTTTTGGGCTTTCAATAATATTAAAACAGATTGTTCAATATGTATCGCATCCGTTAAATAGAAATTAAGTTTTTTTGAAAAAAGTTATATGTATCCAATGAAAATATCAACTTGTTTGATTTCAATCGGGAAAGGGGAAATCAATTGGATCAGAAATGGAATAATTAATTAAATTGAGAAAGACAAAAGTATTTCTAAAAGTTAAAATAAATAAAGAGAAGAGCAAAATATGTTTTCATTTTTGAAAGATAGAATATGTGTTTTGCTTTGGTAGAATATTGTAATTATTAACATAAACGTTCCATAATAAATAAGTATTAAAGTATATTTTTGAGGAATAAGCATTAAACTTAATTTTGACACATTTCGAAATGAGAACGTTTTTATCTTTCCTGATATTATTACTTGGCCACTTTTGCATTTTCTTTCCTGAAGATTTGTTTGCGCAAGATTATCATTTTACTAAAATCACTTCGGAAGATGGATTGTCAAGTAATATTGTTCAAAACATAAATATGGACTCCCGGGGCTATTTATGGATTGGTTGTAACAATGCTTTAAACAGGTACAACGGTTCAACTTTTACAAAATTTATACACAACCCCGGTGATTCCACAAGTATAGAAAGTGGTGCAATAAGTTGTATTATTGAAGACAAAGACAGCACTTTATGGGTAGCAACCAAAAATGGGGTGTGCATATTTAATTATAAAACGGAAAAGTTTAACCGGGTTTTTAATGCCGACACTGAAAATACAATTATAAAAAACCTTTATTTGACTGGTAAGAATGATCTGTTCGTTGTTTCTACCAAGGGAACATTTAAATACAACAGAAAGCTGGATAAGTTTGAAAAATTCTTTCAAACTTCGGTCGATTTGGAGGCATCTGTAATGGTCGGGGATAACCAGGGAAATTTTTATTTCGGTACCTGGGGTAATGGTGTAATATATTGGGATTCAATCAGAAACAATTATTTTACTGAAACAATAACCGCCAAGAACTCTTTGAACGATGAAAACAATATAGAGTCGTTGGTTATTGACAAAAAGGGTACACTTTGGATTGGAACCCGAAATGGATTTTATTATGGAAAATTAACTGAAAAAGATGGCGTAATTAAACTGAATATAAATCAGGTTAAAGACAAGGACGGTAAGCACTGGCTGGGCGATACCAAAATTCACAGCCTCGTTTTTGATGAGAATAATAAACTGTGGGTTGGTACTGAAAACGGGTTATGCATTTTTGATCCCGAAACATTATCACAGCAAATGTTATATGCCAGAAAAAGTGACCCGGAGGGCTTGAATAATAATTTAATTAACTGTCTTTTTAACGATCCCAACAGTGGAATCTGGATTGGTACATATCAGGGTGGAGTTAATTTTTACTCTAAGGGAAACACACCTTTCAAAGACAGAATACCATTTATTTCTCAATCGGATGATGCCAAAATCAGGTATGTAAAATCTGTTTACCAGGGAGCTGATGAAAAACTTTGGGTTGGAACTGACTTTGGATTGCACCGGTTCTCAAAGGATTTTCAGTTGGAAAAAACTTATTCAAACTCACCGGAACCAGGATCATTATCAGTTGGCGGTGTAACTGCTGTTTATTCAGATAAAGAAAATAATTTTTGGGTGGGAACCTGGGGTGGCGGTGTTAATTTACTGGATCCCGGTAACGGGAGATTTATAAAATACTCGAATGAAGTAGGGAAAAATACTACGGATACTACACTTACAGGCGATAGTAATATCAGGGCATTTCTCGAAGACAGTAAGGGGTTTTTATGGGTTGTTTGCATGTTTGGCGTTGTTGACAGGTATAACCCCATAACCAAATCGTTTAAAAGTATTGATGTTGCTTCAGAAGTTGGCCGGCCAAATATGGAGATAAAATCGGTTGATATTGATAAAGATGATAATCTGTGGCTTGGCTCAACAGGTGCAGGTTTGATAAAACTTGATACAAAAACGTTGAAACCTGAATTAATTGCATCGCCAGGTAAAGATGATTTTACAAATAATCATGCTTTGGGTGTTGACATTTACGCTGTACATATTGATAAGTCAGAAAGAATGTGGCTGGGAACCGACAGGGGAGTTTGCCTGTTTGATCCCGTTAAACGGAAGTTCACAAATTATTCCTCAACCCGGGGGCTGAATTCAGAAATGGTTCTCGGGGTAACATCTGACAATAATGAAAATATCTGGGTTTCAACATTGAAAGGGATTTCAAAACTCGATACCCGTACTGGTTACTTTTCTAATTTCGATGCTGCTGATGGGGTGATTTCTAATGCTGAAGTTGTTTGTAAAAATAAAAACGGCATATTGTTTTTTGCCGGCGTGAACGGAATAGTCACCTTTAATCCTGATTCGATATGGACCAACCAGCAAATACCGCCTGTTGTTTTTACCGATTTCAGGTTATTCGACAAATCAATTATGTTCGACAGAAAATTGATGCCATATCATATTGATGAAACTGAAGAAATTGTATTAAAGTATTATCAAAACAGTTTTACAATCGGGTTTGCCGCCTTAAATTTTATACACCCTGCAAAAAACGTATATTCCTGTTTGCTTGAAGGTTTCAATCGCGACTGGGGCTACATTGGTTCGCAAAATGAGATAAAATATACCAACTTAAACCCGGGAACATATTTCTTTAAGGTAAAAGCGGCAAACAACAGTGGCGTTTGGAACAACAAAGAAAGAGTATTAAAAATAGTTATAAAACCTCCATGGTGGAAAACCCTTCTTTTCCGAATTCTTGTGGTTGCTTTAATTGTGGCGCTTACCGGTGTGATAATTAAGCTCCGAACTTTACAATTAGAACACCAGAAGAAGGAACTGCTTGCAAAGGTTAAAGAGCGGACGCTTGAAATTGAAAAACAGCAAACAGAACTTAAAAACCAGGCCGAAGCACTCCTTAAAACAAATTCGATTCTACTTACAAACCAAAAAGAGATTGAACAACAAAAAGAAGCAATACTCAATCAAAAAAATACGCTTGAAGAAAAAAACCTGATGCTGGAACAACAAAAGGAACAAATACTCAGTCAGCAAAAACTGGCTGAAGCTATGTCGAACCAGTTGCATGAAGCTGATATCAAAAAAATCAAATTTTTAACTAATATCTCACACGAGTTCCGAACTCCTTTGTCTCTGATATTTGGTCCGCTTGAAAAATCATTGCGCGAGTTTAAACATATCGATCAAAACAAACTTCATGAACGGCTAAAGCTGATGTATAGAAATACGATGCGTTTATTGCGGTTAATCAACGAATTTCTCGATATTTCCAAAATTGAGGATGGACTTTTAAAAATGAATGTCGGAAGAGGAAATATTCACAGTTTTATTTACGGAATAATTGACGCATACAGCTATTTATCGGAGCAAAAAAATATTCATTTCAGGTACATAAGCGAGTTGGAACATGTAAATTGTTTTTTTGATTCTGATAAAGTTGATAAAATACTAAATAATCTTCTTTCAAATGCTTTCAAATACACTCCGCCTGAAGGTGAAATAATTGTCAGGTTAATGACCTTTTCGAAAGATGAAAACGATGAAACGGACTTTTTGCAGATTAGTGTGGAAGATACAGGCATTGGTATTAACGAAGAATTTAAGAACAAGATTTTTGAGAGATTCTACCAAATTGATTCAAATGAATTGCAGGCCTCTGGCACAGGAATAGGTCTGGCACTTACACAGGAACTGATTTCAATTTATGGGGGAACCGTGACTCTGGAAAGTGACTCTGGAAAAGGAAGTAAGTTTTTGGTAACCCTGCCTTGCAGCTCAAAACATTTTAAAGCCAACGAAATAAGAAAGGATTTGATAATTAATTATCATAAATACTCCGAAAATTATTATTCCAACGAGTTTATAGGTTCATTGCCGGAGGATTTTAAAAATCAGGAATTAAACAGTAAAAAGGCAACGTTACTGGTAGTTGAGGATAATAAAGACATCGTTCAGTTTTTGCGTGACCAGTTTTCTGAGGACTATAATTTTGTGTTTTCTTATGATGGTATGAGTGGTTTTCAAAAGGCAATATCGGTGTTACCACAGGTTATTATTCTGGATGTTATGATGCCGAAAATGAATGGTTTTGAACTTTGCGAAAAATTGAAAAAAGATGAACGAACCTGTCATATTCCCATTATTTTTCTAACCGCTTTGGCTGAGAAATCGGAACAAATGGAAGGTCTGGAATATGGAGCTGACGATTATATTACAAAGCCCTTTGATGTTGATTTATTAAAAGTAAAGGTTTTAAACCTGATTGAACTAAGGAAAAAGCTTAAGCTTATTTATCAGAAAAAACTTTCGCTTGAATCGTTTGGTACCACTCCGGAGTCAGCAGATGAAAAACTAATACAGAGAATAATGAAAGTTGTCAGTAAAGAGTTGGCGGATTCTGCATTCGGGGTTGAAGAATTAAGCAAAGCAGTTGGTTTGAGCAGAACTCACCTGTACCGGAAGATACTTGAAATTACCCAGCAAACTCCGGTTGAGTTCATTCGTAATATACGGTTGGCAAAAGCTGCAAATCTGCTTGAACAGAATAAGTTCTACGTTTCGGAAGTCGCTTTTATGACAGGCTTTTCCGAGATTTCCTATTTCCGTAAAATTTTCAAGGATTTTTATGGAGTTACTCCAAGCGAATATGCAAGTGGGCAGAAATAGTTTTTTGGGGTGGGTTCAGCTATATTTAAGTTCTGAAATGAAAGTAAACAGGGACATTTTTTTTGAAATGTCCCTGTTTGTGAATTTTACTGAATAATAGCTTTTCTGGTCACCACGCTATTTTTAGTTTCGATATAAAAAATGTAAACACCTTTGGTCCAGTTGCTCACATCAAATGTCATTTTTTCTGCATCCGAAATCACCTCCGAAATCACCTTCCCGCTGGTGGAAATCACCTTTATTTTTGAGTTGGTTTGCACATTGGCCAAAGTAATTATTGAATTATTCGGGTTGGGGTAGAGAGAAATTTTACTGTCATCAGAAAGCTGATTAGTCCCTGATATTTCGGTGGTTGTTACCAGCAAATAATCAATATTGAACATTCCGTTATCGCCATTATCCACCTGGTATCTGATAGTATTATCGCCTTCTTTTAGGGTTACTTTGTCAACCCTGTCGCCCCAGTTTTCCCAGTCGAATGTATTGGGTAGATTTACCTGCCTGATTTTTTCACCATTTACATACAAACTGATTGTCCGGTCGTCAGGATATCCGTTGGAGTAACGCAGAATTATGTTTTGCTCGCCGGCTTCGGCCTTTTGAATGTTATATTCCACATAATCTCCCACCACCCAGAATGGCGCTACAAAACCGGTTCCTGAAAAGCCGCCATGGTTATTATATACAATAATTCCGTTTAAGGTGCCGTTTTCGGCTTCGTATTTTTTGTTGTTTCCGGTTACAGTTACTTCGCACGAAGCAACAGTATTCCCCTGGTAGCTGATAGCGGTGATGGTAGTTTTGCCTCCTTTTTTGCAAAGAATATTTCCGGTTTGATCTATTGTTACAATTTCAGGATTCGCCGAAGCCCAGAGAACCGAGTTATTACAAAGATTCTCGTCAGGAGTAACGCTCGCTGTAAGCTGAATTAAACTGTTTACAGGTGTGTTAACTGAAAACGGGTTGATACTTACATTTGGAACAAGCGTATCATTGCACGATAAATTAATTGGAGGTGTTGTAAAAAACCAACCCGGCAAATCTGCGGTATCGTAGCCTTTTACCCAGGCAAAATGTCCCTGGTCGGTATATTCTGTATAAAAATTTCCACGGTTGTTTGGTCCAAACTGGTTAATTGCATTTACCATATCGCGCGAACCGGCAACCGGAACTGTTGGGTCATCGCTACTGTGAAAAACCCTGAGCGGTGTTTTTCTAATGCGTTCAGCTTTTGAAGGATCTCCTGCGCCGCAAATAGGAATGGCTGCTTTAAACATGTCGGGATACCGAAGAATAAAATCCCAGGTTCCGTAACCACCCATCGACAATCCGGTTACAAACATCTGGGTTGAATCAATACCATATTTAAGCTGAAGAGATTCTATAATATCTTTAACCATCAGCAGTTCTTTACTTACAGGAACGTTGTCAATACTGTAAGAACCGTTTGACCAGTTGGTGTTTACCCATTGTTTATCAGCCGGGCATTGTGGTGCGAGTACAAAACAGGGATGCGCTGTCTGATTCGCTTTTTCAGCCCATAATTTTGCCCCTCTGATGTATGCAATATGCGATTCGTTGTCTGTTCCCCTTTCACCGGCGCCATGCAGAAACAAAACCAACGGGTAGATTTTGGTTGAATCATACCCTTCGGGAACAAATAGCCGATAAGGCATTGTATAACTCGCAATTGAGGTGTTTTTGTGCGACTTGTATGCAAATGTTTGTGCATACGTAAATTCTGTGCAGGCAATGCTTAAACAGAGAACCAACACAATACTGAATAATTTATTTTTTTTCATGTTACAATTTATTTTATTACGATTACTTTTTTGTTCATAGCATTTTTTAATGTCACCACATTTACCAAATAAATGCCTTCCGACTTAAATACAGACTCATCAACCAGATATTCATTCTTTATCACTTTTTCTTTATAAACCAATTTTCCGGTTACATCAAAAATCGCTAATTGAGTTGCATCTGTTGGTAATTTAATTGTAAGTGAACCTTCTGAAAAAGGATTTGGAAAAACTTCAAAATCACTATCCGACAAGTAAATATCATCCGCAGCGTTTGGTTTATTCGAATCCACCCTTATGTTGTCGAAGATTACGGTTGTTGGTGTGCACCTTTGCGTTGATGAAACGCAAAGCCCGGCGAGTAAAGTCGTGTTCATCGGAATTGTGATTGCGCCAACATATTTCCATGTTTCGCCATCGGGAGCAATGTAACCTGAGAATTTATTTCCCTGTCTCGTTAAGCGAACCCAATAGGGAGCTTCTTTTCCATCGAAAAGTGTATTTTGCGAAGCTAAACCATTGGTTTCAGGTTTATACCATAACGAAGAACCACCATCACCCGGAAGAATGCCCATCGACACATGTTTTGAACCCGGGTCAATCGTTTCGCGCATCATCACACCAATTTTGGCCCAGGGTTCCGAATTGTTCCAATCCACAATTTTGGCGATAATTTGTCCGTCACCAGTCCATTGCTTGTAAACCATGTGAAACTGGTCCTGGTTGTTGTAGATGTCGTCCCCGCTTGCAGTTACAGTAACACTTCCGTTGTTCGTTACTGCATTTCCGGGTGCACAGGGGTTGCCAATATCACGGTTTGCAAATTCACTAACCGGAACAACATTAACAGTACAGGTATCGTGTAAATTATTGTCTATCGTGCTAACTACAATTTTTGCCAGTCCCACAGCAATGCCTTCCAATATTCCCCCTGTATTTACCGCCGCCACTTCCGGATTCAGTGAAACCCAGCTCACTGTTTTGTCGCTTGTAATATCGGGATCAATTTGTGCTCTCAGTTTTAAGGTATCATTTACCCATATTGAAAAACCGGAAGGTATTATGGTGATGTTTGTTGCATGGATTGAATAAACTGTCACTACACAAGTATCAACGATATCTCCATCTATCGTTCTGGCAGTTATCAGTGTCTGACCTTCGGCAACAGCAGTTACCTTGCCGGCAGCGTCAACCGTAGCGGTAGTTTCAGAATCCGATTCCCAGATTATTTCTTTGTTCAGTGCATGTATTGGTTCAATAGTGTATGTTAATTGAAACTGACCCAGTATTGGAATTTCTATTGAATCCTGTTTTAGCTCAAAACCGGTAACCGGCAGGTTTTCAACAGTAACCAATACCGAGTCGCTTTTATTGGGTTGCATATCGCTTGT
>Ga0351841_1028_pt1 | contig 24037 bp, 17 predicted proteins | sample BONcelHFGM3001E6_FD_206884 | JGI IMG/M metagenome (GOLD analysis project Ga0351841, IMG submission 206884) | Enriched cells from coal bed in the Powder River Basin, Montana, United States - BONCAT cells FGM rep1 HSBNCT.FGM.300.1.E6 ...
AAGAATTAGTTAATTTTTTAATCATTTTGTAAAATAGATTAAGGCGGACGCTTTAAAGCGTCCGCCTTAATCAACTGTTAATTAATTTCAGGTGTAATTATGGTGTATCTATGTGTACTCTAATGGTGTAGGATTTATTTTCTTGGCAATCATACAGGTCATACGGCCAGGCCGACCGTATGACCTGTATAGTTGTAAGGAAGTCGCCTTTGCCTTCATCTTCATGATTGAATCATTAACTTAGGCGACGTTGATGCGTTCTACGGGTCGCGCCTCGATATACCCCCGGTATCCTTGAGGTGCAAGTTGAAACCGGGGTGCTTTATCCTCTGCCCACTTATAACCATATATCTCAGGACTAAATTTTGCAATGTGATCCCAAACTGCATCGATTTCCGCCATGAAATCTTCGTCATTATATGGCTCCCCTTGAAAAATCATCATGGTGCATGGCGGCAGGACGATGACTTCAAAACCCTCGGGTATTTTATTATCGTAATCCATCGGCACTTCTACCCCCTGCACGTATTTCGAGGTGTTTTCTTCAATTAAATGCTGGGGTAGCCACATGCCGATCGGTTCATACAGCGCTTCTTTGACACTGCAAAGAATATTCCAGATATCGCAGCCCACCTCTTTACAATAGTCAAAATACTCCCCTGCTTTTATCCCGCGCTTGATGAGACATTTTCTTTGCGGTCGTTCTATAACCTGGACAAATATTGATTTTGTCTTTTCCATGGTTGCACTCTCCTTCATTTTTTTAAATGCTTGGTAGGTGAAATAAGCCATCTGAGGTATAAACAGTTTGATCGGCGGCGGGTTTTTGCGATATCTCCCGGGCGAAATACCAAAGAGTGTCGAGAAAGCTCGGGTGAACCCCTCCTGACTATCAAAGACAAAGTCCAGCGCTACGTCGATAACCTTTGTCTTGTCGTCACGTAGTATCAGCGCCGCCTTGGACAGGCGCAGCGCGCGAATATATTCGAACGGCGTTTTCCCCGTTTTTTGCTTGAAAATTCTCGTCGTATGCCAGGGCGAGTATTGGGCAACATCGGCGAGCTGTTTTAACGTCATTGATTTACCGATGTTTGATTCGATATATTCTTGCACTCTTTGTACGGCTAAAGCTGTTTCAGCCTCATTCACTTCATTCATCACCTTCCTCAGTGTAACAGGAATAATAAAATTTTTCTTGACTTGAATTGCTAATTTTATTCATTAATCCGATTTAATAAAATGACCTACTAAGTATACTTAGTAGGTCCTACTGGTGACGCGTATGGGATTCGAACCCATGGATGCCAGCGTGAGAGGCTGGTGAGTTAAGCCGCTTCTCCAACGCGCCATATCAGCCTTATTATTATGCCAAAAATAGCGGTTGAAGTCAAGTTTATTCTTAGTTTAATGCCTTTTCGATCCTGGCCCGTACTCGCGGCTCGCCCATGATCTGGGATATCTCCCAGAGATCCGGCGAGTTTTGCCGTCCCGTGATCGCGACCCGGATCACATTGGAAACGTCGATAATACTGCCGGGGTATTGTTCAGGGTTTTTCTTATAATCTTTTGGCTTTAATGCGAAGCCTTTTTCGGCGGCAATATCTTTGATTTTGGCAAACCAGGCGTTGTTATCATCATCAAAATCTAAGCGTTCCAGATAGGCGGAAAGTATTTCACGGCGAAGCGGGGGGGTAATGTTTTCCGGGTAGTCGTCTTCCCGGGCATAAGTCTCATCGTAATAGAAGGAAAGGAATCGCGCCGCCTGGGCCCAGTTGATCAAATCTTTGCGGGGACGGTCGCCGGCTCTACCGATATCGATAATCGTCTCTGCGTAGCAGCGGTCGTATGCCAGCAAGACGGCGAATTCGGGCAAATAGGTTTTCGCCCAGTCCAGAAGCTTGTCGTATATACGGGCGGCGCTCAGGGCGACGACGACACCCTTGGAAATGTCTTCTAATTTATCCAAATCGAAGAGGGCGCCGGAATTGCTCATCTTCTCTGCAGTAAAAGGAAACTCCCGGCAATCTTTATCCGGATTGGCGATTCGCCATTCTTCATAATTGGAATTAAGCACGGTGAGCAGATACTCCCACACCGCTTCAGGCAAGTATCCTTCAGCTTGGTAAAAGCTCAAAGCCAGCTCCGGGTCTTTGCGTTTGGAGAGCTTCCGCCGTTGTCCGTTATCAAGCTTTTCCAGAACCGCGGTGTGGCAATACAGCGGCCGCTCCCAGCCGAAAGTATCGAATAACTGCACGTGTATGGGTAAGGTTGCCAGCCATTCTTCTCCCCTGACCACATGGGTGGTGCGCATGAGATGATCGTCGATCACATGGGCAAAATGATAGGTGGGGATGCCGTCGCTTTTAAGCAGGACAAAATCCTGGTAGTTTTCCTGCATCACCAGCTCCCCGCGGATCGCGTCGTAAACGCGGACGTCCTTTTCTTCATTGCCCCGGGAGCGGTACCGCAAGACAAAGGGTTGTCCCAGATTCAGACTTTCTTCTATCTCTTCATCGCTTAATTGCCGGCATTTGGCCCATTTTCCCCAGTAGCCGAAATTGAGTTTAGCGGCGATCTGTTGCTCACGCATCGCCGAGAGTTCTTCTTCGCTGCAAAAGCAAGGGTAAGCTTTGCCTTGCGCCACCAGATGTTTTGCGAAGGTCTGATAGATTTCCTTGCGCTGCCTTTGGCGGTAAGGACCGTAAGCGCCCGTTTCCCCGTCGATCGTCGCGCCTTCGTCGAAGGCGACCCCGAAAAAGGCCATGGCATCGATAACGGCATGAACGGCACCGCTAACTTCGCGTTTATTATCGGTATCTTCAATGCGGAGGAAAAACACACCTTGGCTTTGATGGGCCAGCCGTTCGCCGATCAGGGCATTATAAAGATTGCCCAGATGGACGAATCCGGTTGGCGAGGGCCCGATACGGGTGACCTTGGCATTTTCCGGTAGATTGCGCAAAGGAAAAGCTTTTTCCCAATGCTCCGGGGTAGTATGGATATGGGGAAATAATAATTCCGCCAGTTTTTGATCGTTCATAATCCGCCTTTCTTCAGTGGAAATATCCCGTGCCAGGATGACAAAAATATTATATCAAGGATCGCCCGGCTTGACAATCCCCGCAAAATATACTATATATTGAGTATATTTTTTCTTTTTCAACAAATTGTAGGGGTTTAATTTTAGTTTGCGTTGAGGTATAATAGGTTGAAGTATATTCGGGAAAGGAGCGTTATCATGGGCAAGGAAATCCGCACCCAATACGGATTGATCCATATCAGTAAAGAAGTCATTGCCAATCTAGCCGGCATTGCCACCACTGAATGCTTCGGCATTGTGGGCATGGTAAGCTCTCGCATCTTTAGCGACGGAATCAGCGAACTGCTGGGAAAAGAAGCGCTTAGTAAAGGTGTGGAAGTGGCCATAAAGGATGATGTGCTTCAAATCAGGGTTAATGTTGTGGTCGGCTACGGTACCCGCGTTTCTGTAATAGCCACCAATGTAATAGAAAATGTCAAATACATCGTGGAAAAGCATACCGGCTTGACTGTGGATAAAGTTGACGTCTATGTGCAAGGTGTACGTATTCTAGATTAGCACGGAGGGGTATAATGGGATCGAATACAACCTTGGTTAACGCTGCCCTTTTAGGTAAATTCCTCCAAGGCGGCAGCGAATACCTCGGAGTTCATAAAGAAGAGATAAACGCGCTGAATGTCTTTCCCGTCCCGGACGGGGATACCGGTATCAACATGTATCTCACCGTTAGCTCGGCTGCCAATAAAATCTCCGAGGAGAGCATGGCTAACGGCGTAGGCAAAGTTGCCGGTGATTTTGCTTTCGGCGCTTTGATGGGCGCCCGCGGCAACAGCGGCGTCATTCTTTCGCAAATGTTCCGAGGCTTCTCCTTAGCTTTGGCGGGCAAAACCGAATGTACTGCGGAGGATTTGGCCGAGGCGATGAAAAAAGGCGTGGATCTATCTTACAAATCGATCATGAAGCCGGTGGAAGGTACGATTCTTACCGTCTTCCGCGAGCTTACTGCGGCAGCTCAAGCGGCAGCGGCAAAAGGCGCGGGTTTGCATGAGATGATCGAATCGGCCATTGAAGCCGGAGATAAGGCTTTGGAAAATACGCCCAACCAGCTTCCTGTGCTTAAGGAAGCCGGAGTGGTTGATGCGGGGGGTGCGGGCTTGCTTTCTTTTATGCGCGGCGGTTTAATGGCGACTGAAAGCGGCGAACATAAGATAGCTGATTTTCAGACGCGGAGTTCTTCCCTACCCGACAGTTCAATGACCGTAGAATCCGGTCCGGCCTTTTCAATGGATGAAATATCCACCGCTAATATTGAATTTGTTTATTGTACGCAGCTTTTAATCAAGGGCGAAAATATGCCTATCGATGAAATCAGAGACCATTTATCGCAAGACCCGCCCGGAGACAGCCTACTGGTTGTGGGCGATGAGTCAATCATCAAAATCCATTTTCATAATAATCATCCCGGACAGGTTCTGGAATATTGCTCCCGTTTCGGTACCCTGCACGATATTATCATCGATAATATGGTCGATCAGCATCATGAGACGATAGCCGCCCAGAATGCTTCCGGACAAAAGCCCCTCAACGGGCAAAGCACAACCGAAGCGCTGCCCCTTGATGCGCCTTGCGGCGTGGTTGCCGTCTGCGCCGGCGAAGGAATGGATACGATTTTTACCGAGTTGGGAGCTACGGTGATCAGCGGCGGACAGACGATGAATCCCTCCGCGGAAGATATCCTGACCGCCGTGGAAAACCTGCCCGCCGCAGAAATCGTTATTCTCCCCAATAACAGCAATATTTTTCTGGCCGCCGATCAGGTCAAATCATTAACCAAAAAGAAGATTGCGGTGATCCACTCTAAATTTGTTACCCAGGGGCTTACCGCTATGCTTGAGTTTGATCCGGAAAAGGATGCAAAAACCAATTCGGCGAATATGTCACGCGCTTTGGAACATGTCATAAACGGCGAAATTACCTATGCCATACGCCCCGCCAAATATAACGGGTTTAATATTAAGGAAGGCGATATTTTGGCCTTAATGGACGGGGAAATTATCGCCAACGGCAAGAGTTTGGATAAAATGTTGACTAAATTAGTTAAAAAGATGGTGGAATCTGCTAACGGTAGCGAGATCATCAGCTTATACCGGGGGCAAGATATTGAAGAGGGTGAGGCGCAGGTGCTGGCCGACGTTTTGGCGGATAAATTCCCCGATCATGAGGTCGAGCTCTATTACGGCGGGCAACCTTTATACTATTTCCTGCTTTCGGTTGAATAAATTCATTCTTAAAGGTGATTGAAGGGCGGCCATTGGCCGCCCTGTGTTATAATAGAACGAATAAGTAATTGCGATAAGACTTCAATTTACGATAAGTGGAAAATAGGGGCATGAACATAAAGGAACTGCTCGAAAAAGAAATGGAGGCGGGCTATCACGACAGCTCGGTCTTTGGCGGTTTCGCCGCCTATATTTTTGCATGGGCGCAAACCAACGATTTGAACGATGTGGCGGCTTTGGCCGAGCGATATGCCGCCGCAGCGCGAACCGAACGCTCCGATCTGCTATGCCAAATATCCGATCATCTTTTAGCCGTTGCTAAAGATCAACGCATCCTTTTATCATCGCTAAAATCCGCGGCGGCAGTTCCGGTAAAAGGGGGCGCCCCTTCTTCGCCTACCTTGAATATTCCTTTGGCCAATCTGAAAAATATCGGCGCTAAACGCGCGGAAAGTTTTCGCAAATTGGGTATTGGCACAATCGCCGATCTGCTTGAATATTATCCCCGCGATTATCAGGATCGGCGGATTATCACTTTGATCAAAGACGTGCCCATCGGCGCCCAGGTTAGTATTCGCGGAAAAGTAATCAGTTGCGAATTGCAGCAAACCCGGGGACGTCTCACCATTCTCCGCTGTTATTTACGGGATGATACGGGGATTTTGCCTGCGATATGGTTTAATCAACCTTTTTTACAGAAACGTTTTTATGCGGGCAGGGAGTTGATCATCTTTGGTAAAGTGGAACGGCGTTTCAATTCGATAGAATTGACCGTTCAGGATTATCAGTTTGCGGAGGATATCAAAGGCGAGACGATAGGGATCGTCCCTATTTACAGCGCCACCGAGGGGATCAATCAAAAAACGATTCGCACCGCCATGACCGACGCCTGGCGACTTTGTGGCGGTTCAATCCCGGATACTATCCCGGAAAAACTGCGGGAAAAACACGGACTGCTCGACCGTGCGGAAGCGCTGCGCCGGATTCATTTTCCCGAAGACTTTCTTGAGATAGAAGCGGCGCGACGCACCCTTTCTTATGAAGAATTGCTGATTATCCAGTTGGCGATCATTCACAACCATCCCCGCCATGAAAACAAGAATATCCGTCCGCCGCAAAGGCAAGAAGACGGGGCGATTTTGGAAAAATTTACGGCAGCTCTTCCCTTCTCTTTAACAAAAGCCCAGCAAAAAGTCATCGACGAGATATATGAGGATATGAACAGGGATCAGCCGATGTCCCGCCTGGTTCAAGGAGACGTGGGCAGCGGAAAAACGGCTGTGGCAGCCGCCGCTATCGTCAAATGTTGTATGAACGGGATGCAGGCGGTGATGATGGCGCCGACAGAAATACTGGCCAACCAGCATGACCAAAACCTTGCTCCCCTTTTTGACCGTTTGGGTATCAGTCATGCTTTGCTAACCGCCCATACGCCGGCGGCGGAGAAAAAAAGAATTTTAACGGGATTAGCGGACGGAACAATCAGCTTTGCCGTAGGTACGCATGCGCTGATTCAGGAAGGGGTGGAGTTTGCCCGACTGGGTCTGGCGATTACCGACGAACAGCACCGTTTCGGCGTAGACCAGCGGGCGCGGTTACGGGGCGACACGCTCACCGATACTCTGATTATGACCGCGACCCCTATCCCCCGGACTCTCGCTATGACCTTATATGCGGACATGCGTCTTTCTGTCATCGACGCGCTACCTCCCGGACGAAAGCCGGTAAAAACCTATGCGGTCAATTATAGTTTTGAGCAGCGTATCCATAACTTTATCGCCAAGGAGGCGGCTGATGCGCGGCAAATCTTTATCGTTTGCCCTTTGATCGAAAAAAGTGAAGCGCTTGATTTGGCTTCTGCGACCGCTTATTATCAGCGCCTGCGGGACGAGGTGTTCCCGCATCTTCGTATCGGCCTGCTTCACGGTAAATTGAAGCCCGGCGAAAAAGATCAGGTGATGGCAGCCTTTAAAAACGGGGAGATCGATATTTTGGTCGCGACAACGGTGATCGAAGTAGGCATCGATATCCCCAATGCCAGCATCATGGTAATTCGCGACGCGGAGCGTTTTGGCTTGGCCCAACTGCATCAATTACGGGGGCGGATCGGCAGAGGTAGCGCGGAAGGCCATTGTATCTTGATCCATAATGCCCAAAGCGATATTGCTAAAGAAAGAATGGAAACCTTAAGCCAATGTAGCGACGGATTTGCTTTGGCTGAAGCCGATTTACGCTTGCGCGGACCGGGAGAGTTTTTCGGTAAACGGCAGCACGGCTTACCTTCGTTAAAAATCGCGGATATTTTTCGCGACAGCGATCTTTTGGAGGCTTCGCATCAAGACGCCGTATTAATCGGGGAAGGAAAGAGCGACGGCACCCCGGCCCTTGCGGCGGAGATTGATAAATATATGGCGCTGCTTGCCTAAATAAGGCCCGCAGCTTGGTTTTTCATCAAACGCACTTGATTTATGTCGAAATTAGTTTTATTATAATATAAAGTACATAAAGTTACCATTTAAGAGGAGTCTTATGAAAAACCTATTGATATCTGCTTTGACCGTCCTATTCGCGCTTGTTTTCGCCGCGCCTGCTTTAGCTGATGAAGCAAATACGCATATAGCATGTAAAACCTGCGGTTTGTGCCCCGCGCCTTTTGGAATCTGCATTTTTTACTATATTATTTTTATCCTTGTGGTTCTGTTTGTTATCGTCTTCCTTAGTTATAAAACGAAAAGATGTCCGCTTTGTAAAGCAAAATGCAATAAAAATGATGATGTCTGTCCTAAATGCGGGTATGATTTTGAATCCGGGCTGCAGTCGACTTTAACCATCCGGGTTGCGGACAGCCCGGAATTGATGGCCTTGCGCGGTCAGACCCGGCCGAAAGAATCCGCCAAAGACGCTCCGACTTCCCCTGAGCCTTTATCACCTGCTCCCCCCAAAACAGCTGCCGGCCACAAAAGCAAACCAGACGATTTATCCCGGACGGCAACGCCGATAAATATACCGCAAAGCGCAACCGTGGAATCCCGCCAGCCGGTCATTCAAAAAATGCCTTCTCAAAAATCAGATTCGTCCTCAATTATCCTCCCTTCCGTTGCGCCTGCGGATGAAAATAACCCCGCGCCTTCGGCCAATATTTGTCCCAACTGCGGCGCGGCCCTTAAGCCTAAGGCGCGGTTTTGCGGCAAATGCGGGCAGAAACTTCAATAGACTGAACGCATCAATTTAAACGAATAAAACCGCCAAAAGGCGGTTTTATTATTACAAGAAGCGACTTTCAGTCGTTTTTATAACGGCTTAAATTATATTTGAGACTTAATGAGCTAACGCTTCATCGACCATTTTCAATAGGGTGTCTTTGGATATCAGATCTTCCTCTTTTTTGACGATTTCGCAATTTTTAAAAAGGATTAAGGTCGGTGTTTGCTTGATATCAAAAAGGTAGCTTAGGGCATCTTCTTTCTCTATGTCCACTTTACCCACTTTTACCTTTGCTGAATTTTTTTGGGCGATTTCTTCGAGGACGGTTTGCATCATCCGGCTAACGCTACAACCGATGGAATGAAATTGTACCAGTACCGGTATGTCGTTTTGATATACTTCTTTTTTAAAATTATCTTTTGTCAAGGTGATTATTGACATGCTTTTTCCCCATTTCCTCCCTAAATGTTGCTGCATATAGTTATTTTTATTATAGGGATTATTCGTGAACACGGACCTGTTTCCCTTCGTTGAGCGGAATTTTCACTGATCCCCTCCCGTCCTTCTCTCCTTACCGCGTATCATTCTCTTGCGTTTTTTAAGTAAAGAAACGTAATAAGTGATAGATTAAAAACGACACGACCCAGGCCACGCCGAATTGGTATACCATCATAAAAAAGGTATATTTCCAGGAACCGCTTTCCCTTCTCATCGCGGTAAGAGTCGCGATACAGGGGGTATACAGGAGGACAAAAACCATCAGGGCAAAGGCTGCAACCGGCGTGATGACGGAAGTTAAGGCCAAAGTCAGGGAACTGGCTCCGGCATACAGCACGGCTAAAGTCGATATGACCGCTTCTTTGGACATAAACCCGAGAATGAGGGCGACCGTAATTTGCCAGTAGCCAAATCCGAGGGGAGCAAAAAACGGCGACATCCCCCGGCCGATATTGCCAAGAAGGCTTTCGTTGCTTGTCACCATCACAAAATCGCTATTGAAATTGCTGAGAAACCAAACGACAATTGAGGCGATTAAGATTACCGTGCCGGCATGGGAAATGAAATCCCATACTCTGACCCATACGGACCGCCAGACACAATGCCAAACCGGTTTGCGGTACGGCGGCATCTCCATCATAAATAGCGGCGATTGTTTTTTCATGATCATGGGGCTGAGGATGACGGCGGTGATAAAAGCCATAAGTATACCCAGCGCGTAGATAGAGAAAATAATCAGATACTTCTTATCGGCGAAAAAGGCGGCGGCGAAAAGAACATAGACGGGCATCCTCGCCGAACAACTCATAAAAGGTATAATCATCATGGTGAGGAGCCGTTCTCTTTTGTTATCCAGGGAGCGGCAGGCCATAATCGCCGGGACGGAGCAGCCAAATCCCAATACCATCGGAATGAAGGACATCCCGGAAAGATGGAATTTAGCAAGCAATTTATCGGTCATAAACGCGGCGCGGGCGATATAACCGCTGAACTCGAGCATGGCAAGACATAGGAAGAGAATGGTTAATTGAGGAAGAAAAACCATTACCGCCCCTACCCCGCCGATGATCCCGTCGATGACGAGCCCGGTGATTACGGGGCCGGCTGATGCCGCAGTCAGCCATTTTAATGTCGCTGCGGCAAAAATATCATTGAAAAGATAAGAAAACCCATTGTAAACGACATTGCCGACCGGGCCAAAAGCCAGGAAAAAAATCAAAAACATCACGACGATAAAAACAGGAAACGCGAGAAAACGGTTGCAAACGATAGCGTCGATTTTCTGGCTCAATTGCCTCCTGCGGATCAAAGGAGACACCTTGACGACTTGCTTGACGATCTCGGAGATAATTCGATATCGTTCTTCGCCGATAGTCGCTTCCCATGTATTTCCCTGGCCCTGTAATTCTTCGGGCAGATCCCCCTGCCAATGCTCTTTCATCATCTGCAAGCCGATCCAGTGACGGTCGATGTGCTCAGGCACATTATCACTGTCGATCATTTGCACAATATGTTCTAATTTTTCTTGCAGTTGGGGGGAAAATTGGCGGATCAGCTTATCGCTGTCGGTCAAAGACGGATGCTCCGCCACAGCCATGACCGTATCCAGCAACTTGCTCAGACCGTGGCCTTTGGTGGCGGATATTTTTACGCAAGGAGTACCGAGCAACTCCGAAAGAAGCTTGGCGTCCACATATACGCCCTGTTCCTTCATTTCGTCGTCCATATTGAGGGCGACGACCACAGGGACGCCGGTTTCGATCAACTGGGTGGTCAAGTAGAGATTGCGTTCCAGATTGGTGGAATCAATGATATTAATAATGGCGTCCGGATGATATTTTAACAAGTAATCGCATCCGGCGATTTGTTCCGGCGAATGGGTCAGCAAGGAATAGATCCCTGGCATATCGACAATATCGACCGCCTGTTTTTTATAATGGAAATGTCCGATCATCAAATTGACAGTGGTACCGGTCCAATTCCCCACCGGGTAACTTCCGCCGGTCAATTCGTTGAAAAGTGTGCTTTTACCCACGTTGGGATTGCCAAAAAGAGCGATTTCCAGCTTCATTGGGCTTCCCTGCCCTTCTTGAGTTCCACCGTAATTTGTCCGGCGATATCGCCCCGGAATGCCAGCTGATAGCCTTTTATTTCTATCCATATGGGATCGCCGAGAGGCGCTCTTTGGATAAAAGTAATCTTTTCCCCGATCGTCATCCCCATATCCAGCAATTTTTTTGCGATAGCCGAATCGAGCGCATCCAGGGATACGATATAACCCGTTTCCTGTGGTTTCATATCAATTAAACGCATTTTCTCCCTCTTAAGGCGGTGGGTGGACGACTGCAATTTGACTTGGTTTGAGATTGGTTGATATAACGGTTAATTTGTCCTCAGACATAAAAAATCCTTTAGTCAATTGATTCCCATGACTAAATTATTCTTATACCCACATAGTTATTATATATTTTTCAAAAAGCGTTTAATGAATCTATATTTGAGCGGTTATTTCAGCTATTTTTTCTCTGTTACGCGGTATAGAAAATCTTGCGTTCTTTTTTCTTTGGGATGGTTGAAGACGTCATTGGGAGCGCCTTGTTCCAAGATGATGCCTTCGTCCATAAAAAATACTCTTTCCGCGATCTCCCGGGCGAACGCCATTTCATGGGAAACCAGCACCATGGTCATTCCCTCATTGGCAAGGTCGGCCATAACTTTTAACACTTCCCCTACCATTTCGGGATCAAGGGCGGAAGTGGGTTCGTCGAAAAGCATGATTTTAGGATTCATGGCCAGGGCGCGGGCGATGGCCACCCGTTGTTTCTGGCCCCCGGAAAGACGGGAAGGAAATTCGTGGGCTTTGTCCACCAGGCCGACTTTCTCCAGGAGTTTCATGCCTAATTCCCCAGCGTCGTTTCTATTCATCTTTTTCAGCTTCATCGGTGCTAAAATGATATTGCCCATTACGTCATAATTAGGGAAAAGATTGAAGTGCTGGAAAACCATACCCATTTGCTGGCGCAGAAGGTTGACATTATGCTTAGGATCGGTTATTTCTGTGCCGTCGATGTAAATATGACCGGAGGTGGGCGTTTCCAGCAGGTTGAGACAACGCAAAAAAGTACTTTTACCTGAACCGGAAGGGCCGATGATCACCACCCGCTCTCCGGCATGGATATGTTCGGTGATGCCTTTCAGCACTTGAAGATCGCCGAAACTTTTAGTTAGATTTTCAACGTCGATCACTGGCTCTCAACCTCCTCTCCAATTTGCCGAACAACCAACTGAGAATCATCACAAGTAACAGATAGATTAAAGCGGCGCCGACCAAGGGGAAGAAGGACTCGAAGGTGCGGCCCCGGATAATATCGGCAGCCTTGGTCAAATCCATTACTGCGATATATCCAACGATGGCGGTTTCCTTGAGCAGGGCGATAAATTCGTTTAACAGGGTGGGCAGCGCGTTTTTAAAGGCCTGCGGCAAGATAATGTAACGCATGGTGGATATGTAGCCGAAGCCCAAGGACCGGCCGGCCTCGCTCTGGCCGCTGTCCACGGACATGATGCCGCCGCGGATGATTTCCGCCACATAGGCGCCGCTGTTGATGCCGAAGGCGATAATGGCGACAAATATACGGTTATCAACTTTGATGAGAATAACAAAGAACCAGATCAGCAGCTGCACTACCACCGGAATGCCGCGGATCACCGTTATATAGAGTTTGGCGAAGGCATTCAACAGCTGGATAAAAATGCGGCCCGGGCCGCGCAGATCGGCGATCGTTTTGTCATAGGTCACCCGGATCAGCGCTAAAACCACCCCAACCGCCACGCCGATGAGTACGGCGAATAAAGTGATTTTTAAAGTATTTCCTAATCCGTATAACATGTAATCGACAAAACGGTTATCGGCGATAAAGCAAAGATAAAATTTCGCCCGGAATGTTTCAATAAAATCCAATAGATTCACCTCTTAAATATGTGCCGTCACATAAAACAGGAGCGGCGATAAGCCGCCGCTCCTGTTCGATCCAAAACCATTATTCTGCGGTGATATATTTATCCACGATGGTCTGCACCGTTCCGTCGTCAATCAGTTCAGCTAAAGCCGTATTAATTTGCTCAAGCAAAGCGGTGTTATCTTTGGCAACGCAAATGGCGTAATCCTCGACGGCGTATTCGGTATCCAAAATGACCAGTCCTTCGTTGGCGGCGACAAAAGATTTGGCCGGTTCGTTATCGATAATAACGCAATCTGCGCGTCCGGAGGTCAGGGCTAAAACAGCGTCGGCGCCCTTATTATACCGCTGCACGCGATCATCGCCAAAATCATCGGTGGCATAAATATCGCCGGTGGTATCTTGCTGAACGGCGATCTGATAATCGGCGCCCTCGGCATAAAGGTCATCCAAGGAAGTGATGGGAGAATCCGCAGCGACGATAATCACCTGTACGCCCGTAGCATAAGAGGTGGTAAAATTGACGCTTTCCAAACGATCTTCGGTTACGGTCATCGCCGCCATACCGATGTCGGCTTTACCGGTTTGAACAGCGGCAATGATGGAACCAAATTCCATATCCATGATTTGCAATTTCATTCCCAGCTTATCCGCGATGGCAGCGGCGATTTCCGCGTCTATACCAACAATTTGGTTTTCCTGATAATATTCATATGGCGGGAAAGCGGCGTTGGTCCCCATGACCAATACGGCAGCTTCATCCGTCGTTGTATCATCGGTATTATCCTCATCGGCGGCACAAGCGGCAAAAGCGAAAATCAAACAAAGCGCAAGCAGTACAACTAACAGTTTTTTCATTCTCCATCCTCCTTAATAATCTGCTAAAATAGGTTTATTTCAGTAGTTAATATGTTATCATAGTACCAGGAAAAAAGCAAGTAAAAATTTTATATCTTCGCATATTTTTTGTATATTTATACATAAAAGTATAAATATTTTCGTTTGCAATATATTTTATCTTCATCTATAATAAAGTAACGATGGAAAATGTTTTATGGAGGGCATTATGACGAAAGATTTATTATCAAGAATTGGTAATACGCCGCTCGTTAAACCCGATAATTTCCTGGTAAGTTTAGACCTTGACGCCCAAATATACAGTAAATGCGAGGGATTCAATCCCGCAGGCAGCATTAAAGACCGGGCGGCCTTGTTTATGATTGAGGACGGGGAAAAATCGGCAAAGATAAAAAAGGATACGGTCATTATCGAAGCGACCAGCGGAAATACCGGTATCGGCCTGGCGCTCGTTTGTGCTCAAAGGGGGTACCGGCTAATCCTCACCATGCCGGATAATATGAGCGTGGAGCGGCGGGCGCTGCTAAAGGCGATGGGAGCCGAGTTGGTTTTAACGGAAGCGGCCAAAGGGATGCAGGGCGCGGTGGAGCAGGCGGTGGAATTGGCCGCGACGCTTCCTTCGGCCTACATAGCCGGCCAATTTGCCAATCCCGCGAATGCAAATGCCCATTATTGGACTACCGCTCCGGAGATTTGGCAGGAACTGGAAGGAAAAATCGACATTTTGGTAGCGACCATCGGCTCCGGCGGTACGATCAGCGGTTGCGGCCGATTTTTCAAGGAGAAAAATCCCGGTATCCACATTGTCGGCGTGGAGCCTGCGGAGAGTCCTTTGCTGAGTTCGGGAAAAGCCGGACCCCATATTATTCAGGGTATCGGCGCCAATTTTATCCCCGCGATACTGAACCAAAAAGTGATCGACGAGATCGTACCGGTCAAAGGCGACACAGCTGTAGCGATGGCCCGTCTTTATGGGCAAACGGAAGGTAATTTGGTGGGGATTAGCTCCGGCGCGGCGCTTACGGCTGCGATTATGCTTGCCCGCCGGCCCGAATACGTCAATAAAAGTATCGTCGCGATTCTCCCCGACCGGGGCGAAAGATATATGTCCACTCAGCTGTTTGAAGATAAGGAATAGACCTTGACATTCCCCAAAAGATAAGTTATGATATCTTATGCTGGTGTTGGGCGTATAGCTCAGTGGGAGAGCGCTTGACTCACATTCAAGAGGTCGCCGGTTCGAAACCAGCTACGCCCACCAGAATAAAAAACGCCGGATAAGACCGGCGTTTTTGTGTTTATATTTAGTACCGGCGAATAAAGGTTGACAATGGTGAGTCCATGAGATAAAATAAATAACGCGTTTGAAATTGGATTTTTGGCTAGGGGGTGTGGCTCAGTTGGGAGAGCGCCTGCTTCGCATGCAGGAGGTCAGGGGTTCGAATCCCCTCATCTCCACCAGAGAAAATCCCTGCTATTTTAGTTTATAGCAGGGATTTTTATATCTGAGACAAATTTAGAATAGATTGATATTTTCATATATTATAATGGAACGGGATAATTTAATGAAGCTGCCCACACATCTGATGCGACCACTGATGAATAATATAAAGGTAAAAAATATAAGTTCAACAGAGAATCTGTCGAGAGCTTTTTCATACCGGTTCACTTCCGGTCTCAGATATTAGAATCTTTAATTAAAAAGCCTTCTTAAGAAGGCTTTATTTTTTTACTCTGAAATTATAGGGAGCATTATTTTAAATGTCGTTCCGCACCCGATCCCCTCGCTTTGAGCAATAATCGTGCCGCCATGGAGCTCAACTATTCCTTTCGAAATAGCCAGACCTAATCCCAAACCGCCGTTACTACGGGCAAGAGTCCGTTCTTCCTGGATAAAGGGTTCAAATAAGCCGGGAAGTAGTTCCGGAGGCACCCCGGCACCTGTATCGCTGACTATAATTATGACGTGATCATTATCGGTAAAAAGTTTAACACATGTTTTATCCCCGGATCTGGAGAATTTCTCGGCATTATTTAGCAGATTGCTAATTGTTTGATTAAGTCTAACAGGATCAATATCAAGATATATCGGTGATGATGGCATATCAAATATTAATTCAATTTTCTTATCTAAGAATTGATGCATATATTCATTTACGGTGTCGTTTATAAGTTGATTTAGGTCAACTCTTTCTTTTTTTAGGATAATCTTATTATTATTGATCCGGGTGATATCAAGAAGATCATTTACTAAATGATTAAGTTGATATGTTTGTCTTTTAATAATTTCTTTTGCGCGTAAATCCTTGTCCCCCCCTGGTTTTGCTTTATCCATAAGCGATAATCCCGCAACAATGGTCGCTAAAGGATTTCTCAGTTCATGAGAAAGGACAGAAAGAAACTCGTTTTTATTCTTATCATTTTGCTGTAATTCTTCTAATAATCGCTTAATCTGTAATTCATTTTCTTTGCGCTCCGTTACATCTTTTATGATTACGCATACTTTTCTTTCATTATTTTCGCCAACCTTAAACGCACTTACATTTAACCATCTATTAGTTTGACTGGCCCAATTCTCATATCGGGCTGGATTACCCGTTAAAGCTACTTTACCGTATAATTCAAGCCAATATTTTTCTAGATTCGGATTTAATTCGCTAATCAACTTTCCTTCCACATTGGTAAATACGGAATGTAAATAATAACTGGGGTTTGTTTCAAGATAACGCCAATCCACCGCTTCGTTTTCATCGTTAAATATAACTTCGATAATGCAAGCGCCCTCATTAAGCGAATTAAATAAATTCTTATATTTTTTTTCGGAAGACCTAAGCGCTTCCTCCGTCCGCTTGCGTTCAGTGATATCCGTATGCATAACAAAATTGGCAATATGCTCTCCCAAATCGTTGAACATGGGGGAAATATTACAACTCGTCCATAGCGCCTGGCCGTCTTTACGGATAAACTTAAACTCTCCCTGCACAAAATTATGTTTGCTAAGACTTTTTCTAGCCTGTACAACTTGGGGGTGCCGATCGCGGCTGCTAAAATCCATACTTGATTTACCGAGAATTTCTTCTTTGGCATAGCCCAACATCTCCGCCATCCGATCGTTTACATAGGTATAGGGACCATCCGGCTTGGCGATCATAATTCCTTCGCCGGCCGTTTCAATCATGGTGCGGAATTTTTCCTCGCTGTTCCGCAACATCTCCTCCATCTGTTTGCGCTCGGTGATGTCGTGATTGATGGCGACGTAGCTGTTTATTTCCCCATTTTCATCTCTTAGCGGGACAGTATAACCACTGACAATGATCTTTCGATTATCCCTGGTATATTGAACTGCTTCAGTCGTAACCGCCTCGCCTCTCTCTAATTCCAGATAATGGGATTCGCGTAGGGGGAGTTCGCTTCTTAGCACGTCTTTTGCTAGTTTACCGAGTACTTCTTCCTCTTTCCAACCATAAATCTTCTCTGCCCTCTCATTCCATGATATAATCCTGAACGATCTGTCAGCAACCACAATAGCATCATTGATTGCATGAAGTATTTTCGCCTGATTTTCCAGGTCATTCATAATATTTTTATATGTAGTGATATCCCGAATAATCATGGATGTCCATACTTTACCCTCATAATCTTTAAAAAGCGTCGATGTACAATCCCCCGGAAATACAGTTTCATCCTTGCGAATAAAAGTAAATTCAGCTCTAAGGGCTCCTTTCATTTCTCTATCTTTTAAAATAGACGGTATTTTAACATCACTCATATCAACGATTCCGCTACGCCCAACCCCGCATATCTCTTCTTCGCTCATTTGAAACATAACACATGCCGCCGGATTTGCCCGATGTATGGCGCCGTCCGGGGATGTAAGCAATATGGCATCGAAGCTGTTTTCGAAGATAAAACGATACTGTTCTTTTTCTTTTTCATTTAACACTTTGTCCGTAATATTTTCAGCGGTTACGATAATGCCGATTATTTGCTCATTTTCATCTCTATAAGGGACCCAATTTTCTTTCCATATACACTTTACCCCAGGCTTAGATGATGTTTCACCCGCTACATATAAATCGAGTAGCGGCTCTCCTGTGGCTATAATATTTTTCAACGCCGTTTCGGCCTGTTCACTTAAATCAGGAACCACTTCTTTTATTGTTTTTCCTAAATGAGCTGCCACGCTCATCCCGTCCATATCGGCAAAAACCTGATTTAATTGAAGATAACGCAAGTCTTTATCAATAATACATAAACCAATCGGCAGATGATCAAAAACTGCTTTTAGCTGAATATGTTCGCTTAAAATTTCCCGATGAGAGTTAAATAAGTCATTATTCTTTTCCGATTCTTCCGACAAACCAGCACTACTTATTTTTTCTTTTTGCATAGTACTCTCCTTAACTTACTGCCCATAATAGTACACATATTGACAATATATGTCAAATAATTTATTGCGACAAAAAATCCTAAAATATCTAACACGTATTGCTATTAGCTAAAATCTGTTAAGCTAACCTTGTTCCGGTTCGATTCCAGTCCACAACCCAAAGAAAAGCCCACCTAAATGGCGGGTCATTAGGGTATATAACTTGATAAGGCAGTTAAGTATCCGGGGATGCGAGGGATAATAGGTGCTTAATTCAAACGCCTCCTACCCAGTATCTATTAATGTTTTCTAATAATTTGTGGGTTCAGCAAATTTGGGAAAATGTTTTATCGCTAGCATATTTGAACGGGTATATTTTATTATAAGTAAAGGCCCTGCTTAACATTTGATTTATGTTTAGCAGGGCTTTTTGTTACAATTGTGGGTTATGCGCAGAAACCGACAAAAGAGGTTTTACAGTTTAACCCTATCTGAATGATAATAGGGTTCGCTACCATAATTTTCTAAAAGCGATTCATACGTCTCGGGTACCCGGTCGCGAAGCATCGGCCAAAGTTGACGTACTGTTCGCGTTACATTGAGGTCGATTTCTGAAACGAGAACCTCATCCGTCTTATCGTTTGCCATTGCCTGAATATGTCCCCAGGGATCAACAATAAAGCTGGAGCCGACGTACTCGATCCCGTCAACGCCTTCGTCGCCGACCCGGTTGCTGACGCCGACCCAGACGCCGTTACATATGGCGTTGGCCTTTTGCATGGTGCAAACAGCTTCATATGAGGTGCCGCCCACATGATCGGAGGGGGGCAAGCCGACGGAAACGACTTCACAGGTGGGAACCACGATCAAATCTGCGCCTTTAAGGGCCAGCGCCCTGACTGCTTCGGGAATCCAGGCGTCGTAACAAATGGATATGCCGACCACGCCTGCGGCTGTTTCATAGACCGGATAGAGGGTGTGTCCCGGCCCGTAATAGAATTTTTCATTATATCCGTCTTGTTCAAAGGTATGAACCATTCTGGTAACGCCTAATAGCGTCCCGTCCGCATCGATGCAGATGGCGCTGTCATAGTATTCGCCGACATACCCTTCTTCCAAGTAGCTTGCCACTACGACAATACTCTTTTCCTTTGCTTTCTTGCATAAAAAGTCAGAGGTAGGGCCGGGAATCGGCTCGGCGGAATCAAATTTTGAAACATCATGGTTATATGCCGGGAAGAATGGAGTAAAACCGACTTCCGGGAAACAAATCAGTTTCGCCCCTTTTGCGGCTGCTTCATCGATTTGGGCCGCTGCCTTCTTTAGATTATCCTCTTTAGAAGGAAGTGCGCTAAGCTGCCCCATAGCTATTTTAACTTTCATTTCCATTATGTTTTCTCCTTTCAAGCTATCTCGCGAATAAAATGTGCCAGCTCTCCTGATTCCCATCATTATTTTAAAAAACTCAAAATCCCCTCCCCTCTTGTATGTGAATTCTATTTTGGATTCCGGTTTTTCAGCAAAGATAATAGTTTTATACGTATATTATTAGCATATGGTATATCGCTGGAGTCCATTCCACGTCTTTTGATGAAGCCCAGTAGATGTTTTTGAGGTTTGTTTTTATAAGATTTTAAATAACAATATCATAAATATTCAAAATATTCAATTAATTAAATTTTCCATTAAACCAATCCCTATGTAGATATTTCCGGACATTTCCTTTTCACGATAAAAAAGGCTGCTTTTTGGATCAGCAGCCTTTTGCAACTAGCGTACTTAAGCCAGAACTTATAAAATTATTCTTTGCTTACATATTCCTTGATCTCTAATTTGCAGTTATATCCATATCCGACATAATAATCTCCCCCGGAGAGAATGTCGCTATGGTCATTACATGTTAGGTAAATCAAATCAGTATCAATTTCATTAAAAGTAGTATAATGCGTATCGATATTGACGGGGTCAAAAGGCACCCAGCCAAGATCGTCGACAAACACTTCCACGATAGCATGACCGGAGGCTTCGTTGTCAGGCCAGTCGGATATTATGATTCGCGCAGGTATGCCATGGGCGCGGCACAGCGCGGTAAATATGGCGCTATACTCCCAACAATCGCCGTAACCTTGTTGCAAGGCGGTCAGCGCGGTCGATTCGTCATCGGTTATTTTGGGGGTCATTTTCTTCAAGGTATAATTCATGATTTCTTTCAGCAATTGGATTTGGCTGCCATCGGTTGATTTAAGTTGCGCATTGGTAAACTCCGGCGCATCCGATTCAATCCAAGAGGTTGCAGCGGTATATTTTTCCCGCTCGTCTTCAGATAGCCGTATGGGAAAATGTAGTTTTTCGGCGGCATTGAGATCATAACTGTCGATCTTTAAATCTGTAACGATGTTTAGAACGATTGTCTGTTTGATATCCGTTAAAATAAATACGGCATAGAGCATCCCTTCGTCAAATAAATAATAACTTGGCTCAATAGAAAAGGTATGTTCAATAACCCTTTGCCTGTTAAAATAATTATCGGGTAAGTTAACCGTAAGGATTAAACTGCTAGTGGCTGACGCCGGATCAGCCGCGGAGGTATTGGTCGGCAAAATTGTAAATTTCTGATGCAGACGGTAATTCTTAAAGTTATCTCGTACCAGATCCGAAGCGATGAGCAGATCGGAAATACCGGTATTGGTAATTTGTTCATGCGAAAAAACGGAATTATCCGCTAAGAATTTAATTAAATTATCGCCGTTTTTTAAAGGAGCCTGTAAAGCATAAAAGATACAGCTTACGAGCTCTTTGCGGGTGAAATCGCCAGCCAAAGAAATCTCGTCGTAACATCTTGGTGTGATCACAAAGAGGGTAACGGCATCTTCGGCCGCTGAATTCCAGGTAAAATCACCGGCATCTTCGCGATATCCCATTGCGCGGAGAATCATTGTCATCATCTGTTCAAAGTTGACCGCGTCATTCCCAAAATGGGTATCGGAAGTCCCTTTGACGAAACCTTCCTGATAGAGATAGCCGATTTGCGCGTCCGCCCAATCCGGCACATCATCGAAATTGTTGGCTAAATTAGCCGCCTCCGCCACCGATTCTTTGCCGATAAGACGGAGAAGAATGATTGCCGCCTCAACGCGGGTCGGTTGTTCGCTGAGGGCAAAACCGTCTCCCCTGCCGTTGAAAATTCCCAGCTCTTTTAAAGCGGCCGCTTCCGTATCATCCGGATGGATGGCGGCCAAAGCAGGATTATTGGGGAGCACAATCAGGCATGTAGTAAGAATAACGAATGATATAACCGTAAAAAAGTATTTTCTCAAAAATTTCATAGTTTTCCCCTATTCCGATCGACTTCAATAATTTACCAAACTCATATACATAATAATACCTGACGCTAACATTGGCAATAAAAATATATAGCGAATTTTAGCATATTTTGTATACCGTTTAATTAAATAGTGCCAAAACGCCGCTTCATAATTTTTTAGGATTATTATTATGGAATGTGGAGATCAATTATGTTACAATTTCCCTGATAAGCGCTTTGTTGGCCGCAATGGGCATTAGATTGTTAGACGAGGTATATTGATATGAGTCAAAGTCTAAAATATAACCTCATCCGAAGTTTTGTCGGTCTGGCATTCACCGGATTGTTTGTATTGCTGATCTACTGGGCCTTTATTAAGGCGTTGCCTGATTTGACCGCGGTATTGAAAAGCGGGGGTCAAGGGGAGATCGCTAATTATCTTCGTGGCGCCGGCAATGTTAAAGGAATGTTGAGCCTTGCCCTGTTGCAGATTATTCAAGTTATCTCAATTCTATTTTCCAGTTTACCTATTCAGATTGCCGCAGGTATCGTTTACGGATGGTTCCGCGGCTTTATTGTATGTCACCTTGCGTCTACTTTTGCCCATCTGGTGGTCTTCTACACCGTACGTAAACTGGATACAAAACTAGATCAGTTGATTCCCGGCAAAAAGAAAGTCTCAAAGCTTGATTTCGTGATTAATTCCGACTATCCGGGGTATATGATCATGGTGGCCTTTCTGATCCCTTTAATCCCCAACGGTTTGCTTCCTTATATCGCGGTTAAAACGAAACTAACGGCGCATCGATATGTGTTGGCGGTGTTTGCCGGCAATTTCGGGCCCGTTTTGATTTACTGCACCATAGGCCATCAAATTCTCAGCGGCGGCTATCCCACGGCGGGCATTCTCTTTACCGCGATGTTCGTTATATCTTTTCTCCTCTTCAAATTCCGCGATCAGGTGCTTGCATTTTTACGGCATTTCTTACCCTGGCTGTTCCGGGAGCGCATATCTGAGGTCGAAAATCAAATAAAACCGTTTGAATAATAAAGTATAGAAACACTAAAAATTCTATATGACAAAGGCTCCGTTAGACATGATGAATATGTTTAACGGAGCCTTGATTTTACTGAAGACCATAGGAAGGGTTAAACTCTTTTCAAATCATCGGGAAGTAAGGCCTCGGGGAAACCCTGGTAACAAATTGGCCTTAAAAAACGCCGGATTGCCATGGTGCCGACTGAAGTTGCGCCAAAATTGGTCGACGCCGGATACGGGCCGCCGTGAACCATGCTGTCGCATACTTCCACCCCGGTCGGATAATCGTTGACCAGTAGTCTTCCCGCTTTTCTTTCCAAAATGGGGACGAGTTCTTTGGCCTGCGCCATATCGTTATTATCGATATGCAAAGCGCAAGTTAATTGCCCCTGTAGGCGATTAGCAATCCCCATTATCTGATCATCATCCTTCGCGAGCACGATAAGACCCAAAGGCCCGAACACTTCCTCGCCGAGGGCTTCATCGGCTAGCCATTCCCCGGCATCCACCGATAAAAGCTGAGGAATCGCGGCGCGTAGATAACAGTCATCTGTCGCTAATTGCGCTTTGACTTGAGGATTTGTTTTTAGCTTCTGGTAACCGTTGCAATATGCCGCGGCGATAGCGTCGGAAAGCATGATTTGCGGTGGTATCGTTTTTAAGGCCGCTATCGCGATATCGATAAAAGCTTTGGCATCCTTCCCGTCCGGTAATATGACAATTCCCGGATTGGTGCAAAACTGCCCCGCGCCCATAGTGAGCGATTTGACCCAACCTGTGGCGATTTCGCCGCCACGCGAACACAGGGCATTTCTCAAAACGAACATGGGATTTACCGAGCCCAGCTCGCCAAAAAAAGGGATCGGTTCCTCTCTGGCGGCGCAGAGATCAAAAAGGGCGCGGCCCCCTTTCTTGCTGCCGGTAAAACCGACGCCTTTTATCAAAGGGTGTTGTACTAACGCCACGCCGACCGAACGGTCGCCGCCTTGAATCAATGAAAATACGCCCGGGGGAACGCCGCAACCTTCAACCGCCCGGCAAACGGCTTGCGCCACAAGATCGCAAACACCCGGATGCGAGGAATGGCCCTTGACAATCACCGGACATCCCGCAGCCAGCGCGGATGCGGTATCTCCCCCGGCGACGGAGAAAGCCAAAGGAAAATTGGACGCGCCGAAGACGGCAACCGGTCCGAGCGGTCTTTGGATTAATTTAAGGTCGGGCCGGGGATTCGGCATCCGTTTGGCTATGGCTGGATCGTGGCGGATATCCAGATAATCGCCTTTTTCAATATGGGCGGCGAAAAGATTGAGCTGATCAACGGTACGCGCCCGTTCTCCAACCAGTCTTTCCTTTGGCAGTCCGGTTTCTTTCATGCCGATACTCGTGATCTCTCCGCCGGCGTTATCTATTTCCAAAGCGATTTGTCTTAAAAAACAAGCCTTTTTCCAGCGCGGCAGTTGCGAATAGTTACTAAACGCCTCTTC